>NNBT01002123.1_pt1 | contig 45394 bp, 45 predicted proteins | sample 1173831 | NCBI WGS metagenome assembly NNBT01 (sample SAMN07173936, study PRJNA388173) | plant metagenome | isolation source: symbiotic tissue sample KVJ10 | place: Norway: Troms, Kvaloya island | reverse complement strand
CTCTACCGCGCGCTGGGTCATGAGCGGCGCGACCCTGTGCGGCCGCAGTTCACCGACCACTGCTTTACCGGCGACTATCCGACCTCGCTGACCGACGTGATCGGCGAGAGCGCCAAGCAGCAGATCTCGCTGCTGGCCGAGGCCGGCTGATCAGCCAAGCCTGCAGGGCTCAATAGAAGACGTCATCCCGGGCGACCGCAGGAAGACCCGGGATCCATTCCGGAACGCTTCAGGCATGGATCCCGGATCGGCGCCGCTTCGCGGCTTGTCCGGGATGACCCGCGGTTACGAAGTGAGAATTCAGTCGATGACCAAACCTCTCTCAGGGCGCGTCGCGCTCGTCACCGGCGCCTCGCGCGGCATCGGGCGGGCGGCCGCGCTCGCCTACGCACAGGCCGGCGCGCATGTCGTGGCGCTGGCCCGCACCTCGGGCGCGCTGGAGGAACTCGACGACGAGATCCGCGCCATTGGAGGCGCCGCGACGCTGGTGCCGCTCGATCTCGGCGACGCGCCGGCGATCGAGAAGCTCGGCCCTGCCCTGCTGCAGCGCTGGGGCAAGCTCGACATCCTGCTGGCCAATGCCGGCATCCTCGGCCCGCTCTCGCCGCTGACCCATGCCTCTCCCAAGGAATGGGCGAAGGTCTTCGACACCAACGTCACCGCCAACTGGCGGCTGTTGAAATCGGTCGAGCCGGCGCTGCAGGCGTCGGACGCCGCGCGCGTGATCCTGATGACCTCGGGGGCTGCGCATAAGTGCCTGGCCTATTGGGGCCCGTATTCGATCTCCAAGGCCGCCGTCGAGGCGATGGGACGCACCTATGCCGCCGAGACGGCGACGACGCCGCTCAAGGTCATGATGGTGAACCCTGGCGCGCTGCGGACCCGCATGCGCGCAGAGGCCATGCCCGGCGAGGACCCGCTGACCCTCAAGACGCCGGAGGATCTGGCGCCGCATCTGGTCGCGATCGCCTCGCCTGACTGGGCCGAAACGGGGAAGATCTTCGATTTCCCGCAGGGCAAGGTGCTCACGCCGCAGATGCCGGGCTGAGGCTGGCTTTCCCTTCTCCCCTCGCGGGAGAAGGTGGCAGCGCGCAGCGCTGACGGATGCGGGGGCGCTGATAGCTTCCCGCCTGATCGGCGCAACAGCAGACGGACCGGGCACGGCGCCCCCTCATCCGTCTGCTTCGCAGACACCTTCTCCCGCGAGGGGAGAAGGGAACGCCCTCACCCCGCGCGCTTGTTCTTGTCGTAGGGGTTCTCGCCGCCGCGCGTGTGCAGGCGGATCGGCGTGCCCGGAAGCTCGAAGGCCTCTCGGAGATTGTTGACCAAGTAGCGGGTGTAGGACACCGGCAGATGGTCGAGCTGATTGCCAAACAGCGCAAAGGTCGGCGGACGGGCCTTGGCCTGCGTCATGTAGCGGATCTTGATGCGCCGGCCGGCCACGGCTGGCGGCGGATGGGCCGAGAGCACACCTTCGAGCCAGCGGTTGATCTTGGCCGTCGAGACGCGGCGGTTCCAGACGTCATAGGCCTGGAACACCGCCTGCATCAGCCGGTCGATGCCCTCGCCTGCGAGGCCCGAAAGCGGGATGATCGGCACGCCGCGCACCTGCGCCAGGAGATGCGTCGCCTTCTCCTTCAGCTCGGCCAGAAGGCCGTTCTTGTCAGCGACGAGATCCCATTTGTTGAGCCCGATGACGACGGTGCGACCCTCGCGCTCGGTAAAGTCGACCAGCGTCAGGTCCTGCTTCTCGAAGGGGATTGTGGCGTCCAGCAGCACGATGACGACCTCGGCGAAGCGGATGGCGCGCAGCGCATCCTGCACCGACATCTTCTCGAGCTTCTCCTCGATGCGGGCGCGCTTGCGCATGCCGGCCGTGTCGAACAGCTTCACCGGGCGGCCGCGCCACTCGTAATCGACCGAGATGGTGTCGCGCGTGATGCCGGCCTCGGGACCGGTCAAAAGGCGCTCCTCGCCGATCATGCGGTTGACCAGCGTCGACTTGCCTGCGTTCGGGCGGCCGATGATGGTGACGCGCAGCGGCTTGTTGGGGTCGTTGTATTCCGCTTCCTCATCGACGAAGGCGGCGGGCGCCTCGACCCATTTCTTGTCGCCATAGCTCTCGTCGAACGGCTCCTCTTCCTCCGGCTCGACATCGACGTAAGGCGCCAGCGCCTCCAGCAGGTCCGATGTGCCCTCGCCATGTTCGGCCGAGAACGGCACGGGGTCGCCCAGCCCCAGCGCATAGGATTCGAAGATGCCGTCGAGGCCCTTCCGCCCCTCCGCCTTGTTGGCGAGCAGGATGACGGGCTTGCCGGATTTCCGCACCAGATCGGCGAAGGGCTGGTCCATCGGCGTCAGGCCTAGCCTGGCGTCGATCATGAACAGGATGACGTCGGCCTGGTCGATGGCGGTCTGCGTCTGCGCCCGCATGCGGCCGGCGAGCGAGCCCGGATCGGCCTCTTCCAGGCCGGCGGTGTCGACGATGTTGAAGCGCAGATGCCCGAGCGAGGCTTCGCCCTCGCGCCGGTCGCGCGTCACGCCGGGGAGGTCGTCGACAAGCGCGAGCTTCTTGCCGACGAGCCGGTTGAACAGCGTCGACTTGCCGACATTAGGGCGGCCGATGATGGCGACGGTGGCGGTCATGGCAGTTCAGATCATCCCGTTTCGCCTGCACGGCCCGACAAAGGTCGAACCACCAAGACGATAAAAACGAACCGTCATTCCGGACAAGCGGCAAAGCCGCCCCGATCCGGAAACCCGTGCCGGAACGCTGTTCGAAAGAGGCTCAGGCATGGATCCCGGGTCGACCTGCGGTCGCCCGGGATGAGGTTCGTCGTATCAAGCTCAGGTCTTGGTCGTCAGTTCTTGGTTTCGACCGGGCCGCCGCGCACCAGCGCCAGATAGAGTTCGGTGCGCTGGCGCAGCACGGCGGGCGACTGCGGATCCGTGACGATGGCGTCGAACCAGCGCCCGGCATCCTCGAAGAGATTGGCCTTGAGCGCGGCGATGCCGAGGAATTCGCGGGCCGAATGGCGCCAGGCGCCCTGCGGCGTTGCCAGCGGCTCCAGCGCCTGACGCAGTTCGGGATAGGGCACGAGATCGACGCGCAGCATGCCGGCGCGCAGGCGGGCGAGGTCGCGATAGAGCTGGGTCAGCGCGCCGTCGGCAGCGATCGCGTCAAAGGCGGTCGCGCCGGCTGCGGCATCGCGCTTGGCGGTCTCGGCGGCGAGGCGGAACCGCGCGATCTGGCGGTAGCCAGCCGGTGCGCTCGCCGCCAGTTCGCCCAGGATGGTCTCGGCTTCCGCGCCGTTGCCGTCACGCGAGGATTTGAGCGCGGCTTCCAGCCGGGCGCCGACCACCTGCGAGGCCTGCTGCTCGCGATAGAGCCAGAACTGCCAGCCGGCGACGCCGAGCACGACGAGCACGGCAAGCCCGGTGACAAGCCAGCCATATTTCTTCCAGAGCTCGGCCGCCTTGTCGCGGCGAACCTCCTCGTCGATTTCACGAAAAATATCGGCCATGGTCCGTCAGAATTCCTGTTCGATCGTGCCGGGTAGCATTTTAGCTGGGCAAAGGCGAGCCGGAACAAGGGCTTCCCCGCGGCGGGACACCGCTTTCGGAGCACCGGCGGCGGCTTTAAGCCCGATGAAGCAGGCTGCCATCGCCATAGGAGTAGAAGCGATAGCCGCCCGCGATCGCGTGGGCATAGGCTCGCTTCATGGTCTCGAGCCCGGAAAAGGCCGAAACCAGCATGAACAGTGTCGAACGGGGCAGGTGGAAATTGGTCAGCAGCAGGTCGACCGCGCGGAAGCGGTAGCCCGGCGTGATAAAGATCGCGGTGTCGTTCGAAAAAGGCGCGATCACGCCGTCCTCTCCCGTCGCGCTTTCGAGCAGGCGCAACGACGTCGTGCCGACCGCGACGATCCGGCCGCCTTGTGCCCGAACCGCATTCAGCGCGGCGGCTGTTTCGGCGGACACGGTGCCCCATTCGGCATGCATGCGATGGTCGGCAGTGTCGTCGGCCTTGACCGGCAGGAAGGTGCCGGCGCCGACATGCAGGGTCACGAAATGGCGGGAGACGCCATGGGCTTCGAGCGCGGCAACCAATTCCGGCGTGAAATGCAGGCCGGCGGTGGGGGCCGCGACCGCGCCATCCGCACGGGCGTGCATGGTCTGGTAGTCGGCGGCATCGGCGGCATCGGTCGCGCGCTTGCCCGCGATATAGGGCGGCAGCGGCAACTCCCCGAAACGCGCGACGGCCTCGTCGAGTGCTGGGCCCGCGACCGCGAAGCGCAGTTCGACCTCCCCGCCCTCGCCTTTCGACATCACCTCGGCTTCAAGGCGGCCGAGCTCGCACACATTCGAGACGCCCGCTTCGCCGAAGATCACCGTCTCGCCGACAGCCAGCTTCTTGGCGGGCCTGGCGAAGGCGAGCCAGCGATCGGCCGCCTCGCGCTTGTGCAGCATGATCTCGATGCGGGCGGCGGAATCTCCGCGGCGACGATGACCGTACAGCCGCGAGGGGATGACGCGCGTGTCGTTGAGGACTAGCGCGTCGCCGGGCCGCAGAAGCCCGACGAGGTCGCGCATGCCGCGATCCTTAAGAGGGTCAGGCTCATGCGGCCTGACGACGAGCAGACGCGCCGCATCGCGCGGGCTGGCGGGCCTCAGCGCGATGCGGTCTTCGGGGAGGTCGAAGTCGAAGAGCCCGACATCCACGATCGAATTCAGGCCACGTCGGCCATTACCTTCATCGAGACGATGGAGTCGGGATCGCGGACAGGCTCGCCGCGCTTGATGGAGTCGACGATGTCCATGCCTTCAACGACCTGGCCCCAGGCGGTGTACTGCTTATCGAGGAAGCGGGCGTCCTCGAAGACGATGAAGAACTGGCTGTTGGCCGAGTTCGGGTTCGACGACCGGGCCATCGAGCAGACGCCCCGCACATGCGGCTCGGCGTTGAACTCCTGGGCCAGATCGGGATGCTTCGAGCCGCCCGTGCCGGTGCCATGCGGGCAGCCGACCTGGGCCATGAAGCCGTCGATCACGCGGTGGAAGACGATGCCGTCATAAAAGCCCTCGCGGGCGAGCAGCTTCAGGCGCTCGACATGGTTGGGGGCAAGATCGGGACGCAGCTTGATCACCACCTTGCCCTTGGTGGTTTCCATGACGAGGGTGTTCTCGGGATCGAGGGACATCAGATCGGCCTTTCTGTGGACGGCGCGCGGCCGTGGAAGCGGATGGACAAAGGTCGCCCCGCGATAGCGGCTCCGAGCTTCGGCGACAACCTCATTGGTGTGCAGGTGCGAACGGCCGCGACGATGGAGTCGGTGAAGCGCTGCCGCAGATCGGCATTGGTGCGCCGCGTCTCCCAGGTCACACGCGGCTGGCCAAACAACGTACCGTCGCGGCGCAGGCTGAACCGCACCGTCGCCATCACGCCTGTATCGCCCCCGTCGATCGCGGGAGGCGACCAGCAGCGGCGCAACGCCGGCGCGATATCGGCGAGACGATCGAGAGCGGCGCCGTCGAGCGGCGTCATGGCCGGATCGACCGCGCCGACCACGCCAATTTCGCCGCTGCCGGCCCGCGGCGCAGGCGGAACAGGCCTGACGCCGTCGACCGGCCCATTGGCCTCGCCGCCGAAGCGGCCGCCGACGCCCGGAACGTAACGCTGGCCCGACGGGGGCGGTAGCACCGGGTTCTGAGAGCCCGACGGCGGCGGCAGGACAGGGTTCTGCGAGCCCGACGCTGGCGGCAAGCCGAAATCGGTCGTGCCTTGCGCGGCAGCCCCCGTCGCGGTCGCGAGGACCGCGACGAGTGCGAGACCGACCCTGCCGGGGCTCATCGCCCGGTTCCCGCGGACTGGCAGGCTTACTTCGCGTCGGCCTGCAGGCGCATGCGGACGATCTTGTCGGGGCCGGAGACCTGACCGCTGCCGGCCGCGCCCTTCTTGATCTTGCGGACCGCGTCCATGCCGGAGACGACCTCGCCGAAGAGCGTGTACTGGCCGGTCAGCGAGCCGCAGCCCTCATAGCAGATAAAGAACTGCGAATTGGCGGAATCAGGCGACTGCGAGCGCGCCATGCCAACCGAGCCGACCTTGTAGGGCGTCGGCGTGAATTCGGCCTTGATGTTGGGCAGATCGGAGCTGCCGGTGCCGGTGCCCGTCGGATCGCCGGTCTGGGCCATGAAGCCGTCGATGACGCGATGGAAGACGATGCCGTCATAGAAGCCGCGCTTGGTCAGTGCCTTGATCTGCTCGACATGCTTGGGCGCGAGATCGGGCCGCAGCCGGATCGTCACGGGGCCATCCTTCGTCTCCAGAATCAGCGTGTTGTTGGGGTCGGGCGTCTGGGCCTGGGCCGGCATCGCGGCAAGGCCGAGCGACGCGAGGATGGCGAGGGTGGCAAGCGAGGTGCGCAGCATTGTCATCTCCATGGCCGCCGAGGATCCGGCGGGTATCAGACCTTGGCGGGTCGTAACGGCATCCTTTGACCGGAACAAGGCGTTCCGAGGCGCCGAATCGCACGATGTTGCACCGCACAAGTGCATCCGAGAATAAATTTGCAAAAAGATCAGGCTAGCGATGCCTAAAGTGATGACAGAGCTGTCGCAATCGGTTATCAAACCGTTGCTGGACACGCTTTGTTGATCGAAGCGCCGCGGACCAGGTCTCGGGAGGACAAACGCCCGCCTAGTATACGAGTCGCACGCACCCAGACGCGCGCCGTTACTGCGGTAAAAACAGACTAGAGAAGGCAAGGCGCCCGCCTTGCCTTTTTCTTTGTCTGCTGTCGGGACTTGGTCGTGCCTTGCGTGAAGCCGGTTCATCCCCGCCGAGCGCTTAAAGGCGCGTCACAACCCGAGCGCAGCCCAGCCGTACCAGACGAAAACGAAGACGACGGCTGCGATGAGAGAGGTGATGATCGCCTTGCGCCGCAGCCCCGGCCATGCCGGCGCTCCCGGTTCCGTGCCCGTCGTGACGTCCCCTGTCTCGACCTGGCTGCGGATGCCGAAGGGCAGCACGGCGAAGAGGACCGTCCACCAGATCACGAAATAGACCGCAAGCGCGCTGGCGATGGTCATGGCTTCAGGCTCTCGGTGGGGTCGCCCGCCAGCGCGATGCAGGAAAAGGCAACGCGGGCCTGCGTCGGCACGCCGAAACGGGCAGTGTGTCGCGCGGGAAGCCCGCCGGGAAAGTGCTTCACATATTCCGCATTGCAGGCGGCATAATCGGCGGGGTCGGTGATCAGCATCGTCATCTGCACGACGCGGTCGAGCGCGCTGCCGGCCTCCGCCAGGATTCCAGCGATATGCCCGAGCGCGTTGCGGACCTCGTCGGCAGGCGTCTCACCCCGCAGGATGCCGCGCTGCGGATCATGCGGCGCCGAATGCCCGGACACGAAGACCAGCCCGCCGGCCCGCGTCGCGGCGCTGAAGGGGCGCGGCGAGCTTGCCTCCGGCTCGCCGAAGAAGGTGATCTGGGGCATGTCGACCGTCATCACGCCTGTTCGAGCTCGACGAGCGTACCGGTGAAGTCCTTCGGGTGCAGGAAGATCACCGGCTTGCCATGGGCGCCGATGCGCGGCTCGCCCGAACCGAGCACCCGCGCCCCGCTCTCCTTCAGCCGGTCGCGGGCGGCGATGATGTCGTCCACCTCGTAGCAGATGTGGTGGATGCCGCCGTCGGGATTGCGCGCGATGAACTTGGCCACCGGCGAATCCGCGCCCAGCGGCTCGAGCAACTCGACCTTGGTGTTGGGCAGTTCGACGAAGACGACGGTGACGCCGTGCTCGGGCTGCGGAAGAGGCTGCGAGACCCGGGCGCCCAGCGTATCGCGATAGAGCGCGGTGGCGGCGGCGAGATCGCTGACCGCGATGGCGACGTGGTTGAGGCGTCCGATCATGATGTCTTCTCCCACGGCTCGCAAATCAGGATCCGGTTCGGAAACAGCCGTCATCCTGGACAAGCCGCGAGGCTGCGCTTGGCCCAGGATGACGCCGAACCCGAATGTCAGGCGCTACTTAAACCTCGATCACCAGCGCATGCACCAGCGGCTTCTTGCCCCACTCCTCGTTGACGGCGCTGCGCAGGCCGCGTTCGAGCGCATTGCGCAGGGCCTCGGGGTCGCGGCGGCGCGCCTTGGGGATGCCGTCGATCAGCTCCGACACGGCGTCAGCGACATATTCGTCGAAACCCGTGCCGTCGCGCGTATAGGGCGGCAGGCCGAGAACCGCGATCTCGGGATCACCCGCCAGCCCGCCCTTCTCGTCGATGGCGACCGCGACGGAGATCATGCCGACGAAGGACAGGCGGCGGCGCTCGGGGATCGTCTTTTCAAGGGCGTTCACCAGGAGGTTGCCATCCTGGTAGAGCCGGCCATGATTGACCTCGTCGATCTTGCTGGCACCGTCGGGGGTGATCTCGACGACATCGCCATTGCCGGCGCGCACCACGGTCTTGACGCCGAGCCCGCGGGCGAAGATCGCGTGTTCCGACAGATGCAGATCCTCGCCATGGGCGGGGATGACGATCTTGGGCTTCAGCCAGCCATAGAGCCTCGCCATCTCCTCGCGCCGCGGATGGCCGGAGACATGGACGAGATGGGTGCGGTCTGTGATGATCTCGATGTTGTCGCGCGCGAGCGCGTTCTGGATCGCGCCGACCGCCTTCTCGTTGCCGGGAATGGTGCGCGACGAGAAGATCACCCGGTCGCCCGGCGTCAGGGTGATCTCGGGATGGTCGTCGGATGCGATGCGCGAGAGCGCGGCGCGCGGCTCACCCTGGCTGCCGGTCAACAGGCAGACGACCTTGTCGCGCGGCAGGTAGCCATAGGTGTCGGCCGAGCGGAACGCCGGGATGCCGTCGAGATAGCCGCATTCGCGGGCGACATCGATGACCCGGTCCATGGCGCGGCCGACGACGACGACCTCGCGCTGGTCGGCCATGGCGGCTTCCGCGACTGCGCGCAGGCGGGCGACATTGGAGGCGAAGGTGGTGACGGCGACGCGGCCCGGCGCCGAATGGACCAGCTCCTTGATCTTGGCGGCGACGTCAGCCTCGCTCGGCGACGTGCCGTCGCGCATGACGTTGGTCGAATCGCAGATCAGCGCGAGCACGCCCTCGTCGCCGAGTTCGCGCAGGCGCGCCTCATCGGTCGGCAGGCCAACCTGCGGCGTCACGTCGATCTTCCAGTCGCCCGTGTGGACGACGAGGCCGACCGGCGTGCGGATGGCGAGCGCGTTCGATTCGGGGATGGAGTGGGCGACCGGCACGAACTCGATGTCGAAAGGTCCGAGCGTGATGCGCCCGCCCTGGTTCACGGTGTGCATAGGCACCTTTGGCGCGCCCGGCTCCGAGAGGCGGCGGGTCGCGAGCAGGCCGGCGGCGAATTTCGTGCAGTAGACGGGAGCGCGCAGCGAGGGCCACAGGGCGGCGAGCGCGCCAATATGGTCCTCATGAGCATGGGTGATGATGATCCCGAGCAGATTGGCCCGTTCCTCGATGATGTAGCGCAGGTCGGGCAGCATGATGTCGACGCCGGGCACATCGGGACCGGCGAAGGACAGGCCACAATCGACCAGGATCCACTTCCGCCGGCCCTCGGGCCCGTAGCCATAGAGGGCGGCGTTCATGCCGATCTCGCCGAGACCGCCGAGGGGGACGAAGACGAGCTGGTCTCTGGAACGGGTCACGAAACATCCTGACTGGCAATGATCGGCGCGCGCGCCAGATTTGAGGGCGAGCCCTAACACGCTACGGAGCAGGTCTCCATAGCGGCGGCATGTCGTGGTTCAGGCCTGCGCACCATCCACAGGCGGCTGACCGAAGAACAGATCGCCCGCATCGAAGGCGCGGGTGCCGGCCGGCGTCTCCAGCAAGAGCCGCCCTGTGGGGTCGATGCCGGAAAACGTGCCGCTGACGGCTCCTTCCGGCGGCCTGATCGTGATCGTCTGGCCGAGAAAGGCGGCGCGTTCGAGCCAGGCCTGCCGGATCGGGCTGAAGCCGCCGGCCGCCTGCCAGGTCGCGAAGCGGGCAGACCAGGCCTCGCCGAGCGCGGCGAGCGTGTCCTCGATGGTGACAGCCGGAGCATGGGCCCGCAGGAAGCTCGCCGGATAGGGCGTGCCCTGCGCGCAGGAGGCGATGTTGATGCCCATGCCGATGACGACGCCGAACTGCCCTGCCCGGCTCTCGCCTTCGAGCAACAGGCCGGAGCATTTGGCCCCGTCGATCAGGAGATCATTGGGCCATTTCAGCGCCATCCGCGGATGGCTGAGTCCGGTGACCTTCGCAGCGGCGTCATAGAGCGCGAGCCCCGCCACAAAACCGAGTTGCGGCGCCAGCGCCGGCTCGCAGGGGTTCAGCAGCAGCAGGCTGGCGTAGAGATTGCCGGGCGGGGAGGTCCATTGCCGGCCATGGCGACCGCGACCGGCGTTCTGGCTGCGGGCGACGATCCAGAGCTTGCCCGGCTCGCTCTGGTGAAGCGCGCGGCGGGCCTCCTCCATGGTCGAGGCGACCGCGTCGCGGACGATCAGCCGGTAGCCGGCGGCGCGGGCGGCCTCACCGAGCATGGCTCACGTCGTCATTCTCGGGCGGAGCGGAGCGAAGACCCGAGAATCTCCGGCAAGAGATGCTCGGGTCAAGCCCAAGCATGGCGCCGAGAGTCAAAACAGAGACTTCGCCGCCACCCCAGCCGAATTCAGTAGCGGGGCCGGCAGCAGCGACAGCGCCAGGACAAACAGCGCCGAGACCAGCAGCACGGCGCGGACACCGAGATCGCCCTTCTCGAAAGCGGGCTTGGCCTCGTCGAAATACATCACCTTGACCAGGCGCAGATAGTAATAGGCGCCGACCACGCTGGTGACGACGCCGATGACGGCCAGCGTGTAGAGCTTGGCGTCGATCGCGGCGAGGAAGACGTAGAACTTCGCCCAGAAACCCGCGAGCGGCGGGATGCCGGCGAGCGAGAACATCATCATCGCCAGCGCGAAGGCCATCCAGGGATTGGTCCGCGACAGGCCTGCGAGCTCGCCGATCTCCTCGACCGCCTTGCCGTCACGGCGCATCAGCAGGACGCAGGCGAAGGCGCCGAGCGTCGTTGCCAAATAGATCGCCATGTAGACCAGCACGCCCTGGACGCCGCCCGCAGTGCCGGCAGCGAGGCCGACCAGCGCGTAGCCCATGTTCGCGATCGACGAATAGGCGAGCAGGCGCTTGATGTTGCTCTGGCCGATGGCGGCGAAGGCGCCCAGCGCCATCGAGGCGATCGAAATGAACAGGATGATCTGCTGCCACTCATGCAGCGCGCCGGGAAAGGCGCCGACGAAAATCCGAACCACCATCGCCATGGCGGCCATCTTCGGCGCCGAGGCGAAGAAGGCGGCGACCGGCGTCGGGGCGCCCTCATAGACGTCGGGCGTCCACATATGGAACGGCACGGCCGAGATCTTGAAGGCGACGCCCGCCGCGATGAAGACGATGCCGAAGATCAGGCCGAGGCCGGGATGGCCGTGCTGCACGGCCGCCGCGATGCCGGGATAGCTCACCGTGCCGGTGAAGCCGTAGACCAGCGAGGCGCCGTACAGCAGCATGCCCGAGGAAAGGGCGCCGAGGACGAAGTACTTCAGCCCGGCCTCGCTCGAGCGGGTGTTGTCGCGATCGAAGGCGGCGACGACATAGAGCGCGAGCGACTGCAGTTCCAGTCCGACATAGAGGCTGATCAGGTCGTTGGCCGAAATCATCATCATCATGCCGACCGTCGACAGGACGATCAGGATCGGGAACTCGAAGCGCATCGAGCCGTCGCGCCGCAGCGAATCCGACGACAACAGGATCGCGGCGGCCGCGCCGATCAGCGTCAGGACCTTGAAGAAGCGCGCAAAGCTGTCGACGATGAAGCCATCGTTGAAGGTTGTCACCTTGCCAGTGCCCGACAGCACAAGGACGAGGGCCAGCGCAAACAGCGCCAGCGCGCAACCTTCGAGCAGGCGCGTCGCGCGCTCGCCCCGGATCGCGCCGACGAGCACCATCGCGATGGCGCCCAGCGCGAGGATGATTTCCGGAAGCGCCGGGCCGAGAGCGGGCAGAGCCATCCTGACAGACCTTACTGAACGGCCAGCATCGCCGTTTTCGCGGCGGTGAGTGCGGCCTGATAGTTCTTGATGAGCGCTTCGGTCGGCGCCGCGAAGGCGTCGAGGATCGTGCCCGGACGAATGCCGTACCAGATCGTCAGCACCACCAGCGGGGCCAGAATGACCATCTCGCGGGGATTGAGATCGAGGATGTCCTTCAGCTCGGGCTTGACCAGTTCGCCGAACATGACGCGGCGATACAGCCACAGCGCATAGGCGGCCGAGAGGATAACGCCGGTGCAGGCGATGAAGGCGACCCAGGGGTTGGCCCGGAAGGCGCCCATTAGCGTCAGGAACTCGCCGACGAAGCCCGCCGTGCCCGGCAGGCCGACATTGGCCATGGTGAAGATCATGAAGATGACCGCATAGATCGGCATGCGGTTGACCAGCCCGCCATAGGCGGCGATCTCGCGGGTGTGCATGCGGTCATAGATCACGCCCACGCAGAGGAAGAGCGCGCCCGAGACCAGCCCGTGGCTGACCATCTGGAACATCGCGCCCTGGATGCCCTGCGTCGTCAGCGTGAACAGGCCCATCGTCACGAAGCCCATATGCGCCACGGACGAGTAGGCGATCAGCTTCTTGATGTCCTCCTGCATCAGCGCCACCAGCGAGGTGTAGACAATGGCGATGACCGAGAGCGCGAAGACGAAGGAGGCGAAATAGGCCGAAGCCTCCGGGAACATCGGGATCGAGAAGCGGATGAAGCCGTAACCGCCCATCTTCAGCATGATCGCGGCCAGCACGACGGAGCCCGCCGTCGGGGCCTCGACGTGAGCGTCCGGCAACCAGGTGTGGACGGGCCACATCGGCATCTTCACCGCGAAGGAGGCGAAGAAGGCCAGCCACAGCCATGTCTGCATGCCGGCCGGGAACTTGTGCGCCAGCAGGGTCGGAATGTCGGTGGTGCCGGCGTTCCAGTACATCGCCATCAGCGCCAGCAGCAGCAGAACCGAGCCGAGCAGCGTGTAGAGGAAGAACTTGTAGGAGGCGTAGACACGCCGCTTGCCGCCCCAGATGCCGATGATGAGGAACATCGGGATCAGGCCGCCCTCGAAGAACAGGTAGAACAGCACGAGGTCGAGCGCGACGAACACGCCGATCATCAGCGTCTCGAGGATCAGGAACGCGACCATGTATTCGCGCACCCGCTTCGTGATCGAGGTCCACGAAGCCAGGATGCAGAACGGCATCAGGAAGGCGGTCAGCACCACGAAGGGAAACGAGAAACCGTCGACGCCGAGCTTGAACTTGATGGCATCGGAAACCCAGGCGTGGGTTTCGACCATCTGGAAGCCGGGATTTGCGGGATCGAACTGGCTCCAGGCATAGCAGGCCAGCACGAAGGTCGCGATGGTCGCTGCGAGCGCCGCATAGCGCGCGTTCGAGTCGACCGCAGCCTCGTCGCCACGCTGCGCCAGGATGAAGGCCGCGCCGACCAGCGGCAGGATCAGAAGACCGGTGAGGATACCGAAGCCGAACATCATCTCACCCGCGCGCCACGAGATACCAGGTCACGAAGCCTGCGACGCCGATCAGCATGGCGAAGGCGTAGTGATAGACATAGCCGGTCTGAAGCCGCACGACCCGGTTGGTCACGTCGACGACCCGGGCCGAGACCCCGTCGGGACCAAAGCCGTCGATGACGAGACCGTCGCCCTTCTTCCAGAGAAACTTGCCCGCCCACATCGCCGGCTTCACGAAGAGGAAGTCGTAGATCTCGTCGAAATACCACTTGTTGAGCAGGAACTTGTAGAGAACCGGGTTGGCGGCCGCGAGCTTGGCCGGCACGTCGGGCCGCAGGACATACATGTAGAGCGAGATCAGGAAGCCCAGCACCATCGCGATGAAGGGCGACGCCACGACCCAGCCGGGCACCTCGTGCATCTCGTGCAGGATGTGGTTGTCTTTGCCGGTGAACAGCGAGGCCTTCCAGAAGTGCTCGTAGCCATGCCCGATGAAGGCATCCTTGAAGGCAAAGCCCGCCGCGACCGCGCCGAGCGAGAGCACGGCCAGCGGGATCAGCATGACCAGTGGGCTCTCATGCGGCGTGTGGTCATGACCATGGCCGTGATGGTCGTCGTGAGCGTGAGCGGCATGCGCGTGGTCGTCGTGACCATGCGCGTCATGTCCGTGCGCGGCGTGAGCCCCCCAGCGTGGCTTGCCCTCGAAGGTCATGAAGTAGAGCCGCCAGGAATAGAACGAGGTCATGCAGGCAGCGACCACCAGCAGCACATAGGCGTAGGACGCGGCGAAGCCCTTGTGCGCAACCGCGGCATAGGCGCTCTCGATGATCGCGTCCTTGGAGAAGTAGCCGGCGAACAGCGGGAAGCCGGTCAGCGCCAGCGTGCCGATGGTCATGGCAGCTGCCGTCAGGGGGATGTGCTTGCGCAAGCCCCCCATGTTCCGCATGTCCTGCTCGTGATGCATCGCGTGGATGACCGAGCCCGCGCCGAGGAACAGCAGCGCCTTGAAGAAGGCGTGGGTGAAGAGGTGGAAGACGCCCGAGGAATAGGCGCCGACGCCGAGCGCAACGAACATGTAGCCGAGCTGCGAGCAGGTCGAATAGGCGATGACTCGCTTGATGTCGTTCTGAACCAACCCGATCGTGGCGGCGAAGAAGGCGGTGGTGGCGCCGATGACGATGACGACGGTGAGCGCCACCGGTGCATATTCGAAGATCGGCGACAGGCGCGCGACCATGAAGACGCCGGCGGTGACCATGGTCGCGGCGTGAATGAGGGCCGAGACCGGGGTCGGGCCTTCCATCGCGTCCGGCAGCCAGGTGTGCAGCAGGAACTGGGCCGACTTGCCCATGGCGCCCATGAACAGCAGCAGCGCAGTCAGCGTCAGCGCATTCCAGTCATAGCCGAGGAAGCGGAACGTCTTCTCGGTCAGGCCGGCGATCTGCGGGAAGATGGTGTCGAAGGCGACCGAGCCGGTCAGCACGAAGACCAGGAAGATGCCGAGCAGGAAGCCGAAATCGCCGACGCGGTTGACGATGAAGGCCTTCATCGCGGCAGCGCAGGCGGAGGGCTTCTGGTACCAGAAGCCGATCAGCAGATAGGAGGCGAGCCCGACGCCCTCCCAGCCGAAGAACATCTGCAGCAGGTTGTCGGCCGTCACCAGCATGAGCATGGCGAAGGTAAAGAGCGACAGATAGGCGAAGAACCGCGGCCGGTGCGGATCCTCGTGCATGTAGCCGATCGAATAGAGATGCACGAGCGAGGAGACGGTGTTGACGACGACCAGCATCACCACGGTGAGCGTGTCGACGCGGAAGGCCCAGTCGACCTGCAGGCCTCCGGACGACATCCAGGTCGCGACCTGGATCCGGGTCGTGCCAGAGCCGAAGCCGACATTGAAGAAGGCGATCCAGGACAGGACCGCCGAGACGACCAGCAGCGAGGTGGTGACGATCTCGGCGCCGCGCGCGCCGATCAGACGGCCGAAGAGGCCGGCGATCAGGAAGCCGATCAGGGGGAGGAAGACGATCGCGTGATACATGGGGCGGTTCCGGGCGCGTGGGCGCCTCAGCCTTTCATCATGTTGATGTCTTCCACCGCGATCGTGCCGCGGTTGCGGAAGTAGACGACGAGAATGGCGAGCCCGATGGCGGCTTCCGCCGCCGCGACCGTCAACACCAGCAGCGCGAAGATCTGGCCGACGATGTCATTCATGAAGCTCGAGAAGGCGACGAAGTTCAGGTTCACCGCCAGCAGGATGAGCTCGACCGACATCAGGATGACGATGACGTTCTTGCGGTTCAGGAAGATGCCGAGCACGCCGAGCGTGAACAGGATCGCGCCGACGGCGAGGTAATGGCCAAGTCCGATCATCAGACCGTCTCCTCCGGCAGGGCGGCGCCGGAGGGCACCTTCTTGACGTCCATCGCGGTCGCCTTGGTGCGGGCGTTCTGCGCCGTGATGTCCTGGCGCTTGATGCCCGTGCGCTCGCGCAGCGTCAGCACGATCGCGCCGATCATCGCGACCAGCAACACGAGGCCGGCCGCCTGAAAGTAGTAGACATACTGGGTGTAGAGCACCCGCCCGATCGCCTCGGTATTGGTGATGCCGGCGGGAATCGCGGCGACCGGCGTCTTGACGATCTGCGGGTCGATGACCCAGGCGCCGACGACCAGCAGCAGCTCGACCGCGAAGATCAGCCCGATCAGCGAACCGATCGGCAGGTAGTTCAGGAAGCCCTGGCGGAACTCGGCGAAATCGACGTCGAGCATCATCACCACGAAGAGGAAGAGCACCGCGACCGCGCCGACATAGACGACGATCAGCAACATCGCGAGGAATTCGGCCCCCAGCAGCAGGAACAGGCCGGCCGCGTTGACGAAGGCCAGGATGAGGAAGAGCACCGAGTGAACGGGGTTGCGCGAGGTCACCACCATGAACGCCGAAGCGACGGTGACACCTGCGAACAGATAGAAGAAAGCCGCTGCGGCATTCATCTCGGTCAGCCTTTCCGCCCCCCGGGGACGGCTCTCGTGGTCAATCACACCCGACTCTCGCCGGGCGCCGTTGGAAGCGTCTATAGTCAGGGCAGTCGGCCGCGACAACCGCGCGACGCCGCCTGACTGGTCTTACCGATACGGCGCGTCCATCGCGATGTTGCGCGCGATCTCGCGTTCCCAGCGGGCGCCGTTTTCGAGCAGCCGGTCCTTGTCGTAGAACAGCTCCTCGCGGGTCTCCGTCGCGAACTCGAAATTGGGCCCCTCGACGATGGCGTCGACCGGGCAGGCCTCCTGGCAGAAGCCGCAGTAGATGCATTTGGTCATGTCGATGTCGTAGCGCGTGGTGCGGCGCGTGCCGTCATTGCGGCGCGGGCCGGCCTCGATGGTGATCGCCTGCGCCGGGCAGATGGCCTCGCACAGCTTACAGGCGATGCAGCGCTCTTCCCCGTTGGGATAGCGGCGCAAGGCATGTTCGCCGCGGAAGCGCGGGCTGAGCTGCCCCTTCTCGAAGGGGTAGTTCAAGGTCGCCTTCGGCTTGAAGAAATAGCGCATCGACAGCGCGAACGCGCCGACGAACTCCTTCAGCAGCAGGCCCTTGGCGGCTTGTGCGAGCGACATGCTCTTCGTCCTTCCCACTCAGCCAAACACCGTCTGGCCGATGACATACCCCAGCACGGGCGTGACGCCGATCATCAAGACGACCAGCGCGACCCTGACCCAGCCGATGCGACGCTCGTAATCGTCGCGCTCGGCCTGCGTCTGCGAATGATCGGTCCGGCGCAGGGCTCCGATGACCAGCGTCGACACGATCCTGTATTCCACGATCCCCAGCACCAGCCCGATCAGCGCGCCGATCAGGCCGGCCGAGACCGCCATCAGCGCACCGGCCCCCAGCCCGTGAGCTGCAGCACGAAGGCGACCACGACCACCGAGACGAGCGAGAGCGGCAGGAAGACCTTCCAGCCCAGTCGCATCAGCTGGTCGTAGCGGTAGCGCGGCACGAAGGCCTTCACCATCGCGAACATGAAGAAGACGGCACAGACCTTCAGCATGAACCAGATCACGCCGGGCACCCAGGTGAAGGGCGCGATCGGGAATGGCGGCAGCCAGCCCCCGAGGAACAGGATCACCATCATGGCGCACATGGTCATGATCGCCACGTATTCGCCGAGCATGAACAGCAGATAGGGGGTCGAGGAGTATTCGACCATGTAGCCTGCGACGAGCTCCGACTCCGCCTCGGGCAGGTCGAAGGGCGGCCGGTTCGTCTCGGCCAGCGCCGAGATGAAGAAGATCACGAACATCGGGAACAGCGGCAGCCAGTACCAGCCGAACAACCCGACCCTGGTGTTCTGCGCCTCAACGATCGCCGAGAGGTTCAGCGAGCCGACGCAGAGCAGGACGGTGATGATGACGAAGCCGATCGAGACCTCGTAGGAGACCATTTGCGCAGCCGAACGCAGAGCGCCCATGAAGGGGTACTTCGAGTTCGAGGCCCAGCCGGCCATGATGATGCCGTAGATGCCCAACGACGAGATCGCCAGCACGTAGAGGATGCCGACATTGATGTCGGCGATCGCCCAGCCTTCGGCCACGGGGATCACGGCCCAAGCGGACAGGGCCAGCAGGCAGGTCACCAGCGGCGCCAGCAGGAAAACGCCCTTATTGGCGCCCGACGGGATGATCGGCTCCTTGAAGGCGAATTTCAGCAGGTCGGCGAAGCTCTGGAACAGGCCGAAGGGCCCGACCACGTTGGGGCCGCGCCGCAGCTGCACCGCCGCCCAGATCTTGCGATCGGCCAGCAGGATATAGGCGATGAAGACCAGAAGGCAGGCGATGAGCAGGAAGCTCTTGCCCAGCATGATCGCGAGATCGAGAACGAGGTCCCAGTTCATGGCAGCTTACTCCGCCGCCTGCTGCAACCGGCCCGAGGCCAGCGCCGAACATTCGGCCATCACGGCGGAAGCGCGCGCGATCGGGTTGGTCTGGTAGAAATCGGCCACCGGCGAGACGAAGCCCGCCTTGTCGGCCTTGCCGCCGAGATCGGCGAGCGAGGCCAATCCGCTCGCATCCGCCGTCGGCAGCGTGTCGAGCGCAGCGAAATGCGGATGCGCCGCATAGAGCGCCTTGCGCAGGCCCGACAGCGAGTCGAAGGGCAGCGTCTTGCCGAGCGCAGCCGAGAGCGCCCGCAGGATCGCCCAGTCCTCCCGGGCATCGCCCGGCGGGAACGTGGCGCGGTCGGACATCTGCACGCGACCTTCGGTGTTGACGTAGGTGCCGGACTTCTCGGTGTAGGCCGAGCCGGGCAGGATGACGTCGGCGCGGTGCGCGCCCCTGTCGCCATGCGTGCCCTGGTAGACCACGAAGGCGCCCGCCGGCACCTCGATCTCGTCGGCGCCGAGCAGGAACAGCACGTCGAGCGCACCCGGCGCGATCATACCGGCGACGTCGAAGCCACCCTCACCCGGCACGAAGCCGAGATCGAGCCCGCCGACGCGCGAGGCCGCCGTGTGCAGCACGCCGAAGCCGTTCCAGCCATCCTTGACGACGCCGAGCGAACGGGCGGCCTTGGCGGCCATGGCCAGGATCGCCTCGCCATCCGGACGGGCCAAGGCGCCCTGCCCGATCAGCAGCATCGGCTTTTGCCGATTGGCCGGCGCATGATCGACGAACCCCGCGAGCGTATCCGGCCCCGCACCCAGATGGGCGTAATCATAGGTCAGGTCGAACTTCTCGCCGATCAGACCGAGCGTGAAATCGCCGCGCAGCCAGCGCTTGCGGATGCGCGCGTTCAGGATCGGCGCCTCCTTGCGGGGATTGGCGCCAATGATCATCAGCGCATCCGCCTCCTCGATCCCGGCAATGCCGGCATTGAGGATGTAGCTGGCGCGGCCGAACTTCGGATGCAGCCTGGTGCCGTCCTGACGGCAATCGAGATTGGCCGACCCGAGCGAGGCGATCAGGCTCTGGAGCGCGAACATCTCCTCGACGGCGGCGAGATCGCCGGCGATGGCGCCAATCTTCTCCGGCTTGGCCGCCTTCACCTTCTCCGCGATCAAAGCGAAGGCCTCGACCCAGGAGGCCGGGCGCAGCGCGCCGTTCTGGCGGATATAGGGCCGGTCAAGCCGCTGCGTGCGCAGGCCGTCGACGACGTGGCGGGTCTTGTCGGAGATCCACTCCTCGTTCACCGCCTCGTTGAGGCGGGGCAGGATGCGCATGACCTCCTTGCCGCGGGAATCGACGCGGATGGCGCTGCCGACGGCGTCCATCACGTCGATCGACTGCGTCTTGGTCAGCTCCCAGGGCCGCGCCTTGTTCTGATAGGGTTTCGAGGTCAGCGCGCCGACCGGGCAGAGATCGACGACGTTGCCCTGAAGCTCCGAGGTCATCGCCTGTTCGAGATAGGTGGTGATCTCCATGTCCTCGCCGCGCCCGATGGCGCCGAGGTCCTGGCCGCCGGCGACTTCGGTCGTGAAGCGGACGCAGCGCGTGCACTGGATGCAGCGCGTCATCGAGGTCTTCACCAGCGGGCCGATATACTTGTCCTCGACCGCGCGCTTGTTCTCGGCATAGCGCGAGGTGTCGACGCCATAGGCCATCGCCTGGTCCTGCAGGTCGCATTCGCCGCCCTGGTCGCAGATCGGGCAATCCAGCGGGTGGTTGATCAGGAGGAACTCCATCACCCCCTCGCGCGCCTTCTTGACCATCGGCGACTTGGTCGAGACGACCGGCGGTTCGCCATTGGGGCCGGGGCGCAGATCGCGCACGCCGATGGCGCAGGACGCCTGCGGCTTGGGCGGTCCGCCCTTCACCTCGACGAGGCACATGCGGCAATTGCCGGCGATGGAGAGCCGCTCGTGGAAGCAGAAGCGCGGCACCTCGGCGCCCGCCGCTTCGCAGGCCTGCAGGAGCGTATATTCGGCGGGGACGTCGACTTCGATGCCGTCGATGAGGAGTTTGGTCATCGCTCAGTTGGCTCCGCCAAGGATAATGCCGACACAGCCTAGGGACACCGAAAGCCCGATCCGCCAGTCATTCAGCCACCACAAGCGCTTGTAAGCGCCGAAATAGAACGCGACCGCATGGGTTCCCAAGAGAAGCCCAAGTCCAATCGCCATACCCACGACATCAGAACGACCGAGTGCGCGCGCAGCCAACACGCCTGCGGTCAAGCTGACCAAAAACCAGGCCGTCGAACCCAGCGTGCGTCCCCAGTAGCCGCCGGAACCATGCTCGATTGCCGTCATCCTGCTCACTCCGCCGCCATCAGCCGAACCGGCTCGGAATGCGGGTTGGCAGCATAGTCGTCGATGCGCTTCTCGATCTCGTGACGGAAATGCGCAATCAGGCCCTGGATCGGCCAGGCGGCCGCGTCGCCAAGCGCGCAGATGGTGTGGCCCTCGATCTGCTTGGTGACGTCGAGCAGCATGTCGATCTCGCGCTTCTGGGCGCGGCCCTCGGCCATGCGCTCCATGACGCGCCACATCCAGCCCGTGCCCTCGCGGCAGGGCGTGCACTGGCCGCAGCTCTCATGTTTGTAGAAATGGCTGATGCGGGCGATGGCGCGGACGATGTCGGTCGACTTGTCCATGACGATCACGGCCGCCGTGCCGAGGCCCGACTTCAGCTTCGAGAGCGAGTCGAACTCCATCGGCGTGTCGATGATCTGCTCGGCCGGCACCATCCGCACCGAGGAGCCGCCGGGGATGACGGCCATCAGATTGTCCCAGCCGCCGCGCACGCCGCCGCAATGCCGGTCGATCAGCTCGCGGAAGGGAATGCCCATCACCTCTTCAACATTGCAGGGCTTGTTCACATGGCCCGAGATGCAGAAGAGCTTGGTGCCAACATTGTTGGGGTTGCCGAGCGAGGAAAACCAGCTCGCGCCGCGACGCAGGATGGTCGGCGCCACCGCGATCGACTCGACGTTGTTGACCGTCGTTGGGCAGCCATACAGGCCCACATTGGCCGGGAATGGCGGCTTCATGCGGGGCATGCCCTTCTTGCCCTCGAGGCTTTCGAGCAGGGCCGTCTCCTCGCCGCAGATATAGGCGCCGGCGCCGTGATGGACATAGAGATCAAAGGGATAGCCGTGGATGTTGTCCTTGCCGATGAGCCTGGCCTCATAGGCCTCGTCGACGGCGCGTTGCAGGGCCTCGCGCTCGCGGATGTATTCGCCGCGGATGTAGATGTAGGCGGCATGCGCGCCCATCGCGAAGGAAGCGATCAGGCAGCCCTCGACCAGCGTATGCGGGTCGTTGCGCATGATCTCGCGATCCTTGCAGGTGCCCGGCTCCGACTCGTCGGCATTGACGACGAGGTAATGCGGACGCCCGTCGTTCTTCTTGGGCATGAACGACCATTTCAGCCCGGTCGGGAAGCCGGCGCCGCCGCGTCCGCGCAGGCCCGACTTCTTCATCTCGTCGATGATCCAGTCCTGGCCCTGCTCCAGCAGAAACTTGGTGCCGTCCCAGGCGCCGCGCGCCATGGCGCCCTTTAGCGACAGGTCGTGAAGCCCGTAGAGATTGGTGAAAATCCGGTCGCGATCGGCAAGCATCGTCTTTACCTCACTTCACCGGCTTGTCGGCAGCGCCCGGGGGCTTGCCGTTGGCGGCGGGAGTATCCTGTGCGGCGCTGGTCGGCTGGCCGGGCTCGGAGGGCTTCGGCCGTCCCGCAGCGGCCGTATCGGTTGCGGGTTTCCCCGCGGCCGCAGGCGTTGCATCGGTCTTGATCGCTTCAGGCTTGGCCGCGTCAGTCTTGGCGGCCTCCGGCTTGGTAGCCTCGGCCTTCTTGGCCTCAGCCTCGGCTGCAGCCTTGGCGGCAGCCGCTTCGGCGGCCGCCTTGCGCTGCTCGGTCACGCGGGCCTGCCAGTCGCCTGCGCCGATCACCGTGCCGTCATAGAGCGCCGGGTCCTTCAGCGTCTCGCCGCCGCCCAGCGGCTCGGAGCCCGAGCGACCGACCTGCGAGCCGGTCTTGACTGGGCGGCCATGGCGCAGATCGTCGAGCAGCGTGCGGAAATTCTCCGGCGTCAGATCCTCGTAGTAGTCGAAGTTGATCTGCACCATCGGCGCGTTGCAGCAGGCGCCAAGGCACTCGACTTCGAGCCAGGAGAGCTTGCCGTCGGCGGTGACCGTCGATTGCGGGCCAATGACGTCCTGGCAGACCTTCTTGATCGCCTCCGCGCCACGCAGCGCGCAGGGCGTGGTGCCGCAGAGCTGGACGAAATGCTCGCCGACCGGCTGCAGGTTGAACATCGTGTAGAAGGTCGCGATCTCCATGACGCGCATCGGCGCCATGCCGAGCTTGCGCGCGACCTCCTCGATCGCGGCGCGCGGCACCCAGCCGTCATGCTGCTCCTGCGCCTTCCACAACAGCGGAATCACGGCCGAGGCCTGGCGGCCTTCCGGATATTTGGCGATCTGCTGGTCGGCCCAGTTCTCGTTCGCCGCGTCGAAGGCGAAGGAAGCGGGCTGGACGTGATCGGGGGCGAGACGACGGACGGACATCAGCGGTCCACTTCACCAAAGACGATATCGAGGGAACCGAGGATCGCGGAGACGTCGGCGAGCATGTGCTTGCGGCACATGAAATCCATGGCCTGGAGATGAGCGAAGCCCGGCGCCTTGATCTTGCAGCGGTAGGGCTTGTTGGTGCCGTCGGACACGAGATAGACGCCGAACTCGCCCTTGGGCGCCTCGACCGCCGCATAGACCTCGCCTTCCGGCACCTTGTAGCCCTCGGTGTAGAGCTTGAAGTGATGGATCAGCGCTTCCATCGAGCGCTTCATCTCGCCGCGCTTGGGCGGGACCATCTTGCCGTCGAGCGAGGAGATCGGCCCGCCGCCGTCAGTCGACAGCAGCTTCTCGCAGCACTGCTTCATGATGCGCACCGACTGGCGCATCTCTTCCATGCGGATGCAGTAGCGGTCGTAGCAGTCGCCGTTCTTGCCGACGGGGATGTCGAACTCCATCTCCTCGTAGCACTCATAGGGCTGCGACTTGCGCAGGTCCCAGGCGGCGCCGGAGCCACGGACCATGACGCCCGAGAAGCCCCATTTCCAGCAGGTCTCGAGATCGACGACGCCGATGTCGACATTGCGCTGCTTGAAGATGCGGTTGTCGGTGAGCAGCCCCTCGAGGTCGTCGCAGACCTGCAAGAACGGGTCGCACCATTCGGCGATGTCGTGGATCAACGAGGTCGGCAGGTCTTGGTGGACGCCGCCGGGCCGGACATAGGCCGCGTGCATGCGCGCGCCGCAGGCCCGCTCGTAGAAAATCATCAGCTTCTCGCGCTCCTCGAAACCCCAGAGCGGGGGCGTCAGCGCGCCGACGTCCATCGCCTGCGTGGTGACGTTGAGGATGTGCGAGAGGATGCGGCCGATCTCGGAATAGAGCACGCGGATGAGCTGGCCGCGACGCGGAACCGTGACGCCCATCAGCTTCTCGACCGCGAGCGAATAGGCATGCTCCTGGTTCATCGGCGCGACATAGTCGAGCCGGTCGAAATAGGGCAGCGCCTGGAGATAGGTCTTGGCCTCGATCAGCTTCTCGGTGCCGCGATGCAGCAGGCCGATATGGGGATCGACGCGCTCGACGATCTCGCCGTCGAGCTCCAGCACGAGGCGCAGCACGCCGTGCGCGGCCGGATGCTGCGGGCCGAAATTGATCGAGAAGTTCCGGATGTTGTGTTCACTCATGTCCGGCTCCGCCCGTCACAAGAACAGAATTGCCGCGACCCACAAGCAGACCGGAATCAAGATCATGCATGCGACCACGCGAGTGATGCCGCGCGAAAAAATGGCTCCGAGAATCACCGGCGAAGCCAGAAGAAGAAAAAAGCCCGCATAGGACAGTTTCTCCATCATGCCGACCATTCCCCGGGCTGACTGAGGCTGCTGTCATGATCAGACGACCTTGGCCTTCTCGTCGCCGGGCAGCACGTAATCGGTGCCTTCCCAAGGACTCAGGAAATCGAAGTTGCGGAATTCCTGGTTGAGCTTCACCGGTTCGTAGACCACGCGCTTCTGCTCGTCGTCGTAGCGAACCTCGACATAGCCCGTCAGCGGGAAGTCCTTGCGCAGCGGATGGCCCTCGAAGCCGTAATCGGTGAGGATGCGGCGCAGGTCGGGATGGCCCGAGAACAGGATGCCGTAGAAGTCGTAGGCCTCGCGCTCGTACCAGTTCGCGGCCGGGAAGACCTCGATGATTGAGGGCACCGGGGTGGCCTCGTCGGTCTGGACCTTCACGCGGATGCGGTGGTTCGAATAGGGCGCCAGCAGGTGGTAGACGACGTCGAAGCGCTTTTCGCGGCCGGGGTAGTCGGCACCGGCGATGTCGGTGAAGTTGACAAAGCGGAAGCTCCGATCGGCATAGAGCGTCCGCATGACCTCCAGGATCGACGCCGCCTCGGCATAAATCGTCAGCTCGCCGAAGGTCACGACGGCCTCCGTCACGGCGCCGGGCAGCGCCGCCTTGATCTCTTCGCCGAGTGCCAGGAGCGCTTCGCTCATCGTCCCACCTATCGCTCGATCGTGCCGGTGCGGCGGATCTTCTTCTGCAGCAGCAGCACGCCATAAAGCAGCGCTTCCGCCGTGGGCGGGCAGCCCGGCACATAGATGTCGATCGGCACAATCCGGTCGCAGCCGCGCACGACGGAGTAGCTGTAGTGGTAGTAGCCGCCGCCATTGGCGCAGGAGCCCATCGAGATGACGTAGCGCGGCTCGGGCATCTGGTCGTAGACCTTGCGCAGCGCCGGGGCCATCTTGTTGGTCAGCGTGCCCGCCACGATCATGACGTCGGACTGGCGCGGTGAGGCGCGCGGTGCAAAGCCAAAGCGCTCGACGTCATAGCGCGGCATCGAGAGCTGCATCATCTCGACGGCGCAGCAGGCCAGCCCGAAGGTCATCCACATCAGCGAACCGGTGCGCGACCAGTTGATCAGGTCGTCGGTCGCGGTGACGAGGAAACCCTTGTCCGCCAACTCGCTGTTGATCGAGGTGAAGAACGGGTCGCGCTGGCCGACGGGCAGACCGTCGGGCCCGAGCAGGCCTTTCGGTGCCGGCGCGACGAGCGGATCGCCGCGGTCGATCGCTGTTGTTGCCATTCTCGTATCCTCGTGAACCGTGACTGTCAGTTAGGCCGCGCGCTGTGCGCCTGCGAGATGACAGTTAGTCCCACTCCAGCGCGCCCTTGCGCCACTCATAGACGAAGCCGACGGTCAGCACGCCCAGGAAGATCATCATCGACCCGAAACCATACCAGCCGAGGCCTCCGAAAGCGACCGCCCAGGGGAACAGGAAGGCGACCTCGAGATCGAAGATGATGAACAAAATCGCCACCAGGTAGAAGCGGACGTCGAACTTCATGCGCGCATCGTCGAAGGCGTTGAAGCCGCACTCATAGGCCGACAGCTTTTCCGGATCGGGCTTCGAATAGGCGATCGCGAAGGGGGCGATCAGCAGCGCCAGGCCGATGAACGCGGAGACGCCGATAAAGATGACGAGCGGCAGGTAGTCGTTCAGCAGGGACGGCACTTGAAGAGCTTGCATGGCGATCCCGCTTCAAACGGACGCGGCGACGCGCCGCCGCTGTCGATTAGACCTTGCTTTAGAATGAAGCAAGACTCTGCCGCGCCGCACAATCGCGCAGCCGGGTTGAACCTGACGCAGATATGCCTGATTTGCGCGCCTTGCGGGAACGCTCGTACCCGGCCCACCCGAAATCCGCGCGAAGGCGTGGGCTTCGATTGGCAGATGCCGGTATGACGCGACACACTGGCTGCGAATCGATTCGACCGCGCAGGCCGCCATTTTGGAGAAAGGGCTCCCATGACTCCGCTCGCCAGGCCCCTTCTCGCAGTGACCGCCCTTTGGATGGCGGCCCTGGTCCCGTCCGGCGCCGTGCGGGCCGAGGGGATCGATCTGACGCGCGCGAGTTGCGCGGATTTCGCGGCGATGAGCGACAACGATCAGACCCAGTTGTCCCTGTGGCTGGCGGGCTATTTCGCGGGAAGCGCGATGAGGCCCCTGCTCGACCTCGAGAAGATCACCGCCGCGCCCGCCGCGCTGACCGCGCTGTGCGCCAAATCCCCCCAGCTTGCGCTGGTCGGCGCAGAGACGCGCGCCGTGTTCCTGCCCGCTCCCGCGCCTTGAACGACATGCGATCGAACAGGCTGGGCGCGGCCGCGCTGGCGCTCGTCTGCGCGGTGAACGCCTCTGCCGTCCTGGCGCAGGACGGGCCGATGATGCGGGCGCCCCTGCCACCGCCGCGGCCCTTCGACCTCGATCTGCAAAACGGCTCTGCGCTGCCGCCGATCATCGTGCCGCCGCCGGCTCCTGTTTCCGCCACGTCTTCACCCGAGGCCGGTGCGCCGATGGCCGCGGAACCCGACGAGGATCAGGGCCCCGAATGGCCGCAGCTCACGCCAGGACAGAAGGCAGGTGCCGAACCTCAGTTCGACCCTGACGAGAAACCGGAAAAACCGGGCATCTCGACCGATCCGGGCACCTCGATCGCCTGCCTGCCGCAGCGGCTGAAGCTCATCCTCACCAGGATTTCGGAGCAGTATGGCGCGGTCAAGGTGACGTCGACCTGGCGCCCGCCCTGGCGCGCCCGCCGCGGCTCCTACCACAAACGCTGCGAGGCGATGGACTTCCGGGTGCCGGGCGTGCGGCCCCGCACCGTCATGGAGTGGGTGCGCACCCAGCCCGAGGTCGGCGGTCACAAGGTCTACTGGAACGGCATCCTGCATGTCGACACGGGGCCGCGACGACCCTGGTAGGCGCGAACCCCGCCCGGCCGCTCACCCCGTCGCAGACTCACTCGGGAGCAGGCTCCATGCCCTTCTCGGCCAGCACGCGACGGGCGACGTCGCCGGAAAGAAACGCCAGGAACGCCTTGGCGGCCTCCGGCTTCGTGCCTGCCGCCGCCAGCCCGCCCGTGTAGACCGTGTAGCTCTGGATTTCCGCCGGCAGCGGGCCGACGAGCACCGCTCCCTTCACGGCCAAGATCTCGCTGATCTGGTGGATGGCGAGATCGGCTTCGCCGTTCACCAGACGCTGGGCGACGAGGCCGCCGGGAACCAGGACGGCCTTGGCCCGGACCGCCTCGCCGATGCCCATCGTCTCCAGAAGCTTGGAGAAGTAGATGCCGCTGGAGCCGCCGGCCGCCGGGTCGATATAGGCCACCTTGCCCGCCGCCAGCAGCGCGGCCTTGAACGACGCGACCGTCGCGATATCAGGGCGCGGGGCACCCTCCTTGACCGCGACGCCCACCGAGGTGCGGGCGAGGTTGACCGGCGTGCCCGCCGCGAGCTTGCCCGAGCCGACGAGTTCCTTCACGGCGGCCGGCGTCAGCACGGCCACATCGAAGGCCTCGCCCCCGCCGATCCGGCGCAGCAGACCCCCGGCGGTGTCATTGTCGATGGCGAGCTTGTGGCCGCTGCCCTTCTCGAACTCGGCGGCGACCGCGAGCACGACCGGCTTGAAGGCGCCGGCCGTGAGCACCTTGATCTCGTCGGCCCGCGCCGCTGCAGATGCGCATGAGGCGAAAGCGACAAGCGCGAGACAAGCGGTTAATCTGCGGTCCATGGGACTCTCCAGGCGAAGGGCGATCATCAATCGTTGGGCCCCGACCATCCCGGAAGGCATGCCCCCGGCGCAAGAGCCCACCGTTCGGCCGGCGACGTTTTGGGGCAGAGTGATGCTTCACATTCCTGTGGGTTTGCGTCGCTGAGATACGGGTGCGTCGGTATCAGTGACGCCACTCTCCCCTGCCCGCCCCTGAGTTCACGCTGAGCCCGCTTTCACCCATCCTGACCTGAGCCGAAGGAGACGCCCGCATGACCGACACGACCGAGTACGTTCCGCCCAAGGTCTGGACCTGGGACAAGGCCAGCGGCGGCACCTTCGCCAGCATCAACTGCCCGATCGCCGGCGCGACGCATGAGAAAGCCCTGCCGATCGGCAAGCATCCGATGCAGCTCTATTCGCTGGGCACGCCCAACGGCCAGAAGGTATCGATCATGCTCGAGGAGCTGCTCGCGCTGGGCCATAGTGGCGCCGAGTACGACGCCTGGCTGATCAAGATCAGTGACGGCGACCAGTTCGGTTCTGGCTTCGTCGAGGTCAATCCCAACTCCAAGATCCCCGCGCTGATGGACCGCAGTGGCCCGCAGCCCATCCGCATCTTCGAATCGGGCGCGATCCTGATGCATCTGGCCGAGAAATTCGGCGCCTTCCTGCCGACGGAGCCTGCGGCGCGGGCGGAAACGCTCTCCTGGCTGTTCTGGCAGATGGGCTCCGCGCCCTTTCTCGGCGGCGGGTTCGGCCATTTCTACGCCTATGCGCCGGCCAAATTCGAGTATCCGATCAACCGCTACGCGATGGAGGTGAAGCGGCAGCTCGACGTGCTCGATCGGCGTCTGGCCCAGAACGAGTTCATTTCGGGTGCGCAGTACACGATCGCCGACATGGCGATCTGGCCCTGGTATGGCGGCCTCGTGAAAGGCTGGCAGTATGGCGCGGCCGAGTTCCTGTCCGTGCAGGACTACACCCATGTCCTGCGCTGGGCCGACCAATTGCTGGCCCGCCCCGCGGTCGCGCGCGGCCGGAAGGTCAACCGCACCACCGGCGCGCTCTCCGACCAGCTCCACGAGCGCCATGACGCGGGCGATTTCGACACTCGCACCCAGGACAAGCTCGCCAACGCGAGCGCCTGATCGCGCACGTCGCGCCGGGCCCGGCGACGGGCCCGGCTTTGCCGCGGCAGAACTGCCCCAGCATCGGCAAGGTGCGGCGCAATCAGGAGGTGCCGAGCCGGCGAGCCTGAGCGCCGCCTGCCGACGAAGCCAACGGTCGATCTGTAACCAACCCAACCGCGCGCACGAACTGTGCTCCAAGACAGGCGCGCACCGCGCAGGGATGGAGATCGGCGATGACGATGACGGCAGGGGCAAGATCGATGACCACGACCGCCCGAGCGGTCGACGCGCGGACCGCCATCAACCTCTTCGCCGGCGGGTTGGCGGGGCTGCTGATCTGGGAGGTCTGGGCCCGGGTGCTGACCAAGGCTGTGCTGGGCTACCCGCTCGAGCCGGCGGGCTTGATCGACGCGATCGCCCAGCATCGTCTTGGCCTGTCGGTGCCCTATCTGCTGCGTGAGGCGCTGCATTACGGCGTCGGCATCGTGGGCTACCCGGTCACCTATTTCCTGATCTCGCGCTTCGTGCCGCGCTGGCCGGTGGTGCTCGACGCCATCGTGTTCGTGACCTTCTCGATCGGCATCGCCGGTCTGATCGCGGCGGGCACCTTCACCCCGATCCATTTCATCTTCTGGACCGCGGCGGTCGGACTGATCGCCACCCGGCTGATCAACCGGGACGCGCTGGTCGCCGATGCGATCACCTGGGGCAATTTCACCTGGTTCAATGCACTGGGCCTGATGGCGCCGATCGGCGGCCTGTCGTTCTACCTCCTCGGCGAGGGCGGCGAGCTCTCCTATATGAGCTTCGTCGGCCACGTGATCTACGGCGCGGTCGCTGTCTGGCTCTTCGAACGCCTCGAGGCCGGCTCCGCGAGAGGCTAAAATCCGCAGCGGCGCCTGCCCTAGTCCCCGATAGCGCTCACGACATCGGATGAACCTGGCCGAGGGCGGGCGTCGCGGCTGTCGCAAGCGGCGTCCGCCACCGGTTCTCCAGCCGCTGCAGCACGACGAAGAGCGACGGCACGACCACGACTGTCAGCAGCGTCGAGCCGATCATGCCGGTCAGCGTGGCAAAGCCGATGGATTTCTGGGCGTTGGCGCCGGCGCCGCTCGCCAGCACCAGCGGCACGAGGCCGAGGATGAAGGCGAGCGAGGTCATCACGATCGGCCGCAGCCGCAGCCGGGCGGCCTCGACCGCCGCCTCCGCGAGCGGCATCGCCTGCTTGCGATGCAGGTCGCGGGCGAAGCCGACGATCAGGATCGCGTTCTTGGCCGAAAGCGCGATCAGCAGCACGAGGCCGATCTGGGTGTAGAGATTGCTGGAGAGGCCGAGCGCCAGCATCGCACCCGCCGTGCCCAGCAGCGCCAGCGGCACCGACAGGATGATCCCGAGCGGCGCGATCCAGCTCTCATACTGGCCGGCGAGCACGAGATAGACCAACAGCAAGCTCAATCCGTAGACCAGGTAGACCTGCCCGCCGAGCTCCTTCTCCTGATAGGACAGCGCAGACCATTCGAAACCCGTCCCCGTCGGCAGGATCTGGCGGGCGATGCCTTCGAGCACGGCGAGGCCCTCGCCCGAGCTGACATTGCGGTTGGGCGCGCCTATCAGCGTCGCAGCCGGGTAGAGATTGTGGAAGCTGATCAGCGAGGGGCCGATTGCGGGCTTGATGTCGGCGATGGCGCCGAGCGGCACCATCTCTCCGGTCTTTGACCGCAGCTTCAGCGTCCGCAGGCCCTCGGGCTCCATGCGCGCATCGGCCTGAGCCTGGACATAGACCTGGAACACCCGCCCCGCCTTGGCGAACTGGCCGACATAGGCCGAGCCGACATAGGCGCCCAGCGCATCGGTGGCGGCGCCGAACGAGACGCCCAGCGCCTCCGCCTTGGTACGGTCGATCGTGAGTTCGACCTGCGGCGCCTGGGCGCTGAAGGTGTTGCGCGCGGCCTGGAACAGGTTCTGCGCGCGGGCCCGCTCGGCGATGGCGTCGGCCAGGCGCTGCAGCTTGGCGTAGTCGAAACTGCCATCGCGCAGCTCGACCTTCATGGTGAACCCCGACGCGTTGCCGATGCCCTGAATCGGCGGCGGCGGCAGCACCAGCGCCGCCCCGTCATCGAGATCCGCCATCGCCCGGTTGAGCGCGCCGTAGATCCCGAGCAGGTCCTCGCCCTTCTTGCGCGCCTTCCAGTCGGTCAGCATGACATAGGCGACACCGGCATTGGCGAGGCTGGCATTGTCGTTGAGCGCCGACAGGCCGGCGATGGCGATGACCTTGTCCACGCCCGGGACCGTTCGCGCGCGCTTCGTGACCGCGTCGAGCGCCGCCGTGGTGCGCGCCAGAGAGGCGCCATCGGGCAGCTGCACCGAGACCAGCATGTAGCCCTGGTCCTCGACCGGCAGGAAGGAGGTCGGGATCCGGCTGAGCGCGAGCACCGACCCTCCGACGAGCAGGAGAGTCACCGCGAAGACCGCCGCGCTGTGTGCCACGAGCCGCCGCACCAGCCCGACATAGGCCCGCTCGCAGGCACCATAGCCGCGCTCGAATATCCGGTAGATCCACGCCCGTTCGGCGACCGGCTTCGGCCGCCGCAGCCAGAGCGCGCATTGCGCCGGCTTGAGCGTGACCGCGTTGACGGCGCTGATCAGGGCCGTCGCGGCGATAACGAGGGCGAACTGCTGATAGATTTCGCCGCTCAGCCCCGGCAGGAAGGCAGCGGGCAGGAACACCGCCATCAGCACGAGCGTGATGCCCATGATCGGCCCGATCAGCTCCTGCATCGCCAGCACGGTCGCGTCATGCGGAGACAGGCCGCGCTCCATGTGATGAGTCGCGCCCTCGACCACGACGATGGCGTCGTCGACGACGATGCCGATGGCGAGCACGACCGCCAGCAGCGTCGAGATGTTGACGGTGAAGCCGAGCGCCGCCATCGCCGCAAAGGCGCCGATGATCGTCACGGGCACGGTGGTCGCCGGCACCAGTGTCGCGCGCCAGTCCTGCAGGAAGATCAGGATGACCAGCAGCACCAGCACCGCGGCCTCCATCAGCGTCTTGTAGACGGCGCCCAGCGAGGCCTCGACGAAGCGCGTGGTGTCGAAGGGCACGCTCCAGCCCATGCCCGGCGGAAAGCGCGTAGCGAGCGCTGTCATCCTGATCCCGACCGCGCGAGCGACCTCCAGCGCATTGGCCTCAGGCAATTGGAAGATCGCGAGCCCCGCCGCCGGCTGGCCGTTCAGCCGGAAATCCTGGCCATAGGCCTGCGCGCCGAGTTCGATTCGCGCCACATCGCGCAGGCGGGTGATGCGGTTGCCGTCGGCCTTGACGATGATGGCTTCAAACGCCTCGACTTCGTCGAGCCGCCCCGGGGTCAGCAGCGTCGTCTGGAAGGCCTGGTCGCCGGCCGTGGGGGCCATCCCGAGCTGGCCGGAGGCGACCGAGCGATTCTGCTGGTTGACTGCGTTGACGATGTCGGCAGGCAAGAGGCCGCGCAGCTGCATCTTCTGCGGGTCGAGCCAGAGCCGCATCGCATATTGCCCGGCCCCGAAGACGTTGACGGCGCCGACACCCGGCAGCCGCGCGATCTCGTCGAGCAGATTCAGCGTCGCGAAATTCGACAGGAACAGGCTGTCGTGCCCCGCCCGGTCGGAGGTCAGCGCGACGATCTGGAGGATCGCGGTCGAGCGCTTGTTAGTCTGCACGCCTTGCGTCTGCACCACCGAGGGCAGTTGAGGCAGCGCGGCGGCGACGCGGTTCTGCACCAGGATCTGCGCCTTGTCGGCGTCGGTGCCGATCCGGAAGGTCACGGTCAGCGTGTAAAGGCCGTCGCTCGTACTGGTTGAGGACATGTAGATCATGTCCTCAACGCCATTGACCTTCTGCTCGATCGGCAGCGCGACCTCGCGGGCAATCACCGCCGCGCTGGCGCCGGGATAGCGGGCCGTCACCTGCACGGTCGGCGGCACGACATTGGGATACTGCGAGACCGGCAGGCGCAGCACCGCAACCAGGCCGAGGATGACCGTGAGCACGGCGATGACATTCGCCAGGACCGGCCGCTCGATGAAGAAGCGGGCCATCAGGGCGCGGCCTTCGCGCTATCGGCGACCGGCCTGACCCGGCTGCCCGGAATCGCGTTCTGCAGCAGGCCGACGACGACACGGTCGGTGGCGGCGATGCCGGCGCGGATCACGCGCAAGCCGCCCTCGCTCGCCTCGCCGATCTCGACGGCACGCTGCTCGACGATGTCGTCGGCGCCGACCACCAGCAGATAGCGGCCGGTCTGGCTGGCGCCCAGCGCCGCCTCGGGCACGAGCAGCGAGGGCACGTCCTTCTGCAGCGGTAGCCTGACGCGCACGAACAGACCCGGCAGCAGCACCCCTTGCGGGTTGGGCACGGCCGCGCGGACGGCCAGTGTGCCGCTCGCCATGTCGAGCTCGGGGGCGACATAGTCGAGCTGACCGGCATGCGGATAGCCGGCATCGGTCTCGAGGCCGATCTCGACAGGAATTTGGCCGAGACCCGCCAGCGTCAATCCGCGCTGGCGCATCGCCTCGCGGATGCGCAGCACGGTCTGCTCGTCGAGAGAGAAGCGCACCTTGATCGGGTCGCTCTGGACGATCGAGGCCAGCAGCGTCGGCCCGCCGACGCCGACCAGCGCGCCTTGGTCGACCAGATGCGCCGAGACGATCCCGTCGAAGGGCGCCTTCACTTCGGTGTAGGCGAGGTTGAGCTGCGCCTGCGCGGCTTGCGCGGCGGCCTGCTCGCGAGCGGCGGCGGTGGAATCGCGCCGGCTCAGCGCGCTGTCGAGCGCGGCTTCCGAGGCCGCCTGCCTCTGGGCGAGCTGCTTCTGGCGCGCGAGATCGGCTTCCGCCTGGACCAGCAGCGCCTTCTGCTGTGCCTCGGCGGCTTCCGCCAGTTCCAGGCTGAGGCGGTAATTGTCCTGCTCGATCACGAACAGCACGTCGCCCTGCTTCACCGCCGCGCCGTCGCGATAGCGGATCTGCGTCAGCGTGCCCTGGACGCGGGCGACGAGATCGACCCGCCTGGCGGCGGCTGTCTGCCCGGTCACGTCGAGATAGCGCGTCACCGGGCGGGCGAGCGGGGGGGCGACCCGGACCTCGGCCGGCTGAAGCGGCGGCGGCGCCTGCTTCTCGTTGCAGCCCAGCAGGAAGGCCGCCAGGCCGATGAGAAGCACGCGCGTGCCCCCGGCGAAGGATCGCGGTCCGGTCATGGTGCGGCTCCCGAGGCCTGGCCCGGCACAAGGGCGGTTCCCAGCAGCGTCACCGAACGCCCCAGCGTCTCGATGCCCTCGCTCAGGCTCTGGCCGCCCTGACGCGAGGGCGTGCCGGCGGTGATCGCCCGGCCGATGGCGGCGATCGTCGAACCGTCCCCGAACGCCTTGTTGTGGTTGCGTCCAATGCCGCCGGCGACATCGGAGAGGTCGTGGGCGGCGATGCCGAGACCGCGAAACTGGTCGAGATCGGTGTTTTCGCCAGCGCGGATCTTGCCGCCAAACAGGCGCCGCGACAGGCCCAGCGCGTAATCATCCTTCGAGGCATAGAGCACGATGCGCGAGGTGAGCGGCTGCAGCCGCGCGATCTGGGTGCGGAAGACGTCCATGTCGACATCGGGCGCGGCCAGCACAATCTTGCCGAGTCGCGACAGCGTCTTCTCGTCCTTGGCGATGGCGAGCTGGCGCAGGGTCTCCATCGTCAGCCAGTTGCCCATCGAATGGGCGAAGATGTCGATCCCCGCGATGTTAGGGTCGCGGGCAAGTCTCGTCAGCAGATCGGCCAGCGCATCGCGGCTGAAATTGGCCGAATCCTTGTCGTAGCCGTAGTCAGCGAGGCCGCCGCGCGAGGGCCAGCTGAACAGGATCGGCAGGCCCTGATAGCCGGTATCGTCGACGATCTGGGCCAGACGCACGACAGCCTCGTCGAACTGCGTGTTGTAGCCATGGGTGAAGACCAGCGCCCGGCGCTTGGCGGTGCCGGCGGCCTTCGTGGCCGCCACAAACTGCACCGCGTCGAGTTCGCGGGCCGAGACCAGCGTGATGTGCTTCGATGGATCGGGTCTCTCGGCATCGGTGGGCACGGAGCCGGGCTCCCGGCCCGGCGGCAGCGACAGCGTCAGGCTGGCATAGCGGGTGGCGTCGCCGCGCTCGCCCGAGAACAGATACCCCGGAGGCTCCGCCGCCGGCCCGCGCGTGGTCACCGCCAGGAGCGTGCGGCTATGCGTGCCGATCGCCGGCTCCGCCACGGGCACCAGCAGGCCGCGACTGGGGCCGGCACAGCCCCCCGCCGTCAGGGCGACGAGCCCCGCTGCCAGCAGCGCCCCGCAGCCGATTGGACAATGCATCAGACGATCTCTCCCGGAGTGTTCAGCGGCGGCGAGGCTTGCAGCCGCTCAGCCGCCGCGCGCCTCGACAACCTTGCGGCAGTCGCCTGAGAGCTTCGCCTTGTTGTCCTTGAGACAGGCGTTCATGGGCTGCGGCTGGCCGATGAAGGAGGCGCAGAGCTTCTGCGCGTCCGAGCGGCAGGCCATCTGTTCGGCGCGCGTCGGTCCCGACTGCGCCGTGGCCAGGGAGGCGCCCGTCAGCAGCAACGCAGAGGCGAGCAGGAGCGATGTCTTCATGGGTCAACCCTTTCAGATGAGATGGCGTCCGCCGAGGCGGGACCTTTGAGCCTCTGGACCATGGCGCGAGGCGCGCGCCGGGCCCATGCCATGTTCATGGGATCGGCTCTCACGAGACCGGGTCCGGGTGTGCCGGGGGACTCGTAGCCTGAAGCCCGGCGGCTGCCGCTGCCATCGGGGGCGCAGGCGCGGCGCTCGACAGATCGGCGGTCTCGATGTGCAGCTCGCGCAGGATGCCGGCGACGCCGCCATCGTCGATGACCTCCTCGATCAGCCGGCGCACCAGCGGCTCGGCCCGGTCCGCGGTCGCTGCGGCGAGGCTGAACGCGAACACCAGCGAACCGTGCTCGCCATCCTCCGGAGCGTTCAGCTTCGCCGCGATGTCTCCGACGATCGCCTGCCGGATCAACGGCTCGCTGCGCAGGGCGGCCGCCGCGCGCCGGGTGACCATCATGACATCGTCCCTGTCGGGAAGGGCATCGAGCGCGATGCTGACACTCATCCGCATCAGCTTGCGGCTGTGATTGGTCACGGCGCCGAGCTCGCCCAGCGGGATCGTATGGAGGCGGCCATCCTCCTCGCGCAGGCGGATGCTGCGAAGGTTGATCTGCTCCACAAGACCGCGTCGCGTCCCGACCTCGACCGACTCGCCGATCCGGAAGACGTCGTCGACGATGTGGAAGACGCCGGAGACGACATCCTTCACGAGCGCCTGCGACCCGAAGCTGATGGCGAGACCGACGATGCCGGCGCCCGCCATCAGCGGCGTGATGTCAACCCCGAGCGCCGACAGCCCCACCAGCGAGAACACCACGACGATCAGCGTGATCAGGGTCGCGCGGATGATCGGCAGCACCGTCGAAAGGCGGGCGAGCCGCGCATCTCGCTCCTGCGCATTCCCGATGGCCTCCGCTGGTGTCAGCGCGGCTTCCGTCCAGACATGGACGAGCGCGGCGCAGGCCGCGCCCAGCACGAAGACGAGCGACGCGAAGTTCAACCGGTAGCCGAAGGTCTGCGCGCTGGCGGCAGGCAGCCAGCCGAAGGCGTCCACCAGCCAGAACTCGACACCGATGCGCAGGATCAGCATCGCCGCGAGGCTGTCGATCAGGACGCGCAGCACGAAAAGGCGCTGCATCTCGGCGGGCTGGCGTGAATCGCGGATGCTGACCGCCACCGCCCGGTCGAGCGCCAGCGCGACGAGCAGTACCACGATCGTCCCCACGGCTCCGTGATAGAGCGCGAATTCCAGACCGATCCAGCCCCAGATCCAGAACCCCAGCGCCAGGGTGCTGAGCATGATCGCCAGAAAACGTGGCCACGCGGCCATGCCATGGCGCCCGAGCGATGCGAAAACCTGGATGGCTGCGCCAGTCAGGCCGAGCGCGACCAGACAGGAGATCAACTTGGCTGAGGCCAGCGGCAGGCCGTTCCGCTGCGCTGCGGCCAGCAGGACGGCGTGCAGATGAGCGACCGCCAACAGAATGGCAAAGCGGCGTACGGCCTTGCGGGCGCCCTCGTCGTCGACCCGGGCCAGGCGGAACCGCTTCATGTCGGGCTGGAACAGGAGGATCACCAGCGTCAGACCCATCAGCCAGCGCACCAGCGCGATCACCGTCTCCCGCGGCAGGGCGTCCGTGCAGGGCAGCACGCCGAGCCCGCGCACCAGCAGGACGCGCCCAACGATCGCCGCGGCCAGCAGCGCCAGAATTTCCAGCGCAGCCAGCCCCGCCATGCCCGCGAGCGCGCTGCGCGCCGCGCCGGCCTGGCGGCGCCGCTTCGCCAGCAGCGCGCGCGTGGCGACATAGGCCAGCGCCACGGCCGCACAGGTGGCCAGCGTCGGCAACAGCGCCGGGCCGGCATCGGGACCGGCACGCTCCAGAACGGCGGCAAGGTCGCCGGGCAGGCGCGGCGCGGTGGTCAGCGCCGCCACCATCTCGCGGTCGGCGAGTTCCAGGAGCTGGCGCAGCGCATCGATCGGCGCGATGCCGCTGCGCCCCTCATCAACCGCCGGCAGAGCGGCGGCCAGGGCCGGCGCCGACTGTTCCCCCGCCATCGCAAGCCCTCCGCCGCGACCGCCGCCGAAAGAAGCCGCGCGGTCTGCCCAGCCGTCATCAAGCCGTCGGGCCTCCCCTAACGCCACCCCATCTTCATGGGATATCGCGCGCCCTCACCCCGCCCCATAGTGACACCGTGTCGAAGGACGCAACCGATCAGCCGCGAGGCGATGGATATTCTCAGGGAGGACGAGACGATGGGCTTTCGAGGCTTCAAGGGCGCCGGGCTGAGCCTGGTTGCGCTGTCCACACTGGCCGTGTTCGCCCTCGGATCCAAGCCGGCGGAAGCGGTCGTCTATTGCAAGACGGTCGGCGTTCCCAAGGGTTGCGTCGTGCGCCCGGGCGCTCCGGTCGTCGTCGCCCCGGTCGTCGGTGGCGCGCCCGTCGCCCGCGCTGCCGTCGCGACGCCAGGCTACAGGGGCGTCGGCGTCGGGGCCCGCGGCGTCGGCGTGCGCCCCGGCACCCCCGCCAATCGTGGCGGCCCGGTCAACCGCGTCGGTCGCCGCTGAACCTGTCTCTCAACCGCCGACTCCGTCGAGATCGGCGAAGCGGCCCGGCAGGTCGAGCACGACCCGCGTTCCATCCGGGCCCGATGTGATCTGGAGCGTCGCGCCGCAGCGTTCGGCGCGACGCTTCATGTTGTCGAGGCCACGGCGCGCCCCTGCCTGCCCGGGAGAGCGCGCCGCCGGGTCGAAGCCGCATCCGTCATCGCTGACAACGATGCGGCCGAGGCCGTACCCCTGCGCATCAGCCCTGGTTTCGATGCTGATGCTCAGCTTGCGCGCGCCTGCATGTTTCACGGCATTGGTCACGGCCTCATCCAGCAGACGCATGATCTGGATGACATGGCCCGGTCGCAGCTCCGGATAGACCGGGAGGCCCTGCGGCGAGAGCACGTGCCAATCGAGGTCGAGACTATGGGCGCGCAGTTGCGCGGCAATGCGCTCCCGCCAGGCACCCAGCGCCAGCATCAGATCTCCGCCGATATCGTCCATCGCATCGATGACGAGCCGCAGATCCTTCAAGGCCGCCCGCGCCGCCTCGCCGATCGGCGCGCCGCCGACTCGCTGGCGTTCGCTGAGCGCCACGATGCTGACCAACTGGCCGCCGAGGCCGTCATGCAGGTCGCGCATCAGCCGGCTTCGCTCGCTGGACAGCGCCATCGCCCGGGCGCGCTCCTCATCACGGGCGAGACTCGCGCGCAGCTTGTCCTCCGCCTCGCGCACCAGCGTCACCATCGACCCGGCGAAGCTGTCGACCTGATTCAGCGCCCTGGCGAAGCGCCAGGTCAGGCCGATGCCGATCGCGATGACCATCACGGAATAGGATAGCCGCGAGAAGAAGATCCGCCGGTCGTTGCCGATGTCCAGCACGGAGAGGATGTCGTGGATGCAGAAGAACAGCACCACGCTCACCGCGCTGCCGAGAACCAGGCTGACTACGTCCCGCCGCCGCACGAACACGATGGCAATCAGGACAGCGATGAGCACGAGGCAGAAGGCGACCGTCGGCGGCCCGAGCAGGAGGTAGGTGATCCTGACCTGAGACAGGTCGCCGAACAGCCCGGTCACCGTGATGATGACGCCCGGCACAAACAGCGCGAAGGCGAAACGCGGCAGGCGCAGCCCGAGGAAGACGATGAAGAACACGACGCAGAAGGCGCTCTCCAGCGGGGCCGACGCGACCAGCACCGCATTCAAGCCGGCATAGAGCGACTGTCCGCTCGGGGCCGAGACGAAGGTCTGGACGACGCCGATCGCCATGGAGGCGGCGAGCGCCCCGTATTCGGGTTCGTGGCGCCGCATCAGCCACATCAGGCCGAGGATCACCGCCAGGACGACCTGCCAGGCGGCGAGCACCACCGGCAGGGTTACGAACATCAGGACCCGCCGGTCGTAGGACGGCCTCAGCGCATCGTCGGGGCCGACGAAGATGGAGTCGAGAAAGCCGGTGAGCGGCCCCCAGACGAACAGCCGGACCGTCAGTTCGTTGGCGCCCTCGCGGAGAAGCGCGTGGGGAATGACAGCGATTTCGGGTGTGCTGCGGTCCGGCCGGTTGGCCGACGGGGTGCGGCGGCTGTCGAGGATCTCGACGCCGTTGACGGCGACCGCGACGCCGTTGGTGAAGCGCGGCAACAGCACCGACCAGGCCTCCGCAGGGGGCGGCCCGGAGGATAACGATGACGCGGATAAAGGCGGCCAATCGAAAGGGATTCGGTAGCGCGGCGGATTGTCGAGGGTAAAGCGGGACATCAGATGATGCGGCAGGGAGACCGCGAGGGCTTCGCCAGTGTCCAAATGGGCCTGCGTGAGCCGGTAGCGCTCGGGCGGTTCCGGCGCCGGCAAGGCCGCTAGGACCAGGCAGGCCATGACGATCATCGCCTGCAGCGCGAGATAAGCCACCAGGCGCAAGGCCGGCTGCGACGCGCCCGTGGCAGCCTCCGTTCGTGCGCCCTCCCCGGTGACCGCGGCACTCACAGCCGGATCAGGCCCTGCTGAAGCGCCTCGAAGACCGCCTCGCCGCGCGTGTTGACCTCGAGCTTTCGGTAGATGTTCTTGATGTGGCCCGGCACGGTCTGGCGCGACAGGCCGAGATGTCCGGCGATGTCGGCATAGCTGAAGCCTTTGGCGATGCCCCAGAGAATATCGATCTCGCGCGGGGTCAGACGCGCCGTGTTGAGCGCTGGCTGCGCCGCGACGGATGGCTGCGCCTGGGTGCGCCGCACAATGAACCGCGCGATCGAGGCGGAGATCGGCGAGTGGCCGGCGACCAGATCGCGCACTGTCGCGGCGATGTCGGTCGGAAACGCATCCTTGAGCAGATAACCGGTGGCGCCCTGCCGGATCGCGGCGATCACGCTCTCCTCGTCGCCCAGGATCGAGATCACCATGATCTCCGTCTCGGGATAGCGCTGCCGCGTTTCCCGGATGAGATCGAGCCCATGGCCGTCCGGTAGCTGGAGGTCGGTCAGCAGCACGCGGGGCGGCGTCGCGGCGAGGCTGAGCCTTGCCTCAGCCAGCGTCGCGGCGGCGGTCACGGCGAACTCGCTGGAGGCGCCGAGCGCGTCCTGAAGGCGCCAGCGCGTCGGCGCATCATCCTCGACCAGCAGCACCGCGATCATTGCCCCGGATCACTCCTGTGTCGGAAAGCCCTCCGGCCGCCCCCTCGGCAGGGCATCCGTACCCCAGTCTAGCGGGCCCAAACCGGGCGCGACAGCCCATGTTCATGGGAGGCCAGCGCGCCCGGTTTCATTTGGCCCTCACACGAACCGTTGGCGCGCCGACGCCGGCCGAGGGGCCGTGCCTTCCGGCCTGGGTCAGACCCGGATGGCGACGCCGTCGCGCTGCGGGTCGGCCCCGCCCGACCAGCCGGCGCCCTCCGCCTTCACGCCATGCGGCGCGCCGAAGGCGAAGGACTGGTAGGAGCGCGCCACGCTGTAGCCCATCGTCTGCAGTTCGTCGGTGACGCCGCGCTGGACGCGGTTGGAGACGTCGATCGTGTCGCTCAGGCAGACGATGCGCGGCGCTGCGACCGCCTCGGCCATGCTCATCCCGAAATCGATGACGTTGCTCAGCGCCTGCGCGATGGCGGGGACGATAAAGGTGCCGCCCGGCGCGCCGATCGCAATCACCGGCCGCTCGCCCTCGAACACGATGGTCGGCGCCATGGCGCTGCCGCGCGCCTTGCCGGGCGCGATCGAGGCGGCGCGGCCCGGCCGCGGATCGAAGCCGCTCATCGTGCCGTTATACATGAAGCCCAGCCCCGGCGTGATCGCGCCCGAGGGCTGACCGAGCGTATGCGTGATCGTGACCGCATTGCCCTCCTCGTCCATGACGCAGCAGACGGTGGTGTCGGGCGGGTCCTTGGCCAGTTCTGAGCGCGGCACGCTGGCCTTTTCGCCGGCCCGGATGCGGGCGGCGAGGCCAGCGGCATAGGCCGGCGAGAGCAGCCGGTCGAGCGGCACATCGACGAAATCGGGGTCGCCCATATGGGCGTCCTTGTCGATCGTCATCCACTTCATCGCCTCGGCGAGGATGCGGATATGCTCGGGGCCGTTATGCGGCAGGCTCGCGAGATCGAACCCCTCCAGTATCTGCAGCAGTTCGATCAACGAGGCGCCGCCCGCCGCCGGCGGATTGCCGGCGATCCGCAGGCCGCGATAGGCGCCCCAGATCGGCGCCTTCTCCCGCACGCGGTAAGCTGCCAGATCGTCCAGCGTGATCAGCCCGCCGCTGGCTGCCATGTCGGCGGCGATCTCCCGCGCGATCTCGCCTGTGTAGAAGGCCTGCGCGCCGCCGGCCGCGATTCGCTCCAGCGTGCGCGCCAGATCGGGATTGGCGACGACCTCGCCCGGGCGCTTCAGGCTGCCATCGGGATGGAAATAGATCGCCCGGCCGGTCTCGCTCAGCCGCAGCTTGTCCTCGGTATTGACCTGGCCGGTCGCGCGCTGGTCGATCGCCCAGTAGTAATGGACGTAAGGGCGAACCATGAAACCCTCGCGCGCCTGGCGGATCGCCGGCGCCACGACATCCGGCAGCGCCATCGTCCCGAAGCGGGAGAGTGCCTCGCAATAGCCGGCGACATTGCCCGGCGTGCCGGCCGCGAGATGGCCGAGTTCGTTGGCATGGTCGCTCATCAGGAAGACGAAGCCGTCGCGCGTCTGCCCGACGAAGCGGTCGGCCCACATCTCGGCGGTGGCTGACAGCGGCGCACGCGCCAGGAACTCTAGCACGGTGTGGACGCCGCGCTTGGGCATGCAGATCTGCATCGCCCCGAAGCCACCGATCCCGCACATCTGCGGATCGACCACGCCCTGGCTGAAGGCGCAGGCGATGGCGGCATCGACAGCATTGCCGCCGCGCCTGAGGATATCGGCCCCCACTTCGGCGGCCTCCGGCTGGGCCGCCACGATCATTCCGCGCATAGGGATGTCCTCCGGGTTCGGCTCTCAGTGCAGCTCGTTCTTGAAGAACTGGCCGCCGCGCATGATCGCCCGCAACGCGCGGCCGTCGTTCTGGAAGAGCTGCGGATCGGTCAGCGGGTCGCCGTCCACCACGAGCAAATCGGCATAGGCGCCCGGCACCAGCGCGCCGATCTCGCCCTCCATCCGGCAGAGCTTCGCGGCTGTCGTGGTCGCCGATTGCATCACCTCCTGCATCGGCAAAACGCGCGAGCGCAGCTCGAATTCCATCGTCTGGTACTTCTGGAGCTGGCCGAGCAGATCCGAGCCATAGCCCATCGGCAGCCCGGCCTCGCGCATGATCGACAGCGATTCCATGCCGCCCTTGCGCACGGTCTCGATCTTGGCTGCTGATTCCGGCCGCAGGCCGAAGCTCGAACCCTCCAGCGCCAGCCCCTCATAGGCGGCGAGCGTCGGCACAGCGAAGGCCCCGGCCGCAGCCGCCTTCTTCGCCGTCTCCGACTGGATCAGGTTGCAATGCTCGAGCGAATGCACGCCGCATTCGACCGCCCGCGCGATCGCCTTGTCGGTGTAGAGATGGGCGGCGACATAGGTGCCGGCATTCTCCGCCTCCTCGACCGCGGCGCGGATCTCGTCCTTCGAGAAGCCGAGCGCATGGATCGGGTCATTGGGCGATGCGACGCCGCCATTGGCCATAATCTTGACGAAGGTCGCCCCGGCCCGGAGCTGCTCACGCGCGGCGAGGCGGACGGCGTCAACCCCGTCGCAGAGCTGGCCGACCTGCCCCAGCCGGCCGGTATAGAGCGGGCGCGTCTCCGAGCGGTCGCGCGGGTCGGAATGGCCGCCGGTCTGGCTCAGCGCCTTGCCGCAGATGATCAGCCGCGGCCCGGCGATCAATCCTTCCTCCACCGCCAGAACGAGCCCGAGATCGGCCCCACCGAGATCGCGCACCGTGGTGAAGCCGCGCATCAGCATGGCGTTCATCACGCGGCCCGCCCGCAGCGCCACCAGCGAGGAGGGCGTCATCGCATTGGCGACGCCGTTCACCACCGCGGAGACGACATGGACATGCATGTCGATCAGGCCCGGCATCAGCGTGCGCCCGCGCAGGTCGATCCGCGTCGCGCTCGCAGCCGTGATCGGCCGGTCCGAGACCTCGCGGATGCGGTCACCCTCGACCAGAACCTCGACGCCGTCGAGGAGACGGTCCTTCGCGGGATCGAGGAAGCGACCGCCGGTGAACAGGGTCAGACTCATCGCAGATCTCCGGGCAGGAAGGGAGGGCGGATGACGGGCCGCGTCTCCAGGCAGGCTGAAGCGGCAGCGTTCCACAGAAGCCGACCCCGGGCAATTGCATATTGGCGATTTTATCCAATTGACAGACGCAGTCCTTCCCGGTCTGCTGAAGGTGCTTTCGGACGGGGAGATTGTCGCTTGGCCACCGCCCAGAATTCAGTCGGGGACATGCCGCGATCCGCCATACCGGGCAGCCCCGGGACGGTCGCGGCCCTGACGGCGGTGACGCGGCTGCTGGTGATCATCGGCATCGCGCTGATGCTGATCCCGCTCATGATGACGGCCTATATGAGCCTGTTCGCCGATGGCGTGGTGACCTTCCCGCCCAGCGGCTACACGCTCTCCTGGTATGGCCGCCTCGCCGAATTCCCGAAATTCGGCCAGTCGCTCTCCACCAGCCTGCGGGTCGCGGGCATGGCGACGCTCTGCAGCCTGCTGATCGGCGTGCCCGCCAGCATCGCGCTCGTCCGCTACAGCTTCCCCGGCCGCAGCATCCTTAATGTCCTGCTGCTCTCGCCCTTGACGGTGCCCGGCGTGGTCATCGGGCTCGGCCTCTATGTCCTGATGGTCGACATCGAGATTCGCACCCAGTTCCCGCTGATCGGCTCGGACTGGGTCCTGATCCTCGCCCATCTGCTAATCACCACGCCCTGGGTGGTCAGGCTCTGCGTCGCCAATCTCGTCCAGCTCGACCGCTCGATCGAGGAGGCGGCCGCCAATCTCGGCGCCTCGCCCGGCCGCGTGCTCTGGAGCGTCACCCTGCCGATGATGCGCCAGGGCATCATCGCCGCCGCGCTCTTCGCCTTCATTGTCTCCTTCGAGAACATCGAGATGACGCTGTTCTTGATCAGCCCCGGCATGATCACCTTCCCGATCTCGGTGCTGCAGTATCTCGAATACCGCTTCGACCCCCTCGTCGCCTCGGTCGTCGTCGTGCAGACGGCGGTGATCGCGGCGCTGCTGCTGGCGATCGACCGCTACGTCAAGCTGAGCAAGGTCGTCTGATGAGTCAGGTCCTTCTATGAGCAATGCCTCCCATCTCCGCATCGAGGGTCTGACCAAGCTCTACGGCGCCACCGCCGCCGTCGAAGACGTCAATCTCGACGTGGCCCAAGGCGAGATGCTGGTGCTGCTCGGCCCCTCCGGCTGCGGCCAGACGACGACGCTGCGCCTCCCCGCCTGCGT
>NNBT01000024.1_pt1 | contig 45749 bp, 28 predicted proteins | sample 1173831 | NCBI WGS metagenome assembly NNBT01 (sample SAMN07173936, study PRJNA388173) | plant metagenome | isolation source: symbiotic tissue sample KVJ10 | place: Norway: Troms, Kvaloya island | reverse complement strand
TTATGCTTAATAATATTGGCGTTTTCAGGAAAATCTGAATAGAGTGAAAATTATTCCTGTGACTTTCCTTGAGGCACAATCTCGAACTTTAATATGAATAAACCTTAAAAAGGACAGATGATTACACCAATGGATGTAATGGTACTCATCAGGTATTCTAGTATTTAAGCAGTTATTCAAGAACTGAAATAATAGAAATTACTAGACAATTACTAGATGTACTCAAAACGTCCAAATACTAAGGGTTCTAGCCGATTAGCCGATGTAAACGTAGGAACTGACAAAGGTTCTCTCCGGCTTCAGTTCAGTACTAGGGTGAGTCAGGAGTTCTACGGTAAACGTCAAGCTTATAAAGGGTTAGGCAGAAGTGATACCCCAGAAAACAAACAATGGGCTGATAGCATAGCTAGGCGGATACAAGCTGATATCGACCATCCAGACGGAGGATTATTTGACCCTACCCTGGCTAAGTACCTGGATATCAAGCCGATGCTAGCTACAGTTACTCAGTTACCGACCGCGAGAGCATTACCTACATTAGGAGAATTGTGGAGTAAATATATCGCTTGGAAGCTACAAACACAACAAATTGCTGAGTCAACACATAGGACACTATACCAAACTACTTACACTACATTGCTAACACCTTTTCTAGATCAAGAGTTTGGAGAAGAAACAGCAAGTTTAATTATTAATACATTGAATGCAAAAAAAACTGGTAAGCATTTAATAAAAACTTTGTACGGTGCTTTGTCTTCTCTTTCCTTATGGGCAATTAATAATAACTTAGGAATAAACCGAGATTATTTTAACGAAATTAAAGAATCTTATCGACTGCCTAAAAAATTACAACAGTTACAAGAAGAAGATTACAAGGCTTATACATTGGAAGAGAGAGATATAATTATCAATGCATTTTATGAATCAAATAAAAAACACGAGAGAGAAGTTGCGAATTTAATTGAATTCTTATTTCTTACTGGATGTAGGCACGGCGAAGCATTCGCACTTAGATGGAAAGATATTAAATTTGATTCAGGATGGATAATTTTTGGTGAAAGTTATTCTTATTCATTAAAGAGAAGTAAAACCACTAAAACGGAAGTAATTAGATGGTTTAAAATGAAAGGCATGAATAGATTAATTAATCTATTAAAAACTTTGAAGGAAAAAACAGAAAATGATAATGAATTAGTTTTTAGTAACAAAGGCAAATACTATGACTCACCTAAGATTAGAGTAGCTTGGAACCATAATAACCGTGTAAATGAGGACGGAAAGGCTTATAGTTATCCTGGGGTTGTTAGTAGACTTGCTACTCAAGGATTAATACACAGTTATCTTAAACCCTACTCTACTAGACATACTTTTATTAGTATTCAAGCTAATAACGGTGCTGACTTGGGTTTATTAGCTGACAGTTGCGGCAACAGTGTGGACACTCTTATTAAGCATTATTTGCAACCGGATAAAGAAAGAGTACTGAAAGACATCTAAGTAAATAGAGAAGTGTAGTTGAAATTACTCCAAGTAGAGACTCCAAGTAAATTAAAAACCTCTAGGAATAAGCCTTATAGCTTTAACGTAAGGTAACGACGAAATCGGAATTAAAACGTACCAATCAAGCAACTTTTTGGCTTAGGCATTTAACTAAAAAAAGCCAGCGATTTGCTGGCTTTTACCTCAAAAAACTACTCTGGATCTAAAAAAGATTATTTTGATTTATCGGTGATGGATATACAGAGGTTTTTAAAAGTCCTGTTTGAACAAGTTCATAAATTCCTTCATTTTATGCTATGTTATACTAGTTAACTTAATTTTGCATAAAAGGGTATGAAATATTTTAATTTTTGGTTGCTTTAATAAATTAACAAATATTAAACTTTCTAATTGCATTTAGTTAAATAAATTAGACATTTTTCAGAGTTAACCTAAATGAGGGAATGAGATGCAAACCTTTCAACTAATTGAAAATTTTGAGTTCTTACAAAATTTGCTAGAAAAGGACGATACTAAATTACTACTTCAATGGCTGTTTTTTTTGGCAAATCCAGAAGGAAGTGAAAGTTTAGAATCAATTGGAGATATTATTGGACAAGGAAATAACGCATCTTTCAGCAGCGCTCAAATCTATATAAGAAATTTAATAGACAACATAAAATTACGTATAAAACCTAAAGTTTTTTTTAGAAATTTTGAGATACTACGAGAAAATTACATTCTATTTTTAAAAAAAATAAACCAAAATAGTGAAATAGAAAATTATATTCGTTCTCAGTTTTATCTATTAGAAGGGGCATACGAAAGATTTATTGATAAATATGATTATAATTCAACTGTCAATTTAATTACTTGTGCAAAAGTTTTTGTAAATATTCTATCTACTTTTAATCAAGTTAATAGTTTTATTATTGAAAATCTTCAACAAAATTCTGACCTTGAACTTGATGAAACTTTAAGTTCTTTTTCTCTTTTTATAGATTCTGATTATACATTTAAAGAATTTATACAAAAACTAGAAGCAATTCAAGCACTGTATTCAGAATTATGCTTTATTTCTGATATTTCTGAAATTGATTTTCCTCTAAAAATAATTAAGATAGAATCTGGGAGCTTATGGGTTAAAATCTTTGGAGAATCTCGCGTTATAGAGACAATTATATCTTTAATAAAAGACGCTAAGGAATATGGCTATAGAAACTTAACTAAAGAGGGAAAGATTGAAGCAGAGCAGCAAAATTTTAAAGCTCTAGAATCAGCTTTAGAACTTAGAAAAAAGCTACAGGAAGCTAACATTGATGTTGAAGAATTTGATGAAAAAATAAAAAAAAGTTCTATTGTAATCATGAACAATCTTAATACTCTTTTGTCTGGTGAAAATAAAATAAAAATAAATGGTGAATTAATAGAATCAGATGACACGACTCAGAAACTTTTAAAAGGTAGTAATAAATATTTGCTTGAAGGTTCCAAAGATGCTACAGAGGATAATGAGTAGCTTAATTGAAAATAATCAGGTGTCCAAACGTCGTAGGCTGTGGATCACAGGGTCTACAATTAACAGTGAAAATCAATCAGCACAGATGGGCTAAGGTTCTCACGTAGTCAGAGGTACAGCTATAAATTTAAGGCTAGAGTCAATTTCCTAACCCTAGCCTTAAATTTATTATTCATATGTATTGCTTTTCAACTATCTGTAGTTTAGACAGAATCTTAGAAATAAAGCTCTAATTACTGTTGCCTTCCTTTCTTTTCGTCCAGTGCTTTTTGAATGGCTTTTCTACAAAATTCAGGAGGATTGTCTTGCGCTTTGACCTCCTCTTCCATTGACTTAGTGACACGAATAGTAAGTTTCCCATCTAGAGGTTCTTCTCTGTCAGATTTAATTGGTTCAAAATTTTGAGGATTACCTTTAGGGTTAGGCATTGTTGAGAAATATAAATAACACTTGATTCGATGTCTACCGAAGAATAGAGTGTTTAATCGGTGGTGATACCAGTCTCGCAAACAGTTCACCACCGATACCACTTTTAGAAAATGGCTACTCTATGTTTACACGAACGGAACTCGAAATCAAAACTATCCAAGAGTTACGCGACTTGTGCCGTCGATACGGTCTTAAGCCTACTGGGAACGCTGGATATAAGACTAGCTACGTTACTTCACTTATAGCCTTCCCTGCGATCGCACTTAACCAGATGCAAGAAGGTAGGGGATTAAGACAGTTAAGTTTTGAAGCTTTCCAAAATATCGGCGCTGCACTCGATCAAATGAATTCTCCAACTGATGAACAAGCAGCGCTTATCAAAATCACGATGGAAAGACGTTCACTTCATCCGCCTCAATCATGGGAACAGCAAAAGCTTCTCAATCTCTACATAGCTAAACAAAAGCTAGAAGAGGTGATGTACTTGTTGGGGGAATAGTTAACTCAAAAGCTTAGTTAATAGCAAGGACTCTAGACAATACTTGTCGGTTAAGGGAAAAAGGGTAAAGGGGAAAGGGGAAAGAAAAAACCTTTACCCTTTACCCTTTAACCTTTTCCCCAAACCCAATGCCGAGTTAAAAATACTTAACCGAGCAGTATTGGGACTCTAGATAGAGTCCTTTTTTTGTGCATATTTTGGAAATACTTAGAGTACTACTTGGAGTTTTCAGGAGATAACAGACATATAGATATAAAAATAATATTTTTGTACTAGTTTTATGCTCATTCTCAATAGCAAGCGATAATGACTCTCACGATACTTTGATTAATGCCAGAAATGCCCTATAACCGGTTAGTGGTAAGGGAATGATGAAACCTATCAGCAAGCGAGAATAGAGGGTATAGCGTCAAAAATAGCTGTAATCCTTGTGTGGTAATGTGTGAGATAGACTCAGAGTACTAGTTAGAGAAATAAAGGAATAATAGGTATATGAATATTATTAAGAGAAAATTACTAGAGTAAAAATCATGTAAATAGTAGTTCAAATGTACCAAAAAAGGTTAGGTACTAGAAAATTAATAGAAGATAGTAAAATACAACCTGAAAGTATTGGTTTAACATTATGATTACGCCTATGCGTGTTTTTGTGTTAATTTTTAATGCTCGAACGGAAAATGAGGGGATTCACACGATTCGCGAAGGCGATGCCTACGGCAAGCTACGCAATAAAATTCTGATGTTCGAGTCAGAAGACGATGCGACACGCTTTGCCCTGATGTTAGAAGCTCAGGATTTCCCTGCACCCACACCGGAGCCGATGGATGCTGAAGAAATCAAGGAATTTTGCGAAAGTGCTGGATATGGATGGGAAATCATCCCAGAAAACAGCAATTTAGTTGTAACTCCCCCAGAACTTAACGTCGAAAAAACTGACTGGCAAGAAGATGCCCAGAAGGAGGATACTGTTGAAGACACTTTCCCTCTCAATCAACAGCCGCTAGAAGAACCAGAATTGTCTGATTCTGAATTAGAGAAGATGCGTCGCAAATTGGAAGGGTTGTTGTAAGTAGTCATTAGTCATTAGTCATTAGTCACTTGTACTGAGCGTAATCGAAGTATTGGTCATTGGTCACTGGTCGCTAACTGACAAATGACAAATGACAACGGACAAATGACAACGGACAAATGACAAAGGACAAATGATAAATGACAAATTTGCAAGAACGCGGGCATCTTTTAACTGAGCTGGTAAACCCTAATAGTCTGAACTTAGACCAGCTCAGTTCTCTGGAATTGGTGGAGTTGTTTAATGACGAAGACCAAAAGGCTGTTGCAGCAGTTGCAGCGGCGAGAATTCAGTTGGCAGAGGCAATTGAACGCACCGCAGAGCGTTTGCGCCACGGAGGACGCTTATTTTATATCGGTGCGGGTACAAGTGGCAGATTAGGGGTTTTAGATGCTGCGGAGTGTCCACCTACTTTTTGTACACCCCCAGAGTTGGTACAGGGGATTATTGCTGGTGGTGCTGGCGCACTAGTACGTAGTTCTGAAGATTTAGAAGACAGCATTGAAGATGGTGAGGCGGCGATCGCAGGGCGGCACGTTACCCAATTAGATGTCGTAGTTGGCATTACCGCTGGCGGCACAACGCCTTATGTCCACGGTGCGCTTCATGCTGCTCGTCAGCGAGGAGCTACAACTATTTTTATCGCCTGCGTTCCTGCTGAACAAGTTAGCTTTGATGCCGATATTGACATTCGCCTATTAACAGGGCCAGAAATAATCGCCGGCTCAACTCGCCTGAAAGCTGGTACAGCCACTAAATTAGCTTTAAATATCCTTTCTAGCGGCGTGATGGTTAAGCTAGGCAAAGTTTATGGCAATCGCATGGTCGATGTAGCAGTAACAAATCAAAAATTACGCGATCGCGCTTTGCGAATTTTGCAAGACCTCACAGGTTTAAGTCGGGAAACTGCTGGTTTTTTACTAGAACGTAGTGGTAAATGGGTTAAGCTGGCGCTATTGATGCACTGGACTGGTTTGGAAAAAGACGAAGGCGATCGGCTACTTTCAGAACACCAAAGTAATCTCAGGGCAGCTGTTGTCAGCTATCAAAACCATAAGCAACCTTGAAGAAGTTTTCTAAATAAATACTTTATAATCTGGCTGTTACTTGTTTTAGTAGCACGCCTTTTTTTTTAATATTCCCTAGAAAAGCTGATATTAATTAGCAGAATTAAGAATAGTAAAGTTAAATAAATGTTGTTAACCTATATTGTGAATGTGAATAACTCAAGCAAGTCTCTTTGGAGACTGCTAATCTTTTTTAAACAAAAATTCAGAACTTATACGGATATGATTCGGTATGAAAATTCTTAAAATGATATATTAATACACCATGATATCGACTATGGCAACCTACTTTAGTCATAAATATTAGCAGAAAAGTAAACTCTGCCAATAAAGAAAGACTTTATGCTAGATAAATTCTTTACTAGCAATAGTTTTGCTATCTTAACATCTGCCTTGCTTTTAATAATCTTGATTTAGACTGCTATATATCAAATGCATTTGCACTTATTCACATATCTGCCGATCTTCATATAGCTAGAACACTGTCACAAAAGTGTTGCCTATCTTTAACAAGTGACTTCAGAAATTTGTCTGGTTAATTGAGGTGGTAGGTGGATTTACGCCGTGCTCTATTAGTATCGGTTTTTAATGGCTAGCTTTTTAATAAAAGGAACAAACTATGCCTCATCAAGAACTTATTTCAAATAATCTAGTAAATGAATTTAAAACTTGTACTCAGTTGCAATACAATGGCAAATTAAATATTAAGAGTTCAAAGGGCAGCCAATGGACTTTTTACTATCGATTGGGACGGATAGTTTGGGCAACAGGAGGAACTCATCCCTTCCGACGTTGGCGTAGACATATAGCCCAGAATTGTCCCCAGATTGATGTTGATAAGTTGCAGTTACGTGGGCAAGACCTATCAATTGATTACTGGGACTATAAACTGATAGAAGTATTTTATAAAAAACAGAAAATTCAGAGAGAACAGATTCAATCTATTGCGGAAAATACGATAGCAGAACTATTATTTGACCTAGCTTTGCAAGGAAACTTTGCTTCTCTAACTTGCAATCGCAACCAAGAAGTTATCTTAGAAACCCCAATGAGCTTCACGAGTGCAGAAATGTCTGTAAAGCACATGCAAGACTCATGGAAAATTTGGTCAGAAGCAGGTTTAGCAAATTTTTCTCCTGACTTAGCACCAATTCTACGGCGACCAGAACAACTTGAGCAGATGGTAAGTCCATCTGTCTACAAAAACTTTGTAAATTTAATCAATGGCAAATTCACTCTGCGGGATTTAGCCATGAAAATGAAGCAGAGTGTACTACCACTCACCCGTTCCTTGCTTCCTTATATCCTTAAAGGAATCATTGAATTGGTAGAAGTACCTGACTTGCCTTTAGGAATTACTGAAGTCAACAATAACTCTACCACCACACAAGCCAAGAAGCGGATTGCTCCACTAGTGGCTTGCGTCGATGATAGCCCTCAAGTATGTAAAATGGTAGAGGATATTGTCACTTCCAATGGATTTAGGTTTGTCAAAATTCAAGATGCTGTACAAGCTCTACCAACTCTGATTCAGGATAAACCAGACCTGATTTTTTTGGATTTGATTATGCCAGTTGCTAGTGGTTACGAAATTTGTACTCAGTTACGAAGAATATCTACATTTTCCAACACACCAATAATTATATTAACAGGCAGTGATGGTCTTTTAGATAGAGTTCGTGCCAAAGTAGTTGGTTCTACAGATTTTCTCACTAAACCTGTAATAGCTGATAAGGTAATGAGTATAGTACGTAAATATTTACCTACACAGAGCGTATCCAATGAAAAGAGTAAATCTAATTTAGAGGTTTGTAATTAGGGAAAGTTAGAGGCAATTTTTGGTTCTGAATTATTCCTCAAATTTTGTAGAATTTTCCACCTCAGTAAAAATTAAATTATTGAGGTTAAACAATTTCAAATTAACCTTTATTATTCAAATCATGTATTTGCGATTTTTAGATATATTCTCACCTTTAAATTCTTTTGCTATCAGTCATTTTTACATTTTGAATCTTCAATCCAAAATGTAAAATCTAAAATTAGGTTATCAACCTATTTTATATTCAAAAAACTTATATTAAGTTATGTTTATTAAGTACTTTCTCTGAGGTTGATAAATAAAGATTGAATCAAAATTAGACAAATACAAATTTTTGTATTTATAGCAGTCCTATTTGATTTGTGAATATTGTTTAGGGCAAAGGGGTTAGGGCTAGTCTCTAGTCCCTTCCATGTCTTTTTGAGGAATCATTTAGGATTTGTCTATTTTGTTTACATTTTGAGAAAAAGTTAACGAGTAATTGCCATGAATACTGTTTTAGTTGTTGAAGATGGCTTAACAGATATGGAAATAATCAGCCGTTACTTGCAACAGGCAGGTTATTCTGTGATTAGCGCCACTAGTAGTGAAGAGGCTCAAGACAAAATAGATCAAAATAAGCCGGACTTAATATTTCTCGATGTAATTTTACCGGGTAAAAGTGGCTTTGAAATTTGCCGAGAACTAAAAAATAATCCTGACACTAGCAATATACCTGTAGTTTTTTGCTCTACAAAAAATAGTGATGTAGATAAAATTTGGGGTAATATGTTAGGCGCTGATGGTTATCTATCAAAACCGATCGATCGCGACGAACTAGTGATAATTTTAAAGCGGTTACTTAATTAGTAAAATATCATAAATAAACAAATCCTAGAAGTCACTATTTTTTAGATTAATCTCTCCAAGAATAAACAATAACTGCAAATAGTGTCTAAAGATAAATAATCAAGGACAAAGGATTGATAGCTTTGGAAACCCAGGAAAAGTTTTTAAGTTTTAATTTGGGAGTAACTGATACAGCCGTAATTTCTTTACAACACATCGCAGAAGTTTTGCAAGTATCGTTACCAGAAATATGTGGCGTTCCTCAGATGCCAAGTAGTGTCTTTGGTATTTATAATTGGCGCGGTGAGATGCTTTGGTTAGTCGATTTAGAGGCAATGTTAGGTTATCCTCCAATTTCCCAAGGGTCAAATTTAGTTTCAAAAATGATGGCAATTGTTCTAGAAAATAAAGGTAAGTATTTGGGACTATTGGTGCGACAACTTATAGATATTGAATGGCTGGATACTAAAGAAATGAAACCCGCAAGTGCTGAATTATTTTATCCGAAAATATCATCTTTTTTACAGGGATACTTTATTAATGATTCGGAGGAGATAATTTTTAATTTGGATGCCACAACTATTATGCAATCTCCAGCATGGGGAATTCATAATTGAATATTTAGTAAGGTGCGATTAGGTAGATTTTTTTGAAAACTTCTAATCCTTAATGAGTAAATACCAGATAAATATCGCTTGCCACATATCCAGTTATTACCAATCACAATCTTGAGGTTAATTAAATGACATTTTTGTATAACAATAGCCATGAAAATGAGCATCTAATATCTGAATTAGAAAATCAGAATGGTAACGCTCATATAGCAAATATTGCTAGTAGTGAAATATCTTTATTAAGTGCGATCGCTCTAGAATTTAAAACTTGGCGGCGACAGTTGAAAGACATCGCAACTCACATGCGCCAAGCGCCAAACCTTGATACATTATTGAAAATTACTGTAGCACAAATTAGAGAAAAGATTGGCTGCGATCGCGCTTTAATTTATCAGTTTACTTCGCGGGAATCGGGTAATGTTTTAGCCGAATCGAGAACACTAGGTTGGACACCAACTTTAGGCGAAAATATTCCTGGAATTATTTTTGGTTTATATACCAATCAAGACTATATAGAAGCTGTAGTTATTGACGATATCAATCAGATTCAACTTACCCCTTATCAAAAGCAACTGCTAGATAAATTTCAAATTAAAGCCAGTTTGAGTTTACCGATTGTAGTAGAAGGTAAAGTGTGGGGCTTACTAGTAGTCAATAATTGCTACTCAAAGCGGCAGTGGCAAGAAGTAGAAATTAGCCTACTATCTCAACTGACAACAGAACTAATTTACAAATTACAGAGCTTTGAATTTCAAAAAGAACAGCAACAGCGGCTACTAGCAAAAAAATCGGTAGCTAAAGTCATCGACAAAATTTTGCGGATATCAAATGTCGATAAGCTTTTTCAAACAACCACTCAAGAAGTACGTCAATTACTAAAATGCGATCGCGTCGGTGTCTATCGCTTCAAACCTGACTGGAGTGGCGAGTTTGTCGCTGAGTCAGTGGGTAATGGCTGGATAAAAATGGTCGGCCCTGATTTTTACATGGTCTGGGAAGATAGCCACTTACAAGACACTCAAGGAGGACGTTATGCCAAGGGTGAAAGCTTTGTAGTTAATGACATTTATCAAATGGGCCATTCTCAATGTCATATTGACATTTTAGAGCAGTATGAAATGAAGGCTTACATCATTGCACCCATATTTGCTGGAGAAAAATTATGGGGTTTGTTGGCAGCTTATCAAAATTCTGGGCCTCGTGATTGGCAACCTTGGGAAGAAACCTTTGTAACTCAAATTGGATTGCAATTTGGTGTCGCTATCTCACAAGGGGAATATCTGGAACAAGTGCAAACAAAATCTGACCAACTAGCTCAAATAGTTGAACAAGAGAAGGTTTTCACTAAGATAGTCAACCGCATCCGACAATCTTCAGATGTAGAAAGCGTCTTTAAAACAACTACTCAAGAAGTGCGTCAATCACTACAATGCGATCGCGTCGCTGTCTATCGCTTTAACCCTGACTGGGGTGGTGAATTTGTGGCTGAGTCTGTGAGTAATGGTTGGACAAAACTGGTCGGCCCTGATATCAAAACAGTTTTGGACGATACCTACTTGCAAGAAACTAAGGGAGGTCGGTATGTCAGAGGTGAAAACTTTATCGTTAATAATATCTATGAAGTAGGATTAGCTCCCTGTCATATTGAGATTTTAGAGCAGTTTGAAGCCAAAGCTTACATGATTGTTCCAATATTTTTCGGGGATAAATTGTGGGGATTGCTGGCAGCTTATCAAAACTCTAGCTCCCGTGAATGGCAAAGCTGGGAAGTGAACTTTTTGGTTCAAACTAGCTTGCAATTTAGTTTAGCTAAATCACAGATAGACTATTTAGAATTAGTGCGAGTCAAATCTGAGAAACTAGCTCAGATAGCAGAACAAGAGAAAGCTGTCACCAAAATCAGTAACCGCATCCGCCAATCTTTAGATGTAGAAGAAATCTTCAAAACAACGACTCAAGAAGTCAGGCAATTAATACGATGCGATCGCGTTGCCGTGTATCGTTTCAATCCTAACTGGAGTGGGGAATTTGTTGCAGAGTCAGCAGGTCATCTTTGGGTAAAACTGGTAGGCCCCGATATCAAAACCGTCTGGGAAGATACCCACTTACAAGAAACTCAGGGAGGTCGATATGCCCAAGGCGAGAACTTTGTTGTAAATGATATCTATCAGGTAGGTCATTCACCTTGTCACATTGAAATTTTAGAGCAATTTGAAGCCAAAGCTTATGTAATTGTTCCTGTATTTGCTGGGGAACAATTGTGGGGACTACTGGCAGCTTATCAAAATTCGGGAACTCGTGATTGGGAAGAATTAGAAGTTACTTTGTTAGCACGTATTGGCAGCCAGTTAGGACTGGCATTACAACACACCGAATACTTGCAACAAGTACAAGCGCAGTCAGCAAAATTAGCAGAAGCCGCAACACGGGAAAAGGCAGCTAAGGAGTTACTACAACAACGATCGATTCAACTCTTAAAAGCCCTGAGACCCGCCCTTAACGGCGACTTAACAGTACGCGCACCTATTACAGAAGACGAGCTAGGCACGATCGCTGATGCTTACAATAATACTCTGCAAGCACTGCGGCAAATTGTTGTTCAGGTACAAGGGGCTGCTCAACAAGTTGCCCAAACTTCTAGCAATAGCGAGGCTTCATTAGCGGGACTGACTAATCTGGCACAACAACAATCTGAGGAGATTACCGCAGCCTTAGATGATATTCAACAGATGGTGGACTCTACTCAAGCTGTTGTGGCGAATGCTGAGTTAGTACAACTAGCAGTGCAAAAAGCCAATCAAACTGTAGAGTCTGGCGATACTGCCATGAACCTGACTGTAAAAGCAATCCAAGGAATTCGTGAAACCGTTGCTCAAACCAGCAAAAAGATTAAACGCCTCAGCGAATCTTCGCAAAAAATCTCTAAAGTGGTGAATTTGATTGGTAATTTTGCCACACAGACAAACGTACTCGCTTTGAATGCAGCCATTGAAGCTACTCGTGCCGGTGAATATGGCAAAGGCTTTGCAGTTGTAGCTGATGAAGTCCGTTCTTTATCTCGCCAATCAGCAGCAGCAACCATCGAAATTGAAAAATTAGTTCAGGAGATTCAAGCAGAAACCGGAGAAGTTGCAGTAGCGATGGAAACTGGAATTCAGCAGGTAGTAGAAGGTACAAATCTTGTTAGCGACACTCGCCAAAACTTAAATGCGATCGTTTCTGCAACTGCCGAAATTAGTCAGCTAATCGAGCGAATTACCGCAGCCACTCAAAAACAAATGGCGCAATCTGTAACAGTCACTAAATCAATGCAAGATGTCGCAGAAATTGCCGATAAAACTTTTGCTGAATCTCAAGAAATTGCGACTGTGTTCCAAGATTTATCAGGAATGGCGCAAGAGTTATTAACAACTGCTAGTAGGTTTAAAGTGAAATGAAAAATAGTTAGGAGTTAGGAGTTAGGAGTTATTTGGTCAAAGCATTCATTATATAAATCACCATTTGATTTCAAATAAAAATGCTTTGACCTTAATTACTTATAACTTTTGAGTTAAATATAGGAGAAGAGTAATTGGCAGAAAGTATTATTCAACAGAAGAGTTTTAAATTTGCTTTAGAAATTATTCACCTATATATTAAACTGCAAGATCAACGGGAATATGTGCTTTCTAAGCAATTACTACGAAGTGGGACAAGTATTGGCGCGAATGTTGAAGAGGCTAGCGGTGGTCAGAGTATAAAAGATTTTTTGGCAAAAATGTATATTGCATACAAAGAAGCTAGGGAAACCAAATACTGGCTACGTCTACTTACTACAACAGTCCAAACTAGTAAATATTGATTTAACTAATGAGCTAATCTATGCAGACGAAATCATTCGGATTTTGAGTTCAATAGTCAAGACAACTGAAAAATCAATTGGTCGATCAACTCCTAACTCCTAACTCCTAACTCCCAACTCCTAACTCCTAACTCCCCACTCTCCACTCTCCACTCTCTAATTATGATTACAGATAACGAAATCCGCGAACAAGGGTACATCTATTTTCTGGCTGAAGCCCCGGAATTAGTCCAAATTATTGAACAAGAACTATTTAGCTTATCGGAAGATTATAGCATTACTAAAATTCACAACTTAATGCGGGCTACTCATACACTGAAAGGTGGTGCAGCTAACGTTGGTCTAGAATTAATTAAGACAATTTCCCATTTTTTAGAAGATGTATTTAAGGCTTTATACAATCCAAAAGTAGTCGTAGATGCAGAATTACAAACACTGTTATTACAAGCTTACGAGTGTTTGAGTATAGCATTAAATACTGAGCTAATAGGCAGTACTGTTAATGATGAAGAACTGCTTCATCGAGCGACTTCAGTGTTTGCACAGTTGCAAGAAAGTCTGGGTGATGCATTTGGTGCTGAATCTCATATTCCCACTTCTGAAGAATTGGGATTTGATATTGTGCAATCTGTTTTTGAAGTAGGAGTAGAACAACGTCTAAACAGTATTGCTGATGTTATTAACAATCCACCAAATAATGACGAATTTATCGAGTTTTTACACTCTCAAGCTGAAGTATTTCTTGGCTTGGCAGAATCTCTAAATTTACCTGGATTGGGAGAAATTTCCCAAACAATTCTCTCAGCGCTGCAAGCAAATCCTAGCCAGGTACAGCAAATTGCAAAAATTGCCCTTACAGATTTACAACAAGCAAAAAAATTAGTATTAGAAGGCGATCGCACATCTGGTGGAGAACCGTCTTCAGACTTACAAAAACTCACAATAGTGGCAAATAATGAGTTATCTGAAGAATTGCTAAATAATTCATTCACTGACAAATTTATCATCAATTTAGAACAATTTTATCATTTTCTTACTACATCTGATAACAATAAAAACGAATCGGTAAAGCCAACAACTGCCAAGTTCTATTTAAAAGTAATTCGCTACATTTTTGGCTGGTTTAATCACCAGATGCAAATACCAGATGCGGAACTAAATTTAACTTTACTAGTTCCCAGATTAGAAAGAAGAAGTCTGCTGAATTATATCGAAAACTGGTTGAAAGACTTTCTTGATTTTGTTCAAGATGAAGAAGATAGTCAAAGCCTTTGTATTTATCGACGTGGCATGATCTTAATCATTCTATTTGCAGTTGCAAAATTTCAATATTCTCTGAAGCCATCTGATAGCTACCTCTCAGGAATTAAAATATTACAAAACCAAATTCATAAATTAGCAAAAGAATATAAAAGCTATCCTCCTGTTACTAGTGAAGAGAAAAATTGGCTTGATAGTCCCAAGTTACAAAAACTGTTAGTTATTAAAGAGATTGTATCTTCGCAATCAACTGATAACTTACTAGAAGCAATATGGGGAGAAGAAGCAAGGCAGAACCTTACTGTTGAAGTTGTGACAAACCAAGCTGATAATTCTTCAGAAAAGCTTGATTCATTAACTGTCAGCGAGCAGGTAGTTATAGACGTTCCGAAAACAGCTATTGAAGTCATCCCTGATATAGCTACACAAATCAACAAAGAAATAGACGATAAATCAGAGTATGTTCAAACTAAAAACTTTCGTCAACCTTCATTTATTCGGGTAGATACAGAGAGACTGCAACACCTCAATTATTTAGCAGGAGAATTGCTGATTTACCAAAAACGGCGTAGTTTACAAGATGAACAGGTCAAAGAAATAATTGAGCAACTAGTACAGCAACTAACTAGACATCAAACAACTTTAAACGATTTACGCGATCTACCTTTACAAATACAAAATATTACCTCACAACAAACGCAAAGTTTTGCAGTGGATTTTGACTCTCTAGAAATGGATGTATATACAGAATTTCACATGACATTGCATGAAGCAATAGAAGAAACACTGCAACTACAAGAAACCACAGAGTCTCTCGATTTGCTTCTGACACAAGCTACTCAAATTAGCGATCAAAAAGAGAATTTAACTCTTAATATTATAGATAGCTTAGTCGAAGCACGAATGGCGCCTTTAGGCAATATTCTGAATCGTTTCCCTCACATGGTAAATAAATTGGGGAATGTTCATGCCAAACTTGTAGAATTGAAACTTACTGGTAGTGAAGTACTAGTAGATAAAGCGATCGCAGAAAAGCTCTACGATCCCTTGTTACACTTAGTGCGTAATGCTTTTGACCACGGTATTGAAGCTCCGCAAGTTCGCCGAGAGCTTGGTAAACCAGAAGAAGGGTTAATCGAAATCTGCGCTTATCACCAGGGTAGCCAAACTGTTATCGAAGTTCGTGATGATGGTCAAGGATTGAATTTAGACAGAATTCGCAGAAAAGCTGCTGAACTTTATCCCATACAAACTGAAGAAAAAACTAGAAAATATGCTTCTAGTCTGGCTGAACCTGAACTTTTAGATTTGATATTTTCGCCTGGATTTACTACTGCAAATAAAGTAAGTGAAATTTCTGGGCGTGGCATGGGTTTAGATATTGTGCGTACTCAGATGCACGCACTCAACGGCTCGATTTCAGTTCAATCCTTACCCAACCAAGGAACAATATTCATACTCAAAATTCCTTTTTCTATGACTACAGAAAAGTTAATGCTTGTTCAAGCCAAAGGTGTTGTTTATGGTCTGATATTGGACAGCATCGAAAAAATATTGATTCCCTCTGAACAACAGATTAAAGAAATTGAAGGGAAAAAAGTCTTGTATTGGAATATAGACAATGATGAGACTATGGTTAGCCTTCGTCAACTTTCAAAGTTGATTAATTATAATGGTTCATTCATTAATAATGAGACTCCATACAACACTTCAAATATTCACGACCCAAGTGTAGCGAAAAATCCGGTGCTTTTGCTACAGCGAAATCAGGGAAAGGTTGCTTTAGAAGTTGACCAAATAATCGGCGAACAAGAACTGGTAATCAGACCTTTAGGAAATGCGATCGCACCGCCAAAATACATTTATGGTTGTAGTAGTTTAGCTAATGGTAATCTCATCTTAGTAATTGATGCTTTGTTACTGGTAAAATCTAGCGAAATCCAACAAACAACACTTGATATCAGGGCGCTACCAGTAGCTTCTCCGTCAAATAAAAAAGCCTTGCCGATATCAGGGCATACTTTTTCATCTACACCATTACTTGCGGCATCGACTTCCACAACAACTATCGAAACCCAATTCAGTTATTCTCAAGAACCAGATTATAAATCACCAAAAGTTGTTTTAGTAGTAGATGATGCAATTAGTCTCCGGCAAACTCTCTCTTTGACTCTCCAAAAATCTGGCTATCAAGTAATACAAGCTCAAAATGGTGTAGAAGCTCTAGAAAAATTGCAGTTACATCCTGAAATTAAAGTTGTCGTCTCCGATTTAGAGATGCCACGAATGAATGGTTTTGAGTTGTTGAGCAATTTCCGCCAATACACCAATTTAGCAAAAATACCTGTTGTGATTCTTACTTCTCGCAGCGCTGAAAAACATCGCCAGCTTGCCCAAGAATTAGGTGCAAAAGCTTACTTAACCAAGCCTTTTTTAGAGCATGAGTTTATCTCTAAAATAAAAGAATTAATGAACAGTAATGCAGGTGATTTAGATCATTTAATCATAGTGAAAAATAATTAACAATTTTTAATTACGAATTACGAATTACGAATTACGAATTACGAATTACGAATTACGAATTACGAATTACGAATTACGAATTACGAATTACGAATTACGAATTATCAGGTAGATTATTTGGATCTACACCTAGAGAACGTAAATACTCGGCTAATTGTTCAGCCCTTTGCCGTTCTTGTTGTGCCTGTTCTGCATCTGTAAAATAGCGGCTTCCTTGCTCGTCATACCAACATAAAAACTCCTGTTGTATCCCGCCAATTACAGCTTGGTGTCGTCCTATACCTAAACCCACCTCTGGCATTAAATAGGGTTCACCTATTTGTAATTGGTAGTTTCCATCGAGCAACTTATACACTTCCAAGGGTTGATGTTGGTCGCGTCGCCAAAACTCAGGGTTATAAATTACGTAGTACAATACACCGAGTTTTCTATATATATCTAGCTTTTCGTCGTATTCACCTCCTGGAGTATGGGATATCATTTCTAATGTGAATATTGGAACTATCCCATTTTCTTCCCAAACCGCATAACTTTTGCGTGATTTACCACCCTTTTTCCGTTCTACTCCCAGACTTAAAAAAGCATCTGGGACTACAGGTACTCTAGGATGTACTCCTGTGGTGTGATACACTGCCATATCTACTCCGAAGTACCAATCCATGCGATTTGCCCAAATGGAGTTAAGTAAGAAGAGTAAAATATTGGGCAAAAAGTTTTGATCTTCGTTATCCACTGGGGTATCGTCTGAACAGGGAAGTTCGTCGGTAGTTGGTAACGCATTTTTGAGATCGGGTGAGAGCATAACCGTTGTCTCGCTGGCGTTTGATGCCTTTATTATAAATGAGCCAACAAAAGTTTAGCGTTTGGGCGCAGCTTCCCCAAACTTAATTAAAAGTGCGATCGCAATACTAACTAGCAAAATTAACGTCATACTTAATGCTGAACCGAATCCCCAATTTTGGGTGGCTCCAAGAAACTGGTTATAAACTAACCGCGCCGCCGTCATACTAGAAGCACCACCGAGTAATTCTGGATCGACAAAATCCCCCAAGCCTGTGATAAATACAAGCATGGAAGCAGCCGCAATTCCCGAAAAAATTTGCGGTACGGTTACTTGGAAAAAAGTTTCCACCGGATTTGCACCTAAATCAGCCGCAGCTTCTAGCAATCGCTTATCTAGCTTTTCAAGAGAAGCATATAAAATCAAAACCATATAGGGTAATAAGCTGTAACTCATGCCAATTAATACAGCTTGACTATTGTTGAGTAATTCCCAAGTAGGTAAACCTAAACTGCTGAATAAACTGTTCAATAAACCAGTAGGGCGAAGAATTGTAATCCAAGCATAAGAACGGAGTAAGGAAGAAGTCCACAAAGGTAGAACAAAGCCTAATAGCAGCAAATTTCGCCAACGCTGCGGCGCTATTTGAGCAATCCAATAGGCGACAGGGAAGCCCAAAATTAAACAAATTATCGTAGTGCCAAAGGCAAAAAATAGCGATCGCCAAATTACTTGCACGTAAAGGGAGTCAAATATTCTGATGTAGTTTTTGAATCCGTTGGGATTGACCAAATCTCCCGGTCGGATATCTGTAACTAAACTTAACTCGAAAATGATCAAAGATGGCAGCACTAACAAAAGTAATAACCAAATCGCAGATGGTGCAAGCAATACCAAAGGTTGCAGCCAATTTCTGACGGGGTTCTGCAATTTTTCTATTTTAGAAATCTCATTTTTTTCCAAATTAATCACTCCTAACTCCTAACTTCTAACTCCTAACTCCTAACTCAATTAACTGCTAGTTAATTGAGTCCAATAACGATCGTAAACCTCTTCAAATTCTCCTACAGGTGTAACACGTTCACAATTTTTTAACAGTGACTCTGGCGGAAACAAATTAGTATTGTTTTGGATTGTTTTTGGTAATTGCTCAAATCCGGCGCTATTCGGCGTAGAAATATTCAGGCGTTGAGTGATTTTAGCTGCGATTTCTGGTTGCAAAATCATGTTAATCCAAGCGTAAGCTCCAGCTTGGTTGGGGGCTGTTTTGGGAATTACAATAGTGTCTGTCCATAATGAAGAACCACTGCGAGGAATCACATATTTGAGTTTAGGATTTTCTTGAGAGATTTTCACCGCATCTGCCGAATAACACATTGCCAGTAGTAAATCTCCTGCCAGAATTTGATTTTGCCAAGCGTCGGTGTCAAAACGGGCGATCGCAGGTTTTAAAACCTTCAACTTTTCATAAGCTTGTTTGATTTCTTGTTCATTTTTTGAGTTATAAGAATAACCAAGCATTCGTAAGGTTGCACCCATAACTTCTCGAACATCATTGAGCAAAGTCATTCGCTGATTCAGTTGCTCTTGATTTTGCCAAAGGTAATCCCAGTCTTGTGGTGCATCTTTGATTTTTTCGGAATTGTAAAGTAAACCTGTTGTCCCCCAGTTAAAAGGGATACTGTAGCGGTTATTGGGGTCATAACTAGGATTTTGAAACCGGGGAAATAAATTCTCTAGACCGATTAAGCGATCGTGATTTATTTCTGTTAACAAACCTTTGTCTACCATCTTTTGCACCATATAGTCAGATGGGTTGATGATGCTATAAGTGCCACCGCCTCCAGCTTGCAATTTAGCCAGCATGACATCATTGGAATCATACACATCTGCTAGGACTTTTATGCCAGTTTGGCTGCTAAAAGTTTTCAGTAATTGATTGTCAGTATATTGTGTCCAGGTAAATATATAAAGTTGGTCACGCTGACTACTGGTATTAGAATTAGCACGTACTTCAGCCAGCCTCCAGCCACAACCACCTAAAGATAAGCTAGAAAGTGCTGTCACCCCTTTTAAAAATTGGCGTCTGTTAGTCATTAAGTTAATAGTTAATCATCTTTTGTATTGTTACCGATTGATTCTAAATATGCCTTTGATTGGAGTGCCCATAGGTAGTTTCAAGATTAACTTAAGTGTATCTATCTGTGCAACTGTTAATAAGTTACTCCTGTTAGGCAGTGTTAGGCATGGTTTTTAATCAAGCTTGAGTTATAAAAATTAACAAAACGAGCGATCGTCTAGGACTAGCAATCAGTCTGCAAATCTTTGAAGAAACCCACGGCGGAAAATTGAGTTTTAACTCGGTTTTCAGTGAGGGTACGGAATTTATTATTGAAATTTCGGGGTAATTTTTGGCTATTTTTGGTAAATAATTTTAGACATCTGGGAATACTAAATCTGGAAGTTTTAAAGATTGAGCAGTATGGTTAGCACTCTTGTCAATATTCCCAGATACAAGGTTAGTGAAGAACTCTACAATGGTTCTAGAACCATCGTTTATCGAGGGTATCGAGAGACTGACTCATTACCTGTAGTTATTAAACTCCTGAAAAATCCTCATCCGAGTTTCAGCGAACTCTTGTCGTTTCGGAATCAGTACACCATAGCTAAAAATCTCAACTCACCGCTAATAGTCCAAACTTATAGCCTAGAACCCTATCACAATGCCTATGCGCTGGTGATGGAAGACTTTGGGGGGATTTCTCTCAAAAATTATTTTACCTCTGTAGAAACGCAATATATCTCGTCTTTAAAAGAGTTTTTAGAAATTGCGATCGCACTCTGCAATACCTTAGATGTACTCTACCGAGAGCGGATTATTCATAAAGATATCAAACCTAGCAATATTCTCATTAATCCCGAAACCAAACAAATTAAATTAATCGACTTTAGTATCGCATCCTTACTCCCACGAGAAACACAAACTTTGATAAATCCCAATGGATTAGAAGGGACACTCGCTTATATTTCCCCGGAACAAACTGGTCGAATGAATCGGGGGATTGACTATCGAAGTGACTTTTATTCTTTGGGAGTAACTTTCTACGAATTACTGGCAGGAAAGTTACCTTTTGAATCCAAAGATCCGATGGAGTTAGTCCATTGTCATATTGCCAAAAATCCACCAAATTTAAGTGAAATAAAGGGAAGAAAAATTCCGCAAGTTTTGTGCGATATCGTGATGAAACTGATGGCGAAAAATGCAGAATCCAGATATCAAAGTGCCTTGGGACTAAAATTGGATTTAGAAAAATGTTTATATCAGCTACAAGTTTCTGGTGAAATTCAAAGTTTTGAGATTGCACAACGGGATGTATGCGATCGCTTCATCATCCCCGACAAACTCTACGGACGAGAAACCGAAGCAGAAACTTTACTGCAAGCATTTGAGCGAGTCAGTCTTGGTGCAACAGAAATGATGCTGGTAGCAGGTTTTTCGGGTATTGGAAAAACCGCCGTTGTCAACGAAGTTCATAAACCAATTGTTCGGCAACGCGGTTATTTTATCAAAGGAAAATATGACCAATTTCAACGCAATATTCCCTTCTCTGCTTTTGTACAAGCATTTCGGGATTTAATGGGGCAATTGTTAACCGAAAGTGATGTCGAACTAGAGCAATGGAAAAATCAAATATTAGAAACTGTTGGAGAAAACGGTCAGGTAATTATTGAAGTCATTCCCGAATTAGAAAAAATCATTGGCGAACAACCACCAGCAGTAGAATTATCAGGAACGGCAGCCCAAAATCGCTTTAATTTATTGTTTCAAAAATTCACCCAAGTCTTTACTAGCGCCGAACATCCATTAGTGATGTTTTTAGATGATTTACAATGGGCTGATTCAGCATCATTAAAGTTGATGCAGCTATTAATGGCTGATACAGGTCATCTTTTCATCATTGGTGCTTATCGAGATAATGAAGTCAATCCAGCCCATCCATTAATGCTGACTTTGAGCGAAATTCAAAAAAATCAAGCAGTCATTAATACTATTACTTTAACACCCCTGAGTCAATCCCAAATCAATCAATTAGTCGCTGATACCCTAAAAAGTACAGAAAATTTGGCATTACCCCTTTCACAATTAGTCTATCAAAAAACTAAAGGCAACCCATTTTTTGCCACCCAATTTCTCAAAGCCCTACACGAAGAAAATCTCATTCAATTTAACTTGGAGTTAGGCTGTTGGCAATGCGATCTGTCCAAAATTAATCAACAAGCCTTGACCGATGATGTTGTAGAATTTATGGCGTTGCAGTTAGAGAAGTTACCCTTAGCAACCCAGAATATTCTCAAATTAGCCGCTTGTATTGGCAATCAGTTCGAGCTAGCAACATTAGCAATTGTTTCAGAACACTCAGAAGTAGAAACCGCAGCCAATTTATGGAAAGCATTGCAAGAAGGTTTGATTTTACCGATTGGTGATGTTTATAAATTTTATGTAGGGGCAGAAAGTCAAGCCGTTACGCCAGAAAAGTCTCAAAATGTTACCTACAAATTTTTGCACGATCGCGTTCAACAAGCAGCCTATTCCCTAATTCCCGATGACCAAAAACAAACGACTCATTTCCAAATCGGACAACTGCTTCTACAACAGATTTCCGCACAAGCTAGAGTTGACCGGATTTTTGAAATCGTCAATCAATTAAATCACGGAACTGCTTTAATTACCCAACCAACTCAACGAGAAGAATTAGCTGGGCTCAATTTAATTGCCTGTCGCAAAGCCAAAAGTTCAACCGCCTATCAAGCAGCGCGTGAATATGCGACAGTGGGATTGTCTTTGTTGTCAGAAAATACTTGGCAGCAGCAGTATGAAATGACCCTCGCCTTATATGAATTAGCTGCGGAAGTAGCAATGCTAAACGGTAACTTTGAGGCGATGGAACAGTTTATTGATATTGTCATTCAACAGGCACGCTCCTTACCTGAAAAAGTCAACGTTTACTGTATTAGAATTCAATCTCATATTTCCCAAAGTAAACTGACATCCGCGATCGCGATCGCCCAACCAATCTTACAACAGCTTGGTATAACCTTTCCTGAAACACCGACACCATCAGATATTCAACAGGAAATCCAACAGATTGAGGAACTCATTGGCGATCGGGAAATCGCTGATTTGATTCACTTGCCTGAAATGACCGATGCAGAAAAACTTGGTACTCTTAAAATTGTCAATATCATCAGCCCAGCGGCTTACCTCACTGGCTCAATGTTGTACCCATTGCTGAATACTTTGTCCGTGAAACTCTCGATTCAGTACGGTAACACATCGACTTCTGCTTTCGGCTATGCGAACTATGCCAATATTCTCTGCAATTTCTTCCAAGTCGTGGATACAGGATCGCAGTTTGGTTCTCTGGCACTCCAGATTATTTCAAAACTCGATGCCAAAGCAAGTAAAACAGATGTTTTGATGATCTTGGGGTTATTTATTGTACACCGCAAATCTCACATTCAAGAAACACTACCCCTCTTGCAAGAAGGTTACACCAGTGCCATAGAATTTGGGAACTTGGTACTTGCTGGGTACAATGGCCACAGTTTTTGTCTCAATTCTTTTTGGAGCAGTCAATCCTTGGCTACCTTAGAGCAGGATATTTGCGCCTACTGCCATAGTTTGATGCAATTAAATCAATTGACAACCGCAAATTATAGTCGGATCTATTGGCAACCTGTTTTAAATCTGCTAGGTCTTGCAGAACATACCACCCTTTTGTCTGGGAAAGCCCTTGAAGAAACAGAATTTCTCCAGCAGCTACAGTCTGCCAAAGATGGATATGGATTGTATATTTTCCATTTGTATAAACTGATGCTTTGTTTCTTGTTTGGAGAAATTGAGCCAGCGAAAAATCATGCTATTGAAGTCAGGCGCTATTTTATGGCTGGTGCGGGATTAGTCAGCGAACCAGTATTTTATCTTTATGATTCTCTGCTAACTCTGGCACAATTAAATCCACAGTTAGATGAAACATCAGAAGCATTGCAGGGTGTCATAGAAAATCAAACCAAGTTACAGCAATGGGCGGATCATGCACCCATGAATTATCAACATAAGGTTGATTTGGTAGAGGCGGAAAAATGTCGAGTATTAGGACAAAAAGCCGAAGCAATTGAGTTTTACGACAAGGCGATAACTCTAGCCAAAGCCAACGAATATACCCAAGAAGAAGCACTTGCTAACGAACTGGCAGCAAAATTCTACCTAGATTGGGGCAAAGAGCGCATAGCCGAGGAATACACGATCGCAGCCTACTATGCCTATGCTCGTTGGGGTGCAAAAGCCAAAGTCGCTGACCTAGAAGCTCGCTATCCGCAACTACTTACACCTATATTAGAGCAAACCCGTTCTCCTCTCTCCACTCACGAAACTCTGTTCACATTGGGTAGTGTCACCTCCACCAGTTCGGCCATATCCAGTAGTAATGTTTCTGTGGCTTTAGATTTAGCTACTATTCTCAAAGCTTCTCATACTATTTCTGGTGAAATCGAACTGGAAAATCTACTTTCATCGTTGATGACCATCGTCATCGAAAATGCGGGGGCTGATAAATGCGTGTTAATGCTCTTGCGAGACGATCGCCTGTTAATCAAAGGGTCAATTACCACAGGTTCAAAGCCAGTTGTCTTGCAGCGTATTCCTATTGAAGATAGCCAGGACATTCCCCACAGACTGATTTACAAAGTCAAGCATGATAAGCAAACTACTGTGCTGGTGAATGCAAGTGTCGATCGCACCTTAGCCAATGACCCCTATATCATCCGTCAGCAGCCGAAAAGTATCTTGTGTAGCCCGATTTTGCATCAAGGGAAGTTGATGGGTATTTTATATCTAGAAAATAATCTAGCAACGGGGGCGTTCACAAAAGATCGCGTCGAACTGCTCAATTTACTCTGCGCTCAAGCCGCAATTTCTTTGGAAAATGCTCGACTTTATGAGCGATCGCTAGAGTATTCCCAACAGCTAGAGCGATCGCTTGAGGAGTTAAGCACCGCCCAGTCTATCTTTCAAGCATCCCAGCAACGACTCCAGCTATTGGTTCAGCAAACTCCACTGGCAGTTATAGAGTGGGATACCAATTATCAAGTTACTGACTGGAACCCAGCCGCAGAAAGAATCTTTGGCTACAGCAAACAAGAGGCTTTGGGTTGTGGATTCAAATTCATCATTCCTCAAAAGATTCAAACAGAAATGGAGCGAGTCAGCGTCGAAATTATATCGCAGGAGGGCGGCAATTACAGTATCAATGAAAATGTGACAAAGGATGGTAAAAGTATCATTTGTGCTTGGTATAATAATCCGCTTGTAAATGCAGATGGCGAGTTAATCGGAGTTGCTTCTTTAGCAGATGATATTACAGAACAACAAGCTGCGCTACGCGAACGCAAAGTTGCCGAAGTCCAACTTCAAGAAAAAGCACAAGAGCTAGAAACTGCTGTACAAAACCTGCAACAAGCACAATTACAAATGGTGCAAACTGAGAAAATGTCTGCACTAGGCAACTTAGTTGCTGGTGTAGCTCACGAAATGAATAATCCCCTTGGTTTTATTGCTGCTAGTCTCAAACAAGCGAAACCTACTATCGCTGATATTGTTGAACATCTCAGACTATATCAAGAAAGTTTACCCAACAAAAGCGATGAAATCGCAGATCACGCCGAAGAAATCGACTTGGATTATAGCTTAGAAGACTTACCCAAGATGATTGATTCTATGTCTATGGCGTGTGACAGGCTAAAGAACATCAGCACCAGTTTGAGAACTTTCTCTCGTGCCGATCAAGACTACAAAGTACCTTTTAATATCCACGAAGGCATTGATAGCACTATTCTCATTCTCAAACATCGTCTCAAGGCCAATGAACACCGTCCGGCGATTCAAGTTGTTGCAAACTACGGTAATTTACCTCAAGTAGAATGTTTCCCAGGTCAATTAAATCAGGTATTTATGAATATTTTTGCTAATGCTATTGATGCATTAGATGAATCTAATCATGGACTCAGCTTTGAAGAAATTAAAGCCAATCCTAACTGCATTACAATTACAACCTCAGTCGAAAATAATCTAGTTAAAGTTTCCATTACTGATAATGGCAAGGGGATAAGCGAAGAAGTTAAACAAAAAATATTTGACCATTTATTTACGACAAAAGCTGTTGGTAAAGGTACAGGATTGGGATTAGCGATCGCTCGTCAAATCGTTGAAGAAACCCACGGTGGAAAATTAAGTTTTAACTCGGTTCTGGGTCAGGGTACAGAATTTACGATTGAAATTCCGGTATGAATCTCGGACACTCCTTGTTCGCACCGCGTCTCGTAGAGAAGCGATGGGATTAGCGCCGATTTTCTTTGACTCTAAATCCTCAAAATTTCAAGTTGTGGAGCGACGGGTTCGCTTTATATCTGGGAACACTATATCTGGAGTCTTAAAGATTTAGCAGTATGGTTAGTACGAGAGTTAATATTCCCGGATATAAGGTTAGCGAAGAACTCTACAATGGTTCTAGAACCATCGTTTATCGAGGGTATCGAGAGACTGACTCATTACCCGTAGTGATTAAGTTGCTGAAAAATCCTTATCCGAGTTTCAGCGAACTCTTGTCGTTTCGGAATCAGTACACCATAGCGAAAAATCTCAACTCACCGCTAATAGTCCAAACCTATAGCCTAGAACCGTATCAAAATGGTTATGCGTTGGTAATGGAAGATTTTGGGGGAATTTCTCTCAAGGATTGGGGAGTGAGAGGAAACCTAGAATCTTTGATGGAGTTTTTAGAAATAGCGATCGCACTGTGCAACACCTTAGATATATTGTATCGCGATCGGATTATTCATAAAGATATTAAACCCGCCAATGTTTTAATTAATCCAGAAACCAAACAAGTTAAATTAATTGACTTTAGTATTGCATCCCTACTACCACGGGAAACTCAAACACTGATGAATCCCAATGTTTTGGAAGGGACACTTGGTTATATTTCTCCCGAACAAACAGGAAGAATGAATCGGGGGATTGACTACCGGACTGATTTCTATTCTTTAGGTGTCACTTTTTATGAACTACTTAGGGGTGAGTTACCCTTCCATTCAAATGACCCGATGGAGTTGGTACATTGTCATCTAGCAAAACTTCCACCACTTTTAGGGGATAGGGGACAGGGGACAGGGAACAGGGAAGAGATTCCTCAAGTTCTCTGTGATATTTTGATGAAATTGATGGCGAAAAATGCTGAAGACCGCTATCAGAGTGCATTGGGACTGAAGTTTGATTTAGAACATTGTTTATCTCAACTCCAAAAAACTGGTGAAATTAAGAGTTTCCCAATTGCTCAACGGGATCTGTGCGATCGCTTTATTATCCCTGATAAACTTTATGGACGAGAAACAGAAGTAGAAACTCTCCTGCAAGCATTTGAGCGCGTTAGTACAGGTGCGACAGAAATGATGCTGGTGGCTGGTTTTTCGGGTATTGGTAAAACCGTTGTAGTTAACGAAGTTCATAAACCAATAGTCAAAAAACGCGGTTATTTTATCAAAGGGAAATATGACCAATTTCAACGAAATATTCCCTTTAGTGCTTTTGTGCAAGCCTTTCGCGATTTAATGGGGCAATTATTAACCGAAAGCGATGCTCAAATCCAGCAATTTAAAACCAATATCTTAGCGGCTGTAGGTGATAATGGACAGGTAATCATTGAAGTTATCCCCGAATTAGAAAGAATTATTGGTCAACAACCACCTGTTACAGAATTATCAGGAACTGCCGCCCAAAATCGGTTTAATTTATTATTTCAGAAATTTACCCAAGTCTTTACCAGTGAAAAACATCCATTAGTGATGTTTTTAGATGATTTGCAATGGGCCGATTCAGCATCTTTGATGTTAATACAGTTATTAATGGCTGATACAAAACATCTTTTCTTAATTGGTGCTTATCGTGATAACGAAGTCAATTCAGCGCATCCATTAATGTTGACTTTGAATGATATCCAAAAAACAGCAGCTACAATTAATACGATTACTTTAGCACCTCTAAGTCAATCGCAAGTAAATCAATTAGTCGCTGACACACTGAAATGTACAAAAGATTCGGCATTACCTGTTTCTCAATTGGTATTTCAGAAAACTCAAGGTAATCCGTTTTTTGCCATACAGTTTCTCAAGGCATTACACCAAGATGGATTAATTGAATTCACCCCTCCTTACCAAGGCAGGGCTACGGGGGGGTGGCAATGTGATATCACCCAAATAAATCAGCAAGCGGTGACAGATGATGTTGTTAAGTTCATGGTATTTCAATTACAAAGATTGCCTCAATCAACTCAAAATGTATTGCAGTTAGCTGCTTGCATTGGCAATCAATTTGATTTAGCAACCTTGGCGATTGTTTGGGAGTCATCAGAAATTGAAACAGCTGCTAGTTTATGGAAAGCTTTACAAGAAGGGTTGATTTTACCAATTAGTGATGTTTATAAATTTTATCAGGGAGAAAATCACGATCGATTGGCGCTGTCAACTGGTAATACCAATAAACAATTAGCCAAATATAGATTTTTACATGACAGAGTACAACAAGCTGCCTATTCTCTAATTCCTGATAACCAGAAACAAGCCACTCATCTCAAAATTGGTCAATTACTTCTAGAAAATTCCTCTCAAATAGAACAAGAAGAAAAACTGTTTGATATTGTTGGGCATTTGAATTTAGGGCAAGAGTTGCTCGCCCAATCATACGAGCGAGAAGCCTTGGTTCGACTTAACTTAGCAGCAGGAGGTAAAGCCAAAAATTCCACCGCATACACTGCGGCCAGAGTCTATTTACAGACCGGGATTGAGCTACTCACAGTGAATTGCTGGCAAGATCGATATGAATTGACCTTGAGTCTCTATGTTGCCGCCGCCGAAGCCGCCTACTTAAATGCTGACTTTGATGGCATGGAACAGATAGCAGTACAGGTGTTGCAATCAGCCCAAACAATTTTAGACAAAGTTAAAATTTACGAAATTCAAATTGCTGCCCAGACAGCCCAGAGCAGACTATTAGAAGCGATCGCAGTTGGCAGAGATGCCTTAAAGCAATTGGGAGTTGAGCTACCCATTGAGCCAAACAATGCTGAGATTGGTAAAGCTTTACAAGTCCTTGCTAGTCAACTCGCAGGCAAACGAATTGAGGAACTAGCTGACTTACCAGTGATGACCGATCCCCAAGGACAAGCAGCCATGCAACTGTTAGGAATGTTGTTTGCACCTGTTTTCCAAGGAATGCCGGGTTTATTGCCCCTAATTAGCTGCACAATGGTCAGCCTATCGCTTCAGTTTGGGAATACGCCCGCCTCAACTGTGGGGTATGCGCTGCACGGAATGGTGCTGTGTGCCTTTTTGGGAGAGGTTGAAGGGGGCTACGATTTTGGGCAATTGGCATTGAATTTGCTAGATCGGTTCAATGTGCGGGAATTCAAATCTATAATTTCCATGTTGTTTGGTGGCTTTATTCAGCATCACCAAGAAGCTCTCTCGGCAACAATACCGTTGCTGAAAGCTGGTTTTACCTCTGGTATGGAAACTGGCGATTTTTTACACGCTGGCTATAACGTATGTTGTTACAGCTATGCGGTCTTTTGGAGTGGCTCTGAACTTAGCAATTTGGAATTAGATATCGCAAGTTACAACGCCGCCTTAACTCAGGCGAAGCAACATTCTGCCCAGACTTATGTGAGTATTATGCGGCAGGCGGCACAGAACTTCAGAGAAACCCAAATTCAGCCCGATTGTTTGAGCGGCAGTATCTACGATGAAACGGTGATGATTGCCAAACATCGTCAGGCTAATGAACTCACGGTGATGGCTGAGTTGTATATCTACAAACTATTGCTTGCCTATTCTTTTGGTGATTACAAAGCTGCGATCGCTTACATTGAGGAAGGGGAAAAGTATTTACTTGCAGTATCAGGATTGATTTTTATTCCGATTTCCCATTTCTACGCAGCCCTGACATACCTAGCCCAATTTTCCACCCAGCCAGAAATTGAACTTTCCGTAATTCTCGCCCAGGTAGAAATCCATCAAACCACTCTGTACCGTTGTGCGCAAAATGCTCCCACAAATCATCTGCATAAATGGTATTTAGTTGAGGCTGAGAAACAAAGAGTTTTGGGCAATAAAGCAGAAGCACTGGAAAATTACGATCGCGCCATAACTCTAGCTAAAGCCAACGGCTACATCCAAGAAGAAGCACTTAGCAATGAATTAGTAGCCAAATTTTATTTCGATTGGGGTAAAGAAAGAGTTGCCCAAGCATATATGCAAGAAGCATACTACTGTTACGCTCGTTGGGGCGCAAAAGCCAAAATAGAAGACTTAGAAAAACGCTATCCCCAACTACTCCAATCGATTCTGCAACAGCAAAGAATCAACTTCAATACCCTAGAAACTATTAGCTTTCGTGGCACTTCCTCATCTACTCGCACTTCTACCACTGGCAGCACTAGTATTTCCCAGACGCTAGATTTTACCTCTGTCCTCAAAGCCGCTCAAGCTATCTCCAGTTCTCTGGAATTAGATCAACTCATTGCCAGCTTGAGCCAAATTATTCTAGAAAACTCCGGCGCGAAAAAAGCTGTATTAATTCTTCCCCAAGATGATATTTGGCAAGTTAGGGCAATTACTTTTATCAATCATGACCAAATACAAACCATTCTTGAGCCACAATCACTCGCTAATTGTCAAGATATTCCCGCAAAAATTATCAATTACGTCAAAAATACTCAAGAAACAGTTGTTATAGACAATTGTAAAACAGATACGATTGGGTTGATTGGGGAATATATGCACCGAACACAACCCCAGAGTGTATTATGTACCCCGATTATTAATCAAGGGCGTTTAGTAGGGATTCTTTACCTAGAAAATAAACTCACTCAAGGGGTATTTACTAGCGATCGCCTTTCTGTGGTAAATTTCCTCTGCACTCAAGCCGCGATTTCTTTGGAAAATGCCCAGTTATATAATCATCTCCAGGAGCGAGAAAAGTTTCTCAGTAGTATTTACGAAGGTGTTGGCTGTCTGATCTTTGTAATTGATATCCGGGATGATGGTAAGTTTGAGTACACAGGATGGAGTAAATCCTGCGAATTAGCAGTTGGTATACCTGCTTCGGAAGTACTAGGTAAAACTCCCCAAGACTTACATGGTGATGAAGCTGCCGTAGTACATCAAAATCATCTGCGTTGTTTCCAAACCGGAATACCCATCACCTATGAAGAATGTCTAACATTTAATCATCAAAAAACTTGGTGGTTAACCACACTCAGTCCATTAAAAGATGAGACGGGCAAAGTTTATCGCTTAGTTGGAACAACTATTAATATTAGCGATCGCAAACAAGCTGAATCAGCGGTGACAGAAAAATCTCAAGCACTCGGAACAGCCTTAGAAGATTTACAGCAAGCCCAATTACAAATTGTTCAAAGTGAGAAAATGTCTGCATTGGGTAATTTAGTTGCTGGTGTAGCTCATGAAATGAATAATCCTTTGGGGTTTATTGCTGCAAGTCTCAAACAAGCTAAACCTACTATTGCTGATGTTGTGCAACACTTGAAACTTTATCAAGAAACTTTACCTAATCCGGGTGCTGAAATTATTGACCATGCAGAAGAAATTGACTTAGATTATAGTTTAGAAGATTTACCCAAGGCCATAGATTCAATGGTGATGGCGTGCGATCGCCTCAAAAATATCAGCACTAGTTTAAGAACTTTCTCCCGCGCTGATAAAGATTACAAAGTGCCATTTAAAATTCATGAAGGAATTGAAAGTACAATTTTAATTCTCAAACATCGCCTCAAAGCCAATGAGCAACGTCCAGCAATTGAAGTAATAACCGATTATGGCAGTTTGCCTCACATTGAATGTTTTCCTGGACAATTAAACCAGGTGTTTATGAATATTCTAGCTAATGCGATTGATGCCTTAGATGAGTCGAATACTGGGCGGAAATTCGAGGAAATCCAAGAAAACCCTAACAAGATTACAATTCAAACCTCATTAAAAGACGATCGGGTTACAATAACGATTGCTGATAATGCTAATGGCATGAATGAAGCAGTCAAGCAAAAGATATTTGACCATTTGTTTACGACAAAATCTGTGGGAAAAGGAACGGGTTTAGGATTAGCGATCGCCCGTCAAATTGTTGTGGAAAAACACGGGGGTTCAATAGACTGCAACTCCTCGCCAGGAAAAGGTACAGAGTTTGCGATCGTAATTCCAGTGCGGCATTGAAGAAGAGTTCAGAAGTCAGAATTCAGGAGTCAGAATTCTGTTCGATAAACAGTGCTGAGTAGACCAACTTTAGCTAAGAAGATTCTGTCACCCCAGTTGCAATAAGGTTCGGAGTAAATCGGAGTTGAACATGTGTACTGAAAAAATCAATGAAGAGATATTGCTTTTACGTCAGCAAAATGCCCAATTGCTGCAACAGCTAGAAGCATTGCAAGACCTTTATTCAACTACGCTGTTAGCCGAACAACATCAAATTTGGGAATTAGTTACTGATGAAGTCCCACAAGATTTACAAGTGATAGAATTACAGTCGAAATTGGCAAATAATTCTGTCTTTGTAGAATCAGCAAAGAAAATTCGCGGACAGCATCACCAATCGGCGGCAACTGCTTTGGCTGAGAGTGAGGCTAAGTATCGCCAACTCGTAGAAAATATCAGCGACCTGATTTTTTCCATGTCAGTACAAGGTCTTTTTACTTATGTCTCACCACAGTATAAAAACGTTTTAGGATGGGAACCTTCAGACCTACTTGGTCAAACCTTTGCCCCCCTGCTTCATCCTGATGATTTTCCTCTAGCCCAGAGAAAGATCCAAGAAATGGTGGAAACCAAGGGGCAGCGGATCGCAATAGAATTTCGCCACCTAAAAAAAGATGGAAATTGGTGCTGGATGAGATCAGTGGCTTCGCCAATTTTCGACTCAGACGGTGAAATTATTGGTCTTCATGGCGCTATTAGCGATATCAGCAGTCGCAAACAAGCTGAAGAATTAATCAAAGCCTCGCAATCAGAATTACTCGCCTTGTTCAACGCTATGCAGGATGTGATTCTTGTCTTAGATGCCGAAGGAAGATACCTAAAAATCGCTCCTAGTGGTGCGCCCTTACTCTACCAACCTCCTGCGGAACTGCTGGGCAGAAAAATACATGAGGTTTTACCCTCTACTTGTGCCGACTATTTTCTCAACTCTATTCAACAAGCACTCTTAACTAAAAAAACTGTGAAGGTAGAATATAGCTTGCCTATAGGTGAACAAGAGGTTTGGTTTGAGGCGAATATTGCCAGTATGAGCGAAAACACCGTTGTTTGTGTCGCCAGGGATATTAATGAGCGCAAACAGATGGAAGACCAATTGCGACAACAAACAGAAAATTTAGCACAAACTCTTCAAGAACTCAGACAAACTCAAGCACAAATGATTCAAGCAGAAAAAATGTCTAGTTTGGGTCAACTTGTGGCTGGAGTTGCCCACGAAATCAACAATCCCGTTAATTTTATTCACGGTAATCTCAGCCATCTTGAGGAATATACTCAAGACCTGTTACGAATAATTCACCATCAGCAGCAATCTGGTAATAAGTTGGAATTTCAGGCTTTGTGTGAGGAAATTGACCTAGAGTACATCCAGAAAGATGTACCAAGAATATTGAGTTCGATGAAGGTTGGCACTCAGCGCATCCGTCAGATTGTGCTGTCGTTACGAACCTTCTCACGCATAGATGAAGCCGAGTTTAAAGCAGTAGATATTCACGAAAGCATCGACAGTACTCTAATGGTATTGCAACATCGCTTCCAAGAAACAACAAAGCTTCCAGCCATTCAAGTCATCAAAGACTACGGCACATTACCTTTAGTGGAATGCTATGGCGGAGAACTCAATCAGGTGTTTATGAATATATTAGCGAATGCCATTGATGCTTTAGAAGAATGGACAATTGAGAATGCACAATTAAGAATAGACAATTTAACATCGGGGTTGTTAACTCCCACGATCGCCATTCGTACCTCAGTGATAGATGATGGTTGGGTAAAAATTGCGATCGCTGACAATGGAATAGGGATGTCAGAACAGATTCAAAAACAAGTTTTTAATCCGTTTTTCACCAACAAGCCTGTAGGTAAGGGAACAGGTATGGGAATGTTTATCAGTTATCAAATCATCACAGAAACACATGGCGGCAAACTGGAATGTCATTCAACACCAGCAGTAGGAACAGAGTTTGTAATTACAATTCCAATTCAGCATTAAAGTTTTTTGCAACTGTAACGTTATATCTCTTATGGGGCAGTTGTCCTCCTTTTCCATGAGGTTGTAATAATTTGCCACCGTTTTGTATGACCATTAACTATTGACTAATAGCTAAACAATCAGTTTCTGCCCACCAGGCGTAAATAAGTGTGTCGCGGTCTGGTAAACTGCCCAAAGTATTAGGTTGCAACACATTAATGCTAATGCCATTTGTTAATTCCATAACATAATTAACGTGTGTGCCCAAATACATAACGTTGACAAGCCGTCCTTCAAAGCAGTTAACTGGCAAATTAGGTGGATAAAGCGAAAGCTGTATTTTTTCTGGACGCACACTCACTACTACAGCTTGTGATAATTCAGTTGGTGTATCTTCAGCGCGGCTAATAACAATTGATAGCCCCATTTTTGTGGAGATTTTAATATTAGAGGAGTCTACCGCGACGATTTCACCACTGAATAAATTAGTATCACCAATAAAATCAGCAACAAAGGATGTACAAGGACGTTCGTAAATTTGGCTGGGAGTGCCAACTTGTTCAATTTTGCCTTGATTCATCACGGCAATGCGATCGCTCAAAGACAATGCTTCTTCTTGGTCGTGTGTCACCATCACAAAGGTTAACCCCAAGTCTTTGTGTAAATTTGATAACTCAACTTGCATTTCTTTACGTAGTTTTAAATCTAACGCCCCTAAAGGTTCATCCAGTAGTACCACGGTGGGACGGTTGACTAAAGCCCTTGCTAAAGCTACTCGCTGCTGTTGACCACCAGAAAGTTGATTGGGAAAGCGCGATCGCAAACTTTCCATTTTCACCAGTTTTAAAGCTTCTTCGACTCTAGCTTCAATTTTAGATTTGGGTATTTTTTTTAACCGCAGTCCAAAAGCGATGTTATTCCAGACATTCAGGTGGTTAAATAGAGCGTAACTTTGAAATACAGTATTGACGGGTCGGCGGTAAGGGGGCACATTAGTCATGGACTGACCCTGAATAAACACCTTACCAGCGTCAGCAATTTCAAACCCAGCAATTAAGCGCAATGTTGTTGTTTTACCACAACCGGAGGGGCCTAAAATACTAAAAAATTCTCCTTGTCTGACATCCAAATCAATTCCATTTACCGCTGCTTCTTGGTTAAAGAACTTGAAGACGTTACGCAGTTCAACATCAAGTGGCTGAAAACTTGTTATCCCCCTCTGATTTTGCATGACAATTTGAGCCATAATCCTCAGTAGAATGCCGTGATATTACGTTATTTTGTCAATTGCTCTAGTCTTTTGGGCAGACTATATTTGACACTTTGGTTTATTGTATCCGCCAAAAACAATTGTTCAAGAATATACTCGCTCGATTCTTTCATACCAAGTAAAGAGAATAAAATATGGTAACTTTATATACTTAATCACTTACTTAGAGATTCTGCAATTAAGTTAACAAACCTTAAAATTGCATATTAGCAATTGCTAAAAGTCTGGCTGGAATTGCGTTTATTCATTTTGAATTTTGAATTGATACTTATGTCATTATTCCCATCACTTGGCAGCAAAAAAGATACACGTACAGTTGGACGTGGTTTCCAATCAATATTTTTAATCATATTTACCCTATTAATGGCGAGTGGGATTGAGGCTCGTTTGGCTTACTTGCAAATTGTTGAAGGGCCAAAACTCCGGGAACGAGCTGAAGCAAACCGAATTCGGATGATTCCTAAACAACCAGAACGGGGCAATATTTTTGACCGGAATGGCAAACTTTTAGCTAGCACTCGCTATCCTAGCTCTGTATACTTGTGGCCGATGGCACATACTAAGCCTTCCTGGTCTGTAGTCGGCCCGCGTCTAGCGCAAATTCTTAACATTCCCCAAGATGAGATGGAAAAGAAATTAGAACAAGCTGGTGCTAATTCTTCTTCACTCATCCGGGTTGCTCGCGATTTAAATGAAGCAGAAATTACGGCATTAAAGGAGTATAAAAATGAACTCCCAGAAGTGGAAATTAATACAGACTCTGTACGTTATTATCCCCACGGCAAGGAACTTGCACACGTATTAGGTTATACACGAGAGTTGACCCCCGACCAGTTAAAGGGCAAGAAGGAGTTAGGCTATCGACTGGGAGATGTAATCGGTCAGATGGGCGTGGAAAAGGCTTATGAGAAAGCTCTACGGGGCGAATGGGGCGGTCAGCAAGTGGAAGTGGATGGTGCGGGTAGACCAATCCGGGTTATAGGGGAGAAACAGGCAAAAGCTGGTAATGATTTGCACCTAACCATAGATTTGGATGTGCAAAAGGCAGCAGAAAAAGCTTTGGGAAATCACCGAGGTGCGATCGCAGCACTCGATCCAAACAATGGTGCTGTTTTAGCGTTGGTATCTTACCCTACCTTTGACCCAAATATCTTTTCCAAGCAAAAACTCTCTCAAAAAGATTGGGAAAGTGTCCAAGGTAAAGATCATCCCTTGGTGAATCGCGCTCTCAGTGCCTTTCCGCCTGCCAGTACTTTTAAAGTTGTGACTACTACAGCTGGACTGGAATCAGGTGAATTTTCTCCTGACTCAATACTACAAACCTTTGGTTCTCTGACCGTAGGTGGGGTGACATTTGGTGAGTGGAACCACGCCGGATTCGGGCCATTGGGATTTCCCAGAGCGATCGCTATGAGTAGCGATACTTTCTTCTATCAAGTTGGCAGAAAAGTTGGTGGCCCAACTCTAATCAAATGGAGTCGCAAATATGGGTTTGGTCAAAGAACTGGTATTGAATTTCGTGATGAAGAATCAGTAGGCTTGGTTCCAGATGAAACATGGAAGCGGAAAGTTTTGAAAACGCCTTGGACTGTTGGCGACACCATTAATATGTCAATTGGTCAAGGTGCTTTGCAAGTGACACCTCTGCAATCGGCAATTATGTTTTCTGTCCCTGCTAATGGCGGGTATCGAGTTCAGCCGCATTTGCTTAAAGATAACGAAGAAGCAAAAAGTTGGCGAGAATCCTTAAATATGAAGCCGACAACTATCAAAGTTCTCCGCGACGGACTGCGGAAGGTAGTGAGTGAAGGCACTGGTAAGCGCTTAGACGTGCCGACAATTGCCCAAGCCTCCGGGAAGAGTGGCACAGCTGAAGCTGGTGTTGGTCGCCCAAACCATACATGGTTTGGTGCTTATGCGCCCAGTAATAAGCCAGAAATTGTGGTTGTGGCCTTTGGGGAAAATACTGGCGAACATGGTGGTACTATTTGCGGGCCGATGGTTTTACAAGTACTAGAAGCTTATTTTCAGCACAAGTATCCAGGTAAGTATCAAAAACCTCAGCCTGACCCATCAGCAGCTAAAACTCAAAGTTCAGGACATGGCACTGGAGACTAGTACCGCAAGGCGTAATTCGTAATTCGTAATTCGTAATTCGTAATTTTCATTGCGTAAGGGTTTTAGACATTTCAAATGGGTGGCTTATTTACGCCGAACTGTACTAGTGTGCAAAGTTCAAAATTCAAGAAGCTTTTGGTCGAGGCAAGAGAAGAGATGAGCTTATGATATCAATTGAAAACAAGTAATTACTGCCAATTAGTTTGCCCTTAAATCCCTGCTAAGAATTTAGCAGAGTTATTTACAGATAATCTTAATTTTGAAATCCTCTTTGCCTTATGACTTTCCTGAAACCATCTCCACTTGGCGGACAAAAAAATACACGTACTGTTGGACAAAGTTTCCAGCCGATATTTTTAATTATATTTACTCTATTAATGCTGACAGGAATTAGCATTCGTTTGGCATATTTGCAAATTACTGAAGGAGCAAGCCACCGAAAACGAGCCGAGTCAAATCGAATTCGGATGATTCCCAAACAACCAGAACGAGGCAATATCTTTGACCGCAACGGCAAACTTTTAGCCAGTACTCGCTATCCTCGCTCTGTATATTTGTGGCCGATGGCACATACCAAGCCAGCGTGGTCATTAGTGGGAGCGCGTCTATCTCAAATTCTCGACGTTCCCCAAGAAGAGATGGAAAAGAAACTAGAAGAGGCAGGTGCTAACTCTTCTTCACTCATCCGAATTGCTCGTGACTTGAACGAAGCCCAAATCACAGCATTGAAAGAGTATCAAACCGAACTTAAAGACGTAGAAATTCATACAGAAGCCGTTCGTTACTACCCCCACGCCCAGCAATTAGCTCATGTATTAGGTTATACGCGAGAACTGACCGGCGGTCAGTTAAAAGAAAAGAAGCAGGAAGGCTACAGATTAGGTGATGTGATTGGTCAAATGGGAGTTGAAAAAGCTTATGAGAAAACTCTGCGGGGCGAATGGGGCGGTCAGCAGGTAGAAGTAGATGGTGCTGGTCGCCCGCTCCGGGTTTTGGGTGAGAAACAGGCAAAACCTGGTAACGATTTGCACTTGACCATAGATTTAAATATGCAAAAGACAGCAGAAAAAGCTTTAGGCGATCGCGACGGTGCGATCGTGGCTCTTGACCCCAAGAACGGTGCTGTTTTAGCAATGGTATCTCATCCCACCTTTGACCCAAATATTTTCTCGAAACAGAAACTCACCCAAAAAGATTGGGAATTTGTCCAAGGTGCCGATCATCCCTTGGTGAATCGCGCCCTCAGCGCCTTTCCACCCGCTAGCACCTTCAAAATTGTTACCACCACAGCCGGTTTAGAATCAGGTAAATTTTCTCCTAGCACAGTTCTGCAAACCTACGGTTCCCTAAGTTTTGGCGGCACCCGATTTGGTGAATGGAATCACGCCGGGTTCGGGCCATTGGGTTTTGTCGGAGCATTACAGTGGAGTAGTGATACCTTCTTCTATCAAATTGGTCGCGGAGTCGGCGGCCCAACTTTAATTGAATGGACTCGCAAGTATGGATTTGGTAAAAGAACTGGCTTTGAGTTTGGCAACGAAGAGGCAAAAGGTTTAGTCCCAGATGAGACATGGAAGCAGAAAACTTGGAAGATACCTTGGACTGTAGGCGACAGCATTAATATGTCAATTGGTCAAGGTGCTTTACAAACGACACCTTTACAAGTCGCCATTATGTTTGCTGTGCCCGCTAATGGTGGCTATCGAGTCCAGCCGCATTTGCTTAAAGACAATGAAGAGGCAAAAAGCTGGCGAGCATCTTTAAATATGAAGCCGACAACCATAAGTGTTCTCCGTCAGGGACTACGGAAAGTAGTAGCTGAAGGTACAGGTAAAGCTTTGAAGCAGCCAACAGTTCCCCCGGTGGCTGGTAAGAGTGGCACGGCTGAAGCGTGGAAAGGCCGTGTTAAGCAAAATCACGCTTGGTTTGGAGCCTATGCACCTGCTGAACAGCCAGAAGTTGTGATTGTGGCATTTGCTGAACATTCCGGCGGTGGTGGTGGCAGCATTGCTGCGCCCATGATTTTACAAATTATGGAAGAATATTTTCAGCGCAAGGATCCAGGTAAGTATCAAAAACCAGCGCCTAAAAGTCCATAAAACAGCAGATGAAGCTGGATATGAGGTATTGGACGTTGATTATATCCTCTGCCCTCATCTCCCCATCATCAAACAAAAATTAGGTCAATTATGATTGACGAATATATTCGAGCCGCAATGACTCAAAATCAGATTCCTGGACTTTCTATTGCAGTGGTGCAAGAAGGTGAACCTGTTTTAGTTAAGGGCTATGGACTGGCGAATATTGAACACTCTGTTCCAGCTACTGAACACACAGTTTATGAAATTGCGTCTGTCGGTAAAACTTTCACCGCTACAGCCATAATGATCCTGGTAGAGCAAGGGATAATTTCCCTAGAAGAAGCGATCGCAGACTATCTCGATCGTCTACCCCTAACGTGGCAAAATGTCACAATCGGGCATATTCTGTCTCATCAGTCTGGAATTCCTAGCTATACTGATGCCCCAAACTACTGGGAAATTACCCATCTTAATTTATCGAAATCTGAAATTTTAGCTCTAGTTACTCACTTACCCCTCAAGTTCCAATCGGGTGAGTTTAGCGCCTATGACAACACAGGCTACTATCTACTGGGTTTGATTTTAGAAAAAGTAACTGGACAATCTTATGGAGATTTGTTGAAAGAGCGCATTTTTGCTCCTTTGGGAATGAATGCAACCGTGATGAATAATCCCAGTGACATAGTGCCGCACCGGGCTGCTGGTTATCGGTTACTAAACAGCAAGCTTGTTAACAAACCTTATTACAGTCCCTCAGTTACCTATTCTGCTGGAGGTCAACTTTCCAGTGTAGAAGATATGGTGAAGTGGGAACAGGCGCTTTGTGGTGTAACTCTATTAAAGCAATCAACCCTTAATAAAATGTGGACTCCTCATTTTCCCAATCAAGGGGATAATTGGGAAAAGTTGAGATATGTTGCAGGTTTAGGTTGGTGGGTATTCAATTATGGCGATCGCCGAGTAGTTGGTCATAATGGTTCGATTTTAGGATTCGCAAGTAACATTACCCGCTTTATTGATGACAAAATTACCGTAATTTTACTTTGCAATCTAGATAAAATTTCTCGACCAGATGCGATCGCTAAAGAAATCGCTGGATATTATTGTCCAGCCCTTAAAGAAGTGGTGCTTCAGCCTCCACTAGGGGAAAGGGAGTAGGGAAAGAGGGGTTAAAACCAATTACTCCTGACTCCTGTCTGCTGTCTTTTATGGCGATATCTTAGCGGGTTTCAAGTTTCTGGCTTTGTAGAACATTTCTAAACTATTGCGATCGCCTACAAAACGCCAGTGCCAAGGCTCATAACTCACACCTTGAGCATTATCTTTAGGAAATGACATTTCAAAGCCAAAACGCGGTGCATTTGCTTGCAGCCACCGATAAGCCTTGGTATTGTCAAAGTTTGTTTGAAGATTAGTTGCTGGTACTGCTCCGTCTCCAACATCCACTGCATAACCCGTATGATGTTCGCTATGGCCAGGAGGAGCGCTGAGGGCGGCTCGTTGTGCTGGCGTTTGATTTCGCTGGGCACCGACAGCAAAAAACAACTGCTCCTGGTCTTTGACTGAGCGAAAGCCAGAAATTGGTAGTAAAATTACACCTGAACTCCGCGCTGCTGCTACCATCTCCTCAAACTTTTGGGCAGCAGCTTTTCGCATTCTAATGCCCCTATTTGCGGAGATGGTTACTAGTTCTGACTCAGGGGCTTCTGGGTATGGAAAATGCCCTAATACAGTATCGCTGGAATTGTTAGATGCTGTCGGAGTTGGAGTTGTAGGAGTAGAAGTAGCTGGTAAAGGTTGAGAATCTGCGGTTTTTTTGGGTGCAGTGACGAAAAACAAAAAACCGCTAATTAAAGCGAGCAAGACAAATCCCATTACTCCCCCAATCAGCATAATTCGGGGTTGCAACCAAATTTTAGGTGCTGCAACAGGGGTATCGCGTACAGCCACTGGAATATCATCACCAAGGTCATTCGATGAGTTTTGCGGTTTTCCAGAAAACCCTGCCTTATTCAAAGGTAAACTCCTGTTTTTGTGGAATAGCCATAACAGATTTTGCACTGGACAAAAGTAAACGTAACAGGTAGCATTTTACATCTGTGGTTCTTGGGCGCAATCTTGACAAACCTTTTAGAACTATACGTCAAGCTGGGAGGATTAGTCCTGGTAGGTTTTATTCTGGGACGCAAACTACCTGGGACAGTTCCTACACGTTTAGGACTGTTTCTTTTTTGGGTGGGAGTACCCATAAGCATAGTATCGTTTTTGCGTCAATCTAGTTTATCAGGACAAATTTGGATTGCACCTACGTAGATGCATTCGCGTAGCGTCTGTCTGCAACACGCTGCGCGAACGGAGAGAAGCGGCTTGTCGCCAGACATCGCTTACCTAGCTATTTTACTAAGAGCATTTTTAGCTTGGTTCGGGATTAAAGGACAAGCCTATTTTAGAAATACTGTCTCTCAACCACCAACTCCGGCTAGCTTGATATTAGCCGCAATGTTTGGTAATACAGGTTATTTTGGCTTTCCCATCACCTTAGCAATGCTAGGCAAGGAATACTTGGCTTGGGCGTTATTTTATGATTTGCTAGGTTCATTCCCAGGAACTTATGCTCTGGGTGTGTTGCTAGCAGCCAGTTTTGATTTTGGATTTATGGAGTGTGACGCATATCAGTTAAAGTTCTACAGGATGTTGCCCATAATATGGCAAAGCCTCTGACCAATTAGGAAATTTGCCCTCTTGCCAATCGATATTAGCTAGTTCCAAAATACTTGTCACTGTCGCTGCTAGACCAGATTGAGCTTGAATCAGCTGATAATTAGTGTTCCAATTTGCTAAAGTTTCCTGCCACGCTTCTGGTGTCAACACTCGATCTGACAAACACACTTTTAGTTTAGAAGTATCTGGCTCAAACTGATAAATAGCAGCAAAAATTTGACCTCGTTGTGCTGGCATTTCCACAGCAAAAGTTTTTATATTTTGACTTTTGCCAGCTTCTGCCCAAGCTACGGCAGCCAAAGTTGAAATCGCAAATACAGGAATATCTAACTGTTGCCCTAAAGTCCGAGCAGTAACAACACCAATCCGAGTTCCCGTGAAGCCACCGGGGCCTTTTGCAACTGCGATAAAGGACAAATCTGACCAAGTTTGTGGTTTGATAAATTCAATTAAATATTGATGCACTAAGCTAGATAAATCACGCCCCAAATTCCAAATTTGAGAGCGAGTATCGGCTGCAAAATTACTAATTGCTAGTCCTAATTCAGGAGTAGTGGTGTGTAGTCCTAAAGCGTATTTATTTATTGCAAGGTCTTTTAGTTCCGTTGTCAAAGTTACTTAAAATATCTATTTTTATAGAGTTAACGTAATTTATTTAAGCATATAACATAGCGGTGATTAATTGAAAAAATACTGATTAACGATCGGTCAAACAGTCTTGTTACAAGGTTTGTGAGAGCCAATGCTGTTGACTTGCTAATAGCGATCGCGGCTAGAATGGGGGATTTGGATTACCACCTTGCTGTCTCAATAGATAGTCCAAAACTCGGTCAATTCGCTCCAAGGCAGCACCTGTAGTCAGTTGAAACTCCTGAAACTGAGATTTTTGTTCCTCAAAATTGCGGTCAAGCTTTAGCATAAGTGCTTCTAATCGCTCAGTTCGTGCCTTTGTTTCCTCTATTTCACTGCCTGCCTTTGTAAATAGGCGTTGCGTGTGAGTGATAAAACTATCAACCTTATCAGAAACTTGGTCAACCTTTTCCCCTATCTGATCAACACGTGCCCCTAATTGATCGAGGTGAGATTGGGTGCGGTCTTGCTTTATGGTCAACTCATCAAGGTGAGATTGGGTACGGTCTTGCTTTATGGTCAACTCATCAAGGTGAGATTGGGTGCGGTCTTGTTTTATGGTCAACTCATCAAGGTGAGATTGGGTGCGATCTTGTTTTATGGTCAACTCATCAAGCCGTCTGTTTGCTGATTCTGCGTAGCTTGCAGTAGAAACTAGCAATCGCTTAACAGTTTCGAGTTCATCTTCAACATGGTCTAATCGCTGTGCGTTGGTCATGCTGTTTTTTCTTGGCTGGCTTCTTTATCTTCTGCGATCGCTGATGGACAAAATCTCATTACAGCAGAAATCATGTATTTTGACCATATCGGTTGTAGGGGCACAAGAGCTTGCGCCCCTACCGCGTGGTCTATTTACCTGAAAATACCTGTAACATACACCAATCATTTCTATCAAGTGGGCACTAATTCACCAGGACGCAATTTCGACCACTTACCCGTTTCCCGCTTGAAGCTCAGACAACCAACAACATCCCATTCCATTTCAATCACATCATCTGTAGTCCGAATGTTGACATTGATAGAAGGTTCATTGGGATCAAAATCTGGTGTTTCAGTCAAGTGAGGCTGTTGGTGCTGCCCTTCTACGGCATGATAGGTAACACAGCTGTCTACATAGTGGCAATTCACGCAAATACACATAATAGAACCAACTCCAGGGGCCTTTATTGTTAATCTAACGTAAGCCCAACTGTTATTCATGAGTTGCTGGGTTGATTTTTATTACAATGCACGAATCAATTCCTTCTACCCTCGCTCCCGAAAATTGGCCTTTTAGTTTGGAATTCTTGCCACAACCCGCTTACATGGTAGGTGGCGCTGTCCGAGATGCGATCCTGGGCAGAACTCGCGAATATCTGGATCTAGATTTTGTTATACCATCCAAGGCGGTAAAAGTAGCGAGAGCGATCGCTCATCATTACAAAGCTGGTTTTGTGTTACTTGATGCAAAACGACAAATTGCGCGTGTGGTTTTTCCCCACGCTACGGCTGACTTTGCCCAACAGGAAGGAGATAGTTTAGAAGTTGATTTGCACAGACGCGACTTTACAGTAAATGCGATCGCCTATAATCCCCATACGCAAGAAATTATCGATCCTCTACAAGGTTATGTAGACTTACAACAGGGCATTTTGCGAATGATATCACCCGCGAACCTAGAAGATGACCCTTTGCGGTTAATGCGAGGTTATCGCCAAGCCGCTCAACTAGGTTTTACTATTGAGCCAGCTACCCAGGCCGCTATTCGTTCTTTGGCATCACACATCAGCAAAGTTGCAGCCGAAAGAGTTAGGGTAGAAATTGGCTATCTACTGGCAAATTCTCAGGGTACTCCTTGGATTACAATGGCTTGGGAAGATGGTTTACTTGCCCCTTTCTTCAAAAATGCCACCCGTGAAAGCTTGCTCAAATTAGCAGCAGTCGACACAGCAGCCGCCTTACTCACAGAAAATTGGCAACAACTAGGATCGCAACTGCAAGAATATGTCCGCGATAGTATTAAAACTACTTGGCTAGCTATTGCCAAACTTGCTTGTCTCGTCAACCCAGATCCAGAATTAGCAGAAATAGAGCTACAAGAACTAACTTATAGTCGCGCCGAAATCCGAGGTATAACTACTGCTCTGAAATTGTTACCGCAATTTCAAGTAGTTGATATGTCATTGCGAGAACAATACTTTTTGTTTCATAACGCAGATATTGTGTTCCCCGCTACGGCAGTGCTAGCTGTAGCAATTAATAATTTGGTAGAGGCAATATCTGGTGACAAGGCACTACACACAGCAGTGGAAACTAAAGCAATGAGCTACCAAGTTTTAGCACCTTTGATCGACCGCTACCTCAACCCTAACGATGCGATCGCTCATCCCACTCCCCTAGTAAGCGGCAAGGAGTTGATTACAACATTAGATATTCCAGCTTCGCCAATTATCGGCCAACTGCTAACTGAAATTGGTGTAGCACAAGCTGAGGGGAAACTTTCAACACCAACAGAGGCGATCGCTTATGCACGTAAGTTACTTGATGGTTAAATATACTTAATTAATTTATGGTAATAGACATCTCCGAAAACTGCCTAAGTATCTCTGTGACTAGCTTATAACGTGCGATCGCCAGTTTCTGAATCCAGCTAGTTTCGACGATAGAATAGAGGTTTGAGATGTTTGTTGTTAATAATCAGACAAAAAACGTGGTTATGTGCATTCATTTTAAACTCATGCGATCGCGTATTTTTCTACTGGTAATACAAGTGCCCCAATTCGTAGTCTTACTACTCCACAAATTGTCAAAATTACTTGTTCATACTTTTTAGGATTTAAGCGAAATCTTTCTTGAACAACTCGAAATATT
>NNBT01001931.1_pt1 | contig 46143 bp, 46 predicted proteins | sample 1173831 | NCBI WGS metagenome assembly NNBT01 (sample SAMN07173936, study PRJNA388173) | plant metagenome | isolation source: symbiotic tissue sample KVJ10 | place: Norway: Troms, Kvaloya island | reverse complement strand
GGCAGGATGTGCAGCCCCGTGCAATCCACCACCTCGCCGGCCGAGGCGCGCGAGAGATCGCCCAGCGCCATGATCTTGCCCCCGGTGATGCCGAGGTCGCGCTGAACGCGCCCGTCATGGTTCACCACCGTGCCGCCCTTGAAGATCACGTCGAAGGTTTGCGGCATGGCGGGGCTCCGGTGGTTGAGCAGGCGGCTGAAGCAGCCTACCTATCGGGTCGAAGGCTGCTTGAAAACCATAGCCCTCATCCTGAGGAGAAGCCGCAGGCTTCGTCTCGAAGGATGCTCCAGCGCGCTCTGGATCATCCTTCGAGACGCCGCTGCGCTGCTCCTCAGGATGAGGGCTGGAGGGAATCGAAGCGCCGCCCGGAGACTACGCATGCCCGCCACCCATCTGATCGACCGCGGCGTCATCCGCATCAGCGGTGAGGACGCCCGCCCCTTCCTGCAGAACCTCGTCACCAACGACCTGGACACGGTGACGCCGGAACTGGCCGGTTATGGCGCGCTGCTGACACCGCAGGGCAAGATCATCTGCGATTTTCTGATCGTCGCAGTCCCGGATGACGAGGGCGGCGGCTTCCTGCTCGACACGCCCCTGCTCCAGACCGCCGATCTGATGAAACGCCTCAAGCTCTACAAGCTGCGCGCCAAGGTGGCGCTCGACGACCTCACAGAGGCAACCGCCGTGATCGCCGCGACCGATGGCGGTGCGCTGCCGGAGGATGCAGGCCTCGTCTATGCCGATCCGCGCCTGCCGAGACTCGGCCAGCGCGCCCTGACCGACCGCGCGGGCGCCGCCGAGATCGCGACAGTCCCGATGGACGATTATCACGCCCGCCGCATCGCGCTCGGCATCCCCGAGGGCGGGCGCGACTTCGCTTATGGCGACGCCTTTCCGCATGAGGCGCTGCTCGACCAGACCGGCGGCGTCTCGTTCAAGAAGGGCTGCTATATCGGCCAGGAGGTCGTCTCCCGCATGCAGCATCGCGGCACCGCCCGCACCCGCGTCGTACCCGTCGTCTTCACGGACGGCATCGCCGCCGAGACCGGCGCCGAAGCCGTGGCCGGCGGCAAGACGCTGGGCAAGATCGGCTCCGGCGCGAACGGCCGCGCGCTCGCCTTGCTGCGGCTCGACCGCGTCGCCGACGCGCTGGCGGCGGGCGAACCCCTGCTCGGCGGCGGCATGGCCTTCACCCTGGCGAAGCCGGATTTCATCCGCTTCCCCTTCCCCGGCGAGGCGGGCTTCGGGGTCGCGGCATGAGCGCACCTGCCGCAAGCGAGGAGCGCACCGCCATCGAGGGGCCCGACGGCAAGTTTCGCTGCCGCTGGCCGGGCATCGACCCGCTCTATCTCGCCTATCACGACACCGAATGGGGCGTGCCGGAATATGAGTCCCGCGCGCTCTGGGAGAAGCTGATCCTCGACGGCTTCCAGGCTGGGCTGTCCTGGATCACCATCCTCCGGAAGCGCGACGCCTTCCGCGCCGGTTTCGCCGGTTTCGAGCCCGAAGCCGTCGCGCGCTTTGGAGCGGCCGATGTCCAGCGCCTGCTCGCCGACCCCGGCATCATCCGCCATCGCGGCAAGATCGAGGGCACGATCAAAAGCGCGCGCGCCTATCTCGCCATCAGCGAGCGCGAGCCCTTCGCCGATTTCCTCTGGAAGCATCTCGACGGCCGCGTGCTGCAGAACAGCTTCCGCACGCAGGGCGAGGTGCCGACGCAGACGGCCCTCTCCGAGGCGATGGCGAAGGATCTGAAGCAGGCCGGCTTCACCTTTTGCGGCCCGACCATCGTCTACGCCTTCATGGAAGCCTGCGGGCTGGTCAACGACCACCTCACCGGCTGCTTCCGCTGGCAGGAATGCGCCGCGCTGGCGCGCGACATCAGGCCGGCCGCCTGACCATGGCCCGCCCGCCCGCCCCGCCCCGCGCCTGGCAGCGCATGCTGTCCGGACGCCGGCTCGACCTGCTCGACCCCTCACCGCTCGATGTCGAGATCGAGGACATCGCCCATGGGCTCGCCCGCGTCGCGCGCTGGAACGGCCAGACGCAAGGGCCCCATTCCTTCTCGGTCGCGCAGCACAGCCTGCTGGTCGAGGCCATCGCCGATCATCTCAACCCCGGCTGGTCGAACGCCTGGCGGCTGATGGCGCTGCTGCATGACGCGCCGGAATACGTCATCGGCGACATGATCTCGCCGTTCAAGGTCGTGATGGGCGACGCCTACAAGGCGGTGGAGACGCGGCTGCTCGGCGCCATTCATCTCCGCTTCGGCCTGCCGGCGGCCCCGCCCGCGATACAGAAGCGCAAGACCAAGGAGGCCGACACCATCGCCGCCTTCCTGGAGGCGACGCAGCTCGCCGGCTTCTCGCGCGAGGAGGCGCTGCGCTATTTCGGCCGGCCGCAGGAACTGCCGCGCGACGTCACCGCGCTGCTGTCGCCGCTCGACACGCAAGCGGCTCAGGATCGCTTCCTCGCCCGCTTCGCCGCGCTGAGCCCCGGCTGAAGCGCCGGCCGGCTCAGTGCGTCAGCCGCACCTGGCTGATCTCGCGCGCGATCTGCTGGAACACCGGGGTCAACTGCGAGGCGTTGCTGACCTCGTAATACATGCTCGGCGTCGTCGCGCAGTTCTGCAGCAGGGTGCGGTCGCCGTCGATGACGCGCACCGTGTAGACCTTGATGCCGGCATCCTTGGCGGTCTGGCAGGCGAGCGTCGTGCGGGCGTCGATCTGGCTGCCATTGGTGGTGAAGCGGTTCTGCGTGTTCTCGCCATCCGTCAGCAGGATCATGTATTTCGACAGCCGCGGCGTCGCATAGGGACGCGCCTCGGTGAAGGGAACGCCCGGCGTCAGCGTCGCCATGCCCCAGTTCGCGCCGATCGTGACGTTGGTGTTGCCCACCGGCGTCATGGCGTTGATCGCATTCGTCAGCGCCGTCCAGTCCGAGGTCAGCGGTAGGATCGGCGCCAGCGTCGTCTGCGCGCAGAAATCGGCCGGATAGAGCGTCGGATTGGCCGAGACCGACTCGTTGTCCTTGACGTCGTTGGGCTGGTCGCGATCGCTGATGCAGCCGGTCCAGGTCGATTTGGTGATCGTGGTGCAGGTCTGGACACCCCTGCTGGTGGTGCATTTCTGCTGGTCGAACCGCAGCCAGGGCTCGTTCTTCAGCGTGGTCGCGACCTTGATCTGCGTCGCAAACGGCACGACCGAGATCTTGATCTGGTCGGTCACCAGCGTGGCGTCCTTCATGATCTTGATCAGATCGAGCGAGGCCGCCTTCAGCGCGGTCATCTTGCCCGACGACGACATCGAGCCGGTGTTGTCGAGCGCCAGCGCCAGCTCGATCGTGTTCGTGCCCCAGGTCGACTGCGACTGGCTCTTGATGGTCACCGCATCCTGGCCGATCAGCCGCGTCAGGCTGGTGTCGATGGCGAGCTGCGCCTCGATGGCGATCGTGCGCGCCGTGCGGTCGATCGCGATGGTGGCGCCGGTGAAGCTCCTGGCGCTGTCGCCATGCAGGTTGGCGACGATCCATTTGTCGATCCGGCTGCGCAGCTCGGAATCCGACAGCTTGGTGGCGTCGCGTGCCGCCATCAGCGCGGCGGAGTCGACGGCGGCGTTAAGCACCTCGCGGGCGCCCGTGGCGCGGGAGTAATCGATGGTGGCGCCGGTCAGTCCGATCACCGGCACCATCGCCATGCCGAACATCACCAGCACATTGCCGCGCTCTTCGGAGGCCAGCGCGCGCAGGCGAGCCGGCAGAAGCCGTTTGAAATCCATGGCTCGAATTCCCCTCCAGCCTTGTTCAGCCTGTGAGGGTCTGCCGGCGCGGCTTACGAGCGGCTGAAATCAATCTGTTAAATGTGTCGTAATCGGTCGTTTCCTCCAGGCTTGCGGCGGATATCGGCACTGTATGGCCCCCGACTTGTCCAGGGCTTGCCTCCGCCCGCCCCGATCTTTTCCAATTTGGCAAAGGTGATCGCCCATTTTTCCGGATTTCGAGAGGCCGACTGACCGTGCATAAGGAGGCCAGTTCCCGTTCCGCCTTCGCCCCTGCAAGGAAACGCTCATGTCCCAGCCCTCCCTCATTGTGCCCAAGGGCGTCGTCGTCACCGGCGCGCTCGCCGCCGGCTATGACGAGATCCTGAGCCATGACGCGCTCGCCTTCGTCGCCGACCTGCACCGCCGCTTCAACGAGACGCGCAAGCGCCTGCTCTCCCTGCGCGCCGAGCGCCAGAAGCGTTTCGACGCCGGCGAGACCCCCGACTTCCTCGCCGAGACCCGTCATATCCGCGAGGGCGACTGGACGGTGGCCCCGATCCCCGCCGATCTGCAGGACCGCCGCGTCGAGATCACCGGCCCCGTCGACCGCAAGATGATCGTCAACGCGCTCAACTGCGGCGCAAAAGTCTTCATGGCCGATTTCGAGGACGCCTCCTCGCCGGTCTGGGCCAACATGATCGAGGGCCAGATCAACCTGCGGGACCGCTGGGCGAACCGGATCGACTTCACCGACAAGGTGACCGGCAAGGCCTATGCGTTGAAGCCCAACACCGCCGTGCTGATCATCCGCCCGCGCGGCTGGCATCTGCCGGAAGCCCATATCGCGATCGACGGCGAGATCGCGTCCGGCTCGCTGGTCGATTTCGGTCTCTACGTCTTCCACAACGCCAAGGCCGCGCTCGCTGCAGGCTCCGGCCCCTATTTCTACCTGCCCAAGCTCGAGAGCCATCTCGAAGCCCGGCTCTGGAACGACGTCTTCGTCGCCGCGCAGACCGCGCTCGGCCTCAAGGTCGGTACGATCAAGGCCACCGTCTTGATCGAGACGCTGCCGGCCGCCTTCGAGATGGACGAGATCCTCTACGAGCTGCGCGACCACATGGCCGGCCTGAACTGCGGCCGCTGGGACTACATCTTCTCCTTCATCAAGAAGCTTGCCCGCAACCCGACCTTCGTCCTGCCCGATCGGTCGCAGGTCGTGATGACCAAGGCCTTCCTGAACGCCTATTCGCTGCTGCTGATCAAGACCTGCCACCGCCGCGGCGCCTTCGCCATGGGCGGCATGGCCGCGCAGATCCCGGTCAAGAACAATCCCGAGGCGAACGCCGCCGCCTTCGCCAAGGTCAAGGCCGACAAGGAGCGCGAGGCCGGCAACGGCCATGACGGCACCTGGGTCGCCCATCCCGACCTCGTCCCCGTCGCCATGGAGGTCTTCGACCGGCTGATGCCGCAGGCCAACCAGCTCGACAAGAAGCGCGAGGACGTCAACGTCACCGCCAAGGACCTGCTGGAGGTCCATCAGGGCACGCGCACGGAAGAGGGCTTCCGCGAGAACATCCGCGTCGGCGTGCAGTATCTCGAGGCCTGGCTGCGCGGCCGCGGCGCGGTGCCGATCTACAACATGATGGAAGACGCCGCGACGGCCGAGATCAGCCGCGCCCAGATCTGGCAGTTCGTCAGCTACGGCGTCGAGGTCGACGGCGCCACCAAGGTCACGCCCGACCTGTTCAGGCGCTGCCTCACCGAGGAAATGGCCCGCGTGAAGACCGAACTCGGCGCGGAGACCTATGACAAGGGCCGCTTCCCCGAGGCGATCGCGCTGTTCTCGGACCTCTCGCTCGCGCCGCAGTTCGAGGATTTCCTGACGCTGCCGGCTTATGGGAAGCTGTGAGGCGTAAAAGCGGAAACGCGGGGAACCCCTCTCCCGGATGGGAGAGGGGCAGGGGTGAGGGCCCGCCCTCGCAGCTTGAGGCTCGCGCTAGCCGCCGGCCGCCGCGCGGATCGCAGCCAGGACGGCATCCCGATCATCGATGATCTCGGCATTCCCAAAGCGGATCACCGTGAAGCCGAAGCGCTCGATCTCGGCGCTGCGCGCGGCATCGTACTCAGCGTCCCAGCCATGCTGGCGCCCGTCGATCTCGATGATCAGCCTGCAGTCGATACAGACGAAATCAACCGTATAGCCGAGCAGCGGAACCTGCCGGCGGAACTTGAGCGCATCGAGGCGGCGATTGCGCAGCAGCGACCAGAGGATGTCCTCGGGCTCGGTGGCTTGCCGCCTGAGTCGTCTCGCGAAATGGCGCTGTTCGGATGTCATGGGCCGTGATGCTGCCGTCGATCGCATCGACGATCAACGGCGGTCCCTCACCCCTGCCCCTCTCCCATCCGGGAGAGGGGTTCCCCGCGCGTCCCGCGCAAAACTAATCCCCGTTCCTCGAACCTCCCTTATCCTGCCTCCACCTCATCCCCGAGGGGCAGCCATCCGGAGGTGTGCCGTTGGTGGGGGCGGGGGCGGCGCCTGCGGGTGGAGTCACGATCCACTCCCGGGAGGCTTCGGGGCACCGCCCTGGGGGTACTACGGCCCCTGTGCGAGGAGCTCGCTGGAACGGTCGATGGCCTCATGCCTGCGCCCCATGCCGGAGTAGACGCGACAACCCGATGAGGGGCACTGGCGTCGAAAGGGCTCGCGGCACAGGCTGGCCTTCGACCCGATAAGCGCGGCCCGGAGTCCAAAATCGCCGGTAAGCGGAGCGCCACGGGGCGTGCGGGCAGTGGCTCAATCTGCCCGCGCGGCATCCTGGCTCAATGGATGCGGCTTGATACCCTCGCGCCTCGCGGCGCTCCGCTGCCCCTCTTTGATGACGCCGGCGTGCGAGCGCGGGCGGGATTTGCCGTGCGAGTTTAACGTGAGGCGCGGGGAACCCCTCTCCCGGATGGGAGAGGGGCAGGGGTGAGGGCCTGCCGCCGATCGATCAAACGAGACGGAGCCGTGCCACCTTCTTGCTGCAACGGCAGGCCCTCATCCGGCGCTCCGCGCCACCTTCTCCCATCCGGGAGAAGGGAAGAGGCGTCGTGGTTCCGGTGCCTGCCTGCGCGACCCTACGGCGCCGGCGCCACCGTCAGCGTCATCTGGGCGCGGCCGATGCGGCCTTCCTTGTCGACGGCCTGGATCTCGATGATGTGCTTGCCCGGCGGCACCAGCACGGCGGGCGCCTCGATGCCCTGGGGCGTGATGAAGGCCTTGACGCGGGCGGTGACGTCGAGCGCTGGCTGGCGGCGGTAGATCACCTGCACCTTCTCGGGATCGACCGGCACGCCGTTGCTCGGCAGGAACTTCACGGCCAGCCGCAGCGGCTTGCCGGCGACGCCGGTTCCGAGCGTGCCTTGCGTGTCGATGCCGGGACCACGCGTCAGGTTGCGCGTCGGGACGCCCGGCGCGTCGGGCGCCGGCAGCCCCACCTCCTCGCGGGTGATGAGCTGGACGGGCTCGGCGGCGCGGGCGGCCATCGGCGGCAGCAGCAGGGCGCAGACGGCGACGAGAACGGCAGGCAGGTGGCGACGGGCGGTCGGCTCGGTCATTGCGGTCACTTCAATCCCAGAATGCCGGCGATCAGGCCGGCGGCGACGGACAGGACAGTGCTGGCCATGAGAATGGTGGTTTCGATCGTCTTCAGCGTTTCGAGCGGCAGTTTTCCGTGAACGGTCGACAGGCCCTGGCGCAGTCCCGGCAGCGAGGCGAGCCCCTTGGCGCTGAGAGCGGCCTGGGACACGCGCAGCAGCAGGCCGGCGAACAGCGAGGCGCCGATGCTCAGCGCATAGAACATCGTTTCGCGCCAGGCGGCGACTCCTTGTGGCAGCACGGGGATGTTGTCGCTCCAGCCCAGCCATGCGTTCATCGCCGCGACGGAAAAAATCGCGAAGCCCACCGCGACCGCAATGTCGGTCTTCGTCAGGCGCGGGCGGACGCCGAGATAGGCCACGCCCGTGACGAAGGGCACGACGATCGAGGCCGTCCGCAGCACCCAGAGCGGCAGGTCGAGCCACATCACCACCGTGCCATAAGCCCCGAGCAGAACGAGGAAACCGATCGGCAGCGCCCAGGGCCGGCGGCGCGGCGGCGGCACGAGCGCCGCTTCCGCGGCATCGGCCGCGTCGGCGATCGCGACGTCGTCGGGACCGGTCGCGGTCGCCGGGCCGGTCGGCGCAGGCACAGCCTCGGCCTTGAAGCGGCAGACCTCGTCGAGCGCCGTTTCAAGCGAGGCGCGCGCCTCCTCCAGCCCCGTGATCCGGCGCTCGGCGGCGTCGAGCCGGCGCAGCAGTGGCAGCACGGGCGTCAGATCCCGCCCGCAGCAGCGGCAGGAGATCGCGCCGGGGTTGAGCTGTGCATCGCAATAGGGGCAGACGAGGGGATCCGTCACGGCATTCTCGCAGGGCCCGTGAAAAGGCGCAGGCTCAAAGCCACAACTTCAGGTCGCGTGCAAGTCCATGGCGGGCCGTTACAAGGATGACGAAATGAACAGGGTGCCCCGGACATGACAAAACCCGCCTTTTCCACCCGCCTCTCGGAGGCCGTCGAGCGCTATCGCGCGCAGGTCGCAGTGCCACGCGAGCATCTCTCGCTGCTGCGCTGGCAGATGGCGCAGGGCCATGCGCTCGACTCGCGCGACTGCTTCCCCGGCCATGTGACGACCAGCGCCTATGTGCTCTCGCCCGACCATGCCCGCATCCTGCTGATCGACCATGTCGTGATCGGCCGCTGGCTCCAGCCCGGCGGGCATTGGGAGGACGCCGCGACCTTTTGGGAATCAGCGGCGCGCGAGGCGCTGGAGGAAACCGGCGTGCAGGGGCTGCGCCTGCATCCCTGGCACGCGGGCGCGGACCTGCCCTTCGTCATCGACAGCCACGACGTGCCCGGCAAGCCGGCGCGCGGCGAACCCGCCCATATCCATCACGACCTGCAATATCTCTTCCTGGCCGATCCGGCGGCGCCGCTCGTCGCCCAGATCGAGGAGGTCCATGCCGCCGCCTGGAAGCCTCTCGCCGAACTCGCCGACATCGCCCCGCTCGGCCTGGCGCGGATCCGGAGCCTGACGCCGCCGGGGTGATGTTGCGGCGCGGCAACATTGTTACAATATTACACTCGATCGGCTGCGGACCCTCTCGCCGAACGCGGCGACGCGGAGCATGGTGATGGCAGGACGAAGACACGCCGCGAATGGATCGCTGCGCGACATCGCCGTCCCCCTGGAACCGAGCCCATGTCGATGAAGCCCCTCGCCGCCGCACTGCTGTTGTCCAGCGCCGCGACCGTCGCCTCCGCCGCCGATCTGCCCTCGCGCAAGGGCGCACCCGTGGCGCCGCCGGTCGTCTCCGCCTGCACCGAAAGCGAGGGCATCCCGACCGACGCCTTCGGCTTCACCACCGGCTCGGACGTCGCCGACCCCGGCTCCTTCGGCCCGAGCCTCACCTATGGCGGCGCCTATGGCACCCGCACCGGTTCCTCGAACAGCCACGGCCTGATGCTGCAGGGCTCCTACGGCCTGCTGCCCTGCCTCGAGGTCGGCCCCTATCTGCTCGGCGGCTATTCGCGCTCGTCGCTGGCCGGGATCAGCACCGACGAGCGCAGCTTCGGCGCCGGCATCGAGACCAAGTACAAGATCCTCGGCCGCGACATGCACGGCATCGGCCTGACCGCGGTGATCGACCCGAGCTTCAACCGCATAGACCCCGACGGCGCCGGCCGCTTCACCACCTACAATACGGGCCTGCGCCTCTTCGCCGACAAAACGCTGATGCCCGGCAAGCTCTATGCGGCGCTGAACCTGTCGCATGACCTGACCTGGACGGGCCCGGACCCCTATGGCCGCTCCTCGACCTTCACGGTCGGCGGCTCGCTCGCCTGGCAGGTGCTGGACGGCGTCTATCTCTCGGGCGAGGTCCGCCACCAGCGCGCCTACAACACCCTCGGCTTCTCGAAGGACGCCGGCTACGCCACCTTCGCCGGCCCCGGCGTGTTCTGGCAGGCGAGCAAGCAGCTGGCGATCTCCGCCGCCTACAACGTCCAGCTCGCCGGCAAGGCCAAGGGCCAGCCCGGCGATCTCGACCTGACGAACTTCAGCCAGCACCTGCTCAAGGTGAAGCTCGCCTACAGCTTCTGACCGCAAGCGTCGCGGGCCACGCTCGCGTCACGAAGACCCTCCATGAAGGCGGCCGCAGCGATGCGGTCGCCTTTTCCGTTCGCGCGAGAGGGCACCTTGACGCCCGCCGGCGACGCCTCTAGAACAAGCACACCGATACTCCACCCCAGTATCAGGGCGCCAATGCCGCATACCCCCGAGGAAAAGAAGCGCGCGGTGACGCGGCTCAAGCGCATCCGCGGCCAGGCCGATGCGCTGATTGCCGCCGTCGAGCGCGGCGAGCCCTGCGGCGCGCTGCTGCAGCAGCTCTCGGCCCTGCGCGGCGCCGCGACCGGGCTGATGGCGGAGGTGCTGGAAAGCCATCTGCGCGAAACGCTGATGGGCCAGGCCTGCGGCGAGCACGCTCCCGCCGGCGAACAGGCCGAAATCGGCGAGATCATGCGCGTGATCCGCCCCTATCTGAAATGACCCGAGAAACCGAGGAAGGAAACGCCCGATGAAAACCCGCGCCGCCGTCGCCTGGGAAGCCGGCAAGCCTCTCACCATCGAGACCATCGAGATCGGCGGCCCCAAGGCCGGCGAGGTCCTGGTCGAGGTCATGGCCACCGGCATCTGCCACACCGACGCCTACACGCTGTCGGGCATGGATTCTGAAGGGAAGTTTCCCGCGATCCTCGGCCATGAAGGCGCGGGCATCGTCCGCGAGGTCGGCGCCGGCGTGACCTCGCTGAAGACGGGCGACCACGTCATCCCGCTCTACACGCCCGAATGCCGCAGCTGTAAGTCCTGCCTGTCGCGCCGGACCAATCTGTGCACCTCGATCCGCGCGACACAGGGCCAGGGCGTGATGCCCGACGGCACCTCGCGGTTCTCCTGCGATGGCGGGACCGTGTTCCACTACATGGGCTGCTCGACCTTCGCGAACTTCACGATCCTGCCCGAGATCGCGCTGGCGAAGGTCCGCGAGGATGCCCCCTTCGACAAGATCTGCTATATCGGCTGCGGCGTGACGACCGGCATCGGCGCGGTGATCTACACGGCCAAGGTCTGGCCCGGCGCCAATGTCGTGGTCTTCGGACTCGGCGGCATCGGCCTCAACGTGCTGCAGGCGGCGCGCATGGTCGGCGCCGACAAGATCATCGGCGTCGACATCAATCCCGCCCGCCAGGAGATGGCGCGCAAGTTCGGCATGACCGACTTCATCAATCCGCGCGAGATCGGCAACGACAAGGTCGTCCAGGCAATCGTCGATCTCACCGGCGGCGGCGCCGACTTTTCCTTCGATGCCACCGGCAACACCGACGTGATGCGCCAGGCGCTCGAATGCTGCCATCGCGGCTGGGGCGAATCGATCGTCATCGGCGTCGCCGAGGCCGGCAAGGAGATCGCGACGCGCCCATTCCAGCTCGTCACTGGCCGCGTCTGGAAGGGCACGGCCTTCGGCGGCGCGCGCGGCCGCACCGATGTGCCCAAGATCGTCGACTGGTACATGGAGGGCAAGATCAACATCGACGATCTGATCACCCACAAGCTCTCGCTCGACGAGATCAATGTCGGCTTCGACCTGATGCATGAGGGCAAGTCGATCCGCAGCGTGGTGGTCTACTAAGGCCATCCGTCATTCTCGGGCGAAGCGCAGCGCAGACCCGAGAATCTCTGGCCGGAGGAGGGGCGCCTCTCCGCAGAGCACGTTGCCCCATAAAAGGCACTGGTTTCCGAGATGGTCGGGTCAAGCCCGACCATGACGGCCACGACCAGAGCATAAGGAACACCCCATGGAACTCGTCTCGTCCTCGAAGGCCTTCGGCGGCTCGCAGCGCGTCTATCGCCATGACAGCGTGACCTGCGCCTGCCCGATGACCTTCGCCATCTTCCTGCCGCCGCAGATCGAGGATGGGCCGGTGCCGCTGCTCTGGTACCTCTCGGGCCTGACCTGCTCGCATCAGAACGTCATGGACAAGGGCGAGTACCGCGCCGCCGCTGCCGCCAATGGCGTCGCGATCATCTGCCCCGATACCAGCCCCCGCGGCGAAGGCGTGCCCGACGAACCCGGCAACTGGCAGTTCGGCTCAGGCGCAGGCTTCTATCTCGACGCCACGCAGGAGCCCTATGCCAAGAACTACCGGATGGAGAGCTATATCCGCGACGAGCTGCCCGATCTGGTCAGCCAGCATTTCCCGGTCGACATGGGCCGCCAGGGCATCTTCGGCCATTCCATGGGCGGCCATGGCGCCATCACGCTCGCCCTGAAGAACCCGCAGCGCTACGCCTCCGTCTCCGCCTTCGCGCCGATCGCCCAGCCCTCGACGGCCGGCTGGTCGCGCCCTGCCTTTGAGAAATATCTTGGCGCCGACGAGCGCACGTGGCGTCCCTACGATGCGACGCTGCTGATCGCCGACGGCCACCGGGTCAGCGACCTGCTCGTCGATCAGGGCACCGCCGACGGTTTCCTCGACGAGGGTCTGCGGCCGCAGCTGCTCGAGGTCGCCTGCGCCGCCGCCGGCATCCCGCTCGAACTGCAGATGCGGGAGGGCTACGACCACTCCTACAACTTCATCTCGACCTTCATGGCCCAGCACATCGCATGGCATGCCCAGCGGCTGGTGAAGGGCTGAGACCGGACGGCAGGCCGAATTTTTTTCAGGCGCCTGTCGAAACGAGCTGGGGCTGGACGTCATCATGCCAGCCGGGGGATTGTTCTCCGGCGTCAGGTGACGAGGAGTTCCGCCCCATGCAGTACATGCTGATCTTCCGGGAGACCGAGACCGAATTCGGCCTGCGCGACGATCCCGACAAGGCTCCCGCCTATTGGGGCTCGTGGATGGCCTATGTCGGCGCGCTGAACCAGGCCGGCGTCGTCGTCAGCGGCGCGGGCCTGCAGCCGCCCCACAGCGCCACGATGGTGCGCGTGCGCGACGGCCACCGCCAGGTCCAGGACGGCCCCTACGCCGACACCAAGGAGCAGCTCGGCGGCTATTTCGTCATCGAAGTGCCCGATCTCGACGCCGCGCTCGACTGGGCGGCGCGCAGCCCGGCTTCCGCCTATGGCTCGACCGAGGTGCGCCCGGTCCTGCCGCCCCCGCCGCAGCCTCCTGCCTGATGGCCCCGGAGACCGGCGCGGTCGACGAGGCGCGGACGGCGGCCGATCTCGCCGCCCGCGCCTCCTATGGCCGTCTGCTCTCGCTGCTGGCCCGCGACTGGCGCGACCTGTCGGCAGCGGAGGATGCGCTGGCCGACGCCTTCCGTGCGGCGCTGGAGACCTGGCCGCAAGGCGGCGTGCCGGCCAGTCCCGAAGCCTGGCTGCTGACGACGGCGCGCCGGCTTTTGATCGACCGGCGCCGCGCCCGTGCCGTGCGGGCCGATGCCGAGCCGACCCTGGCCTTGCTGGCGCAGGAGCACGCCATGACGGAGACCGCGCTCTTTCCCGACGAACGGCTCAAGCTCCTGTTCGTCTGCGCCCATCCCGCGATCGATGTCGCGGCGCGGGCGCCCCTGATGCTGCAGACGGTGCTGGGCCTCGACGCCGCCCGCATCGCCCGGGCTTTCCTGACCTCGCCCGCGGCGCTCGGCCAGCGCCTTGTCCGCGCCAAGGCAAAGATCCGGGATGCCGGCATCGCCTTCGTCGTTCCTGAGCAGGCCGAACTGCCCGAGCGGCTCGACGCGGTGCTGCAAGCGATCTATGCGGCCTTCGGAAGCGGCTGGGAGGATGTGGCAGGAGCCGATCCGCGCCGCAGCGGCCTGACGCTGGAGGCGATCTGGCTCGCAAGGCTGGTCGTGCAGCTGTTGCCGGCGGAGCCCGAGGCACGCGGCCTGCTGGCGCTGATGCTGCATTGCCAGGCGCGGCGCGACGCACGGCGCGACGGCGCGGGGTCCTTCGTGCCGCTGGCCGAGCAGGACACGACGCGCTGGTCGCCCGTACTGATCCGTGAGGCGGAAAGCGAACTGGCGCGGGCCTCGGCGGCCGGGCGGATCGGCCCCTTCCAGCTGGAGGCGGCGATCCAGTCGGTCCACGCGGCGAGAGCGGTGACAGGCAGGACCGACGCCCAGGCGCTCGCCCAGCTCTACGAGGGTTTGGCGCAGCTCGTGCCGACCACGGGCGTGCTGGTCAGTCGCGCGGCCGCCTTGGCCGCGGCCTTCGGCGCCGAACAGGGACTGGCGGCGCTGGCGGAGATGCCGGAGGCGGAGATCGCCTCCTACCAGCCCTATTGGGCGCTGAAGGCGCATCTGCTGCGCGCCGCCGCGCGCGGCGGCGAGGCGCTGGAGGCCTATGGCCGCGCCATCGGCCTGACCGACGATCCGGCGGTGCGCACGTTCCTGATGCGCGCGAGCGCGCAGCGCCCCACCTGAGACGCCGCCGCTCAGACCACGGCGGTCAGCCCGCCATCGACCATCAGCAGATGGCCGTTGACGTAGTCGGAGGCCGCCGAGGACAGGAAGATCGCCGCGCCGACCAGCTCCTTCGTCTCGCCCCAGCGCCCGGCAGGCGTCCGGTTGCAGACCCAGGCAGTGAAGGCCTCGTCGGCGATCAGGGCCTTGTTGATCTCGGTGGTGAAATAGCCGGGGCCGATCGCGTTGGCCTGGATGTTGTGCTTGCCGAGCTCGGCGGCGAGCCCGCGCGTCATCATCTTCACCGCGCCCTTCGAGGCCGTGTAGGGGATGATCGTTGCCCGCCCCAGCTCGCTCATCACCGAGCCGATGCTGATCACCTTGCCACTCCTGCGCGGCACCATGCGCTTGGTCACGGCCTGGGTGACGTAGAACACAGAATGCAGGTTCGTCGCCATCACCTCGTGCCAGCCCTCGACCGGGAATTCCGTGATCGGCGCGCGCTTCTGCATGCCGGCATTGTTGATGACGATGTCGATGGGCCCGATCTCGGCCTCGATCATGGCGACGCCGGCCTCGACCGCGACATGGTCGGTGACGTCGAAGGGCGCGACCGAGACCTTGCGGCCGCCGGCCACCATCGCCTGCGCCGCCCGCTCGAGCTTGGCTCTGTCGCGTCCGTTCAGCACGACATGCGCGCCCGCCTCCGCCAGCCCCTCGGCCAGCGCCAGGCCGATCCCCTGGCCCGAACCGGTGACGAGGGCGATCTTGCCCTCCAGACTGAACAGCGACAGAGACATGACGGAACCTCGCGACGATCGGGACGACGCGGCAGTTTGCGTTTGCGCGGGTGCCGCCGCTTTCGGTAAGCATCTTTCAAACGATTAGACAATCCGACCAGAAGAGACCGAGGGACAGGCTGCGGCCCCCTCGCAGGGAGAAGCCGCCATGCGCGCCGTCGTTATCCATGCCGAGAAGGACCTTCGCGTCGACGAGGTCGCGGCCGGCGAACCCGGTCCGCGGCAGGTCCGCGTGAAGATCGAGGCCGGCGGTATCTGCGGCTCGGACCTGCACTACTACCTGCATGGCGGCTTCGGCACGATTCGCGTGCGCGAGCCGCTGATCCTCGGCCACGAGATCGCGGGCCGGATCGAATGCGTCGGCGCCGAGGTCACGCGCGTGAAGGTGGGCGATCGCGTCGCGGTCAACCCCAGCCGCGCCTGCGGCCATTGCCGCTACTGCCAGATGGGCCAGCAGCAGCACTGCACCGACATGCTGTTCTATGGCAGCGCCATGCGCTTTCCCCATGTCCAGGGCGGCTTCCGCGAGATGCTGGTGATCGAGGAGCGCCAGGCTGTGAAGGTCGCCGACCACGTCACCGCCGCAGAGGCCGCCTTCGCCGAGCCGCTCGCAGTCTGCCTCCACGCCGTCAAGCGGGCCGGCCCGCTGCTCGGCAAGCGCGTCCTGGTCACCGGCTCGGGGCCGATCGGCATCCTCACCATCATCGCCGCCAAGGCGGCCGGCGCGGCCGAGATTGTCGCCACCGACGTGGTCGACGGCCCTCTGCCCACCGCGCTGACGATGGGGGCCAGCCGCGCCATAAACGTCATGGCCGAGCCCGACCGCCTCAAGGCCGAATACGGCGCGGAGAAAGGCGCCTTCGACGTCATGTTCGAGGCCTCGGGCAACCAGCATGCGCTGACCGGCGCCTTCGATGTCGTCCGCTCGGGCGGGACCATCGTGCAGATCGGCGTCGGCGGGAACTTCACCCTGCCGATGAACGTCGTCGTCGCCAAGGAGTTCGACCTGCGCGGCTCCTTCCGCTTCCACGAGGAGTTCGACTGGGCGGTGGCGATGATCGGCTCCAAGACCATCGATCTCTCACCGCTGCTCACCGCGACGTTTCCTGTCGAGCGCGCGATCGAGGCCTTCGACCTCGCCTCCGACAAGTCGAAGGCGATGAAGGTCCAGCTCGCCTTCGGGTGAGGCGAGCCTTCGTCATTCCGGGGCATCGCGCAGTGATGAGCCCGGAACCCATGAACACGGGACCGGCAGGATAGGCTGGCCGGCCGCCGCGCTCTGGCGGGCACACACTGAGTTCATGGGTTCCGGGCTCGCCCTGCGGGCGCCCCGGAATGACGGCGCGAATCTGCGCCCCGTCTACGATCCGTCACAAATCGTGAGAAGGCGGAAACCAATTCCCGCTATAAAACGCAGCGGAACGGGCCTTGCGCCCGGTTGGACGGAACGACATGACACGCAAGTACTTCGGGACCGACGGCATCCGCGGCCGCGCCAATGGCGTCATCACGCCTGACCTCGCCCTCAAGGTCGGACAGGCGACGGGGCTGGCCTTCCATCGCGGCACGCACCGCCACCGCGTCGTGATCGGCAAGGACACCCGCCTCTCCGGCTACATGATCGAATACGCGATGGTCGCGGGCTTCACCTCGGTGGGCATGGACGTGATGCTGCTGGGGCCGATGCCGACACCGGCGGTAGCCATGCTGACGCGCTCGATGCGTGCCGATCTCGGCGTGATGATCTCGGCCTCGCACAATCCCTATGAGGACAACGGCATCAAGCTGTTCGGCCCCGACGGCTACAAGCTGAGCGACGAGGTCGAGAGCGAGATCTCGAAGCTGATCGATTCCGATCTGTCGCCGCGGCTCTCGACCTCCCCGACGCTCGGCCGCGCCAAGCGCATCGAGAGCGCCCATGCGCGCTATATCGAGTTCGCCAAGCGCACCCTGCCCCGCAACATGGACCTGGAAGGGCTGCGCATCGTCATCGATTGCGCCAATGGCGCCGGCTACAAGGTCGCGCCCGAGGCGCTCTGGGAGCTGGGGGCCGAGGTCATCGCCATCGGCGTCGAGCCCGACGGCTTCAATATCAACAAGGATGTCGGCTCGACAGCGCCGGACGCGCTGATCGCCAAGGTCCGCGAACTGCGTGCCGATATCGGCATCGCGCTAGACGGCGACGCCGACCGCGTGCTGATCGTCGACGAGCTCGGCCAGGTCGTCGACGGCGACCAGCTCATGGCGGTCATCGCCCGCACCTGGCAGGAGGATGGCCGCCTGTCGCAGCCCGGCGTGGTCGCGACCGTGATGTCCAATCTCGGGCTGGAGCGCTATCTGGCGGGCCTGGGCCTCAGCCTGGCGCGCACCGCGGTGGGCGACCGCTATGTGCTCGAGCACATGCGCAGCCACGGCTTCAATCTCGGCGGCGAGCAGTCCGGCCACATCATCCTCTCCGATTTCGGCACGACCGGCGACGGCCTGGTCGCGGCGTTGCAGCTGCTGGCTGCGGTCAAGCGGCAGGACAAGCCGGTCTCCGAGGTCTGCCATGCCTTCGAGCCGCTGCCGCAGATCCTCAAGAACGTTCGCTACGCCAACGGCAAGCCGCTCGAGAAAAAGCCCGTCGTCACCGCCATCGAGGCGGCGCGGCAGATGCTGGGCGAAGGCGGCCGCCTCGTCATCCGCCCCTCGGGCACCGAACCGGTGATCCGTGTCATGGCCGAGGGCGACGACCGCGACCTCGTCATGCGCGCCGTCGACGACATCGTCGATGCGGTGACCAAGGCTGCGGCGTAAGCCGCAGCGTTCACATTCCCCCTCCCCGTCATCCTGGACAAGCGGCACAGCCGCGCAGGCCGGGATACATCATGGGGCTCCGTCGCATCTCATGATGGATCCCGGGACGAAGCTTCGCTTCGACCCAGGATGACGGAGAGGGCAGTGATAGCTGGGGACGCTGCCCTTGGGCTCATGTCGCGGCGCCGACGACCAGCGCCCTGCGCCTCACCCACCATTAACCTCCCGGCAAGTATTCGGACGCCCTTCAGACTTTTTTGAGGTTAATTCCTAAGGTTAAGCCTCGTTTAAGAATTTACCGGCATGGTTGCCCTGTCGGTAACAAGCGTGGGCTGCGTAGAAGGCGCCGCGCAAACTCGAGGGACACTGCCATGGGCAGCCTGAAAACTTTTGCGCTGGCAGGCGCCTTGGCGCTCGGGGCGTCCGCCGCCACTGCCGCCGATCTCGCCTATCCGCCCCCGCCTCCCCACGAGCCGCTCGGCCTGAAGGGCACGATCAGCAGCGGCTTCTATCTGCGCGGCGACATCGGCGTCGGCTCGCAGTCCTATGACGAGTTGGACGTCAAGCTGAACGGCGGCCCCGTCATCGCCACCACCGGCGTGACCTCCTTCTCCACCATCAAGGCGGACCGCGGCTTCGCCGCCTTCGCCGGCGTCGGCATCGGTTACCAGGTCAACAACTACCTGCGCTTCGATCTGACGGGCGAGTATCGCGGCGCCTCGGTCAACGGCCGCGACCAGCTCACCTACAATTTCGGCATCCCGACCCACCAGACCAACGTCTACCGGGCCGATGTCGCCACCTTCGTCGGCCTGGCCAACGCCTATATCGACCTCGGCACCTGGAACTGCCTGACGCCCTATCTCGGCGTCGGCATCGGCTTCGCCAACCACACGGTGAGCGGCCTCTCCGACCAGGGCATCAACCAGCAGGTCGGCGCGCAGTTCTCAAACGTCTCCTATGCCTATGGCGACTCCGCCAGCAAGACCGACCTGGCCTGGGCGCTGATGGCGGGCGTCTCCTACGACGTCACCTCGAACCTCAAGCTCGACATCGGCTATCGCTACTTGAACATGGGCGATGGTCCGACCGTCGGCCTGCGCGGCGCCCAGGGCCTGCTCGCCAACCCGAGCTCCTCGGTTCGCTTCAAGGGCATCGACAGCCACGACATCCGCATCGGCATGCGCTGGAACTTCAGCGATCCGAGCTGCTGCGGCCCGGTCGAGAAGCCGATCGCCTACGCGCCGGCCCCGACCGTCCGCAAGTACTGAAGCCTACAGCAAATCATCGATGCGGCGCGGACCTCGGTCCGCGCCGTTTCCGTTTGCGCCGCCTTCAGCGCAGCAGCGACACGCCCGTCATCTCGGCGGGCTGCGGCACGCCCATCAGCGCCAGCAGCGTCGGCGCGACATCGGCGAGGCGCCCGTCCGCGAGACCGGCCGCTGCGCTGCCCACCACCATCACCGGCACCGGGAAGGTGGTGTGCGCCGTATGCGGCGCGCCAGTCACCGGGTCGACCATCAGCTCGCAATTGCCATGATCGGCCGTCACCAGCAGCGCCCCGCCCGCTTGCGCGATCGCATCCGCGATGCGGCCGAGCCCGGCATCGACCGTCTCGACCGCCTTGATCGCCGCGCCGAGCATGCCGGTATGGCCGACCATGTCGGGATTGGCGAAGTTCAGCACGATCAGATCGTAGCGGCCGGACGCAATGGCCTCGACGGCGCGGTCGGTGAGCTCGGGAGCCGACATCTCCGGCTGGAGATCGTAGGTCGCGACCTTCGGCGATGGCACCATGATGCGGTCTTCGCGCGGATAGGCCGTCTCCTCCCCCCCGTTGAAGAAATAGGTGACGTGCGGATATTTCTCGGTCTCGGCCATGTGAACCTGCGCGAGGCCGGCCTTCGCGACCGTCTCGCCGAGCCCGTTGGCGAGCGTCTGCGGCGCAAACAGCGCCGGCATCACCGCGTCGAGTTCTGCGCTGTAGGAGGTCATGCTGACCGCCTTTGCCAGCACGGGCCGGCGCGACCGCTTGAAGCCGTCGAAATCGGGCGACAGCACCGCATCGAGAATCTCGCGGATCCGGTCGGAGCGGAAATTGAAGCTCAGAAGCCCGTCCCCGTCCTGCATCCCGGCATAGGCGCCGATCGCGGCCGGAGCGATGAACTCGTCGTTGACGCCCTGCGCATAGGCGTCCGCGATCACCGCCGCGGCATCGGGGAAGATCGGCCCCTGCCCCAGCACCATCGCCCGCCAGGCCTGCTCGACGCGCTCCCAGCGATGGTCGCGGTCCATGGCGAAATAGCGCCCGGACAGGCTGGCGACCACGGCCTGGGGCGGCAGAGCAGCGACGAACTCGCCGATGAAGCCGGCGGCCGATCGCGGCGGGGTGTCGCGCCCGTCGGTGAAGATGTGGACGCGCACCGGAATGCCCTCTGCCACCAGAATCCGCGCCAGCGCCACGGCATGGTCCTGATGCGCGTGGACGCCCCCGGGCGAGACCAGCCCGAGCAGATGGCAGGCGCCGCCGCTCGCCTTGAGCGCGTCGACCAGCCCGGAGGCGGCAAGCGCCCGGGCGATCGAACCATCCTGGATCGCCCGGTTGATCCGCGGCAGGTCCTGCATCACCACGCGGCCGGCGCCGAGATTGAGATGGCCGACCTCGGAATTGCCCATCTGGCCCGGCGGCAGGCCGACATCGAGGCCGGAGGTCTTCAGGAAGGCGCGCGGCGAGGCCGCCCAGAGCCTGTCGAAATTCGGCGTATGCGCCAGGCGCACCGCATTGTTCTCGGCCTCCTCCCGCCAGCCCCAGCCATCGAGGATCGCAAGCATGACGGGGCGCGGCGCAGACATGGCAACCTGTGAATTTCTGTGGAGACTGCTGTGCGGATACCATGCCGCGCAGCGCGATTGCGAGTGCTAAGAAGGCAGGCGGGATCACAGGGAACGCCGCCATGACGATCAAGGCTCTGGTCTTCGATGCCTACGGCACGCTGTTCGACGTCCAGTCGGTCGCCGGCGTCACCAATGCGGCCTTTCCGGGCCATGGCGAGGCAATTACCCAGATCTGGCGGCTGAAGCAGCTCGAATACACCTGGCTGCGGAGCCTGATGGGTCGCTATGCGGATTTCTGGACGGTGACGCAGGACTCTCTCGCCTACACGCTGGAGACGCTCGGCCTGTCCGCGACGCCCGAACTTCTCGTGGAGATCGCCGAAGCCTACGACGCCCTGGCACTCTACCCCGAGGCGGCCGAGGCGCTGTCGTCGCTCACGTCCTTTCGGCTCGCGATCTTCTCCAATGGCAGCGCCGCCATGCTGAGCCGGCTCGTCGCCCGGGCCGAAATCGCCGACAGGCTCGAAACCGTGATCAGCGTCGACGAGATCGGTGTCTACAAGCCCGATCCGCGCGGCTACCGTCTGGTCGAGACGCGGCTCGGGCTCGACCGGGACGAAATCCTCTTCGTTTCGTCGAACGGCTTCGACATCGGCGGCGCCAAGGCGCATGGCTTCCATGTGGCGCGCATCGCGCGGCTCCCGGCCGAAGCGTTACGCGCCGAACTCGCCGGGGGCGCCCCGATCGGCCCGGCCGCGATGTTCAAGGCGCTGCGGATGCGGCCCGAACGGCTCGGCCTCGAGGCCGATGTGACCATCGCCGCGCTGACCGATCTCGCCCCCTGGCTGCGTGCCGAGACAGGCGCCTGACGCAGCCTTTCACCACCCCGTTCAACCCACGGAGCCACCCCGATGATCAAGTTCTACTATCACCCCTCGCCCAACCCGGCGAAGATCGCGCTGTTTCTCGAAGAGGCCGGCCTGCCCTATGAAATGATCCCCGTCGACACCCGCAAGGGCGACCAGTTCAAGCCGGAATTCCTGGCGATCAACCCCAACGCCAAGACCCCGGCGCTGACCGATGGCGACGCCACGATCTTCGACAGCAACGCGATCCTGCTCTACCTCGCCGAGAAGACCGGGCAGTTCCTGCCCGAGAATACGCCGAAGGCGCGCGGCGAGATGCTCTCCTGGCTGATGTTCGTGGCGACCGGCATCGGCCCCTATTGCGGCCAGGCCGTGCATTTCAGCCGCTTCGCGCCCGAGAAGATCCCCTACGCGATCAACCGCTACGCCCGTGAGGCCGAACGCCACTGGGGCATCATCGACGCGCAACTCGCCAAGGCGCCCTACATGCTCGGCGAGACCTACACGCTGATCGACATGTCGGTCTGGGGCTGGGCGACGCGGCTGTCCTTCGCCATCGGCGACGACTGGGCGCAGATGTTCCCGAACGTGAAACGCCATCTCGACGCGATCTCGGCGCGCCCGGCCGCCCAGCGCGCCATAGCGCTGAAGGACGCCTTCGCCTTCAAGACGGATTTCGACGACGAGGCCCGCAAGATCCTGTTCCCGCAGAACGCGTTTCTCGCGGGCGCCTGATCGCCCGGCAGAAGATCTATGCACGCCGCTGCGATGAAGAAAACGCCACGGCTCGCCTTAAAACCTAATCCCGCTTAACAAGGTCAGCGGTTTTGACGACAGCACCCGTGATAACAGCGATGTGATCACGGGTTTTGTTTTGCCGGCGTGATTGCCTGGTCATGTGTCCCTGCCGTCATAGCGCTCCTGCGAGGCAAGAGGCACGGTCCAGGTCCGCGACGACAACTTCGCCTGACAAGCGATCGACTTCACCGGAGTCTCCACCATGACCAAGACCATCCTGTCCGCCCTGGCGCTTGTGGCGCTGAGCGGCACGGCCTTCGCCGCCGACCTGCCGTCGCGCAAGGGGCCCGTCTACGCACCCGTCGCTCCGATCTTCACCTGGACCGGCTTCTACGCCGGCGTGAACGCGGGCGCCGTCTTCACCGAAAACAAGATCGGCACCTCGGGCACCGCTCCGTTCACGATCGGCAACGTGCTCGCCGAGCGCCGGCCGTCGTCGCTGTCCAATGACGAGACCGGCTTCATCGGTGGCGCGCAGATCGGCTACAACTACCAGATCGGCAGCTTCGTGATCGGCGCAGAGACCGACATCCAGTACACTGACATCTCGGCGCGCACCTCGCGGGTCGGCACCAGCAACGCCAACTCCACCTTCACGCAGGATCTCGACTATCTCGGCACCGTGCGCCTGCGCGCCGGCTATGCCTTCGACCGCGTCATGGTCTACGCCACCGGCGGCCTGGCCTATGGCGACGTTTCCAACCGCGCGACCTTCTTCAACGCCGCGGTTCCTGGCCAGGTCGACTATGTCGGCAGCAAGAGCGACATCAAGGTCGGCTACACGGTCGGTGGTGGCGTCGAATACGCCTTCACCAACAACCTCTCGCTGAAGGCCGAGTATCTCTACTACGACCTCGGCAAGCAGAACGTCGCCGTCAACCAGATCAATAACGCGCTTCTTCCCGGGTCCTATGTCTCCCGCATGGAGAACACCGGCCACATCGTGCGCGCCGGCCTGAATTACCGCTTCAGCACCTTCTGAGCGCCTTCGAAAGCCGACGACGCCATCGGGCCTCCGCGCAAGCGGGGGCCTTTTTCGTGAGAGGCGAGGGTGGCCGATCGACCGGCGCGGCAGGGCGGGCTAGTGGTGCAGGCCCTCTTCGTCATCGCCGTCCTTCAGCGCGTCGAGGGCCGAGTCCAGCGTGAACACCAGCCCCGTCGGCAGGTAGGCGGTCTCCGAGCGCGCCTGGGTCGCCGCGAAGGTCCGCTCGATCAGGCGCGAGCCGAAGCCGCGGCGTGACGGCGGCGCAACCGGCGGTCCGCCGCTCTCCTGCCAGCGGAGGCGAAACTGCGCCGTGCCGTCGATCTCGTCGACGCGCCATGTCAGCTCGACGATGCCTGCCCCGTTCGAGAGCGCGCCGTACTTCACCGCATTGGTGGCCAGCTCGTGCAGCACCAGCGTCAGCGCCAGCGCCGGCTTGGGACCCAGCATGACATCGGGCCCGGCGATCCTGAACCGGGCGGGATCGCCCTGCAGGCTGACGATGCTGCCGGCGATGTCGCCCATCGGCGCATTGGCCCTCTGGCCCGCCACCAGCAGGTCATGAGCCCGCGCCAGCGCCGCAAGCCGCGCGCTGAAGATCTCGTTGGCCGATTCGAGCGAGGTGGCGCCGCGCAGGGTCTGGGACGCGATGGCCTGGATCATCGCGAGCGTGTTCTTCACGCGATGCGCCAGTTCCTGCATCAGCAGGCGCTGCTGCGCCTCCGCCTCCTTGCGTTCGGTGATGTCGAGATGGGCGCCGACCAGCCGCACCGCCTGGCCGTTGTCGTCGCGTTCGATCTGCGCCACGGCGGAGATCCAGCGCGTCGCGCCGTCGGACGGACGGATGATCCGGTATTCCATCTGGTAGTCGCGCGCCGCGCCCGCCACGGTCTCGCGGAAATGGCTCTCGACCATCGCACGCTCCTGCGGATGGATGCGCGAGACCCAGTCTTCATGGCTTTCCTGCGCCGCCTCGGGCGGCAGCCCGTGGATCGCCAGATACTCCGGCGAGCGCTTGTTGCGGAAGCTCCCTTGCAGCTCGACTTCGAGGCCGCCGACCTTCCCGATCCGCTGGACCTGGGCCAGTTCCCGCTCGCGCCGGCGCAGCGCCTGCTCGGCCGCGTCCCGCTCGCGCTGCGCATGAATGAGCTCTGTCGTCTCGATGACGACGGCTAGCACGCCGAGCGCCCCGCCAGCATCGTCGAGGATCGGGCTGTAGTCGACATTCAGCCAGACATCCTCGGCCACCCCGTTGCGGTGGAGCACCAGCGGCAAATCTCGGAAGGACAAGGGTCGGCCACTGGCGAAGACCGTCTCCATCACCTCGTCGTGCAGGGCTCGAACCTCGGGCCAGGCCTCGTGCAGCTCCTGCCCGAGGATGCCGGGATGCTTCGCACCGGCGATGACGGCATAGGCGTCGTTGTAGAACAGGAGCCCTTTGGGACCCCAGAACATCACCATCGGCGTCGGCGTCGGCAGGACCAATTGCAGGGACGAGCGCAGCCGTTCTGGCCAGGTCGCGAGCGGTCCGAGCGAGGTCTCGCGCCCGGTCCAGGCCCGAAGCAGCGCTCCGACCTCGCCGCCGCCGACCGGCCACGTTCCCTCAGCCATGCCGTTTCCCCCGAGCCGACCGACAGGCCTTCCGCGCGTGCAGCGCACAAGTGGTACTGTTGGCACTCCCGGTCGGGCGCTTCAAGCCCGGCCGGTCCCCGAGCCTAGCCCTAACAGGCAGTTCGGGGGGCGAACACGTCAAATGACATGGCGTGAGCGCCTGTCCATGTGGCAGCCGCCGCGAAAGCAGTGGCAGGGCGCGAGGTTTCGCGGCAGTGTCGGGCGAACGATTCCGCAGCGCCCGTTGGCGCCGGGGACGCAAAGCCGAGCAGAGGGACGGGAATGCCGACTGACATCGAGATCGCGCGCGCGGCGAAACTTCAGCCGATCGCGGACATTGCCGGCCGGGCCGGCATCCCGGCAGCCGCCCTGAACCCCTACGGCAAATTCATCGCCAAGGTCGACACGACCGAGATCCCCGATTTCGCGACGAGGCCCGACGGCAAGCTGATCCTCGTCACCGCCATCAACCCGACCCCGGCGGGCGAAGGCAAGACGACCACCACGGTGGGCCTCGGCGACGGGCTGTCGCGCCTCGGCAAGCGCTGCATGATCGCGCTGCGGGAGCCTTCGCTCGGCCCCTGCTTCGGCGTGAAGGGCGGCGCTGCCGGCGGCGGTCACGCCCAGATCGTGCCGATGGAGCAGATCAATCTGCACTTCACAGGTGACTTCCACGCCATCACCAGCGCGCACAACCTGCTGGCGGCGCTGATCGACAACCACGTCTACTGGGGCAATGAACTCGGCCTCGACACGCGCGCTATCGCCTGGCGGCGGGTCATGGACATGAACGACCGCGCCCTGCGCTCCACCCTGTCGTCGCTCGGCGGCGCCAGCAACGGCTTTCCGCGCGAGGACGGTTTCGACATCACGGTCGCCTCCGAGGTCATGGCGATCTTCTGCCTGGCGACCGATCTCGACGACCTCGAAGCCCGGCTGGGCAAGATCGTCGTCGGCCGCACGCGCCAGAAGCGCCCGATCACGGCCGCCGATTTGAAGGCGACAGGTGCGATGAGCGTGCTCCTCAAGGACGCGCTGATGCCCAATCTCGTGCAGACGCTGGAAGGGACGCCCGCTTTCGTCCATGGCGGACCCTTCGCCAACATCGCCCATGGCTGCAACTCGGTGATCGCCACGCGCGCTGCGCTGAAGCTCTCCGACTACGTCGTGACCGAGGCCGGATTCGGCGCCGATCTCGGGGCCGAGAAATTCTTCGACATCAAATGCCGCAAGGCCGGGCTGAAGCCCGCTGCCGCCGTCATCGTCGCCACCGTCAGGGCGCTGAAGATGCATGGAGGAGCCGCGAAGGATGCCCTCGGCCAAGAGGATCTGGCCACGCTGGAGGCCGGTCTCGCCAATCTCGCCCGCCATGTCGGCAACATCCGAAAATTCGGCGTGCCACCGATCGTGGCGATCAACCACTTCACCAGCGACACTGCCGCGGAGCATGCGCTGATCGCGAATTTCTGCCGCAACCATCTCGGCGTCGAGGCGGTGATCTGCCGGCACTGGGCCGATGGCGGCGCCGGGACCGAGGAGCTGGCGCGGCGCGTCGTGGCGCTCGCAGAAGGTGGCGAGGCCGATTTCGCGCCGCTCTACCCCGACGGCATGCCGCTCTGGGACAAGCTCAAGACGATCGCCCGCGAGATCTATGGCGCCGACGGCATTGCGGGCGACGCCAGGGTGCGGGCCCGCTTCGCCGAGCTCGAGGCCGGTGGTTACGGCGACCTGCCCGTCTGCGTGGCAAAGACGCAATACTCCTTCTCCGCCGACCCGACTTTGCGCGGCGCCCCCAGCGGCCACATCGTCCCGGTGCGCGAGGTCAGGCTGTCGGCCGGCGCTGGCTTCGTCGTCGCCATCTGCGGGGACATCATGACGATGCCGGGCCTGCCGCGGGTGCCGGCCGCCGAGCGCATCCACATCGACGCGCAGGGGCGCATCGAAGGCCTGTTCTGAGGCAGGTTGCGACACAATAAAAAGGGCGCCGCGAGGCGCCCTTTTTTTATCCTGCGCTGCCGCTCAAACCTGCGGCTGCGGCTCCAGACCAGCGTCCGGCTCGCCCCGCTTGCGGCCCTTGCCGGCGCTCGGGACGGCCGAACCGCGCGGCGCCGACGGCGTGTCGTCGAGATCGCGCGTCGGGCGCTTGCCGGCGATCAGGTCGCGGATTTCCTCGCCGGTCAGCGTCTCGAACTCGAGCAGCGCCTCGGCGACCGTGACGAAGTGCTCGTGATGGTCGGTGAGGATCTTCTTGGCGTCCTGGTAGCCGGTGTCGACCAGCTTCTTCACTTCGGCGTCGATCTTCTGCGCCGTCGATTCGGACAAGCTCTGGCTGCGGCCCATCGACATGCCCAGGAAGACCTCCTCCTGGTTGTCGCCATAGGCGACCATGCCGAGCTCCTCGGAATAACCCATCTGGGTGACCATGGCCTTGGCCATCTTGGTCGCCTGCTGGATGTCGCCGGTGGCGCCCGAGGTCACGTTCTCTCGGCCGAAGGTCATCTCCTCCGCAACGCGACCCCCCATGGCGACCGCGAGCTGCGAGGTGAACTCCTTGTACTTCATCGAGTAGCGGTCGCCCTCCGGCAGGAACTTGACCATGCCCAGCGCACGACCGCGCGGAATGATCGTCGCCTTGTGGACGGGGATGCCGGCAGGAACATACAGGCCGACGATGGCGTGGCCGGCCTCGTGATAGGCGGTCAGCTTCTTCTCTTCCTCGGACATCGCCATCGACTTGCGCTCGGCGCCCATCATGACCTTGTCCTTGGCGTCCTCGAACTCGGCATGGGTGACCATGCGCTTGCCGCGACGCGCGGCAAGAAGCGCCGCCTCGTTGACGAGGTTCATCAGGTCGGCGCCCGAGAAGCCGGGCGTGCCGCGCGCCAGGATGCGCAGGTCGACGTCGGGCGCCAGCGGCACCTTGCGGACATGGACCTTGAGGATCTTCTCGCGGCCGGCGACGTCGGGGTTGGGCACCACGATCTGGCGGTCGAAACGGCCCGGACGCAGCAGCGCGGGGTCGAGCACGTCGGGCCGGTTGGTGGCCGCGATGATGATGACGCCCTCGTTGGGCTCGAAGCCGTCCATCTCGACGAGGAGCTGGTTCAGCGTCTGCTCGCGCTCGTCATTGCCGCCGCCGAGACCGGCGCCGCGATGACGGCCGACCGCGTCGATTTCGTCGATGAAGATGATGCAGGGCGAGTTCTTCTTGGCCTGCTCGAACATGTCGCGCACGCGGCTGGCGCCGACGCCCACGAACATCTCGACGAAGTCCGAACCCGAGATCGTGAAGAACGGCACATTGGCCTCGCCCGCAACGGCACGCGCCGTCAGGGTCTTGCCGGTGCCGGGAGGGCCGACCAGCAGCACGCCGCGCGGGATGCGCCCGCCAAGCCGCTGGAACTTCTGCGGATCGCGCAGGAACTCGACGATCTCGGTCAGGTCTTCCTTGGCCTCGTCGATGCCCGCGACATCCTCGAAGGTGACGCGGCCATGGGCCTCGGTCAGGAGCTTGGCCTTCGACTTGCCGAAGCCCATCGCCCGGCCGGCGCCGTTCTGCATCTGGCGGGACATGAAGATCCACAGGCCGATGAAGATGACGAAGGGCAGCGAGTTGACCAGCAGCGCCATGAACCAGGGCGTGCCCTCGGACGGGGCGCGGGCCGAAACCTGCACGCCCTTCTGGGCCAGCGTCTTCAGGAGCGCCGGATCGCCATAGGGCGCGTAGGTAACGAAGCTGCGGCCATCCGAGAAGGTGCCCGAAATCTCCTGTCCGGCCACGACCACGTTGGAGATGCGACCCGCCTCCGACTCGTTGATCAGCTGGCTGTAGGGGATCTCGTTGGTGCTGGCCCGTTGGCTCGGGCTCTGGAACAGCGTGACGAGCGCCAGGACCAGCAGGAAGATCACCACCCAGAGGGCGAAATTGCGGAAGTTCGGATTCATCATCTGTCCGATCGGGCCTGCCGGATCAACCGGAAGAGGCCAAGAGTTTGCAGAGCTAATCTAGGTGCGACAGGGCCCCTTGCCAAGGGAAACAGAAAACGGCCTCAGGCTATGACGTCGCAGGGTGAACGCCGCGTCTGCGGACGCCTTCCCGCCGGACCGTCAGCACACCGTCGGCGGCCAGCGCGAGCACGCAGCCCGACAGGGTCCGGACCATTGGTTCACCCGCTGTAGCGGCAGCCGCCAGCGCCTCGACGCAGGTCTCGAGCCGCTCGAGCCGGGGCTCGGCGGCGGACTCGCCGCCGATCTCCGTCAGGGCGAGGCCGACCACGCGCAGCACGATCTCCGCCGGCTCGGCCAGCAGAGCGCCGAAGTTCAGCCGCGACACCGGCTCCACCCCACCGGGCATTTGCACGGCCTTCAGAACCAGCGCCGCGCGCAGCGCGGCCGCCTCGTCGAGCCGTGCAATGCGCCGCGCCAGCAGGGCCAGCCGCTCCGCATCGAGCCCGGTCCCGGCGAGATCGGGCATCAGCGATCGCCAGCGCACGCGTTCGAAGCGCGCGTCGGCGTTGCTCGGGTCGGTGAAGAAGGACAGGTTCCGCGCCTGCGCCGTTGCGACGAGCCTCGCCTTGGGGACGTCGAGCAGCGGCCGCGCCAGCATCACCGCGCCCTTGCGGACGATCGTGCGCATGCCCGCCAGCCCCGAGGGCCCCGAGCCGCGCGCCATCCGCATCAGGACCGTCTCGGCCTGGTCGTCCTGCGTATGCGCCGTGACCAGGGTCGCGCCACCGAGCCGCTGCGCCTCATCGGCCAGCAGGCCGTAGCGCGCTGCCCGCGCCCGCTCCTGCAACCCGGCCACGGGCCTCTGCTCCTGCCAGGTCAGAATGCGATGGGGAACACCCAGCCGTCGGCACAAATCGGCAACGCCCTGCGCCTCGTCGCGGGAGGCGGCGCGCAGGCTGTGATCGACCGTGGCGGCATGGAGCGCCGGGCGACCCGGCGCCTGCGCCCAATCCGCCAGCAAGGCGAGAAGAACAACGGAGTCGGGCCCGCCCGACACGGCGACGAGCAGGCGTGTCTCTCCGCTCAGGCAGGCGAACAGAGCGATGGCCTCGCCGCCGCCGATGGGCGGGTGATCGCTGGAGGGTTGCTGAGCCGCGCTCAAGCGCAGCCCGAGCGCCGCCGCTCACGCTCGATGCCCTGCCGCACCGAATTGGGCGCGGACGGGTAGTCGACCCCCACCTTGGCATAGGTCGCGCAGGCCTGGTCGCGGGCGCCGAGCCCATTGAGCGCGATGCCCAGACGCAGCAGGCTTTCCGGGGCCTTGGCCGATTTCGGCGCGTCGTTGCTGACCTTCAGGAACTGCTCGGCCGCCTCGCGGTAGCGCTTGCGCTGCAGGTAGCTCTCGCCCAGCCAATAAGTCGCGTCCACGGCCAGACGGTCGCGCGGATAGCTCTGCAGGAACTGCCGGAAGCCCATCTCGGCCTGCTCGTACTCCTTGCGCAGGATCGAGGCATAGGCGACGTCATAGGCCTCCTTGGCGGTCGCCGGCCCGCTTGCCGCGGCCACGCTGGGTCCGCGCGGCAGGGTCGGCGGCAGCGCGCCCTGCGGCCCGGGGCGACCGACGCCCTGAATGTCGAGCGGGCCCTGGCCCGCGCCGCCCTCGGCGAATTCATCCTCGATGATGCCGCTGATACCGCCATTGAGCGGACGCGGCGCGCCAGCCGCGCCTTGCTGCACGGTCGGGTCGAAGGCGTCGCTGCGGCGCTGGGGCTGTGGTTGCTGACGCGGCGCCGCTGTCGGCGCGGCGCCACTCGGCTTGCCACCGCCGCGCTCGTTGAGGCGGAAATCGACGTCTTCCTGGAATTTGCGGAGCTGCTCGCTGAGGCGCCTGTTCTCAAACTGGAGCTGCTCGATCTGACCGGAGAGCTGCCGGATCTGGTTCTCCATGCGCGACGTCCGCACCACCAGATCGGCGGCGTCCTGCGCCGTCGCGGGGAGGCTCAAGCAGGCCGCTGCAACACCCCATGCGAGCGCTGCGAGGCCGGAGCGGGCCCAACGGCCGAGGCGGAAGGATCGAAGCATCATCGAAAACCGGGGTTGAGCGTGAAGAGGCGCCTATAACACGCCATGACCACGGCCAAAATATGAAAAGCCCGGCGCCTTCCCGAAAGGAAAGCGCCGGCCTGTCGGCTCGAAGATGGAGGTGGCGTCAGACGCCGGCGCCGCCTGCGCCGTCCAGCACGGTCACCGAACGGCGGTTCTGCGACCAGCAGGAGATGTCGTTGCAGACCGCGACGGGGCGCTCCTTGCCGTAGGAGACGATGCGCATGCGGTTGCCCTGGATGCCGCGCGAGGCGAGGTAGTCGCGCACTGTCTGGGCCCGGCGCGCCGACAGCGAGAAGTTGTATTCGCGGGTGCCGCGCTCATCGGCATGGCCCTCGACGACGAAGGTGTAGCGCGGGAAGCGCTGCAGCCAGGCGGACTGCTTGTCGAGCGTGGCGACGGCGGTCGGCGTCAGATCGGTGGAGTCCGTCTCGAAGAAGACGCGGTCGCCGACATTGACGACGAAGTCCTGGGCGCTGCCCGGGGTGGCCGCGCCACCGGCGCCGAAACCGTTGGCATCGGCGTTCTGGTCCTTGGCGCAGGCGCCGAGCGCGAGCGTGGCAGCGATGGCGGCGGCGAAGCGGACGGCGCGGCCGCCGGCGAAGAGAGTGGCGAACATGAGGAACTCCGGGGCGTTCGTTTCGTGCGAGGCGCGTGTTACGGACGACGTTGAATGAGAAGGGCTGCGAGGCCGGTCACTGCATCAATGAAGCGTCAACCTAAACGAGACCTTGCCAGAACAAGGCGAAGTGGCGGCATTGCGGCGTATGGTTAATGAAGTGCGACCAGCCTGCGGTTTTGGCCGGATGTGGCGCATCTGCACCGATGTCACGGCCGTCACGCCCCCTCACCGCGCCGCAGTCAGCAACGGCGACCAGGTCGGGTCCGAGGCGAAAGCCGGGGTCGGCACCGGGATTTCAACGCGGCCGGTGATGTCCACCATGTAGAGCTTGCCGCCCGACTGTCCGCCGGGATCACGGAAGAACATGATGTACTGGCCGTTGGGCGCCCAGTTCGGCGCCTCGTTGTGGAAGCCCTCGGTCAACAGGCGCTCGCCCGAGCCGTCGGCGCGCATCACGCCGATGGCAAAGCCGCCGCCAGTGCGCTTGGTGAAGGCGATCAGGTCGCCACGCGGCGACCAGGACGGCTGCGAATAGGAGCCCTGGCCGAAGGACAGGCGCTTGCCCTCCCCGCCGCCGGCGCCCATCAGATAGAGCTGCTGCGAGCCGCCGCGGTCGCTCTCGAAGACGATCTGCGTGCCGTCGGGCGAATAGGAGGGCGAGGTGTCGATCGCGCCCGTCGAGGTCAGCCGCATCGTCGTGCGCGAGCTGATGTCGATGGCGTAGAGATTGGCGTTGCCGCCCTGCTGCAGGCTGAGCGCGATACGCGCGCCATTGGGAGCAAACCGCGGGCTCGAGGTCATGTCGGGGAAGTTGCCGACGATCTGGCGCTGGCCGGTCTCGATGTTGAGCACATGCACGCGCGGCTGCTCGCCGAGCCGCTGCGACATGTAGGTCACCTCCTGTGACACCGGCGAGTAGCGCGGCGTCACCACCGAGACGGAGCCGTCGGTCAGGTAGCGCACATTCGCGCCATCCTGATCCATGATCGCCAGCCGCTTGCGGCGGTTTTCCTTCGGGCCGGATTCATCGACGAAGACGACGCGGGTGTCGAAGAAGCCGCCGACGCCGGTGATCTTGGTGAAGATCGCATCAGAGATGATGTGGCCGACGCGGCGGGCATTGTTGGGGTCGGTGAAATACTGCTGCCCGTCGGTCTGCGTGCCCGTGGTCACGTCCCAGAGACGGAACTCGGCCTTGATCCGGCCCGAGCCGTCCCGCGAGACGCGGCCCGTCACCAGCGCCTGCACGCCGGCCGCTTTCCAGGCGCCGAACTCGGGGGCGGCGTCGAAGGGGGGATTCTTGTCGGGGTGACGCGCCTTGTCGATCGGCGCGAAATAGCCCGAGCGCTTCAGGTTGTTGGTGACGACGCCCGAAACCAGGACCCCGCCCTCGCCGGCGAAATCGGCGATGGCGATCGGCAGCGGCTGGAACGTGCCGCCTTTCAGGTCGATGACGAGCTCGGCTCGCGCCGCAGCCGGTACGAGCAGCGAGGCGCCGGCGAGCGCCAGCATCCGGCGGCGCGTCGGCGCCGCGATGAGAGGAGGAAGAACCTTGCGGTCGATCAGGGTCACAGCACGTCCCTTGCGTCGAAATTGACGACGACGTCGCGCCAGTCGTCATAATAGGCGGCGAATTGAGCCGGGATGCGCAAAGGCGCGCAGCGGCGGGTGGCGGTCAGGGCCGAACTGGCCGCAACCGCAAACAGCGGATCCGACGAGGAGTTGACCACGCCGGGCTGGCCGACCAGCGAGCCGTCCGCGGCGAGCTTCATCCGCACCTGCGGCACGACCGCTCCCCGCGCATTGGCGAGCGCGATCGGCACGTTCCAGCACTTCATCAGCTGGTCCTGGATGATGCCGATGAGCTGCCCGCGCAGCGACGGGCTGAGCTTCTGCGAAGCGCCGCGCTCGGTGCCGAGAGAAGCCGTGCGGTTGACCTGCGGCGCGGCCGAGCCCGTGGACTGGGCCTGCTCCTTCGACTGCAGCAGCTTGGAAATGTCGCTGGGATTGAAATTCTTGGCGATCTCGGCGTCGCGACGGGCCTTGGCTTCGGCCTCCTGCTTGGCCTTGGCGGCAGCAGCGATCTTCGCCTTGGCCTCGGCTTCGGCTTTCGCCTTGGCGAGAGCCTCGGCCTTCTCCTTGGCGGCTTCGGCCGCGTCGGCCTTGGCCTGGGCTTCCGCCTTGGCCTTGGCGGCGGCTTCCTGCCGCGCCTGCGCCTCGGCCTCGTTCTTCGCCTTCGCGGCGGCCTTCGCCTGCTCCTCGGCCTGCTTGGCCTTGGAGGCGATCTCGGCCTCCTCGGCGAGCTTGGCGAGTTCGTCGCGGCGTTGCTGGGCTTCGGCCTGCGCCTGCGCCTCGGTCTTCTGCGGCGGCTGCTTGACCGGCTCGGGCGGAGTTGGCTTCGGCTCGGTCTTGGGCAACAGCGCGGCGCGCGACGGCGGCAGCGGCGCGGACGCGTTGTCGTCGGCGGTCTTGAGTTCGGCCGGGCGGCTCGGCGGGGCGGGCGTGTCCTGCTTGGCCTCGCCCTCTTCCTTCTTCTCGACGATCTCGGATTTCCGCTCGGCGCGCGGGATCGGCTGCTCCTGGACCTTCTCGGCCTTGCGCTCGCCGCGCGTGACCTGGTTCAGCGCGCTGGCATCAACCATCTCGACCGCGATAGCCTCCTCGTTCTCCGGCAGCGGCGCAGCCGTCGAGAACGCCAGCAGCCCCACGACGAGGAACGTCGCGTGGCCGAGCGCCGACATCACCATGCCCGGTTCGGAGGTCGATAGCTTCACAGCTGCGGGGTCCTCGCTTTCATGGCCCTCAGCGCGTCGCCGGTTCTGTCACGAGCGCGACACGCTTGAAGCCGGCCGAGGTAATCGTCGACATCACCGAGGCCACGCGCCCGTAATCGACCATGCGGTCGCCGCGCACATAGATGCGCTCGTCGAAGCCCTGCTTGGCCAGGCCCTGCAGCCGGTTGACCAGGTCCGGCTCCAGCGTCGGCTGGTCCTGCAGGAAGATCTGCCCCTTGCCGTCGATGGCGATAGTGATCGGCTTCTGGTCGACATTGATCGGCTTTGCGCCGGTCTGCGGCAGGTCGAGCGGGACGCCGGTGGCGATCAGCGGCGCCGCGACCATGAAGATGATCAGCAGCACCAGCATCACGTCGATGAACGGCGTCATGTTGATCTCGGCAATGGCGCCGTGGCGGCGGCCACGGCGGCCGCGCCGACCGCCGGACTTCGCGCCGGATGCTGCGGACATGCCCATTTCGATCGCCCCTTACGCCGCCAGCCGCTCGTCGATCTGCCGCGACAGGATCGCGGAGAACTCGTCGGCGAAACCTTCCAGCCGGCTCGACACCTTGGCGACCTCGGCCTGCAGCTTGTTGTAGGCCATCAGCGCCGGAATCGCGGCGAAAAGACCGATCGCGGTGGCGAACAAGGCCTCGGCGATGCCCGGCGCCACCACGGCGAGCGAAGAATTCTTGGACACCGCGATCGCGGTGAAGGAGTTCATGATGCCCCAGACCGTGCCGAACAGGCCAATGAAGGGCGCAGCCGACGCGATCGTCGACAGCACCAGCAGCTTGGATTCCAGCCGCTCGATCTCGCGCTGGATCGTCACGTCCAGCACCTTGTCGATGCGCTGCGACAGGCTCGCGACCGAACGGCCGCCATTCTCGAAAGAGCGCTTCCATTCGCGCATCGCCGCGACGAAAACGGCCGACATGTCGGAGACCGGCTTGGCGGCGAGATCGCGATAGAGTTCCTCCAGCGACCGGCCGGACCAGAACACCTCCTCGAAGGCGTCCATCTCCTTGCGGGTGCGGCGGTAAAGCAGGGTCTTGTCGATGATGATCGACCAGCACCAGACGGAGGCGCCCAGCAATCCCATCATCACCAGCTTGACGACGATATGGGCGTGCCAGAACAGGGTCCAGAACGACATGTCGATCTGCGGCGCGGCCTGCGCGACGTCGGCGGGGTTCATCCTGTCGTCCTTTTTGCCTGGCGATACCGGCCGGTCTCCCGGCCCATACCCCGCCATACGCGCCACGGGTCACCCCGCGACGCCGCCCGATCCGCGATCCGGGGAATGCCGTGTCCTTCAATCGCCTTTGAATCCGGCGAAAGATGGGCCAAACCGGGGTTTCCTGCGAACCGCATGCGCGCGATCGAGTTAAGCCTCCGGCAAGGTTAATGCCGGGTATACGCGAGCGCTGGCGGCGCAAGCGCGATCGTTTCCAGACATGAAAATGCCCGCCCCGGTCTCCCGGGACGGGCGCTGACGATAGCCTGACGGCCGATGGTGGGCGGTCAGCCGGCGTTGGCCTGCGGCTCGGCGCCATTGCCGCGCCGATCGGCCATGAACTGGTCGAACTCGGCCTTGTCGCGCGCCATCCGCAGACGGCCCAGGAAGTCCTGGAACTCCTTCTGCTCGTCCTCGAGACGCCGCAGCGTCTCCTGGCGGTACTCGTCGAAGGCGTGGTTGCCGCTCGACGGGCCGCGGCCCCAGCCGCCGCCGAAGCCGCCCTGGCCCGCGCCACCCATGCGTTCCTTGAGACGTTCCATCTTGCTCTGAAGACGGTTCATCCGGTGTTCGTAGCGGTCGGCACCGCCCATTCCGCAACCCATGCGTCCACTCCAGAACAGAAAGGCCAGGGTCGCCAGACCCAGAGGCCAGAACACGACGAAGCCGAGAACCGCGAAGGCGATCCAGGCTCCCTTCCCATATTCATCGAGCTTCTCGACGATCGGCATTGGTCCCTCACCATGACAGAGCGTGAATGTAAATCACATTTACATAAATGGAGGCAGGCTGGCGGTTTGTCAAGAACCACGTGGCATGACTGCGCGAAGATCGGTTTGCGACGCGGCGTGAGCCGTCCGCTCGGGGGCGCATCCGCCTTGGCGGCACGGCGTCTGCTCCGCTACAACCCCGTGATGACCCGCATGCTGACCCTCATCCTGGGCCTGCTAACCCTGTCCGGCTGCATCACGCAGCGAACCCACCCTGCCGATCAGGGGCTCTGCGAAAGCGAGACGATGCCGAACGGCAAGATCAGGATCATCTGCCATTGAGACCCGGCGTGGCGGCTATTCCGCCGTGATGCGGAGCTCGTCATCGTTCACGGGCTTGCATCCTTGCCGGCATTAAGCCCCAGCCCCTGCAGATAGATCAGCATGCCGGCCTCGAGCAGCTCGGCCGCCGACATCGGCAAGGGCCGGCGCCCGCCATCGGCGCGCCCGAACAGCGCGGCGACGCCATGCGACATCGACCAGACATGCAGCGCCATCATCAGCGCCGGCGGGCGCTTGCCAGCGGGAAGCAGCGCGATCAGCGCCTCGGACGCCGCGCGCAGATTCTGGAACGCGCGATCGGCTGCGGCGCGCAGCTCGGGGCTGGCATCGAGCGGCACACCCGCTTCGAACATCGCGGAGTAATAGGCCGGCTCGTCATGGGCGAAGGCGAGATAGGCCCGGCCCAGCCGATGGAAGGCGGCTTCCGGATCGGGCCGGCCCTGGTCCCAGGCCCGCGCCAGCGCCCCCTCGAACACGGCAAAGCCGCGCGCCGCGACATCGGCCAACAGGTCGTCGCGGTCGCGGAAATGCCGGTAGGGCGCGGCGGGGCTGACGCCCGCGACGCGCGCGGCCTCGGCGAAGGTGAAGCCGTTGGGGCCCTTCTCTCCGATCAGCCCCAGCGCGGCGCGGACCAGCTCTTCCTTGAGGTTGCCGTGATGGTAGCCGCGCGGCGGCGCGTCCGGCTTGTCGCGTTTCCAGCTCATGTGACGAGCGCTAACATGGCCCCGCCCGGCCGTCGATCAGCCTCATTCCGCGATCCCCAGCCGCAGCCGCAGGCTGTCGGGGATCCGCCGCGCCCGGCCGCCGCCGACGCAGGCGACCTTGACCTGCGCCGTGACCAGAACCTCCTCGCCGCGCAGCACGCGCTGCTCGACATCCATGGTCGCGCCCCGCGCCGCGACCGACACCGTCTCGACGGTCAGGAGATCGTCCATCACGGCGGGCCTAAGGAAGTCGATCGTCATGCGGCGAACCGCGAAGCCGAGCGCCGTCTCGCCGTCGAACAGCTCCCGCTGCGCGATCCCGAGGGACCGGATCAACTCGGTGCGCCCGCGCTCCATGAAGCGCAGATAGGAGGCGTGATAGACGACGCCGGAGAAATCCGTGTCCTCGTAATAGACGCGGACGGAGAGGCTGTGTGAGGCGGTCATGGCTTCGGGCAGGGGCAAGCGGCGGGAGGGCGGAGCTTTAAACCGCGCGGCAGCGGCGGCATAGTGGCTTAGGGACCGACCGTCGCACCGGGGAACACACCCGTGCGGGCATGGTTGACCCAAGGGAGACCACAACCACAAGAAAAGGGAATTCCTCATGTCGCTCTCGACCAAGCAACTCGAACGCGTTCTCGACAAGGATGAGTGGGACCTCGTCGCCCGCACCCGCAGCCGCGCGATCGGCGATGTGCCCGACGGCGGCCTGCGTGATCTCGCGAAGAATCTGCGCGACCGCCGCGACAAGGCCCGCGATATCGCCCGCCGGCAGCGCCGCGAGTTCCGCGGCAAGGTCGCGCCTCAGGGCGCCGCCGCCTCCTCGGACAACACCGGCACCAAGGCCAAGGCCGATGCGCTGACTGTCGCCCTCAAGCGCGTCGGCGCCGAGCAGACCCGGCGTGCCGAAAAGCTGCGTCAGCCGAGCCAGCGCTCGCTCGCCCGCAAGGCTCTGGCGATGAAGATGCGGAAAGAAGCGCTGGCGCGTCCGCTGAGCCGCGCGCGCGACGAGGGCATGCAGCCGATCGTCAACCGCAAATCGGCAAAGTCGGGCGCGCTCGACCATGCCGGCCAGCGCTCGGCCATGCACCGCTCCAAATTCGCGCGCTGATCTCGCGGGACCCGAATACGAAGCCCTGCAAGCCCTATCGCTTGCAGGGCTTCTTCATGAAGGAGCCGCACTCATAGGGCTGCGACAGCAGATCGCGCACGGCATAGTCCTGGCCCTCGACGCGGTTGACGATGTCGTCGATCCGCCACGCCCCGCCCTCCTCGATCATGCGGAGGCGCACGCTGACCGGCTGCCTGAAGCTGCGGAACGAGGCGGTGACGAGCGCCTTTCCGTTGGCAGGCGACTCCGTGACCGTGACCTTGAGGGTCTTCACCTCACCGTCCTGGCCACTGAGGAACGGATCGGCCCCGAGATTACCCATCTCGCCGGCTTCCTCCTGATAGAGTTCGTCACGAGCAAACAGACCGGCGAGCGCGCGGCTCATCAGCCGGTCGCGATTCGGCTTCTGCCAGGGCGCCGCGACCGGCTTGCCAGCGGCACCGGCGAGTTGGCGGGTGGTGATGGCATAGGCCTCGCGCACCGGTGTTTCGGGACCGGCGGGGGCGGCAACGGCTACGGCAGAGAGCGTCGCCGCGATGCTCAGAGCGGCCGTCGCGGCCAGCCATCGCGACACCGAGTCTCAAGTGGTTCATGTCGTTCAGCTCTCCATCAGCGCTGCATGACCACAGCGGCGATCCGCCAACTCACTCTTCCCCGTCCCCGAACAGCCCGAACTGCGCTGCCTCGCGGCTGGGCTCGGGCATGCCGAGATGCCGGAAGGCGTGCGGCGTCAGGATGCGGCCGCGCGGGGTGCGCTGGATGAAGCCCTGCTGCAGCAGGAAGGGCTCGATGATCTCCTCGATCGCGTCGCGCGGTTCCGAAAGCGAGGCCGCGATCGTCTCGATCCCGACCGGGCCGCCGCTGAAATTGATCGCGACCGTCGTGAGATAACGCCGGTCCATCTGGTCGAGGCCGATCGGGTCGACGTCGAGCAGCTTCAGCGCCTTGTCGGCGACGCTGCGCGTCACGATCGCGTCGCCATCGACGATGGCGAAGTCGCGCACCCGCCGCAGCAGCCGCCCCGCAATGCGCGGCGTGCCCCGCGAGCGCTTGGCGATTTCGTTGGCGCCGTCGTCCGACATCGGCACGCCGAGCACCCGCGCCCCGCGCGCGACGATGCCCTGCAACTCCTCGACCGTGTAGAACTGCAGCCGGATCGGGATGCCGAAACGGTCCCGCAGCGGCGTCGTCAGCAGGCCGGCGCGGGTGGTGGCACCCACCAGCGTGAATTTCGGCAGGTCGATCTTGACCGAGCGGGCGGCCGGCCCCTCGCCGATGATCAGATCGAGCTGGTAGTCCTCCATCGCCGGATAGAGAATTTCCTCCACCGCAGGGTTGAGGCGGTGGATCTCGTCGATGAAGAGCACGTCGCGCTCTTCCAGATTGGTGAGCTGCGCCGCGAGATCGCCGGCCTTGGCGATGACCGGCCCCGAGGTCGAACGGAAATTGACGCCGAGCTCCCGTGCCACGATCTGCGCCAGCGTGGTCTTGCCCAGGCCGGGCGGGCCGACGAACAGCACATGGTCGAGCGCATCGCCGCGCGTCTTGGCCGCCTCGATGAACACTTGCAGATTCGCCCGCGCCGCCGCCTGGCCGGTAAAATCCGACAGCGAGAGCGGCCGCAGCGAGGATTCGGCGTCGTCGTCGCGCTTCTCGCCGGAGAGCAGGCCGGGGCGCTTCGCGTCGCTCACTTCGCCAGCTCCCGCAGGCCGAGCTTGATCAGCTGCGCCGTGCCCGCGCCCTCACCCGCCTCACGCGCGGCCGCCGCGACCGCCGCCACGGCCTGCGCCTGCGGATAACCGAGATTGCTCAGCGCCGAGACGGCGTCCGCTACCGGCTGCGGCAGCTTCCTGTCCTGGAGCGCGCCGGCGAGCTGCGCCACGCCGGGATCGACATGGCCAAAGGCCGGCGCCTTGTCCTTCAGCTCGGCGCAGAGGCGCTGGGCGAGCTTGGGGCCGACGCCGGGCGCACGCGCCACCGCCGCCTTGTCGCCGGTGGCGATGGCGGTGGCCAGCGCGCCGGGCTCGAAGGTCGAGAGGATGGCGAGCGCGACCTTGGCGCCGACGCCCTGCACCACCTGCATCAGCCGGAACCAGTCCCTCTCATTGTCGGACATGAAGCCGTAGAGCCGGATCGCATCCTCGCGCACATGCGTCTCGATCGACAGCGCGCAGGCCTCACCGGGCTTCGGCAGCCGCTGCAGCGTCCGGGCCGAGCACTGCACGACATAGCCGACGCCCTGCACGTCGAGGATGACATGATCCTCGCCATAGGAATCGACGATCCCCTTGAGCTTGCCGATCATCGCACAGCCTCCATCGTCATTCCGGGCAAGCGAAGCGCAGACCCGGAATCCATCCTAGAGCGCAATGTGTCCCAGGAATTCGCCCTTCGATGGTTTCCGGATCGGCGCGGCTTCGCCGCTTGTCCGGAATGACGGCGCGGGGTTGGCATCATTGGCTCTCACCCCACCCGCAGCTGCGCGACCAGCGCGCGCATGCCGCGGTGCTGGGCATGGCAGATCGCCACCGCCAGCGCGTCGGCCGCGTCGGCCGAGCGCGTCTCCGCCTTGGGCAGCAGCACGCGGATCATCATCTGCACCTGCTTCTTGTCGGCATGGCCAACGCCGACCACCGTCTTCTTGACGAGATTGGCGGCATATTCCGCAACATCGAGCCCCGCCAGCGCCGGCACCACCAGCGCGACGCCGCGCGCCTGGCCGAGCTTCAGCGCCGATTGCGGGTCGCGGTTGACGAAGGTCTCCTCGACTGCGACCTCGTCGGGCGCATGCGACGCCACGATCCGCGTCAGCCCGTCATGCAGCTGCCGCAGCCGCTCCGCCAGCGACAGGCCGGCCTCGCTCTCGACGCAGCCGCAGGCGACGAAGCCGATCTTGCTGCCCTCCGAGACGATGACGCCCCAGCCCGTCTTGCGGAGGCCGGGGTCGATGCCGAGAATGCGAATCGGTGGGTTCATGTTGGGCGCAGCCTAAACCTTGGACACGCTTTGTTCCATGCCGCGTCCTAAGGATTCCTTCCCCCTCCCCACCGTCGATGACCGGCGTGCATCGGTCGCATCACGCGAACAGGGGTTGTCGCCGCGTCCGCTTGGCTGTTGGTGCAGGGACGCTCCTCTCCCCGAGCTCTGCGCGCCCCGGACGGCATGACCGATCTTCTCACTTTCCTGTTCCCCGCCGTCTCACCGAGCGGGCTCGTCGTCCTGCTGGTGGCGACGCTGCTCGGCGGGCTCGTGCGCGGCTTCACCGGCTTCGGCTTTGCGATGGTGTTCATGCCGCTGGCCTCGATGGTGATCGGCCCGGTCGCGGCGCTGGGGCTGATCTGGTGCATCGACGCACCCTTCGCCCTGCCGATCGCGCTGCGCAACGCCCGGCAGGCCGAATGGCGCGAGGTGGCGCCGCTGCTGCTGACGGCGACGCTGGCGCTGCCCGCCGGCATCTGGCTCCTGATCTGGCTCGACCGCGAGACGATGCGCTGGATTCTCGCCGGGCTGATCTTCGCGGCGGTCGCGCTGATGGCCTCGGGCTGGCGCTATCACGGCCGGCCGGGGATTCCGCTGTCGCTTGGCGTCGGCGTGCTGTCGGGGCTGTTCAACGGCATGGCCTCGATCGGCGGCATGCCGCTCGCCGTGTTCTGGCTCGGCGCCCAGCGCAACGACCGCCACAAGACCCGCGCGAACCTGCAGACCTTCTTCGGCTGCTCGACGCTGATCAGCGGCACCATCCTGTGGTGGAAGGGCATCCTCACGCTGCCCGCCTTGCTGATGGCGCTGCCGCTCTTCGCCGCCTATGGCGCGGGCATGTGGGCCGGCACCCACGGCTTCCGCCTCGCCGACGAGGCCGCCTTCCGCCGTATCGCCTATGCGGTGATCTTCATCAGCGCGCTGGTCAGTCTGCCGCTGTGGGATGGGTTCGTGGGGCGGTAACGATCAGGCGCGTCATGCTCGGGCTTGCCCCGAGCATCTCATGACCAGAGGGCTCGGGAGCTTCGTCCTGCAAGAGATTCTCGGGTCTGCGCTTCGCTTCGCCCGAGAATGACGCCGCCTCACCCCAGCTTCGCCATCACCTCGTCGGAGATCTCGTAATTGGCGAAGACGTTCTGGACGTCGTCGTCATTGTCGAGCGCTTCCATCAGCCGCATCATCGACGCCGCCTTCTCCTCGTCGAGCGGGGCCGACGTCGTTGGCCGCCAGACCGGCTTGGCCGAGGCGGGTGCACCGAGCGCCGCTTCCAGCGCCTTGGAGACCTCGTTGAGGGAATCGAACGCGCACAGGATGGTGTGGCCGTTCTCGTCGGAGATGACGTCGTCGGCACCGGCCTCGATCGCCGCCTCCATCAGCTTGTCGGCATCGCCGGCTTCCAGCGGATAGGCGATCTCGCCGACGCGGTTGAACATGAACGAGACCGAGTTGCTCTCGCCCATCGCCCCGCCGGCCTTGGTGAAGTAGGAGCGCACGGCCGACGCGGTGCGGTTGCGGTTGTCGGTCAGCGCCTCGACGATGACGGCCGCGCCGCCCGGCCCATAGCCCTCGTAGCGAACCTCGTCATAGTTGTCGCCTTCGCCGCCGGCGGCCTTCATGATGGCGCGCTGGATGTTGTCCTTGGGCATGTTCTCGGCGCGGGCGGCCAGAACCGCCATGCGCAGGCGCGGGTTCATCGCCGGGTCGGGCATGCCCATCTTGGCGGCGACGGTGATCTCTCGCCCGAGTTTCGAGAACAGCTTGGCGCGCACGGCGTCCTGCTTGCCCTTGCGGTGCATGATGTTCTTGAACTGGGAATGACCGGCCATGGAACCCGAGCCTCTGCTGTCTTCTTCGATCTGGCGCCGCCTATGAGGCCGTCGAACGGTCCGAGCGCGGGCAGACCGGCCTTATAGGCGGCGGCTTTGCCGGCGCGCAAGCGATCCCGCCGGCCAGGACGCCCGCGCCGCTTGACCGCTATGGGGTGGCACGCAACCGCATTCCGTTAAGTCATTGTTTGCAAGACGAACGGCAGAGTGCGCCGCGAGCATCCGGGGGCATTTTCCCCCGGCGACCTGCGGGCTTCCATGACGACCCATCCCAGCAATCCGATCGCCGAGCAGGAGCTGCGCTGTCGCGCCTTCCAGATCGGTGAGAGCGACCTCGCCGCGTTGCGGCCCTTCGCCGATTTCGCGAGGACCCGGCTTCCGGCGCTGCTGAACGAGATGCACGAGGACATGGCGCCCTGGCCGGAGACCGCCCGTGCCTTCCGCATTCCCGAGGTTCACGATCTGCGTCTGGCCCACTGGACCCGGCTCGTTGCCGGCGCGCTGGGGGACGGATTCCTCGATTCCGCTCATCGTCTGGCGTCGGCCTTTCATCGCCACGATGTCCCGGCCTATGGCATCGCCATCGACCACGCGCTGATGGCCAACCAGATCGGCCTCGAACTGGGGCTCGACCGGGTGTCCCTGCAGAAGCTGGGCGGTTGGTGGAACACCCGGGAGCGCAACCGGCGCATCGCAGCGCGGTCGGCGCTGAACAAATGCGCTGCGCTCGATCTTGAACTCGTGCTCGAAACCTATGCCCATGTGCAGCGCGAGAGCCGCGAGCACACGCGCCGCGAGATCGCCGTCTTCGAGGTCACCGTTCGACAGGTCGTCGACGCGGTGAGAAGCGGCGCCGGCATGGTCGAGGCTCTCGCCGGGACCATGAACCATGTCGTCCAGGACACCGGCGCACAGGCTCTGGTGGCGGCGCGCGCCTCCGACGACGCCTCGATGAACGTCCAGAACGTCGCCAGCGCGGCTGGCGAGTTGTCGGTGTCGCTCGACCATGTCGCACTCGAGGTCACGCGCGCGGCGACCATGGCCCACAGCGCCAATGCGGCGGCGATCAAGACCGACGTCATCGTCAAGAGCCTGGCCCAGTCCGCACAGACGATCGGCTCGATCGTCGAGATGATCCGCGACATCGCCGCGCAGACCAATCTGCTCGCGCTCAACGCCACCATCGAGGCGGCGCGCGCCGGCGAGGCGGGGCGGGGCTTTGCCGTGGTCGCCACCGAGGTCAAGCAGCTCTCGGCGCGCACCGCCCAGGCGACCGACGAGATCGCGGCCCAGGTGCCGGCCATGCAGGCCTCGACCCGCGAGGCGGTCGAGGCCATCGAGAGCATCGTGGCCTTCGTCCGCCAGATGCACGACACCACCTCCGCCGTCTCCTGCGCGCTCGACGAACAGCGCGCGGCGACGCAGGAGATCGCCCGCAGCGTCGACCGGGCCGCGATAGGCACCCAGGAGGTGGCGCAGACAGCCTGCGGCGTCAGCGATCTCGCCGCCGTCGCCGGCAACAGCGTCGGCCAGGTGCTCGATGTGGCGGGAACGCTGTCGCGCGAGGCCGCCTCGCTCGCGGAGGCGTTCGAAGGCCTGGTGACCCGCAGCAACACCGCCTGAGCGGCGCGCCGCCCTCCGCTCAGCCCTCCCAAGGCGGCACGGACTCGGCGAGATGCGGGCCGAGCCGCACCGGCCAGACCGCCTTGGCCAGCCCGGTGGCGTCGTCGATCTCGACCGCGACGCCCGAGAGCGTGCCCTCGCCGGTCGCGGGTTCGAGGCGGGCGCCCGGCGTCTTCTGCAGGAAGCGCCGGATCGGCTCCTCCTTCTGCATGCCCAGGATCGAATCATAGTCGCCGCACATGCCCGCGTCCGACTGGTAGGCCGTGCCGCCCGGCAGGATGCGCGTGTCGGAGGTCGGCACATGCGTATGCGTGCCGACGACGAGGCTAGCGCGGCCGTCGAGGAAATGCCCCGCCGCCTGCTTCTCGCTGGTCGCTTCGGCATGGAAATCGACGATCACGGCGTCGGCCACCTCGCCCAGCGGGCAGGCCGACAATTCCCGCTCGATCGCCTGGAAGGGGTCGTCCAGCGCCTCCATGAAGATGCGCCCCATCACGTTGACCACCAGCACGCGCGCGCCGTTGCGCGCCTCGACGATGGTCGCGCCGCGCCCGGGCGTGCCCTTGGGATAATTCGCCGGCCGCACCAGCCGGTCCTGCCGCTCGATGAAGACCAGCGCCTCGCGCTGGTCCCAGGAATGGTTGCCGAGCGTCACGGCGTCGGCGCCGGCTGCGATCAGCTCGTCACAGATCGCCTCGGTGATGCCGAAGCCGCCGGCCGCGTTCTCGCCGTTGATCACGACGCAATCGAGCTTCCACCGGTCGCGCAGCCGCGGCAGGCGGTCCTGCACCGCGACCCGCCCGGGGCGGCCGACGATGTCACCGAGAAAGAGAAAACGCATGGGAGACGGGTCCGGAAGGGGTCGGCCCCTTCCGTCGCGCGAATGCGGACGGGAATCAACCGGCGCAGTCGCGTATCTGGACCCCTGCCCCACCCGCGACGTCATTCCGGACAAGCCGCTTCAGCGGCGTAGATCCGGAATCCATCCATAGAGGATCGTCGCGCCTAATGATGGATTCCGGGTCTGCGCTTCGCTTGCCCGGAATGACGGTGAGGGTGGGAGCCGTGGAGCGCCCGCTCACCGGCACCCAATCGTCTCGCGCTCGGTGACGATCCAGTCGAGACGGCGGTCATGCGGCTCCTCGGGCACGGCCGCGATCTCCTGCGCGCCATAGGCGATGCCGATGCTGATCACCGGCCCGAGCTCGGTGAGCTTGGCGTCGTAATGGCC
>NNBT01002215.1_pt1 | contig 47178 bp, 47 predicted proteins | sample 1173831 | NCBI WGS metagenome assembly NNBT01 (sample SAMN07173936, study PRJNA388173) | plant metagenome | isolation source: symbiotic tissue sample KVJ10 | place: Norway: Troms, Kvaloya island | reverse complement strand
TACGAGCATGCCGACCAGGAGCATCACGACCACCTGATCGACATCGAGAGCGGCGATGTCATCGAATTCTCCTCGGACGCGATCGAGGAGCTGCAGCGCCGCATCGCCGCCGAACTGGGCTACGAGCTCGTCCGCCACCGGCTCGAACTCTACGGCCGCAAGAAGCGGCAGGGCGTTCGGGGGAAGAAGACTTAGAGCGCGCGTCATGGTCGGGCTTGACCCGACCATCTCGGAAACCAGCGCTTTCTGGTCAGGAGATTCTCGGGTCTGCCCTGCGCTAAGCCCGAGAATGACGCTGGGCTCAGTCCCCGATCAGCTCAGCCAGATCCGGCCCCACCGGCACGATCCCGCTCGGGTTGATCGTGGCATGGCTCTCGTAATAATGCCGCTTGATGTGCTCGAAATTGACCGTCCCGGCGACGCCCTCGACCGCAAGCAGGGCCTTCACATAAGCGCTCAGCCGCGGATAGTCGACGATGCGGCGGATGTTGCACTTGAAATGGCCGACATAGACCGCGTCGAACCGGATCAGCGTGGTGAACAGCCGCCAGTCGGCTTCGGTGATGGCGTCCCCCGTCAGAAAACGCCGCGTCGCCAGCCGCTCCTCCAGCCAATCGAGCGTTTCGAATAGCGGCCCGACCGCCTCCTCATAGGCATCCTGCGTCGTCGCGAAGCCGGCCTTGTAGACGCCGTTGTTGACCGTCCCGTAGATTCGCTCGTTCAGAGCGTCGATCTCCGCGCGCAGGGCCTGCGGGTAGAAATCGCCCGGCTTCGCGCCAATGCCGTCGAAGGCGGTGTTAAGCATCCGGATGATCTCGGAGGATTCGTTGCTGACGATCGTGCCTTGCGTCTTGTCCCACAGCACGGGCACGGTGACGCGCCCGCTATAATGCGGGTCGGCCCGCGTATAGACCTCATGCAGATAGTCCGCGCCGCCGATTGGATCGGGCACGACGCCGGGCCCCTCGGCGAAGGTCCAGCCCGTGTCGCGCATCAGCCAGTGCACGACCGAGACGTCGATCATCGCCTCCAGGCCCTTCAGCGCGCGAAAGATCAGGGCGCGATGCGCCCAGGGGCAGGCGAGCGAAACATAGAGATGATAGCGGCCGGGCTCGGCCTTGAAGCCGCCCTCGCCGCTCGGGCCGGGCGAGCCGTCCGCCGTCACCCAGTTGCGGAAGGCGCTGTCCTGGCGGACGAAGCGGCCGCCGCTCTTGGCGGTGTCGTACCACTGGTCCTGCCACTGCCCATCGACGAGAAGGCCCATCTCACATCCTTCCGGGGCCGCAGCCTCCGAACTGGGGTTTCGTTCGCCGGCCGGTCAGAACCGGCTCGGCACGCCCGCCGCACGGCAGGCTTGCTGCAATAACCCCGGTCGACGCGCGGCGTTCCGGCGGCGCGAGGCCGCAGCCGCCCTGTTGTCAGCCCTCGGCGCGCCAGGGATAGCTCCAGGTTTCTGTCAGCGTCTTCTCGCCGCTCCTCAGGAACGCGCGCATCTCCGCGAGCTGGCCCGGTTCAACGACGATGTCGATGAAGGCGCGGAAACCGTTCGTCTTGGGGTTGGGCACGATGAAGGCGCGGTCGATCCGGCCATAGGCGATCGAGGGCACGATCTCGACCTTCTCCGGCTGGCGCAGATGGTAGTCGAGATCGCCACCGGCGAAGTCGACGATGAAGCGTCGCGCCCCGGCATTGACTGGCTCGCCCGAACCGAGCGCCTTCGGCTTGGCCTGATAAGTGTTGATGATCCGCCCGCCCGGATGCAGATCGCTGGAATCCAGCATCGCCGTCAGCTTGTAGCCGAAGCTGAATTCGCGGCCGGGCTCGAGCGGCGTCTTCGGCGCCCACAGCGCGACGATGTTGTCGTTGGTCTCGTCGGTCGTCGGGATCTCGATGAGCTCGACGACGCCTTCGCCCCAGTCGCCCTGCGGCTCGATCCAGTAGGACGGCCGCAGCTCGTAGCTCAGGTCGAGGTCCTGGTAGTGCTCGAACACGCGGTCGCGCTGCATCAGGCCGAAGCCGCGGACATTGCGCTCGACGAAGGAGGAGATCGCCTGCTGCTTGGGGTTCCGCAACGGCCGCCAGATCCACTCGCCGGTCCCGGAATGGATCATCAGCCCGTCGGAATCATGCAGCTCGGTGCGGAAATCGTCATGGAAACGACGATCGTTCTCGCCGGTGAAGAACATCGAGGTCAGCGGCGCGAGGCCGAGCTTCTCGATCGGCTTGCGCGGGAACAGCGTCACCCCGACATCGACGACCGCGTCGACATCCGGATAGATGTGGAAGCGGTAGGCGCCCGTCACCGAGGCCGAATCGAGGAGCGCATAGACCGTGACGCGCTCGGCGTTGGCGGCCGGTGCTTCGACCCAGAACTCCCGGAACAGCGGGAACTCCTCGGCAGCGCTCCCTGCGCCGATCGCAAGCCCGCGCGCCGACAGGCCGTAACGCTGCTCGCGGCCAAGCACGCGGAAATAGCTCGCACCGATGAAGGAGATCAGCTCGTCGTAAACGCGCGGATCGTTGAGCGGATAATGCAGGCGGAAGCCGGCAAAGCCGAGATTGACCGGCAGCGGCTTCTCGAACTTGACGCGTCCATAGTCGAACAGGTTGGCCGAGTAGGGCACCGGCGTCGCCACGCCATCGCGGATGACATTGACCACGACGGGGCGCGTGAAAAGGAAGCCCGGATGGAACATCTGCATCCGGAAAGAGCTGCCGCTCGGGGCCAGCAGCGCCCGCTCGGGCCGGAAGCGGATGTCGCGCCAGGCGTCGAAATCGAGCCGCGACAAGGGCTCGGGCAGATTGGGGCCGGCGTCATAGGGCACGGCGGCGATCTCGCGCGCCCGGCGCACAACCTGCTCGAAGCCGAAGCGCGGCTGCGGCGGCTCCGCGGAGGGCTCCGGGCGCGTAACCGGTTGCTGGGCGAGCAGGACCGTGGGCGCGGTCGAGAGGCTGAGCGTGGCTGATAGCCCGGCCAGGACACGGCGGCGGTCGGTCATCTGCATGTTGGGTCCGTGGTCTGGTCGCGCCGCCCCTGAGGGCGGTCCGTCAAAGGCTTGCCTGCCAGTGACTTAGGCGAGGAATTGGGGCCGGTCTAGGGCGACATCCCGCGATCGGTCCGGCCAATGGCAGAAGCCGGTCTCATTGACAGGCGGGCCGCTGCCTTCTGGAGCCGGATCTGACGCAATGCAGCCCAGGCGCTCGCGCTCCCGCAAACGCCTGACACCATTTTGAGCCCCCGGCTCAAAAATCTCTTGTACCGGGGGGCCATCATCCGTATATGCCTCCTACCCAATTCGCACGTGCCTGTGGCCGCGTGTCAGTCGGTGGGCATCCGGACAAGAGGCCGGACAGCCGCCAGGTGTTGGAGACGGATGGAGGGGGATGGATATCCCCTCAAATCACGCTCCCGGTTCCCTTCTCCAGGGAACTGTCACCGAACAGCGACTGGCAGCCGGAGGCGAAACCGGCGAACCCCGAATCTCCACGGGGGACGCAGCTTAAAGCAACGACGGAACGGGCTTTTTTTGGTCTCGCTGGTCCTCCAAAGACCAGCACCGAAGAGGCTTGTCCTTCATTGCCGGGCGTGCGGGGTCTTTCCCAAGCGACGGTTATCAGAGTCCGGACGTTTCGTTCGGTGGCCTGCGGCGTTTCCAACGCGCTGTGGCTCGCCTGATCGACTCAAGCCGGCTTCATGTCGCATCGGCGCCGCTTGCGCCGGAGGGAGACGCGTCTCATGACCGAGCGCATCCGTGAGTTTCTTCGCACCCGTCGCGACGACGGTCCTTGCGTTGTCATCGATCTCGATGTCGTCGGCGAGAACTATCATGCCTTCTCCCGGGCCCTTCCCGACACGCGCGTCTTCTACGCCGTGAAGGCGAACCCGGCGCCGGAAGTGCTCGCTTTGCTGGCTAAGCTCGGCTCCTGCTTCGATTGCGCCTCGGTCGTCGAGATCGAGCTCGCGCTCGCCGCCGGCGCAACCGCCGACCGCATCTCCTTCGGCAACACGATCAAGAAGGAGCGCGACGTCGTCCGCGCCATGGAGCTCGGCGTGCGCCTCTTCGCCGTCGACTGCACCGCCGAGGTCGAGAAGGTCGCCCGCGCCGCCACCGCGACGGCCGCGAAGGATGCGCGCATCTTCTGCCGCATCCTCTGCGACGGCGCCGGCGCCGACTGGCCGCTCTCGCGCAAGTTCGGCTGCGTGCCCGAAATGGCCGCCGACGTGCTCGAGCACGGCCATCGTCTGGGCCTGGCCGCCTATGGCGTCTCGTTCCATGTCGGCTCGCAGCAGGCAAATGTGAACGCCTGGGATTCCGCTTTGGCCTCTGCCTCGGCGGTGTTCAAGGAGTGCGCCACCCGCGGGCTCTCGCTGTCGATGGTCAATCTCGGCGGCGGTTTCCCGGCGCGCTACCTGAAGCCGATCCCGGGCGTGCCATCCTATGGCGATGCGATCTTCCAGGCGCTGTCGAAGCATTTCGGCAACCGCCTGCCCGAGACCATCATCGAGCCGGGTCGCGGCATGGTCGGCAATGCCGGCCTGATCGAGACCGAGGTCGTGCTGATTTCGAAGAAGGCCAAGGACGACCAGGTCGCCTGGGTCTATCTCGACATCGGCAAGTTCAATGGTCTCGCCGAGACCATGGACGAGGCGATCCGCTACCCGATCCGCAGCGCCCGCGACGGCGATGCGACGGTGCCTTGCGTGCTCGCCGGCCCGACCTGCGATTCGGTCGACGTCATGTACGAGAAGACCCCGTACATGCTGCCGTTCAGCCTCGAGATCGGCGACAAGCTGCTGATCGAGGGCACGGGCGCCTATACGACGACCTACTCGGCCGTCGCCTTCAACGGCTTCCCGCCGCTGAGGCAGTACGTCATCTGACGACATCGAGGGCGGTTCATCCGTCCTCGCATCTATCGGGTCCGGCGAAGCGCCCTGCCAGGTTCGGCAGGCCGCCCGCAGTTTCGGGCGGAGCGTCCGCATCTCCAAGAATGGAGAGTGCGGCCGTGGCTCCCGCCGGACCCTCTTCCACACATCCCTGTTGCTTGTGGCCGCGTTCGCGCGGCGCCGGGAAGGTCTGCTGCGCGCAGGCGCTCCGGCCGGAGGTGCGTCATGATCACGATCCGCGACGAAATCGCTGCCGACATCCCCACCCGCGAGGCGCTGCTCGATCGCTGCCTCGGCGAACGCCGCACCGCCAAGTCGAGCGAGCGACTCCGTGAGGGTCGCTTGCCGGCTGAGGGCCTTGCCTTGACCGCCGAGCGCGACGGCGTCGTCGTGGCCACCGTGCGGCTCTGGCATGTCGAGGCCGGCGGCAAGGCCGCGCTCCTGCTCGGCCCGCTGGCGGTCGCGCCCGAGTTGCAGGGCGAGGGCCTCGGCCGCGCGATGATGCGCGAGGCCATTTGGCGCGCGGCGTGCCGCGGCCATGGCGCGGTGCTGCTCGTCGGCGACGCCGCCTATTACGAGCGCTTCGGCTTCTCGAGCGATCTGACGCGCGATCTCGCCATGCCCGGCCCGGTCGAGCGTGAGCGCTTCCTTGGCCTCGAACTGCGCGACGGCGCGCTGTCGGGCGCCAGCGGTGTCCTCGTCGCGACTGGCCGTCCGGACGCTGCCGCGCCGCTCAGCGAGCCCGCGCGCCGCGCCGCCTGAGGACAACGGCGATCGGCCTGGGGATTCACCCGAGCCGTCACGCTTCCGTCATCGAAACGTAGCCGCTCCGTCGTCACCGCCCGCCATGACCCCGCCCGAAGGTGGGGTCCATGGCGCAGGCGGTTTTCACGGCAAACAAGGCGAGGGAGTGGAGCGCGCCGCGCTGGCGGCCGCGCCGGTCGACCGTGCTCGCCTTCGCGATGCTGGCGCCCTCGCTGCTGTTCCTGGCCCTGTTCACCTACTGGCCGGTCGTTCAGGTCCTCTGGCAGTCGCTGCACGGACAGGTCCGCGTCGGTGGTCCGCAGGCCTATGTCGGCGCGCAGAACTTCGTGAAGCTCTTCGCCGATCCCGCCTTCCGAAAGGCGCTGGGCAACAACCTCGTCTACGCCTTCGGAACTGTGATCCCGAGCCTCGTCCTGGCGCTGGGCTTCGCCATGGCGCTGGCAAGATCGAGCCGGGTCAATGCGCTGTTCCGGGCGCTGTTCTTCCTGCCCGTCCTGATCCCGCTGGTCGCGGCCGCCTCGATCTTCCTGTTCCTCTTCCTGCCCAATGTCGGGCTGCTCGACTACCATCTCGCCAAGCTCGCCATCTCCGGCCCCAACTGGCTCGGCGACCCGGACGTCGCGCTGTGGTCGATCATGGCGCTGACGATCTGGAAGAACGCCGGCTACTACATGCTGTTCTTCCTCGCCGGCCTCCAGGCCGTGCCGGCCGACGCCTATGAGGCCGCGATCCTGGACGGCGCCGGCCCCTGGCAGCGCCTGCGCTATGTCACCCTGCCCTATCTCAAGCCGACCATCGGCTTCGTGCTTGTCATCGGCCTGCTCAACGTCGTCACCCAGGTCGACCATGTCTTCGTGCTGACCAAGGGCGGCCCGTCCGATTCCACCAACCTGCTGCTGTTTTACGTCTACCAGCAGGCGGTCGAGAACTATGACGCCGGCCGCGCCGCTGCCGGCACGCTGGTGATGCTGGCGCTGCTGCTCGTCGTCACCGCGTCCTCGCTGCGTACGCTCGAGCGCTCCTTCGGGGAGAAGGAGGCATGAGCGCCGCCAGCATGAGCACCGGCGTTTCGACCGGCGAGATCACGCCGAAGCTCGGCTATGCCGCGACGCTGCTGATCGCCGGGCTCTGGATGGTGCCCTTCATCTGGATGCTGGTCGCCGCCTTCAATCCGGAAAGCGTTGGCGCCGGCATGGCCTCGCTGGTGCCATCCTACATCCCGACGCTCGCGAACTTCCGCGAAGCCTGGGCCTCGGCCGATTTCCCGCGCTATGGGCTGAACACGACGATCATCAGCCTCGGCATCCTCGCCGTGCAGATCGTCACCATCACGCTCGCCGGCTATGCGTTCGCACGGCTGGAGTTCCCCGGCCGGACGCTGTGCTTTTATCTCTTCCTGCTCCAGCTCATGCTGGCGCCGGTCGTGCTGATCGTCCCCAATCTCACGACGATCGCGAAGCTCGGCCTCTATGACAGCCTGCTCGGCGTGATGGCGCCCTATTTCGCCTCGGCCTTCGGCACCTTCCTGATGCGCCAGGCCTTCCGGGCGATCCCGCGTGAGTTGGAGGACGCCGCTTTGATCGACGGCGCCAGCGTCTTCCAGCGCATCGGCTTCATCTATCTGCCGCTGGCCAAGCCCTCGCTCGTCGCCTTCTCGATCGTCTCCGTCACCGCCCATTGGAACGAGTTCCTCTGGCCGCTGATGGTGATCAATTCGCCCGATCTGCGTCCGCTGACCGTTGGCCTCGCCTCCTTCACCCGCGGGGCGGAAGGCGCGCAGGCCTGGGGCGTCATCGCGGCGGGAACCCTCTTGGTCAGCGCCCCGCTGCTGATCGCCTTTGCGCTGTTCCAGCGCGCCTTCGTCAACTCCTTCGTCTCCTCCGGCATCAAATAAGGGAAGCCACCATGACGACCACCAGACGCTCCGTAATCGCCGGCGCCGCGCTCGCCGCGAGCTTCGCGCTCTCGCCCGCCTTCGCGCAGGCCCCCACCGAGATCGAGCTGTTCTTCCCCGTCCCCGTCGACGGCCAGCTCGCCCGCGACATGGCCGCGATGATCAAGGAGTTCAACGAGAAGAACCCGTCGATCAAGGCGACGCCGGTCTATACCGGCTCCTATGACGAGACCCTGATCAAGACCCGCGCCGCAATGAAGGCCGGCAAGCCGCCGGCCGCCGTGATCATGTCCGCCAACTTCCTGCTCGACCTCAAGATTGAGGGCGAGATCCAGCCGATGGACGGCCTGATCAAGGCCGACGGCAAGACCAACGACCAGTTCATGGGCCAGTTCTTCGACGCGCTGCACGGCAATGCCGTGCTCGACCGTCAGGTCTATGGCGTGCCCTTCCACAACTCGACGCCGCTGCTTTACGTCAACACCGACCATCTCAAGGAAGCCGGCCTCAACCCCGACAAACTGCCCGCCAACTGGGAAGAGCTGGTCACCACCGCCAAGAAGCTCACCAAGCGCGACGGCGACCGCGTCACCCGCTGGGGCATGATGATGCCCTCCAACTATGACTACGGCGGCTGGATCCTGCAGGCGCTGACCCATTCCAATGGCGGCCAGTGGTTCAATGTCGATTATGGCGGCGAGGTCTATTACGACACCCCCTCCATGCTGGGCGCCCTGACCTTCTGGTCCGACCTCGTCTCCAAGCACAAGGTCCACCCCGCCGGCGTCCAGGCGGGCGGCGCGGTTTCCTCGGCCTTCCTCTCCGGCCAGGCCTCGATGATGCTGCTCTCGACGGGTTCGCTGACCCATATCCGCAACAATGCGAAATTCCCCTACAAGGTCGCCTTCGTCCCGAAGAACGTGAAGAATGAGGTGCCGATCGGCGGCGCCTCGCTGGTCATCCCGACCGGCGTCGAGGGCGAGCGCCGCAAGGCCGCCTGGACGCTCATCAACTGGATGACCGCGCCTGAGAAGTCCGGCTGGTGGAGCCGCGCTACCGGCTATTTCGCCCCCAACAAGGCCGCCTATGACCTGCCGGAGATGAAGGAGTTCCTCGCCAAGAACCCCGACGCCGGCATCGCCGTCAGCCAGCTCGCCTTCGCCAAGCCGTGGTTCGCCACCTACAAGACCGTCCCCGTCCGCAAGGCGATCGAGGACGAGCTCGCCGCCGTGCTCTCGGCCAAGAAGACGCCGAAGGAGGCGCTGGTCGCTGCTCAGAAGGGCGCCGACGAGATCATGCGTCCTTACGTCGAGCAGACCGCGCTGAAGCTGCCGACGAACTGACGATTGCTCGACGTTCGCCGCTCGTGCTCCTCCCCTCCCCCTCGTGGGGAGGGGCTGGGGGTGGGGGGCGAACGACCGGGTTCGACGCACGATCATCAACGCGGTTGCAGCAGCGGCAATGCACCATCGTCCCAACGCCCGCTTCTGCTTTCCGCCCCCCACCTAGCCCCTCCCCACAAGGGCGAGGGGTACGCGTTTCATCCTGCCAGGCAAAATCCCATGCTCATCGCCCAGATCACCGACCTGCACATCCGCCCGCGCGGCAAGCCCGCCTATCGCGTCTCCGAGACCAATGCGCTGAGCGAGCGCGCGCTCGATGTCGTCGCCAGGCTCTCGCCTCGCCCTGATCTTCTGGTCATCACCGGCGATCTGACAGACTGCGGCCTGCCCGAGGAATACGCCATCCTGCGCGCGATGCTCGATGGCCTCTGCATTCCCGTCCTCGTCGTGCCGGGCAACCATGATCGCCGCGAGACGCTGACCGCGGGGCTGGCGCTCGACGCCCGCCAGGTTCTTGACGGCGGCTTCGTCCAGTTCGTCGCCGATTGCGGCCCGATGCGGCTGATCGGCCTCGACACGCTGCTGCCGGGCAAGAGCGCCGGTGCGCTCTGCGCCCAGCGGCTCGCCTTCCTCGACACGGCGCTGTCGGAAGCCGATGGCAAGCCCGTCGCGATCTTCATGCACCACCCGCCCTTCGATTGCGGCATCGCCCATATGGACGCGATCAGGCTGCTCGACGGCGCGCAGGAGTTCGCGGCGATCGTCGCGCGCCATCCCAACATCGAGCGCATTCTCTGCGGCCATCACCACCGGCCGATCGTGACGCGCTTTGCCGGCACGATCGCGCAGATCGCCCCCAGCGTGACGCATCAGGTCACGCTCGACCTGTCGGAGAAAAGCGATTCGACCTTCCACATGGAACCGCCCGCCTATCTGCTTCATTCCTTCCGCGAGGGCGCGGGGTTCGTCACGCATACGGCCTTTGTCGAGCGCTTCCCGGGCCCCTATCCCTTCGTGCTCGACGCCGATTATCCCGGCGGCCATTGAACGGCGGCCAAGCCGGCCCCGCGATTGACGGGAGGACGCTTCGCCCATACGAGCCGGGGATGGCTCCGCGCGGCCATCCCCAAAACAGCGTTGCCCCGAAAACAGCGCTGCCCCGAGAAGGAGACAACCCGAGAATGAGCACCTGGCCCGTCTATGGAGAGATCACCGGCCCGATCGTGATGATCGGCTTCGGTTCGATCGGCCGCGGGACGCTGCCGCTGATCGAACGGCACCTGAAGTTCGACAAGAGCCGCTTCGTCGTCATCGCGCCCGATGACCAGAACCGCCATCTCCTCGACGAACGAGGCATCCGCTTCATCCAGGAAGCCGTGACGCTTGAGAACTACAAGGACATGCTGTCCCCGCTGCTGACCGCCGGCGGCGGGCAGGGCTTCTGCGTGAACCTCTCCTGCGACACCGGCTCGCGCGACATCATGGAGCTCTGCTCCAGCCTCGGTGCGCTCTATATCGACACGGTCAACGAGCCCTGGCTCGGCTTCTATTTCGACGAGACGAAGGGCCCGGGCGAGCGTTCGAACTATGCCCTGCGCGAGATGACGCTCGCCGCCAAGCGCGCCCGGCCAGCCGGCTCGACCACGGCCGTCTCCTGCTGCGGCGCCAATCCCGGCATGGCCTCCTGGCTCGCCAAGAAGGCTCTGCTGAACGTCGCCTCCGACATGCGCCTCAACGTGCCGCAGCCGACCACCCGCGAGGAATGGGCCGGGTTGATGAAGCAGGTCGGCGTCAAGGGCATCCACATCGCAGAGCGCGACACCCAGCGCTCGAAGAACCCCAAGCCGCCAGGCGTCTTCGTCAACACCTGGTCGGTCGAGGGCTTCATCTCCGAGGGCGTCCAGCCGGCCGAACTCGGCTGGGGCACCCATGAGAAGTGGATGCCGGACAATGCCCGGACCCACGAAACCGGATCCCAGGCGGCGATCTATCTGATGCAGCCGGGCGCCGAGACCAAGGTTCGCAGCTGGTGCCCGACGCCGGGGCCGCAATACGGCTTCCTGGTGACGCATAACGAGTCGATCTCGATCGCCGACTATTTCACGGTGCGCGACGACAGCGGCAAGGCGATCTATCGCCCGACCTGCCACTACGCCTATCACCCCGCCAATGATGCGGTGCTCTCGCTGCACGAGATGTTCGGCAATGCCGGCCGCCCGCAGGAGGAGCATCACATCCTCGACGAGGAAGAGGTCATCGATGGCATCGACGAGCTCGGCGTGCTGCTCTACGGCCACGACAAGGGCGCCTACTGGTTCGGCTCGCAGCTCTCGACCGAGGAGACCCGCAAGCTCGCCCCCTACCAGACCGCGACCGGCCTGCAGGTCACCTCGGCCGTGCTCGCCGGCATGGTCTGGGCGCTGGAAAACCCGAAAGCCGGCATCGTCGAGGTCGAGGAGATGGACCTCGACCGCTGCCTCGAAATCCAGATGCCCTATCTCGGGCCGGTGAAGGGCTACTACACCGACTGGACCCCGCTCGACGGCCGCCCGGGCCTCTTCCCGGAAGACATCGACGAAAGCGACCCCTGGCAGTTCCGGAATATTCTGGTTCGGTGAGGGCATAAGAGGCCTGCGCCGCGGCATCCCAGGCCGCGGCGCAGGTGGCTGCTCAAGCTTCCTGATAGCGCATCTGTTCGAGATCGGCGATCAGCCCCGGTCCGGTCGGGTGCCATCCGAGCCGTTGCCGCGTCTTCTCGCTCGAGGCCGAGAGGTCTCGGCCGGCAAAGGCTGCAAGCCAACCGAAATGACCGGCTGCCGCTTCCGAGCTCATGGCGACGACGGGCACGTTCAAGCCCCGCCCGATGACCGCCGCGATCTCACGAAACGGAATGCCTTCCTCCGCGACCGCATGGTACCGGGCGCCTGCTTGGCCCTTCTCTAGCGCCAGCCTGTAGAGACGGGCCGCGTCGAGAACATGCGTTGCCGACCAGCGATTGTTTCCCTCGCCGACATAGGCGGAGACGCCCGATCTGCGGGCCAGCGCGATGGCCTCGGTGATCAGGCCTTGCTTGATCCGATCGTGGATCTGGGACAGCCGCATCACCGACAGGTTGACGCCACCTTCCAGCACAGCCGCGCCCGCCAATTCCGAGGCAATGCGCGGATTGGGATGGTTGGGATCGAAATGGTCTTCGGTCGCGGGCTCATTGGGGGCCAACGTCCCCATCGACGTGCTCGACGAGATGATCAGGGGCCTCTCGGAGCCCTGGAGGCCCGCACCAAGCGCTTCGATCGCTCGCCTGTCCTTCTCGCAGTTCGCCACGAATTTCGAGAAGTCGTGGTCGAAGGCCGTGTGGATCACGCCGTCCGATCCGGCCACCCCCCTTCGGAGGCTGTCCAAGTCCTCGATGTCGCCGCGATGAACCTCGGCTCCGGCCTCGACGAGGGAACGGGCGCCCGCATCGGAACGCGTAAGCCCCAGAACCTGATGACCCGCCTCGATGAGTTCGGAAACAATGGCCGAGCCGATGAAGCCGGTCGAGCCAGTGACGAATACGCGCATAAATCAGTCTCCTGGTTTGCATGAGACTGACTATCGGCACGCCCGTGATTCTATTAAAGTAGTGACCTTATCGGGGTATGATTGCTAACAGGCTCGGCCCCTCGGAGATCGACATGCCTCAGGCGCCCGATAATCGTCTCGGAAGCTATCTGAAGGACCGCCGAAGCCGGCTGGATCCGGCCGCCTTCGGCTTCCCTGCGGAACGCAGGCGCACGCCGGGGCTGCGCCGCGAGGAGGTCGCCCAGCGCTCCAACATTTCCGCCACCTGGTACACATGGCTGGAACAGGGGCGCGGCGGGGCACCGTCGGCCGACGTGCTGAACCGGATCGCCGGCGGGCTGATGCTGACCGAATCCGAGCGCGAACATCTTTTCATGCTGGGGCTCGGGCGACTGCCCGAGGCCCGTTACACGGCATCCGAGGGGGTCACGCCGCGTTTGCAGCGGCTGCTCGATGCGTTCGAGGTCAGCCCAGCGATCGTCAAGACCGCCACCTGGGATGTGGTCGCATGGAACCGGGCGGCCGCCGCGGTGCTGACCGATTATGGCACGCTGCTTCCCGGTCAGCGCAATATCCTGCGCCTCGTCTTCGGCGACGCGCGCGTTCGCGCCAAGCAGCAGGATTGGCAGAGCGTGGCTCGTTTCGTGGTGGGGGCCTTCAGGGCAGACGCGGCGCGCGCAGGCGCCGTTTCCGAGATCGCCCAGCTGGTGGCCGAGCTTTGCCGGATCAGCCCCGAATTCGAAGCGCTGTGGAACGACAATGAGGTTCACGCTCATGGCGAAGGGGTCAAGCGCATCCGCCATCCCATCCTCGGCCCGATCGAGCTGGAGTTTTCGGCCTTTACCGTCGACGGCCGGCCCGACCTCGGCATGATCGTCTATAATCCGGTCTCGCCATCCGATGCGGACGCGATCCGATCGCTCATCGCCTCGCAGCCCGCGAAACCGGCGCGATGACACGTCACCGTTTCGGGCGCTCGACCTTGACCCCCGCCAGCAGCGCCCCACCGGTGAGGAAGAACAGGATCAGCACCGCCAGCCCCGCCCTTTGGCTGGCGAACACCGTCGTCGCCAGCGCCACCAGCGTCGGCCCGAGGAAGGACGTCACCTTTCCCGACAGCGCGAACAGCCCGAAGAACTCGCCAACGCGCTCCGGCGGCGCCAGCCGCGCCATCAGGCTGCGCGAGGAGGCCTGCAGTGGCCCGGCGACGAGCCCGATCAGCAGGCCTAAGCCCAGATAGACCTTCTCCGGCAGCGAGCCGAACAACCCGTCTCCCGGCATGGCCGGTGCGGCCTCGACCATAAACAGGATGCGGTCGGGCGCCAGCGAGAGAATGCCGAGGCAGGCCAGCAGCAGGCAGCCGATCGCCCCCAGCACCACCGCCTTGCCGCCGATGGCGTCATCGACCCGGCCGCCGATCCAGGCGCCGAGCGTGCCGGTGATCGTCAGCAGGATGCCGAAGATGCCGATCTCGATCGTCTGCCAGCCGAAGACGCCGGCGGCGTAGATGCCCCCGAAGGCGAACAGCGCCACCAGCGCGTCCTGGTAAATCATGTTGGCGAGCAGGAAGCGCCCGAGCGAGGGCAGCCGCGGCAGTTCCCGCAGCGTGTCCATCAGGCGGCCGACGCCGCCTTTCGCGGCTTCCGCCAGGCGCATCCCGGTGCGGGTGGTATCCGGCGTCAGCAGGAACATCGGCGTCACGAAGAGCACGAACCACACAGCCGTCAGCGGCCCGGAGAAGCGGTCGCCCTCGCGCGCGGCGGCGTCGAGCCCCAGCATCGGCGTCAGACCGACCAGCGTCTTGCCCGTGAGCGGATCGGCCGCCAGCAGCGCCAGCACGATCGCCAGCGAGATCAGCCCGCCGAGATAGCCGATGGCCCAGCCCGTGCCCGACAGCCAGCCCAGCCGCTCCGGCGGCACCAGCCGCGTCATCATCGCATTGTTGAAGCTGGTCGCGAATTCTGCGCCGATGGTCGCGACCACGAAACCGCACAACGCGATCGGCACGGCCCAGGGCGAACCCGGCACGGCAAACCAGAGCGCGCCCGAACCCAGCACCAGCATCGCGCCGAACACCGCGATCCAGGGCTTGCGCGGCCCTGTCCGGTCGGCGATGCCGCCGAGCAGCGGCGAGAGCAGCGCGATGCACAAACCGGCAAAGCCCGTCGCATAGCCCCACAGCGCCTGGCCCTGCGCCGGATCGGCGGCGAGCGCGGCAGCGAAGAACGGCGCGAAGACGAAGGTCGTGATCAGCGTGAAGAAAGGCTGTGCCGCCCAGTCGAAGAACAGCCAGGCGGTAACGGCGCGGCGGGGCGGATAAGAGGTCGGTTGCACCGCTCAGCCCTCATCCTGAGGAGCAAGGCGCAAGCCTTGCGTCTCGAAGGATGCTCCAGCGGTCTCAGGAGCCTCTGCGACCATCCTTCGAGACGCGGCTCCGCGGCTCCTCAGGATGAGGGCTGCGCGCACCAGGTTCACTGCAGCGTCGTCTCGGGGTCGCCGCCATTGCGCGCCAGTTCGATCTCGGTGATCGCGACCAGCACCTCGGCGCGCTCCTTGAGGCTGCGCGCTTCGAGCAGCGCCTGCTTTTCGCGCGGCCCGAACGGGCACATCATCGAGAGCGCGTTGACCAGCGCCTCGTTGGGCGCATCGTTGACGCCCTTCCAGTCGATCTTGAGATCGCTCGCCTTGGCGAAGGCGCGCAGCGCCTTCAGCAGGCCGTTGCGGTCGACCTCGTCCTCGCCGGCCCGGGCCGTGAAGTCGAGGCTGAACTCGTCATAGATCACGCGGCATTGCCGATAGGGCGTCGTCGCCGACAGTTCCTCGGCGATGCGGAAGCGGGAAATCCCGGTCAGGGTCAGGATGTAGCGGTCGTCGCCCGTCTCGGCGAACTGGGTGATGCGGCCGAGACAGCCGACCTGCAGCAGGGCCGGCGTCGCCGCCTGGCGGCCGGTGTCGGGCTCGGGCTGGATGATGCCGATGACGCGCTGCGTGCGGATTGCGTCATCGATCATCGCGATATAGCGCGGCTCGAAGATGTTGAGCGGCATCTGTCCGCGCGGCAGCAGCAGCGCGCCGCCCAGCGGGAAGACCGGGATCACGGCCGGACAATCCTCGGGACCCGTATAGACCGCGTTCATGCCCATCGCCTGCACCACGCCGCTTTCATGAGAACAACAGGGTCGAGAGCTTGCGGCGGCCTGCCATGCTGTGCTCGTCCATCGGGCCCCAGGCCTCGAAGAGCTGCAGCAATTGCTTGCGGGCGCCGTCGTCGTTCCAGGCGCGGTCCGCCCGGATGATGGCGATCAGGTGATCGACCGCCTCCTCGCGCCGGTCGCGCGCATTCAGCGCCAGCGCGAGATCGAACCGGGCCTGATGGTCTTTGGGATTGGCCGCGACCGCCGCTTCCAGCTCGGCCGTATCGCCCAGCGCCGCCGCCTGCTGCGCCAGTTCGATCGCGGCGCGCACCGCCGCCACCGCGGGATCGGCCACCTTCGCTTCCGGCACCATGCTCAGGATGCCTGTCGCGCCCTCGATGTCGCCCATGTCGAGATGCAGCCGCGAAAGGCCCGCGATCGCCGCGACGTTCTCGGGCTCGTGTTCGAGCACGCCGGCATAGAGTTCGCTGGCGCCGGCGGCGTCGCCCGCCTCGCTGGCCGCCTTCGCCGCGGTCAGAAGCTCCTCGGTCGCGCCCGGCCCCATCTTTCCGACCAGCTTCTCGATGAAGGCCTTGATCTGGCTCTCGGGCTGCGCGCCCATGAACCCGTCGATCGGCTGGCCCTGCTTGAAGGCGATGACGGCGGGGATCGACTGGATGCCGAGCTGGCCCGGAATCTCCGGGAACTCGTCGATGTTCATCTTGACGAGCCGCACCTTGCCGCGCGCCTCCTTGACGACCTTCTCGATCACCGGGGTGAGCTGCTTGCAGGGCCCGCACCATGGCGCCCAGAAATCGACCAGCACGGGCTGGTTCATCGATTCGGCCACGACATCCTGCCGGAAGCCCTGCGTCGTCGTGTCCTTGATCAGGCCGGTTGGTGCGGCCGCCTCGCCATTGACCAGCATCGGTCGTCCTTCGTCGCGCATGTGATCACAAGAATGGTGCGGTGCGGCCGTCATTGCGGCAGCCGCACCATAGATGGGGAGGATCAGCCGCTCTGTCCATCGTCGGGAACCGGCAAATCGACGATCATCGGCTCATGGCCCGTCTCCCGCAGGAAAGCGAGCATGTCGTCGCGGGCGATCCGCAGGGTCGCCGTGTTGACCAGCGGGTGGAAGTTCATGTCCTCCCCGGTCATCAGGTTGGCGTCGAGCACCATCGTCACCGCGCCTTCACGGTCGTTGACGACAGCAAACGCCGTGACCGAGCCCGGCGTGACGCCGAGCTTCTCCATCAGCGCCTCCGCCGAACAGAAGGACAGCCGCCCGCTGGCGCCCAGCGTCTCGTGCAGGCGCTTCAGGTCGATGCGGGCGTTCTCCCGCGCCGACACCAGGAAGAGCCGGCCCTTCTTGTCCTTCACGAACAGGTTCTTCGAATGCAGGCCCGGCAGCGTGCCGCGCAGGCCCTGCGACTCGGCCACCGTGAACACCGCCTGATGGTCGATGCGGGTGAAGGCGATGCCCGACGCCGTCAGGCGGGCGCAGAGTTCGTCGGGCGTGAGCGGGGCGGAGCGGCTCTGCGGCATGTCGGCGTCGGCTCGGGCTCGGAAAGAATGGCTGAAGGCGATTGCCTAACGCTCCGCCCATCCGGTCACAAGCGCCGTTTTGCGGCCTGCCGGGCGCCAAACGGGGCGGCCCACGCCGGCGTTGGGCAAAAGATGAAACTTCCGCAACAAGGCGCTTGCACTGCGGGCCGCTTTGGGGCAATAAGCCGGCCTCCGCGGCGGAAACGACGCGGCCATGTCCTGATGCGGGAGTAGCTCAGGGGTAGAGCACAACCTTGCCAAGGTTGGGGTCGAGGGTTCGAATCCCTTCTCCCGCTCCAGGACATCACATTGCTGATAATGCACGCAAGCGTCGGGTTTCCCGGCGCTTTTTGCGTTTTGGGGCACTGCCGGGATCGCGGTGTCGCGCCGCCTCAACGCGGACCATTCAGCGCCTGCGACAAGGCCGCGCTCAAGGCGGGGGCCGCATAGGGCTTGCGGACCACGGGCACGGGATGGTCCATCACCGGGAGCTTCGACCCGTCCTCATACCCCGTGGCGAAGATGAAGGGCGTTCCGGCCGCGGCCAGGCGCAGCGCCACGGCGGCCGAGGTTTCGGCCCCCAGATTGACGTCGAGGATGGCGATGTCGGGAGCAGCCCGATCGAGCGCCGCCATGGCGTCGCCGACGCTGGCGCAGACGACCACGGTCTCGGCGCCCAGCGCCGTCAGCACGTCCTCCGCGTCCATCGCGATCAGGAACTGATCTTCCACCAGCAACACGTTCTTGCCATGAAGGAAAGAAGCGCTGCCGCGCGCCGTCGCATCCGCCACGGGCTGCGCCGCCGGAGGCGTCGCGGCCACGAGCCAGTCCACGAAGCGGGCGGGGATCGTCAGCCGCGCCACGACGCCGGCAGGCTCATAGGCGATGTCGCTGCGGCCGCCGAGATCGAACGGGATGCTGCGCGACACCAGCGCGGTGCCGAAGCCTGTGCGCGACGGCGGCGCCACCTGCGGTCCGCCGCTCTCGCGCCATTCGATCTGGCAGTCGCCCGTCACGGCGCGGCTCCAGCCCAAGGTGACCCGTCCGCTCTCGCGCGACAGGGCGCCGTACTTCGCCGCATTGGTCGCCAGCTCGTGGACGACGAGCGCCAGCACCGAGAAGGCGCGCGTGTCCAGCGCCACGGGCGGCCCCTCGATCGCGATCCGCTCGCCCTGGCTGCGATACGGACCGAGCTCGGCCTCGAACAGGTCCCGCAGGACGCCGCCGCCGCTCTCATGCATCGCCTGATCGTGGGCGAAGGACAGCGCCTCGATCCGGCCCTGGATGGTCTGGACATAGGAGGCGATCGCGACCTCGTCCTGGACCGGATAGGAGATCACCGAGCGGATCACCGCGAGGATGTTCTTGACCCGGTGATTGAGCTCCTGGTTGAGCATCTTCTGGCGGATTTCGGCCTTCTGGTGCTCCTCGGCCAGCAACTCGCCATGCCGCAGAACGACCTCGACCAGAGCGATGCGGGCCGATTCGGCCAATTCGCGCTCGACCTGCGTCCAGGGACGCGAGCGGTTCTCGACCGTCTGCTTCCAGACGGCGAAGCTCTGCCGCGGCGTCAGCCGGTCGCCGAGCGGCCCCGATGTGTAGGTCTTGTTGGGATCGCCGCCCCATTCGATCGTCTGGACCAGTTCGCGGCGAAAGAAGAACAGGTAGTCGCGCGGCAGCTGCGACAGCGGCACGGCCATCATGCCGGAGACGTCGGCGGCGAACGGGCCGGCCGTCGCCAGCGCCTCGGACAGGGCGCTGGTGGCGAACACGCCGCCCGGCGTCACCGCGCCGAGGAAGGCCGCGAGCTGGGGCGCGAATTCGGCGGGCGGCGCCACGCCCCATGACGACCATGATCCGTCGATCAGGAGCCCGACGCCATCGCAGGGCAGGAGCTTCGGAAACTCGCCCAGATGCGAGCGCAGGAAGGCCGCGACGTCGGTGGTATGGACCGAAGAGGCCAGCAGGTCGCTGAGGAAGGCGCGCGCGCGGTCGCCGGCCGCCAGCCTCTCCTTCTGGGTCAGCGCGCCGAGCTGAAGCGAGAAGAACTCGCCGAAGATTTCCGCCGCGATGCGCTGGTTCATCGACATGGCGCGCGGCGTGTAGTGATGGCAGGCGATCAGCCCCCAGAGCTGTCCGTCGACGATGATCGACACCGACATCGACGCCGCCACGCCCATATTGCGCAGGTATTCGCAGTGAATCGGCGAGACGCTGCGCAGATGGGCATAGGAGAGGTCGAGCGGCAGCCCCGCGTCGTCGAGCACCGGCGCGATCGGGAACCGCTCGCCGCTCGAATTGGACACCAGCCGGATCGGATTCAGCAGATAGAGTTGGCGCGCCTGCTGCGGGATGTCGCTGGCCGGGAAATGCTGGCCCATGAAGCTCTCGAGATCGGAGCGCTTGGCTTCGCTGACGACCTGGCCCGAACCATCGGCCGCGAATTTGTAGATCATCACCCGGTCATATTGCAGCACCGAGCGCAGCAGCCGGGCGGCGCCGCCGATCAGGTCGCGCAACGTCGCGACATGGCTCAGCCGTCCGACCAATGTGCGGGCGAATTCGAGCGGGGACGAGGTGCCCCTGGCCGTCGCCGGCTCGAACTCGATCAGCGCATTGCCCTTGAACCGGTGGACGCTGATGTCGAAGCTGCGTCCGGTCGTGGGCAGCTCGGTCCGGGGCATCAGCCCGGGCCGGGACGGCTGGCCGGAGCGCGCGAGCGCATTGCGCAATTCGTGGACCGGGGTTCCGCCGAGGATCTCCTCCAGCTTGCGGCCGACGAGATCTCCATCGGGCAGGCCGAGGAACGAAGCGGCATTGGCGGACTGACGCCGGATCACCACGGCGCCCTCGTCGCAGACGAGCAGGCAGCCATGCGGCTGGATGCTGCCGGGGATGTGGATCGGCTCGCGGTCGCAGTTCGTCAGATCGACGCTCGCCATCTCAGGAAAATCCGTTGCGCTTCAGGGCTGATGCCGCGTGGTCGAAGCAGATCGCCGCCGCCGCAGCCGCGGTCTGCCGGTCGACATGGGGAAGGTCATCGATGATCTTGACGAAATTCTGCCAGTTGGAGACGCCTCGCGCCTGGCTCGCGAGATGCCGGGCGCCATGCGTCCCGTCGAAGCCCAGCCGGGCCGCCATGGTGACGATCATGCGAGCACCCAGCGACGACCCTTCCAGCACGTAGGCGACGCCGATGCGGTGGGAGATGTCTTTTGACAGGTCGAGCGGATCGACCGACGGCCGCTCCAGTCCGAGAGCCGCGAGATCCTCCGCGATCAGCGGGGCGATGAGGCTCGGTTGCCAGGCGCCGAACGCCGCGGGCCAGTCGCTGTCGCGCAGATAGTCCTCGACCGCGACACGGTGGGCGAAGGAGGCGCGCAGGAAGGCGTGGTAGCGCGCCGGACCATCGATCGGGCCGACCAGCCTGTCGAGCCGATCATGCGCGGGCCGTGTCTGCTCGCGCAGGAGAAAGCGAAAAGAGGGTGCCGACATGGAACAGAGGCGAGCGTGGCGATCGCTCGGGCGCCTTTTTGCTGAAGGCCGCTCGCCGACAGACACGTCGTCGAGGCGGCATGAGAGGTGCAGCGGAACGCCGCGGTGCCATTCAGCAATGCCTCACCATGCGTAAAGTTCCAACCGGCCCGCCCGGCCCGGCCCCCCCCGTCGCCCTCACAAAACCGACGACATCCCGCCATCGACATAGATGATCTGGCCGTTGACGTAATTCGAGGCGGACGACGCCAGAAACACCGCGGTGCCGATCAACTCGTCCGGCTTGCCCCAGCGGCGTGCCGGGGTGCGGCCCTTGACCCAGGCGTCGAAGGTGGGGTTGTCGATCAGCGCCTGGTTCATGTCGGTGATCATGTAGCCCGGGCCGATCGCATTGGCCTGGATGCCGGCCTCGGCCCATTCGGCAGCCATGGCCCGCGTCAGCATCTTGATGCCGCCCTTGGCGACCGTGTAGGGCGCCACCGTCGCCCGCGCCAGCTCGCTGGTCAGCGAGCCGATATTGATCACCTTGCCAGCCCCACGCGCGATCATGCGCTTGGCCGCCTCGCGCCCGATCATGAAGGCCGAGGTCAGGTTGGTGTCGATCACGCGCTGCCAATCGGCAGTGGCGAGCTCGACCATCGGCTTGCGGAACTGGATGCCGGCATTGTTGACGAGGATGTCGACCGCAATGCCCGCCGCGTCAAAAGCCTCGAAGGCGGCGACGATCGCCGCCTCGTCGGTGACATTGAACGGCGCGGGCTCGGCCTTATGGCCGGCGGCCCGGAATTCCGCGACCGCCTCGTCGACCCGGTGCGGGTCGGTGCCGTTGATCAGGATGCGCGCGCCGGCGACCGCCAGCCCTTCCGCCATCGCACGGCCCAGCCCGCGCGAGGAGCCGGTGACGAGGGCGGTCTTGCCCGAGAGGTCGAAGAGGGGATTGGTCATGCGATCCTCACAGGCTGGAGCGGCGGACGGTCAGGTCGGACCGCTCGAAGACGGCGGGCAGAAGCTCGACGCCGAGGCCCACGCCTTCCATCGGCAGGACATAGCCGTCCTTGATCACCGGCATCGTGGTGACAAGCTCGTTGTACCACCCGGTGTAGAAGGCGCGCACCGATTCCTGGATCAGCGTGTTGGGCTGGCTGAAGGAGGCGTGGATCGCCGCGATGAAGCCGACCGGGCCGATGCAGTCATGCGGCGCGAAGGGGCGGTGATAGGTGTCGGCCAGCGCCGCGATCTTGCGGCCCTCCGTCAGTCCGCCGGTCCAGCAGAGGTCGGCCATGACGATGTGCATCGCGTCGCGGTCGAGCATGTCCTTGTAGGGGAAGCGCGAGCCCAAAGTCTCGCTGGCGCAGACCGAGACGGTGGTCGAGCGCGCGAACTCGCTGAGCGCTTGGGGCGAGTTCATCCGGATCGGATCCTCATACCAGGTCGGGCTGTACTGCTCGAGCACCCTAGCGATCTTGATCGCTGTCGGCAGGTTCCAGAGCGAGTGCATCTCGACCATGATCTCGATCTTGTCGCCCACCGCCTTGCGGATCTTCTCGAAGGGCTCACAGGCCTTGCGCATCTGGTCGGGCGTGATGTGGAGGCCCTGGTTCTCGATTCCCGCCGGATCGAACGGCCAGATCTTCATCGCCGTGATGCCGCTCTCGAGCAGGCTCTCGGCCACCGCGTCGGCGCGGTTCATGAAGCCGTCGAGATCCTCATAGGGGCCCTCGGTCTCGCCGAGATTCCAGGTCGAGACCGGCTTGATGTTCTGCGTCCGGACATAGTTGTAGCCGGCACAGGTGTTGTAGATCCGCTGCTTGTCGCGGCACAGGCCGCCGAGCATCTGGTGCACCGGCTGACCGCAGACCTTCCCGAACACATCCCACAGCGCGATGTCGACGGCCGAGGTGGCGCGGGACTCGACGCCGGTCGAGGCCTGGGCCATCGGCAGGTTGGTCATCTCCCGGTGCAGCGCCTCGATGTGCAACGGGTTCTTGCCGAGCAGCCGCATCGCCAGCGTGTCGTGCAGATGCGCCTCGACCGCGCCGGCGCCATAAAACGTCTCGCCCAGCCCGATAATCCCGGCATCGGTATGGACTCTGACCCACAGGACGTTGGCGAACTCCTCCGTCCGCAGCGTTTCGATCGCGGTGATCTTCAAAGCCTGCCTCCCTGGCCTCACGCATCCTTGGACAGCCGGGCGGGCTGCTGAACGCTGTGGTTGATAGCGATCCGGCGGGGACACGATGCTGTGAAACCGGCGGACAAGCACCGACCATACGGCCGCTTGTAAAATATCACAATATGTTTAGTGTCGCCCTCAAGACGAGAGCCACACGAAGGGCTCCGCAGGAGGAAAGCGATGGCCCTGCGCGCAAGCCGGCCGAAACTGGTTCAAGCGGATGCGGCGGGCGAAGCGCCGCGTCGCAACCGCGTCAATCTGTTCGACCTGGCCTATCAGCGCATCGAGGAACTGCTGGTCCGCTGCGAACTGGCGCCCGGTCGCTTCCTGGCAATGCAGGACCTGCAGGATCTCACCGGCTTCGGCCGCACCCCGGTTCATCACGCGGTCAACCGGCTGGCCGCCGACACGCTGATCGTGATCCGCCCGCGCCACGGCTTGCAGATCGCGCCGATCGACCTCGCCCGCGAGCGGGTGCTGCTCCATCTGCGCCGCGACATCGAGCGCTTCGTCATCAGGCTCGCCGCCGAGCGCGCCGGGCCCTCCCACCGCAACCAGATGCTGCATATGGAGCGCCTGCTGCGCGAGCGCCACGACGGGTTGACCCTGGCCGAGTTCAACACGCTCGACCGCCGGATCGACCAGATGGTGCTCTCAGCCGCGGGCGAGCCCTTCCTCGAACACACGCTGCGGCCGCTGCACACGCTCTTCCGGCGCATCGGCTTCATCTATCACGCCCATATGGCGGAAAAGCCCAGCCTGGAGGGCACGATCGACCACCATATCGCCGTGCTGAACGCCGTCGCCACGCGTAACACCGAGAAAGCCGTCGCGGCGTCCGATGCGCTGATCGCCTTCGTCGAGGGAATGTTCGACGAGATGGAAACCCGCATCGACCCGTCGCTGCTCGATTGCAGCATCGAACCACTGCTGAACACCTGAAACCTCACCCTCACAAGACCCGATCAGCGAGAGCCGCACCGACCATGCGCATCATCTTCCACGGCGACAACGCCGCCTCCTTCAGCCAGGGCTTTGCCGACCTCGTCGGGCCGGACGCGCAGATCCGCATCCTGCCCGACATCCTTTCGACACCGGCCGATCGCGAGGCCTACGCCGGCGCCGAGGCGATCATCGGCGTGAAGTTCGATGCCGGCCTGCCCGTGCCGGCGGGCCTCAAGCTGTTTCACGTCCCCGGCGCCGGCTATGACGCGGTCGATCTCGCTTTGCTCCCGGCGCAGACCAGCGTCTGCAACTGCTTCGGCCACGAACAGGCGATCTCGGAATATGTGATGAGCGCGCTGCTCGCCCGCGCCATCCCCCTCGCCGATGCCGACGTCAGGCTGCGCCAGGGCGACTGGGCCTATTGGGCCGGCGCTCCCGACCGCGTCCATGGCGAGATCGCGGGCCAGACCATCGGCCTGCTCGGCTTCGGCCATATCGGCAAGGCGATCGCGCGGCGCGCCAAGGCCTTCGAGATGAAGGTCCATGTCGCCAACCGCAGCGCGGTCGCGACCTCCGACCTCGTCGACCGCGCCTTCGGGCTCGACGACCTCGCCGCCTTCTGCGGGTCGGTCGATGCGCTGGTGGTCTCCGTTCCGCTGACCGCCGACACCACGGGCATCATCGGAGAGGCCGCCCTCGCGGCGATGAAGCCCGATGCCGTCATCATCAATGTCGGCCGCGGCCCGACCATCGACGAGGCGGCGCTGTTCGATGCGCTGCAGGCCAAGCGCATCGGCGGGGCGATCATCGACACATGGTATCGGTATCCAAACGCGGGAGAGCCCAATATTTTACCATCCAGACTGGCTTTCCATGAGCTTTCAAACGTTTTAATGACACCGCACATGTCGGGCTGGACGAGCGGCACCATCCGCCGCCGGCAGCACACCATGGCGGACAACATCAGGCGGTGCTTTTCCGGCGCCGCTCTTACAAACGTGGTGCGAAAGGGTACTTCCAGCGCCTGATCGCCAGCAAACCGGCCATACGAAGCCGGAGCAACAACGCATAACCCAATGCCAAACCGAGGAAACGGCACCATGAACCTGACGAAACATCTCAAGATAGCCGGCACGCTGCTCGCCTTCGGCGCCGGCATGCTGGTCGCCGGACAGGCCACCGCCCAGTCGGTGACCGACATCGTCAAGCGCGGATCGGTCAAGATCGGCGTGCTGATCGGCGCCCCGCCCTATGGCTCGGTCGACTCGCAGGGCAACGCCATCGGCTATGATGCCGACGTGATCGCGCTGGTCGGCAAATATCTCGGCGTCAAGGTCGAGATGGTGCAGCTGACCCCGCCGGCCCGCATTCCGGCGCTTGAAGCCAACAAGGTCGACTTCCTGGTCTCGACGCTGGCCCCGACGCCCGAGCGCGCCAAGGCCGTGATGTTCTCGATCCCCTACAGCGCCTTCCAGACCGGCATCTACGCGAAGAAGAACCTCGCGGTGAAAACCTGGGCCGATCTCAAGGGCAAGAAGGTCGGCGTCAACCGCGGCTCCAGTGTCGAGCGCGAGTTCACCAGCCGCGAGAAGGAGCTGAACCTCACCATCCTGCGCTTCGAGGACGACGCCACCGTGATGCAGGCGCTGTTCTCGGGACAGGTCGAGGCCATCGCCGGCCCCGACGCCCAGGCCAACGCGGCCATGAAGGCGCGCGGCGAAACCGAGACCGAGCTGAAATTCGTTTTCGGCGTGCAGCCCAACTCGATGGCCATGCGCAAGGACGCTTACGAACTGCGCCAGTGGCTCAACAACTTCATCTACTACATCAAGCAGAACGGCGAGCTCGACGCGATCTCGCAGAAGTGGGTCGGCAGCCCGCTGCCCCCGCTCCCGACCTTCTGATCCGAACCGTCAACCGGCCGGTGCGCCTCGGCGCACCGGCGATTTTGGCCTCAGAAGCCTGAAGGAGCGCGGCTTTGCTCTTCCAAGACGTCATTTCCCGATGGCCGATGATCCTGAACGGGATCGCCCTGACGCTGGTTCTGTCCTTCGTCGCGATCGGGCTCGGCATCGTGCTGGCGACCCTGCTGACCGCGCTTCGCAGCCTGGCCGGCGCCTGGGCCGGCTACATCGTCGATGCCTATGTCGAGCTGATGCGCAACACGCCCTTCCTCGTGCAGCTCTTCATGATCTTTTTCGGTCTGCCTCAGATCGGAATCCGCATGAATGGGCTCGAAGCCTCCGCCCTGGCGATGACGCTCAACCTCGCCGCCTATTCAACCGAGATCATCCGCGCTGGCGTCGATTCGATCCATAAATCGCAGGTCGAGGCGGGTCTCGCGCTCGCGATGAGCAGGCGCCAGGTCTTCCAGTATGTCGTGCTGCAGCCGGCCTTCGCGCGCGTCTGGCCGGCGCTGTCGAGCCAGTTCGTGCTGATGATGCTCGCCTCCAGCATCTGCTCCTTCGTCTCGGTGCAGGAATTGTCGGGAACGGCCGCCATCATCGAGGCTGACACCTTCCGCAGTTTCGAGACCTACATCATCGTCACGCTGGTCTATCTCGTCCTGGCGCTCTCGCTGAAGCTGTTCCTCAACTGGCTCGGGCGCAGGATCTTCCCGCAGGTTTCCGGGCTGGCCCGACTGGACGCGAAAGCGGAGGCCGCCTGATGACCACCTTCGGTTGGCCCGAGGCCTATTTCATTCTGCGCGCCGCAAGCTGGACGATCGCGCTCACCGTCATCGCCTTCGTCATCGGCGGCATCATCGGCGGCGTTTTCGCGATCATGCGCCTGTCGCGCTCTCCCCTGCTGCGCCGGATCGCCGCCGGCTACATTCTCGTCATCCAGTCGATTCCGGTGCTCATGGTGTTGTTCATGAGCTATTACGGGCTGTCGGCGGCGGGTATTGAGCTGCCGCCCTTCCTGGCCGCCTCGGCCTCGCTGGCGATCTACTCGTCGGCCTATCTGGCGGAGATCTGGCGCGGCTCGATCGAGTCGGTACCCCGCCAGCAATGGGAGGCTTCAGCCTCGCTGGCGCTCACCACCAGCCAGCAATACCGCTACGTGATCCTGCCGCAGGCCATGCGGATTTCGCTGCCGCCAACGGTCGGGTTCCTCGTGCAATTGGTGAAGAACACCTCGATCGTCCAGGTCGTCGGCTTCGTCGACCTGATGCGCGCCGGCATGCTGGTCAACAACGCGACCTATCAGGCCTTCCAGATCTTCACATTCGTCGCGGCGATCTATTTCGCGATCTGTTTCCCCCTGTCCCGGCTCAGCCGCCATCTCGAAAAGGTGATGAATGCCAGCCGTTCTCATTGACGACGTCCACAAGAGCTTCGGCAACCTCGAGGTCCTCAAGGGCGTTTCCCTCAGCGTCGAGCCCGGCCAGGTCGTCGCGCTGATCGGCCGGTCCGGCTCGGGCAAGAGCACGCTGCTGCGCTGCATCAACGGCCTCGAGGCGATCAACTCCGGCCGCATCGAGGTGGCCGGCCATGCCGTCGACCAGGATCCGAAGAAGCTGCGCGAGCTGCGCAAGGATGTCGGCATCGTCTTCCAGAGCTACAACCTGTTTCCGCATCTGACGGTCGGCCAGAACATCATGCTCTCGCCGCGCATCACGCAGAACGTGCCGCAGGACAAGGCGGCCGAGCGCGCCCGCGACGTGCTGGCTCAGGTCGGGTTGTCCGAGAAGTTCGACAGCTACCCGGACAATCTGTCGGGCGGCCAGCAGCAGCGCGTGGCCATCGCCCGGTCGCTGGCGATGCAGCCCAAGGTCATGCTGTTCGACGAGGTGACATCGGCGCTCGACCCGGAGCTGACCGGCGAAGTGCTGCTCGTCATGGAAAAGCTCGCGAAGGACGGCATGACCATGCTCCTGGTGACCCATGAGATGGCGTTCGCCCGCAACGTCGCGAGCACGACCATCTTCATGCATCAGGGCAAGATCTGGGAAAGCGGCGCCTCGCAGGAGCTCTTCGCCAACCCGCAGACGCCCGAACTGCGCAACTTCGTCAGCGCCGGCGCCAAGTGAGACGCAAGGCGGCGCTCCCGTGGGGCGCCGCCTTCAGATCCTTCAGGCCGCCAGCGCCAGGGCGCCCTCGCGGGCGATGCCGGCCTGATCGAGCGCCTGCTTGATCCGCGCGATCTCGGCGTCGGGCAGCTTCATCAGCGGCGGCCGCACGACCGATTTGTCCAGCCGGCCGAGCAGCACCAGCGCCTCCTTCATGCGGTTGTGCATGTCCAGGAAGGGCGGCGCGTAGAACGCCTGGGACAGCGGCACGATGCGGTCGTTGACCGCCTGGGCCGCCTTCAGGTCGCCGGCCTGCACCGCCCGCCACAACGCCACCTGCAGATCGGCGATGACGCTGCCCGAGCCCGAGAGCAGGCCGTTGCAGCCGAGCGTCAGCGACGCCATCAGCCAGGACGAATGGGTGGTGAGCACGTTCACCGGACGGGCGAGGGCCTGGAAGGTGCGGATATGCTTCTCGTGCAGCATCGGATCGTTCGACCAGTCCTTGATCGCGACGATGGTCGGCACCGCCTCGAACAGCTTGAGGAGCGTCTCGAACGGATAGCCGAGCCCGCCGCCCATCGGATACTGGAAGGCGATGATCGGCACGTCGGTGGCGTCGGCGATGCGCCGGTAATGCGCGATCGCCATCTCCGGGCGCAACTGCCCGCCCATCGCCATGCTGTTGGGCGGGAAGACCAGCAGCGCCGAGGCGCCCTCGCGCTCCGCCATCGCCGCCAACCGCGCAGCCTCCATCGAACCATCGGCATAGATGCCGTTGATCAGCGGCACCCGGTCGCCGACTTCAGCGAGCGAAGCCGCGAGTATGTGCTGCTGCTCGGCGAAGGAGCAGGCATGGACCTCGGAGGCATGGCCGTTGACGGTGACGGCGCTGACCCCGTCGACCAGCGCGCAATCGCGCAGATGGCGGCGCGTCTGGCGCTCGTCGATGCTCATGTCCTCGTGGAGCGCGAGCAGCGTCGCCGGGATCACGCCGGCGGGCCGGAAGTCCTTGAAGCGAGGCATGGCCGTCTCCTGTTGTCGCCGCGGATCAGTCGTTCCAGATGCCGCCGGTGACGCTGATGGTTTCGCCGGTGATGTAGTCTGCCTCGTTGGAGGCCAGGAACGCCACCGTCTTGGCGATGTCCGACGGCAGGCCGGCGCGGCGCAGCGGGATCGCCTTGGCGCGGTCCTTGGCCGTCGGCAGCCCTTCGGCAGCGCGCTGGATCTCGGATTCGTCGCGCATCTTGGTCTCGACGATGAGCCCGGGCGCGATCGCGTTGACGCGAATGCCGTACTCGCCGATTTCCAGCGCCAGCGACTGCGTCAGCGACACCACCGCGAACTTCGAGGCGCAATAGGCGCCATAGGCCGCCACGCCCGACTTGCCCATCCAGGACGCGATGTTGACGATCGTGCCGCTGCGGCGCTCGACCATGCCGGGCGCGACCTGGCGGGTGACATGGAAGAGCCCGTCGACATTGATCCCGAAGGTCGCCTTCCACTCGGCCTCGCTCGTCTCGAGCAGCTTGCCGACCTTGCAGATGCCGGCATTGTTCACGAGGATGTCGATCGGTCCCAGCGCCTCTTTCAACGCGCCGATGCCGGCGACCACATCATCCTTCGACGAGACGTCACCGGCCGCGACCACGACACGACCGCCATCCCTGGAAAGCGCCGCGGCCGTCGCCTGCGCTGCCGCGCGGTCGAGATCGAAGATGCCGACCTCGCACCCCTCGGCGAGGAGCCGCGCCGCAATGGCCCGGCCGATGCCGTGCGCGGCGCCGGTGACGATCGCCTTGCGGCCGTTGAGTCCATACATGTGTCAGGCCTTGTTTTGGGTCAGCGTTCGATTTTGGGTTTGCGGTCGCCGCGCGCGGTCCAGCCGCCATCGACGACCATGACCGAGCCGGTGCAGAAGGAGGCGTCGTCGCTGGCGAGCCAGAGCATCGCCTGCGCGATCTCGATCGGCTGGCCAAGGCGCTCCATCGCCTGGCGTTCCTCGAGGCCCCGGCGCAGTTCGGCGCCGTCGGGCCCGCTCAGGATCTTGGTGAAGTAGGGCGATTCGATCGTGCCCGGCGCGACCGCGTTGATACGGATGCCGGCGTCGACATGGTCGATCGCCATGGCGCGCGTCAGCGCCGCGACGGCGCCCTTGGAGGCGACATAGGCCGCCCGCTCGTGGATGCCGATATTCGCCGCCGCCGAGGCGGTGTTGACGATGGCGCCACCGCCCTGCTTGGCCATGACCGGGATGGCGTATTTGCAGCCGAGGAAAACGCCGTTGACGTTGACCGCCATCAGCGCGTTCCAGTCGGCCTCGGAGGTCGAGACCACCGTGCCGGCGATGCCGTAGCCGGCATTGTTGACGAGGATGTCGAGGCGGCCGTAATCGGCGACCGCACGCGCGATCATCGCCACGACATCGGCCTCCTTGCTGACATCGACGGCGTGCGGGGCGGCCTTGCCGCCCTTGGCGACGATTTCGGCGCCGACCCGCTCGGCGGCTGCGATGTCGCGATCGGCGACGATGACGGTCGCGCCCTCATTGGCGAACAACAGGCAGGCCGCATGGCCAATGCCAGAGCCGCCTCCGGTGATGATCGCGATCTTGCCTTGAAGTTTCATGGCGTTGGTTTCCGTCTGATGGTCCAGCAATCGACCCGGCAGCGCATCCTCACAGCATCACCACCGGCGAGAAATGCTGCTCCACCGCCGCCAGCAGCGCCTGCGCGACGATCCAGGAGGATTTCGGATTGGTCGGCGACGGGCGGTTGGTGATCTCCAAGAACATCGTGCCGAATTCGCTCTCGGCCGTGACGCGATGGACGTTGCCGGTCGCGGCCGGGTCGCAGACGACATCGACGCCGGTCGCCTCGAACCCCGGCCCCGCCAGGGCCAGCGCTGCCGCGACATTGAGGTTCTGGGGGTAGAGCGCGGCCGCCTCGCGCGCCGTGCCCGAGAACAGCGTCACGGGCTCAGTAAGCGAGGCCGGGTCGTGCCCGAGCGCGCGCAATTCGGCGCTCCAGGCGGCGGGCGGCTTGCGCGACTCGTAGCGGAGGTCGAGCTGCTTGGCGTGGCGCACGGCGCGCACATAATCGAGCCCACCGAGTGCGCCCGACGGCAGGATCAGACGCCCTCCCCCGGCCCGCGCAGTGGCGACGAGTTCCGCGAAGAACACCTCGTCATGCAGGGCGCCGATCGACGAGATCAGCACCGACAGGCCGAGCGCCAGGCAGCCCGGGACGCTCTCGCGCACCGCGCCGTGTCCCGCCGCCTCGATCACCAGATCGGGCGCGAAGGCCTCGACCGCGTCGAGCCCCGACAGCAGCGCGACACCCTCGGGCATACGCCCGGCCGAGGCCGATCCGGGACGCAGCAGGACGCCGAGCGCATAGGCGGGGTCGCGCGCCGCCAGCAGCGCGCCGACGATGTCGCCGGCGATCGCGCCATAGCCGATCAGGACGACGCGCCGCGCGTTCATGCGATCGCTCCGACCCACTCCACGACATGGGCCGTGAACGCGTCGGGGCGCGAGACCGGGAAGAAGTGGCCGCCTGAATCCAGCAGGATCTTGCGGCCGGCCGGCAGGGCCGCCGCCAGTTCCTCCTGGAGAAAGGACGGCACGATCATGTCGTCTCGAGCCCCCAGGACCAGCGTCGGCATCGCCAGCGATGCGATCTGCGCTGCGCCGTCGAAGGCCAGCAAAGCGTCGATACGCTCGCGGACAACCTGTTGCGCCGACGCCGTTGCGGGCGCGGCGGCCAGCGCCGCCTCGTACACGGTCCAGTTCGCCTCCAGCCAGGCCGGCGGATAGGAGATCAGAACGGCGGTGGCGGCATAGGCCTGCGGGTTCTCGGCGAGAATCGAGCGCCTGGCCCCAAACAGCGCCCCCATATAGTGGCTCGGCTTGAGCCAGGTCGCGCTCAGGATCAGCCCGTCGAGCCGTTGTGGCGCGATGGTGCCCAGCGACTGGCCGATGCAGCCCCCGGTGGAATGGCCGAGCAGCACGGCCCGTTCGACGCTGGCAGCATCGAGCACACTCAGGCAGTCGCGGGCAAGCTGGTCGATCGTGCAGGGCGCGCTGCCGCGGGTGCTGGCGCCGATCCCGCGCTGGTCGAAGCGGATGACGCGGTGGGAGCGCGCGAGCGTCGCCGTGTTGCTCTTCCAGAAGCCCGCCGTGCCGCCAAGCCCGCTCACCAGCAGCAGCGCCGGTCCCTCGCCCTCCGCGAAGGCCTGCAGGACGGCGCCGTCCGCCGTCGTGACAGTGAACGCGCCTGCCGCGCCGGATGGGAGAGCGGCGCTCATTGCAGCGGCGAGTAGGAGACCGGCGTCAGGATGCGCGTATCCTGGATGTCGATCAGGCCGTCGACGCGCTTGAGGTAGTCCTGCCAGCGCGGATCGGCCAGCATCGTCTTGCGCTTGGCGGCGCGCTCGTCGAGGCTGTTGTAGCTCCACAGCGCGACGACGTGGTTGAGCTCGCCGATCTCGGTGGTGAAATAGGCGATGAAGCTGCCCAGATGCTCCTTCTGGAGCGGCAGCCCGTATTCGCCATAGAGCTTCACGAACTCGGCCAGCTTGCCGGCCTTGATGCGGTAGTCGCGCTCTTCATAGATCATCGTTCGTCTCGCTCAGGCTTCGCGCAGGTCGTCCCTGCGGCACGGGATCAGGCCGCCGGGCGCGGCTAGCCATACATGACCTTGGGCATCCAGGTCGCCATGGCCGGGAAGAACAGCAGCAGCGCCAGGACGATCAGCTGGCAGATGATGAAGGGGATCACGCCCCAGTACATGTCCTGCAGCCGCATCGTCGGCGGCGCGATTGCCTTGAGATAGAAGATCGACGGCGCCATCGGCGGCGTCAAATAGCTGGTCTGCAGCATCACCAGCATCACCACCGAGAACCAGAGCGGGTCGAGGCCGAAGCTTTTCACCAGCGGGATCGCGATCGGCACGACGATCAGGATGATCGAGATCGAATCAATCAGGAAGCCGAGGATGAAGACGACGAACAGGATCGCCGCCATCACCGACCAGGGCGAGAGCCCCATCGCATCAAGGATGCCCTTGGTCGCGCTCATGCCGCCCGAGGCGAAGAAGACACCCGAGAACATCCCGCCCGCCAGAATGATCGCCAGGATCATCGCCGTCAGCGAGACCGTCTGCACCGAGGCCTGGAACAGCAGGCGCCAGCTCATCCGGCGATAGACGATCGCCAGCACCAGCACGCCGAGCGAGCCGCAGGCCGCGGCTTCCGTCGGCGTCGCCAGCCCCATGAACAGCGTGCCGAGCACGGTGAAGATCAGGAAGCCGGGCGGGACCAGCGCCACCAGCGTGAACTTGATCTTCTCGCCCAGGCTGCGCGGATCGGGATCCTTCTCCGGCGGGGCCAGCGACGGCTTCAAGCCGCAGGCGATCAGGATGAAGAGGATGAACAGGCCCGACATCGCCAGGCCGGGGATCAGGATGCCCGCCAGGAGATCGCCGATCGGCAGCGTCGCGATCGGCGCCAGCACGACGACGGGGACGGAGGGCGGGATGATCGTGCCCAGCGATCCCCCACCGCAGATCGTGCCGGCGATCAGCCGGTTGTCGTAGTGGCGCTTCACCATCGCGGGGATCGCGAGCATGCCGACCAGCGTCTCGGTCGCGCCGACGACGCCGCTGGCGGCCGCGAAGATCGTGCACATCAGCAAGGCGGCGATGGCAAGCCCGCCGGGAAGCCGCCGCGTCCACATATAGAGCGCGTCGAAGAGGCGTTCGGCGATGCCGGCCCGCTCCAGGATCGAGCCCATGAAGATGAAGAGCGGGATCGCGCCCAGGACGTAATTGGTCGAGAGATCGTCGATGCGCTGCGCGAACTGGTGCACGAGCGTGCCGCCGAAGCGCAGCAGGCCGAAGCCGAGCGCCGCGATCATCATCGAAAAGGCGACGGGGAAGCCGAGGAAGATCAGTCCCAGCAGCGCCGGGAACATCCAGAGGACGGTCTGCGAGGTCATCGGGCCGATCCTTCGGTCTCATATCCGAACACGATCAGCAGGTTCTCGATCGCTTTGGCGAGGCATTGCAGGGCAAACAGCCCGAAGCCGAGGACGTAGATCACGCGATAGGGCCAGACCGGAGGATTCCAGGCCGAAAGCCCGGTGCCCTCGCCGGTGCGATAGACGGTCGACACGTTTCCGATCAGCGCGTTCGTGATCCAGAACAGCATCCCGGCCATCAGCACGTAGCCGATGCCGTCGATCACGGCGATGCCGCGGCGCGGCAGGACCTGATGGAGGAAGTCGACATTGACGTGCTGGTTGACCAGCACCGCATAGGACAGGCCGAACAGGAAGATCGAGCCCATCATCATGTAGCTGAGTTCGAACGCCCATTGCGTGGGTGCCGCGAAGAAGTAGCGGCTGACGACTTCGAACACCATGGCGAGCACGAGCGGCAGCACGATGATCGCGCCGACACGGCCGGACCACAGCGAGAGCATATTGATGAAACGGACGATGGGCATGACGACCTCAGGCCGGAGGCCCGCACCATCCGCCCCGGAAGGGCGGATGGTGCGGGCGAAGGATCAGCGCGAGCCGATGGCGAAGCGGAATTCGCTCAGCGGCTTGACGCTGGCCATGAAGGCCTTCTGGCTGTCATAGGCCTTCTTGAACCAGGCATTCGACGCCGCCTGCTTGTCGGCCCATTCGCCCGAGGCCTTGACGACCGCGGCCGTGAGGCTCGGCTCGACCTGGATCACCTCGATCCCCGGCGTCGCCTTGATGGTCTTGTAGGCGTCGAGATCGCTCTTGGCGTAGCCGAGATAGGTGTCGAGCACGGTCAGGCGGCCGGCGAGTTCGAGCAACTGCTTGTCCTTGTCGCCGATCTTGGCCCAGACGGCGTTGTTGAAGACGCAGTCATGCGCGCCCGACGGCGCATGCAAGCCCGGCATGATGATGTATTTGGCGACCTTGTGGAAACCTTCCGACAGGTTGCTGCCGGGGCCGCCCCATTCGATCGCGTCCACGACCTTGCGCTCGAGCGCGCTGAACACTTCCGAGCCCGGCAGGACCACGGTCGAGGCGCCCAGCATCGGCGCGATCTCGGCCCAGGAGGACGAGGTCCGCAGCTTGAGGCCCTTCATGTCCTCGACGGTACGGATCGGCTTGTGGGAGTGCATGAAGAACTCGGTCTCCAGCACGCCGCAGGGGAAGGCGACGACGTCGAACTTTTCCTTGCGCCACTGCTTCCACAGATCGGCGCCACCGCCGTTGTAGAGCCACATCATCATCTCTTCGGGGTTGGGCCCCGCCGACCAGCCGGAGAAGATCGCGCCGGTGCGATCGACCGCCCAGTCGTAGCCCGGCCAGCTATGGCCCATATCGGCGACGCCCTTCTGGACGGTTTCCGTGACCTTCAGCGCCGGCCCGAGCGCACCCGCCGGGAAGACGTTGATCTTGATCCGGCCCTCGGTCATTTTCTCGACGTTCTCGGCATATTTCTTGGCGCCGATGTCGAGCCAGTGACCACCCGCCCACGGGGTGGCCATGTTGAGTTCCATCTTGTTCTGCGCCAGCGCGCCCTGCGCGCCGAGCACGAGGCCGGCAGCGGTAGCGAGCGCAGCGGCAACGGTCCTGAATCCAGTCATGATATTCGCCTTCCCCTCAGTTGCGGCCCTTGTCGACATCAGCGCGTCGGCCGATCTGCCCATCACGGGCAGCGCGCGATTTCCGGCGGAATCCGGCCTCGGCAGATCCTGCCGACGAATGCTTGTCACACCCGCCGGGAGGATCCTGCGCCGGACAGGATCCAGCGGCACGTCTCCCGGCTGTTCGACCGTCCTGCTTCCGGCGTCCGCTCAGGCTCCCGAGACGCTCCGCGAGGGAGCCCCCCGACACCGATCGCAAACGGTCCGCTCATATATCGTTCTCCAGACCCGGCACGGCCGAACCGGCATCAGCAAGGCAAGGATCACGCCAACACCCGCCAAACGCCCCTGGAGACCAGTCTATCCTGCTTCGCAGATGCAAAAGACGTCACTCGTCGGTCCCGCCTCATATATCAGCACGACCAAGCAGGGGCGGCAAGTTTGATTCAGATCAAAGTCGACAGGTTTTTGCAGCCATCGGATTTCGCATGCCGAGCGGGCGCGCGGCACATGGCGGCGCTGCGATGCCGGGCCTTTGCCGATCGGGCCCAGCCGCCCCCCTCTGAGGCGGCGCGGACACCATCTGCGCCAGCCGGACCGGCCCTCCCGTACGGGGCGGTTGCAAACGGCCTCCGGGCCCGCCAAACACCTCGGGGACGGACAGGCCGTGATCGAGACCAGGCGGTGATCGGGATATGGACAGCGAGCAGAAGCGCCTCGCCGCGCTGCGGCATCTCCTCACGCAGGCCCATGAGAAGCTCGGGCTGAAACTCGGCTTCCGGCTCTGGGACGGCAGCAGCGTTCCCGGGAACTGGCCGCAGGACGGGCTCGCCATCGCCATCCGCGATTCCGGCGCCGTCGCCGCGCTGATCCGCAAACCCAAGCTCGACACGCTGCTGAACCTGCACATCAGCGACCGCATCGCGCTGCTCAATGGCTCGATCTTCGATCTCGCGACGGCCCGGCCCGAAGGCAAGATCGGCCGCCTCGCACGTACGATTCCCAAGGCGGCCGTCTTCGACGTGCTGCGACGCTTCATCTTCGCCCCCGGCGCGGCCCCGAGCGCCGTCGCCCACCGCAAGGGCGACGAGATCGCCCGCGACGGCGCGCCGGCCACCAACAAGGCGAATGTCGCCTATCACTACGACGTCTCGAACGCCTTCTACCGGCTCTTCCTCGACGAGGAGATGGTCTACACCTGTGCCTACTTCACCGAGGACCATGGCGATATCGCCCGCGCCCAGCGCGACAAGCTCGACATGATCTGCCGGAAACTCCGCCTCAAGCCCGGCGACCGCTTCCTCGACATCGGCTGCGGCTGGGGGGCGCTGGTCTGCCACGCCGCCCAGCATTACGGCGTCGAGGCCCATGGCGTGACGCTGGCCGAGGAACAGCTCAAGCTCGCCCAAGAGAAGGTCGAGCGGCTCGGCCTGACCGGCAAGGTCACGCTGCATCTGCGCGACTACACCCAGATGGAGGGCGAGTTCGACAAGATCTCGTCGATCGGGATGTTCGAGCAGGTCGGCATCCGTAACCATCCCGACTACTTCCGCGCCGTGAACCGGCTGCTGCGGCCCCGCGGCCTCTACCTGCACCACACCATCTCGCGCCGCGCCAAGAAGACCGAGAAGGCCTTCAACCGGATGCCGGCCGAGTACCGCGCTTTGGTGCGCTACATCTTCCCCGGCGGCGAGCTCGACCATCTGGGCATGTCGATCGCCAATCTCGAGCGCCATGGCTTCGAGGTGCACGATGTCGAGGGCTGGCGCGAGCACTACCAGCGCACGACGCGGCTTTGGTGGGAGCGGCTGGAGGTGCGCAAGGCCGAGGCCGAGGCCGAGATCGGCCCCGAGCGGACCCGAATGTGGCTGCTCTATCTCGCCGGCTGCTCGCTCGCCTTCGAGCGCGGCGGCGCGCTCGTCAACCAGACGCTGGTCTCGAAGCGCCGCAAGGGCGCCTCGGGCCTGCCGCTGACCCGGGCGGATCTGTATCGCTAGACGGCAATTCACGTCATGGTCGGCCTTGAGCCGACCATCTCAGGAGGAAACTCGCGGTGGGGAGATCCCCGGGTCGAGCCCGGGGATGACGCAGCCGACGCCAGCCCTACTTCTTCACGAAGGTGTCGAGCTTTCCATAGTGCTCGGCGAGAAGGTAATAAAACGTCAGCCGGGACTTGGTTTTGTCGGCCTTCATGTGTTCGCAGATCGCCTTCACCGACGCGTCCAGATCAGCGGTCTTCAGGCCAAGTTTCTTCTTCAGGAAATTCTCGCGGACGCGCTCGAGCTCAGCCGGGTCGGAGCAGGCCACATAACGGGTGTCCGGCTTGCTCATGACCAGCGCATAGGACTTGGCCATACCGGCAAACGCCGCTTCATGGAGCGGCTTCTTGGCGAATTTCTTGACGTCGGCGAGATGATCCATCGATAGCCCCCGTTGAGCCGGGACGGCGCCGCGCCCGGCCTGTTGTTGTCGCGCCGTTACGTTAACGCGCTTCCGGGACGTGTGCGAGGCCCCAAAAAGGCTAGCGCGAATCTTTTTCGAGCGGGCTCGGCCTTTCGCGATGCACCCTGCGGATACGGCCCCAGCGGCGATGCGGGTTGAGTCCAGCGCCGCCAGATGTTGCGATGCAGCATCACCGATGGAGCGCATGACCGATGAAGCCGACGATCCTGATGGCCCCCAAAATGCCCGCCACGCTCGTCGCGCGTCTGCGCGAGGACTACGAGGTGCTGGGGCCGATGGAGCGCGCGAGCGCCGACGCGCTGCCGCCCGGGGCTGAAGCGGCGCGCGTGCTCCTCACAGTCGGCGGCTGGCACACCGACGCCGCCCTGATCGATGCCCTGCCCAATCTCGGCCTCGTCGCCTGCTACGGCACGGGCATCGAAGGCGTCGATCAGGCGCATGCCAAGGCGCGCGGCGTGCTGCTCAGCAACGCGGCCGACGCCAATGCCGACGCCGTCGCCGAATTCGCCATCGGGTTGATGGTCGCGAGCGTCCGCCAGATCGGCAAGGGCGACCGCTTCATCCGCGGCGGCCGCTGGCAGGGCAACGCGATCGAGCGCATGCCGATCGTGCCAGGCCTGCGCGGACGCCGCCTCGGCATCTACGGCCTCGGCGCCATCGGGGCGCGGATCGCCACGATGGCAAGCGCCTTCGGCATGGAGATCGGCTATCACAACCGCGCGCGCCGCCCGGACCTGCCCTATCTGTATCAGGACAGCCTGATCGGCCTGGCGGAGTGGGCGGATGTGCTGATGGTCGCCGTCCGCGCCAGCGCGGAAAACCGGCACGCCGTGAACGCCTCGGTCCTCTCGGCGCTCGGCCCCCGAGGCCACCTCGTCAACATCTCGCGCGGCATCGCCGTCGACGAGGAGGCGCTCTGCGAGGCGCTGGAGACCGGCGTCATCGCCGGCGCCGGACTCGACGTCTTCGAGAACGAGCCCCATGTCCCTGATCGGCTCAAGGCGATCGACAACGTCGTCCTGACGCCGCATATCGCAGCGATGGCCGACAGCGCCCAGGCGGCGCAGCAGGCCCTGCTCCTGCGCAATCTGGACGCCTTCTTCGCAGGTGAGCCCCTGCCCTCGGGCGTGCCGCTCTAGCGCAACCTGTCAGGGCAGAACGACGACCGGCGTGCCCATGCGGACGCGGGCATAGAGATCGGAGACGTCGTGGTTGTGCATCCGAAAGCAGCCATAGGACGCCGCCGTCCCGATCGTGCCGGGCATGTTGGTGCCGTGGATGGCGTATTCGCCGCCCGGTCCGAGCCCGATCACGCGCGCGCCCATCGGATTGCGCGGCGAGCCGCCGGGAATGACGTCGGGCAGGCGGGGGTTATCGCGCCTGACGGAGGCCGGCGGGCTCCAGGCCGGTTCGACCTGCATCTCCTCGACATATTTGACGCCGCGCCACTGCTTGCCGGCCTTGCCGACGGCGATGGTGTAGCGGATCGCTTCGCCCGGCGCCGTGACGAGATAGAGCCGGCGCTCCCCGGTCCGGATCACGATGGTGCCGGGCCGATAGCCCGCATCGGATGTCTGGACGAATTCGCGCGCGGACGCATGGCTCCCGGCCATGACGATGAGCGGCAGCGCGACCAGCGCCGCAAGCATCGTCTTCATCGCAATGTGGCGTCTGGCCATGGTCCCATCTCCCGCGCGTCAAGGCTGGCGGATGATGTGACGCTGCTCCCCTGAATCAGCGGTTGAGCGATATGGTGAAGCGGGATTCAGGATGAATCGCCCCTGAATCACGGCCGATGGGGCCCTCAGGCCGCAGGGCTCATCCGGTGCTGCTGCGGCAGCAGGAACGGCAGGCCCGGCGCCGGCGCACGGCTGAGCGACAGATCGACCTTGAAGACCTGGCGCAGCAGCGCATCATCCAGCGTCTTCGCCGGCGCGCCCTGGGCAATGATCTTCCCCTGGTCCATCACCACGAGATGGTCGGCATAGGTCACCGCCAGATTGAGGTCATGCAGCACGACGAGCACCGCGACGCCGCGGGCGGCGATGGCACGCGCCATGTCGAGCAAGGCGAGCTGGTGGCACAGATCGAGGCTGGCGATCGGCTCGTCGAGGAACAGGGCCTGCCGCGAAGCGACGCTGCGGCCGGCCTCGATCTGGCAGAGCACGCGGGCGAACTGCACCCGCTGCTGCTCGCCGCCGGACAGGGTCTGGTAGCGTCGCCCCGCCAGATCGAGCACGCCCGCCGCCGCTAGGCACTCGCCGATCATCGCCTCGCGGCGCGCACGCGGCAGCGCCCGGCCGACGCCGTCGACGCCCAGGCTCACGACCTCGTAGACGCTGAAGGGAAACACCAGCCGCGCATGCTGCGCCATGACCGCGCGCTGGCAGGCCAGCCGCCAGGCGGGAATCGCGTGAAGCGCCTCGCCGTCGATGGCGACCTCTCCGCGCGATGCCTTCGCTTCGCCGGTCATGAGCTTCAGCAACGTGGATTTGCCCGCCCCGTTGGGACCGATCAGGATCGTCGTCGAGCCGGGCATCAGGTCGAGCGTGACGTCCTGCACAAGAGCCCGCCCGCCGGCCTCGAAACCCAGCCCCCGCGCGCAGACGAGGGCATCGCGGCGCGCGGGATCAGACATCGAGCGGCCCCGAACGGCGCAGCAGCAGCCACAGGAAGAACGGGGCGCCGATCGCGGCGGTGACGATGCCGATCGGCAGTTCGGCGGGCGCGACGATCAGCCGGGCCACGATGTCGGCGCCCACGAGCAGGATCGCCCCGCCCAGCGCCGAGAGCGGCAGCAGCAGGCGGTGATCGGGCCCCACGGCCAGGCGGATCAGATGCGGCACGACGATGCCGACGAAGCCGATCAACCCTGCCGAGGCGACACTGGCCCCGACCGCCAGCGCCACCAGCACGATCGCCAGCGCCTTGATGCGCTGCACGGGGATGCCGAGATGGTAGGCTTCCGCCTCGCCCAGCATCAGCCCGTTCAGGCCGCGCGCCAGGAGCGGCATGGCCAGCAGCAGCGGCAGCACGATGGGCGCGACCGCCGTCAGCTTGGTCCAGCTCGCGCCGCCCAGGCTGCCCATCGACCAGAATGTCAGGTCGCGCAGCTGCCGGTCGTCCGAGATGAAGGCGAGCAGGCCGGTCATCGCACCGGCCAGCGCGCCGAGCGCGACACCCGCCAGGAGCATGGTCGCTACCGAGGTCCGGCCCTCGCGCGTCGCGATCAGATAGAGCGCCAGCGTCGAGATCAGCCCGCCGCAGAAGGCGCCGAAGGGCAGCGCCGCGAAGGGCAGCTTCATCAGCGTGCCCGTCAGGAAACGGTCCCCCAGCACGATGGTCGCCGCCGCGGCGAGGCCCGCGCCGGCCGAGACACCGACGAGGCCGGGGTCGGCCAGCGGGTTGCGGAACAGCCCCTGCATCAGCGCGCCCGACACCGCCAGCGCGGCCCCGACCAGCAGCCCGAGCAGCACGCGCGGCAGGCGGATGTTCATCACCACGAGAACGTCGCGGCCTTCGAGCAAAGCGGCGTCGCCTGTCAGGCGCGCCCAGAGGATCTCGGCGACGCGACCGGCCGGGATCGCGATCGCGCCCTGGCCGATGGCGAACACCGTCAGCAGCACGCAGCCGAGCCCAAGCCCGACCACGGCAAGGCCGGCCACCCGCCGTCGTCCCGCGATATGCGTCGCGAGCCCCGCAGGCAGGATCGGCAGGGATGGCGAGGCCAGCGTCACGGCGCGCTGGCGGTCTTCAGCGGCGGAATCGCCGCCTCGGGGTAGATCGCCGCCATCAGGTCGCGCGCCGCTGCCGGCGTGCGCGGACCGAAGCCGAGGAGATACAGCCCATCCATGGCGATAAGCCGCTTCTGCCGGGCGGCCGGCGTCTCGGCGAAGGCCGGCATGGCGAAGAGCTCTTCAGGTGAGGTCACGTGATTGGCGTTGTTGCGCATCATCAGGATCATGTCCGGCGCGCCGGCCATGATCGCCTCGTCGGTCATCGTCTTGTAGCCTTCGACGCCGTCGGCGACGTTGACGCCGCCAGCATGGCGGATGATGGCGTCGGCCGAGCTGTTGCGCCCGCCGACCATGACGCGCCCGTTCTGCAGCGACAGCACGAACAGCACCCGCCGGGGCTTGGCGATGGCGCCGCGCAGCGATGCCAGTTCCGCGAAGCGGGCCCGCGTCTGCGCCGCCAGCCGTGCGGCGGGCTCGGCGGCGCCCAGCGCCGCGCCGATCGCCTCGATCTTGCTCGCCACGCCCTCGGCGCTGGTCTCGTCGGGAACGCGCACGATGCCCACGCCCGATTCGGCCAGCAGCGACACCGCGCCGGGCGGCCCGGCACCCTCGATCAGCATGACCAGGGAGGGCTTCAGCGACAGCACGCCTTCCGCCGACAGCGCCCGGACATAGCCGACATTGGCCTTGTCGCGCAGCGCTTCGGGCGGAAACAGGCTGGTCGAATCGACACCGACGATCCGGTTCTGCAAGCCGAGCGCGTAGATCACTTCGGTGATCACGCCACCGACCGCGACGATGCGCTGAGGCTCCTGGCCCAACGCCGGGCCGACGATACCTGACGGAGCCAGCAGGCTCGAGCCGGCCAGCAGCGTGAGGCCGATCGCGGCCACGAGTTCGCGCCTGTCGGGATGCCGATACCGATCGGCTGTAAGAGCCTTGCGCTCGGCCATGAACTTCTCGGCCATGAACTTCGAGTCTCCTGATGGCCGGCGCGCGCCTCGCCCGGAAGGTCGAAGGCGGCGACGCCGGCACGCGCATTGCCATTTTGCCAAGTAGTTTCCAGTTTTTAATTGTTAAAAACTAAGAACTACATCGGCGTTGTTGACGTTGATATTCAGCTTTACTAGAAACGGTCAAGGGCGGGACGAGAGATGCGACATCGTGCAGAATGCCGATGCGGCAGCGACATCGGCCTCCCCACGCCGGTCGTCACCTCGGCTGCCGGGCTGGACCCACGAGACGGGCAAGACCCAAGAGACAGGACAATTCGATGTTCATCGCCATGAACCGCTTCAAGGTCGCCAAGGGTGAAGAGGCCGCGTTCGAGACCGTCTGGTCGACGCGCAAGACCCGCCTCGACGAAATGCCCGGCTTCCTCGCCTTCCACCTGCTCAAGGGGCCGGAGAAGGAGGACCATACGCTCTACTCGTCGCACACCACCTGGGCCTCGAAGGCCGAGTTCACAGCCTGGACCAAGTCGGAGCAGTTCCGCGATTCGCACCGCAATGCCGGCGAAAAGCGCGAGAAGCCGCTCTTCCTCGGCCATCCGGAGTTCGAGGGCTTCGAGACAGTGCTGAGCGAGACCAACCCGCACCGCCCCCTCCAGGCGGCCGAGTGAGGCGGGGATCATGTCCGACAGCCTGACGATCGATGCGCAGGACGGCATCGAGCGCGCCCGGAGGATGCTGGCCGAGAAGCCCGACGCCATGGTCGAGACCGTGGCGCGCGAGGCCGGCGTGCCGACGCGCGCCGTGCTCGAACTGACACCGCCCGAGGGGCGCATCCTGATTGAGCACGAGCGCTTCGAGGCGCTCTGGCAGGAGCTCGCCTCCTGGGGCACGGTCATGTTGCTGGTCAACACGCCCGACATCGTGCTGGAATGCGAGGGCGCGCTGCCCATCGGTTCCTTCGGCCACGGCTACTACAACATCCACGGCGACAGCCCCATCGGCGGCCACATCAAGGCGGCCAATTGCGCCGCGATCTACATCGTCGATCGCCGGCTGCCGAGCCGCCGGGTCTGCTCCGTGCAGTTCTTCAACGGCGCCGGCGAGGTCATGTTCAAGGTGTTCGTGCGACGGGACGCCAAGCGCGAGCTGCTGCCGGACCAGCTGGCGCGCTTCGAGGCGCTGAAGACCGGGTTCGCCCGCGCCTGACGAGGCGCCGCGGCGGCGTCTGCCGCCGCGGCGACATCCTGATCGATCGCGGCTTGACCCTTCGCCATCTTCGGGCCACGCATGAGGCGCATGAGCGGCAAAGCCCTCGTCGCGATCGATCCGATGCACCGCCGTAACCAGTTGTTAACCATGCAGGAGCAGCCTGTCGTGCAGAGAGCCGTCTGCACGTGATCGGCCCGTCCGATCGACCACAGGACCGGTCCCGTCGCCATGACCTCGCGGACATCGGCGCCGATGACCCGTCCGACCTCCAACCCATGGACGTGGACATGACCGCGCATGTGATGATGGAGCGAGCCGCCTTCCCGGCCGGAGCCAGCTATGGCCCGGCCACACCGGCGGAACCGATTGCAGCCGACAGGGCGCCGGCCGCGCGCATCGGGCTCGCTGCCGGGTTGCTGCTGGCGCTGCGTTTCGTGCAGGCGCGCTTCCTGTCGGTCTGGGGGCTCCTCGTCGCCGCCGCGCTTTGCCCGCCCCAGGCTTTCGCCGATTTTGCGGTGTTTTCAGCCTTCGTCAGCTTCGTTTCGATCGCTTCGCTGCTGCGGCTTGAGGCCATCTTCTTCCAGAACAGCAGCCATGAGCGTCTCGGCCGCGCCTTCCGCCTGGCGAGCGCGACAGGGCTGGCTTTCATCGCGACGGCGACCCTGGCCGTGGTCGGCATCGTCATGGCTGGCTGGATCGCGCCTGTCGTTGGCGGGTTGTTCCTGGTGTCCCTCGCGGGCCGCGCGGTCTTGCGGCTGGTCTCGGCCGAAGCCATGGCCGAAGGCGATTTTCGGGCGATCGGCAACGGCAACGTTCTACAGGCGCTGGTTCAGCCCGCGACCATGCTGCTTCTGATCTGGCTCAGCGGCGCCAATTCGGTGTCCCTCTTCGCCGCGGACGCCATCGGCCATGCGGTGACGGCGGGATATGTGGTGTGGCGTCGCCGCGGCGCCCTTCCGGCGCTGCTCTCCCCGGCCCTGTGGTCGCTTCACGAATTGGCGAGCTCAGCCCGTCGCTGGCGAGCCGCGCCGCACCTGCTTTTGCCCTCGGCACTGCTCTCCTACGGCTTCACGGTGGTGCCGCTCATGGCCCTGCCCTATGGCAGCAACCCGCTCCTTGCCGCGCATGTCGCGCTGGCAATGCGGTTGCTGGAGGTCCCGACGCAGATGTACGCCGCAGTCTCGGTGCCGCTCGTGCTGAACAGCCTGCGTACACAGGCGGGCCCCGGTAGGCAAGGCTGGGTGCGCGTGCTGACGCTCTGGCTTCTGGCAGGAGCGGCGGCCCTGTTTGCCGCCATTGCCGCCGCGGCGATCACCGGCGACATGATCCTTGACGGCACGCAATGGCAGGGGCTGGGCGAGATCGTCGCGATCATGGCGCTGTTCTATGGCGGCATCGCGCTGGTGACGCCGTTGCACGAGATCACCTCGCTGTCGCGCCATCCCCGCCGCCAGGTCGCGACCAACGCCATCGCCCTGCTGGCGGCCGTCCTCGCCATGCTCTGGTTCGAGACGCTGTCCCTGCCGCTGCTCTGCGTCATCGGGCTGATCTCGCTGGCCCGGATGCTGGCGCTGATCCAGTTCGCCTGGACACGGCTGGACGCAGACGCGCCGGCACCGCTGACCTCGCGGGCCTGACGGGCCCGATGGTATCGGGCCGCCCTACTCCCGGCGGATCAGGCGATCGGCCACCAGCGACGAGAAGAACCCCGGCCTGAAGCTCCGCTCGAGCTTTTCGGGGTCGTAGACGTCGCGCGCCCAGTCGAGGAAGGCGATCCCCTTCGCCGCTCCCTCGACGCGGTAGGCGTCGAAGAAGGCGTCGAGGATGCCGGTCTTGGCGAAACGGAAATGGCCGTAGCGCAGCGAGAGCTGGCGCATCGCCTCGTCCAGCGGCCGACCCTCATGGATCAGCAGATAAAGCGCGGCGAAGAAGCCGGCCCGATCGGCGCCCGACTTGCAATGGACCAGCGCCGGCTCCTTCAGCGAGGCGAAGAAATCCTGCGCCGCGAGAATCGTCTCGCGTTCCGGCGCACCGCGCGAGCGCAGCACGAAATCGACCAGCGCAATGCCATGCCGCGCGCAGGCCTCGCGCTGCAGCGGCCAGGAGCCGTGCTCGCGCCCGCCGCGCAGGTTGACGATGGTCTTGACGCCCTGGCCGGCAAACCAGGCGATCTGCCCCGGCGCGGGCTGCGCGGCCCGCCACAGCCGCGGCGTGACCTTGTGAGCATTGAGATACGCCAGCCGGAAGATGCCATGGTCGACCAGCAGCATGTTGGCCCAGGCGCGCAGGCGCTCGCCGCGGCTCTCGATCGGCCGGTCCCAGCGCGCGATGCGGGCCATGCGCCGGGCGTAGCGCTCCTCATCGGGCCGCAGGCGGTTCAGCACGGGTTGCCACCGTGCGACGCGCGGCAGGTGCGGCTGGCGCGGTTCGAATGACTTGTCATGCCGCGCCCGATACCAGCGCGGCGGGACAAGCGCAAATCGACGCAGTTAACCTGGTGCTAACGTCGGGCTTGGAGTTTTTCGCGCAAACCCGCATAAGGCCCCCGTTTCCAATCCTGACAGGTTCCAAGACATGCGCCTCGACGCCATCTCCATCGGCAAGAACCCGCCCGACGAAGTCAATGTGGTCATCGAGGTGGCCATCGGCGGCGAGCCGATCAAGTACGAGATGGACAAGGAAGCCGGCACGCTCTTCGTCGACCGCTTCCTCTACACCCCGATGCGCTACCCCGGGAATTACGGCTTCATCCCGCACACGCTCTCGGAGGACGGCGATCCCTGCGACGTGCTGGTCGCCAACACCCGCCCGCTGATTCCCGGCTCCTACATTGCCGTCCGCCCGATCGGCGTGATGATGATGGAGGACGAGGGCGGCGGCGACGAGAAGATCATCGCCGTGCCGGTCCCCAAGCTCACCAAGCGCTACGAGAACGTCCACAACTACACCGACCTGCCCAAGATCACGCTCGACCAGATCCAGCACTTCTTCGAGCACTACAAGGATCTCGAGCCCGGCAAATGGGTCAAGCTGACCGGCTGGGGCGACGCGAAGAAGGCTAAGGAGCTCATCGTCGAGGCGATGGAGCGGGCCAAGGCGGCGAAGGCGTAAGGCCGCACAGGGGTCTCATTCTCGGGCTGCGCCTGCGCAGACCCGAGAAGCTCATGATCGAGGGATGCTCGGGTCGRGCCCGRGCATGACGGGCCTGGCTCAAGCCCCGATCGCCTCGCTCAGCGCCACGACGCGCTTTGCCATCTCGGCATGCAGCAGTTCGACCATGCGCCCGCCGATCTGGATCGCGCCCTTGCCCTGATTTTCCGGCTGCGCGAAGGCGGCGATGATCGCCTGCGCCTGCGCCAGTTCGGCCGCGTCAGGCGCGAACACGGCATTGGCCGTCGCGACCTGGCCCGGATGGATCAGCGT
>NNBT01000053.1_pt1 | contig 47798 bp, 31 predicted proteins | sample 1173831 | NCBI WGS metagenome assembly NNBT01 (sample SAMN07173936, study PRJNA388173) | plant metagenome | isolation source: symbiotic tissue sample KVJ10 | place: Norway: Troms, Kvaloya island | reverse complement strand
AAGTATCCCTTTTGATATGCTGTATGATGGCAACAAGTATCTCACCGAATCATACGCTATTTCAAACGCATCCAGTTTCCAACAATTACAAACTAAATTTGAAAAAGAAAAGCAAATAAAGGTTTTATTTGCTGGCATCTCGGAAGCTGTCACTCTTTCCGAAAAAACTTTAGTCACGGAAAGTTTTCAACCTCTTCCTCAAGTCAATGAGGAAATTAAGAATATTAAAAAAAATATTAATTTTGTGTCAGTATTACTCAACGATGAATTTACTAATCACAACTTTCGAGAGAAATTTGAAACCGATTCTTTTTCTATAGTTCACCTGAGTACCCATGCTCAGTTTAGTTCCGATCCTGACAACACTTTTCTGTTGACTTGGAAAGAACTCCTGAAAGTCCAACAATTAAAATCTTTGTTAAAAAATAAGCAATCTCCTATTGATTTACTCGTTCTAAGTGCTTGTGAGACTGCTAAAGGAGATCGGCGTTCAGCTTTGGGAATTGCTGGCATTGCTGCACAAGCTGGAGCGCGGAGTACCTTAGCCACACTTTGGTTGGTAGATGCCGAATCTACCGCCCAACTCATTGGTGAATTCTATAAGGGTTTAAAAAATGGTCTAACTAAAGCACAGGCATTAAGGCAAGCACAGTTAAGCCTAATATCCAGCAATAACTACTCCCACCCATACTATTGGGCGGGTTTTATTCTTGTTGGTAGCAGCTGACTTTGAGCAATAGCCGCAATTTTTGCTCCAGCTTCTGCCAAGGCTAATTCGTCGGGATTGTTAACTTTTTGGGCTAACGCGATCGCGCTCTTGTATGCATTACTGGCAGCAGAGAGTGCATCTCCTTGTAGGTAGCGTTCGCCTAACAATCGGTAAATAGCTGGATTTTGAGAACTTACTTTCGTTCGTGCAGATAACACCGCAATCGACTCATCTATCAACCCTTGTGCATTGTATACAGCATCCATATCGATCGCCAATTCATCTGGGGACTCTTGGAAAGTTTGAAGACGTTTGATTGTTGTCGCTACCTGCTGCGCTCTGTCTTCTGACACTAACACCAAGAGACTCTGACTTGCAATGAACTTCTCTCCTCGCTTGGCAATTATGTTTACGTCATAAACATTTCCCGCCTGCAATGCTGGCTGGTCTTTCGGGTATGGTAGTTGCGTATTTTGAACTGACAACGACCAACTTACTCCTATGCCCTCTACTTGCACTATATAACTACTAACTCCTGGTGTCGTAGCCCAGGATAGCACAGGACGGGGATTAATACTCGTAACTCCATAAGGGGTAATTAATTTCGGCGCATCTGGATCGTCATTTGGGCTTTTAATATTGATGCAATTGTGTTCATTTTGTAAACTACAACCACTTCTTTCTCTCGTAGAAAGGGGTAAGCATTGAGCGCCAATAGTGCCAGCAGAAACTTGTAAAATACTTCCCCTTAGATAGCAAAAAACTTCAACTTTACCCCCCGATTCTGGATTTATTTGAGCTGACTTGCAAACTTTGCTCAAGCTTGGCCAATGGCGATCGCCTTTGATGATTTTGGCAATTGGCTCACATCTGCCAGATTGTAAATTTTGCGTTGTTATCGGTCGAGTTTGTCCTGATGCGGCAAAATTTGAAAATAATAATATTGACGCAATTGCTGCTACTTGAAGTTGGATACACTTTTTTGTTCTATTTACTGATTTTAGTACAGTCCGCATCACATTTATCAGATATTCTCTAATCAGATAATTTAAGCAAAATTAAATATTTTAGTCAATTTTATTTAAAAATCCTCTGTAATATTTCCTGCCTCCATCTTTGCACTTCTGGCAGAGATGAATTTACACTATTTTCCATTAAGCAAATCTCCCAGTACGCTTGTGCATATTTTAAATCACCTAATGCTTCTTGTGTCTGTGCTAACAAGCAATAAGCATCTACTCTTTGAGGATCTAATTTAACCGATTTTTGTAAATATTCTTTTGCTTCTGCATAACGCTGCTGCTTAAATCTTGCCCAGCCTAAATTTTTGTACAACCCAGCTTGCCATTTAGGATAAGAAGTGTGTTTTAATCCTTCAACTGCAAGTGTTGCAGACTCTGAATATTTCCCTTGCCTATTTTTCAAGCGTGATAAATTGCTGACAGCATTCATTGCTTGATTCTTACTGTACTGAATTGCTAATTTGTACTGTTTCTCTGCTAGGTCGTATTTATCTTGTTCGTCGTAAAAATTTCCCAAATTATAATGTACTTCCCAACCTAATGGTCGTAGGATTAAAGCTTTTTCATAGTTTTTACTTGCACACTTTAAGTCTTGTATCTGCTGACAAGCCACTGCTAAATTATTATATGTTTTCTCATCTTTAGGATTGTATTTTGCCGCTAATTCATAATATTGTTTAGCTATTTTCGGCTCATCCTGTCGCGCAGCTTTGTAAAAATAGTAACTCGACAAAGCTAAATAACTTCCTTGACAAATATTGAAAAGTATAAAGAAGAGCAATCCAGTTCCTAACCATTTAAATAGACTAGATTGAAAAGCCCGGTTTAGCTTCAACTTAAACGGTAATTCCTCCAAACGCTGTAAAATGACTTGTGTAGATGGTGGACGTTTCCCTGGAGCCGGAGACATTAATTCATCCAACAAATCAGCAAAGGGTTTTTCAATCTCTCGTGCTTTATTTCTCCAAACAAGTCTTGTTGTTTTTGGGTCTGTTGGCAGATTAATTACATGAATTCCAGTTACTAAATATGCTAATGTTCGCCCTAAAGCATAGAAATCTGATTGTGGTAATGCTTGCCCATTAATTTGTTCTAGGGGAGTAAAGCCAGGCGTTACAAGTGCTGTAATTTCATGATGACCAAGCCCCATCTCATTCCCCCCACTTCCGCTAACTTTCGTTAGATAAGTACCAGTTACTTGTCGGACTGCACCAAAATCAATTAAACCCAACTGACCATCAGGTTGGAGAATAATATTAGAAGGTTTAATATCTCTATGAAAAAAACCACTCCGGTGTACTTCATCGATAATTTTTACTAGTTGTATAAGCCAATCCAGAGCTAAAGCTTGAGAGATCCTTCCATTAGCTTTCGCCCATTCTTCTAAGTCCTGTCCCTCAAATTTCTGCATAACTAAGCAATGCAGTGTCCTGTAACTTTTTTCAGGAATAACAGTCAATAAATCGTCTATAACTCTAGGAATCCCTGGATGGTCGAACAATTGAAGCGTCAGCGTTTCTCGTTCTAATAGCTCGATTTCTTTAGATTCCTGCGATTTCAAAACCTTCATCACTTTGTGGATGCCTTTATCATCCACTACTTCAAAAATTTCTGTATTGTAACGAAAGTCTAAAGGGCGTAATGGCTTAATTAACCTAAACCGCTGCTCAATCAGCAGTTCCGTTCCGCAATAAAGGCATCTTTCGCTATCATCAGGGTTTTGCCTCTGTTTACACTTAGGATTTATACAATAAATCACCTTTGTAAGTTATAATAAAAGATTAAGCTGCTGATTTAGAATTTTTCAATCCATAACGATATCCTTTAGAAGTATATATAGAAATGTACTTTCTTACTTGAGGTTGTAAAGTCAAAAATATTTCTTTCTCAGCACTGACTTTTCGTTCAATTAAAGAACGTTCATCCAAGGACTCCAGAGCTTCGATTATTTCCGTAGTCGTTATTAGATATTCATTTGGTTTCTCTCTTAAGTGATTCAGCAATTGATTAAAGGAAATTGAATCAACTGGTAAGATAGTTAGCTCTTCTGACAAATAAGTTAAAATCTCCTTTTCTAAATCAGTCAAGCGTCCATTTCCTTTAAACATCCTGTCTAAATTATCTTGAAATATATCTGTAATTAACGTCGTTTTATATTTCAAAAATTCTTTAACACTCCCACCAAAAAACTTCTTAATTCTCTGAGAAACCATTTCTAAAGATAAAGGATTTCCACGATATATTTCAACTAAATCTCCCCACTCATCCTCGTCAGCTAAACCTTTATTTTTAAGAATTAATAACGCTTCTTTTCCCACTAATCCTTCAACCTTCATACTTCTAGCTGGCTGACCCTTGTGTTCTAAGCGATTAATATCAATAAATGGTTCACGGCTAGTTAATACTACACAGCTTTGATGTTGTTTCTCTATTATGCTTCTAAAAAATCCTTCATAATCTGCATATTTATTACCATAAGGGCTGGAATCAGTATTCCTATCTCCCTGTAATAAAGCTTCTGTTGAATCTAAAACCACCAAGCATCGACGTAATTCAAGTTGTTTAAAAAACATTAAAGCCCTATCTTGAGTGGATTCGGGCAAGTCTAGCTTCTGATTTTCTGAATCAGCCAGAAGCTTAAGGAGATCGGCAAGCAACTCTGGAAGTAACGGACTATAGGAAACTGACTTCCAAATAAAACTATCAAATTCAATCGACGCCACACGCATAACTTCAATCAATTTAGCGATTAAAGCGCTTTTGCCGATTCCTGGCTGGCCTATAAGTGCTACACAACGTTCCTGAGTTACCAATTCTTTTAACATGGCCATCTCAGGCGTCCGACCATAAAACTTAGATACGTTAGGCAGATGTCCCCCAATAACGGCTAGACCAGTAGATGCTTCATCCGAGATGGCTGACCTAAGATCAAGCATTTGTTCTTCTAAAATGCGACGCAATCGTTTCTTTGTAACTTTTTCTCCGTTACCGAGTATCCCTGTTAACAACACCCACAGCTTAGGTGCTACACGACGCTGCAAAAAATCAAAGTTACAAGGTACGTTCTCTGCTATCTCTTTATAATCTAAATCGAGCCAAGCAGCCTCAATTACAATTTTTTCTGCCTTCTCTAGCCACCTGCCTTCTTTTGCAAACACTAAGTCATCTATCACTTTGATAACTTGTTTAACATCCACCTTTTTACAAACTCCTTTACGTGTTGCTTAAAGATCAGCATTTATGGTGCTACAGGCAATTTCAACTCTAGCAAAAAGTTGAGACTTTTTGCTATATGCCATCTTAGATACATATTTTATTAAATTTGGTAAGACAAGTTAAACCTGAAAAACCCGTATAGTCCTACCCGCAGTGAAGCCAGTAGTCTCAAACGTCTCAGTCGTCAGGGCAAACGTATCTAAATTATTCTTGACCACGACCAAGATTAAGAATCAACGAAAGAATCAGTATTTCTCACTTGGTTCAGTTTACATAACTCAAAATTATCGCCCAAAGTTTTAGCAATAAGCTTAAATTATTTAAATTAGTTTAGCCTCTGTTGAGAATATACTACTCTTCTTAACATGAGGCGTCCGCACTGGGTCAGTCGTATCTTACATTTTGCTGATATACTAACGAAAATATTTGGTTGTTCAGCGACTTTTCATCCAAAATTAACCATAAAATCAAAACTTAATGAGATCACAAACAAGTAAAAGTTCTGTATGATCAGGTTTATACCTAGTTAAAGAGGAAGAGGCAAGTGAATCCACGTCAATACCAAAATTTAAAGGACAAAGCGCCACTAAGGAGTAGCACTTTGTCCTAAAGTCAAACAGTTTCATATTTTCAGAGCAGGGGTTGATCTCGAAGGAACAAAATAAGTGGTGGTTAAAGTTTGGTCGCTTGAATTACCACTAAAAATGTCCCACTGAGTTTAATCCGCGCTGCTTCCCCCATTATACGTGGGTTTTCACCAGAACAGCTATTTTTGGTGGCATATTTTTGGCTGTTTAAATTCTTCAGGGTGAAATGTTAAATTTAATTAATAAACATTCAGAATTTTGTAGCTAAAAGAAGTAGCAGCGCGAATAATAGTTACCAGTTATCAGTCATAGTCTTTGATAACTGATAACTGATGCAATCCCCTCTGAAGCTTGTCAACCAAGTTATCAGGGAAAAATATCGTGAAAAATGACTTATGCCCAATACACCTTAGTGTCGGGGTTCAGGTAACATCAAAATTTTTTTTAAACACCTCTGCTGGCTAAAGCATTAAATAAGAAGGTTCAGCAAGCTCTGGAGAAAACAATTGATTTGCGAACTTTGGCAGCCGAACCACCCAAAGAAAATGCGACTGAATGTCTGCGCCTCATAGGTATGGCATTGAAAAACCTAAGCGTTGCCATGAACAATACCCAAGCTCTTGAGGCGGCGGCGATAATTTTGGGTACTAGTCCCACATCGGAGGCCATCGCAACAAGGACGGAGCAATTACAACTATTACCTGTGGCTATTAGGGAAATTAGGCAAGTACTTGCACGTATTGAGTTTACATGGCAGGAGTTTTGGGCTGTGGCTGAAAAATACGAGGTGATAAAACCTGACTACTGGGCAGAACTTACTACCCAAGAGACTGATTTAATCACACAAGCTCGAAAAGACAGTGAACAGTTAACAGTTAACACTTAAGCTAATCGTCATTCATTTTTCCTTCTTTGATTCGCTCTAAGGACAACCCTACGGGTTCTGCTCCCGCAGTACAGCATGACTGATAACTGATAACTGTTCACTAATGAATGCGGCATAGGTGCAATGTCGCCGAAATTGTCATGGAAAAATTTAGTAAAAAATGTGAATACAAATAAAAATGCAATTAAGAGTGGCAACAAAGAGCCATTCGAGCCTAAACCAGATTGCAAGGTATCAGTTGAGCAAAGGGAACACCCGATTGAATACCCAAACAATCTCACGGCGGCTGAATACCATGAGTTGTTAGCTGGTAGCGCCATTCATCCGGCGTTGATTAAGCGCAACTTCTTTCACGTTGAGGGAGAATCAATTTATGATTTCCTGTTCATATCTGATAAGATCCCACGTAAGAATGCGGGTCGGGTAACAGATGGATACATAAAAATGTATCAGCATCTATTACTGGGTGGGACGTGGATTCAGTCACTTGACCCATTCAAAAACTGGCAACCAATGGAGTGGGGAAGGATCAAGCCCAACTTTCCTCGCATTGATTGGCAAAAAGGGAAACCCGTCAAATACGAGTCACCCCCCAAAACCCCCAACCGCGTTACCTACTTTGATGTCGCTAACCCCATCTGGGACAAAGTTACAAAGCGTTATTTAATTAAGCGCTATCATTCACTTTTAGCATTGCGCTTACTGGATCAACTCAATCCACTAATATTTTGGGAGTGGGTGAAACAGCATCCAGAGATTCCGATTATCTTATGCGAGGGTGAGAAGAAAGCCGCCTGCTTGCTTTCGTTGGGGTTTGTAGCGATCGCACTCCCTGGAATCTGGAACGGGCGCGTGGGCAAACAAGATTTTGATGAACGGTTGCATCCTGACTTAGTACCAATGGCTCAGGCGGGGCGCAAGTTCATAATTCTTTTTGACTACGAAACTTCTTCTAAAACCAGGTGGTCGGTGTTTCAAGCCACTGTTCGCACTGCAAAAGCAATCGAATCGGCAGGTTCTGAATGTGAAGTTGCATTACTGCCGGGGCCAGAAAAAGGCGTTGATGATTTTGTAGTTAGTCGCAGTGAAGATGCCAATGCACTACTAACTGCAATTATAGACGATGCCAAATCACTTGCCGATTACCAGCGCTCGTATCGGGCTAAGAAATGGGGACTAAGTAAATATAAACCAGATGTCACAGTCAATATTAAATATTTGACCCAAGCACTCTGCATTCCGGATCTGGAGGAAAAATGTTCATCTGTCCCGCCACTTTATGATATCGCAGAAGAAAAATTGTTTACCCCAAGTGTTAGCTCTACAAGCTGTAAAGAGGGAGAAGGAAAACAAGAGTTAATAATTTCTGACTGCCCTGACCACAAACCCAGTACCCAAAATCCCAAAAAGTCTTTCCGTTTTCCAGAAAAAGGACTGGTTGTACTGTGGAGCGACATGGGTACAGGCAAAACTGAACTTATGCGCTGGTGGCGTGACCAAAATCCTGATGCCAGATTTCTCAACAATGGGCATCGCGTAAATTTGCTGAAAAATCTTGCCGAACGCTTGCGGACGGCGATGTATTCAGACTTGGGTTACACAGGTTTAGCCCAGGCCCAAGCCCTTAGTATTACTATTGACAGCTTGCATAAACTCAATACCCAGTCTCTCACCTACGGCTGCATATTTATAGATGAAGCCTGCCAATACCTCACCCACTTACTACACAGTAATACTTGCAAACAGCACCGTGCAGCAATCCTAGAAGTACTGGAATATATAGTATACAATGCGCCACTGGTCGTCATCGCTGATGCACACATGGATGATTTAACGGTAGACTTCTTTCTTGCAATGCGACCAAAAGGTGAAGTACCTTACATCATTAAAAACGAGTGGCGAAACGGGGAGCGCACAATTTATTGGTACGAAGGGGATAATGAGAGCGCCCTAGTCGCCCAAATCTCAGCAGCGTTGATGCTTGGAGAAAAAGTTATGGTTGCCAGTGACAGTAAGCGTTTTATCAAAAAACTCGACAAATCCTTTACTATCAAATACGAAGAATCTAACTCCGAAAAATCACATACACCACAAAAATGGCGCATTTGGTCTGTCCATTCAGACAATTCTGGCAGTGATGAAAATGTCGCTTTCATCAAAGATATCACCAACGCCGTCAAAAACTTTGATGCTTTGTTCACCTCTCCCAGTCTCGGTACTGGTGTTGATATTTCTGAGTATCATTTTGACTTAGTATTTGGCGTGTTTCACGGCGTTTCCCAAACTGCTACTGAGTGTGCCCAACAACTGTACCGCTATCGCCCGAAAGTTCCGTTTCATATTTGGGTGGCCCCGCGTCCCCCCTTTGGTTACAAGGATACAAACGCATCCAAGATTAAAGAACGTTTGCTCCAAACCAATGAAATGACCGCTTTTCTGTTGCGGATTGACAGAGAAACGGGTAAGCGGGGCGCAGAGAAAGATTGGGCGCTTGAGGCTTACTGCCAAATTATGGCTAACCGCCACTATTCTCTCAATAATCTGCGTGATGATTTGCGATCGCTTCTCACAGAAATGGGCAATACATTTATATATGTGGGCAGTGATTCAGATCCTCAATCTCTCGAAAGTCTTAAAGCAGCAGCACAAGCTTTGGATAGTGCCCACAATTCGGCTGTTGCCAAGGCCAAGAATATTACTTTGAGCGAGTACCGTGCCCGTCAAAGCAAAGATTACCTTGACCCTAGCGAAATTTTTGAATGTGAAAAGTTCCGCATTTCTGATTCCTACGGCATTGAAGTAACCGAATCGCTCGTAGAAATGGATAAAGGTGGTCGCTTAATTAGGGCAATTGCTGGACTTGAGGCCATTTTAGCAAAGCCCGAAGAATCGTTTACTGACCCCAAAACTGGGCAAACTTATCCTACACCACCAACAATTGTCACCCAAAAAGACCGCACCGAGCGGGACAATCTACCTTTGTGCATCGACTGGGGTAATTACTCCGCACGGTGGCTGGCTAGATTTAACCTGGGACTGCATCAGATTCTTAAACGTTTAGTGAGGGGTGATGAAGTTACCGCCTCGGATACTCAATTAGTTAATATGACAGCGATCGCTATACATTGTGCTGCTCACATCAAAGCAATTCTTGGGTTTACTATCCCTAGCGACTGTAAACCTATTTGGTTGCTAGCCACTTTAGTCGAGCAACTGGGGCTAAAACTGACCTTCCGTAAGCAGGGTAAGCGGGGTCAACAGGTGAAACTTTTCTCTTTATCTAAAGAGGAATTAGAATTTGCTCTCCAGGTAATTGCTCATCGTGAAACGAAGCGTAATCAAAAAGAAAACCGAACCTATTATGCTGCCGAAACCCCTGCTGCGTATAATGTAAACCCCAATCACCAGACCGTATCCATCCCCCCCCTTGATGCTATAGGGAACTCCCATTGCCAAGGGGAGGATACTACCGAATTTGAGTCGCCTCCAACAGACCGGATTACGCTACTCCACTGCGTAGAAATACTACGAAGAGGTATTTCTCGTGGAGTGGATGCAATTAAAAGCATTCTCAAGCGATGGCAGAGTGATTTGCGCTGGGAGACGGTACTGGAACTTGAAGCGATCGCCGCGAGTGAATTGCGACTTGTGGAATCTCAAGTTCCTGAATTTTATGAATGGCTCTTGGAAGAAGTGTTGCCTATGGAGGGGGCTGGCTAGAGAAAAATCCCTTTGGCACTTGAAAGCTGTTTTTTATTTCGTTTCCGGTAGCAATTGATGCCACTGGTTCCAATTTGAGCTGCATTTTCACAAGTCATGCAAAATGTTAAAGATCCATCAAGTTTAAAGCGCTACTGTCATTGGGTCTAGCTTTCAAATAGCGATCGGTGATGGCTAAATTGGCATGACCCAAAGTTTCTTTCACCAATACAGGATTAGTCCCGCGCTCAATGGCGTGAGAACCGTGGGCATGACGTAACCAGTGAGCAGAAACTAGTTCGCTTAATCCAGCTTCTTGTGCAATTGCTTTGACAATCGGGTGCAAGTTTTGACGGTCTAAATGTCCCCCTTTTTGACTTGGAAACACTGCTTGATTGGAGTGAGCCGAAGCTTTGAACTCCATTAATTCCGCCCAAAGCTTTGGCTTGATGAGAATTGTCCGATTTTTGCTGCCCTTGGCTTTTCGCACGTAAACTTGACCACTCTCACCACGGGGTGTCAAATCTCCCCAAGTCAGATCACAGATTTCACTTGCCCGTAACCCTGCCTGATACAGGAGTTTGATAATTAACAAATTTCTTGTGGCTGTGTACTGACGCTTAGGAGTTTTAGCATCAGTTAAATGCTTAGAAGCTGCTCTTACCAACAATTTAATATCAGCTTCGTCTAAATAGCGTTCGTTGATTACATCCGGCAGTTCACCGAGTTTTAGCGCCATACCCACATTAAAAGGGAGATATCCAATTTTATGACCGAAACTAATTAAGCTTTTAGCTGCGGCAATATATATCCGCTTTGTACTAAGAGCATTGCCCCCAAAACAACTGGCGTATTCTACCAAGTCTTCATAAGTCACTTTTTTGAGAGGCTTGTCCAAAAATTCCAGAAATCGCCTAATGTAGCGTCGGTAAGAGATGATAGATGACTCTGCTTTTCCTTCCAACCACAGCCCAATTAACTTCGCCTCGGCCTGTGCCACTGGCAAGGAAGCGATCGCCTTTCTATGGGCTGTTATGTGGACTAGAGAGAGCGTCATTTTTATTACTCCCTTAAAAATCAGACACAATCATAGTTTCGTCTGGTTTTATAGTGTCTGATTTTTATTGTCCTTTAAAATGGGCGTTTCAACTCACCCTCAAGCGACTGAAAATTTCTCGATTTTTGCGTATAGTACACCTCTAATACTGAGGAGCGTGACAAACACAATACTGTTATGCAATTGTTCAGCAGGGTATTTATTTTGAAAAACCTAAAAGTAGGTGAAAAAAATAAACTAAAAATGACTTTATAGTTAATAAATGATATAAGAGGTCAAAGAGCGTCCTCCAAAGTTTATTTACGCGGCAGTGTACTGCTTTTTAAGCGCTATCACGCCATAAAACTATAGAGTCATTTTTAGTTTATTTTTTGAGAGTGGTTTGATTGCTTTGTGTTTAAGACACTTTTTTTCTAGAACCGCAAACGGGAGCTAGAGAAGTAGTTTCTCAAGAATTGACTCCTGTTAGCGCAGCGGGGCGTAGCCCATTCAAAATAGCTGAATTCTTCTTCAATTTTTGGATCTCCCCAAGTAAGCTTGAGGAGGGAGCAACGCGATTTTGTGAGGTGCTAAAAATTAGGGGTATAAATGACCTGTTTAATAGTGCGATCGCAGCAAAATACCTATTTTTATTGAGAATCTAGCTATGTAACTGAGAATTTAACCCCGATCTCACTTTTTCGCGTTGCTCCCGCTTGAGGATTTCGACGGAATCGTAGTTGTTGAATAGGACTAAATTGAACAAGAGCTTGGGGGCAGGAAAAGGTACAAACCGAGTGGAATTGTGGGCGAAAGCACAGCTAGCTACTTCTTTTCTCACTCTTGATTGAGAGCAACAACCGCAAGCCGGGTGAAATTGTTAAGTTGAACATTTCTAAATTGCAATCGTCGGGTGCAAAAAAGCGCTTTCCAACCGCTGCTGTAATCGCGTATATCGCAGTTGGCCGTCACTAGAACGCAAAGCCTTGGATATCGCTTTCTTGGAACCAACGACAATCGCTAACTGCTTGGCAGAAGTTAATGCTGTGTACAAATGTTTACGAGACAACATCATATAAGGCTGCGTATAGATTGGCAGAATTACTACCGGATATTCTGAACCCTGGCTTTGATGAATGGTGAAGCTCCAGGCGAGGGCAATTTGATTTAAGTCTGCTCTGGTTCTAACGACAGTATGCTTACCATACTGTACAGTAACTTCCATTTCTTCAAGATCAATGGCCTTGATAATTCCGAAGTCGCCATTAAAAATTTCGTGATTATAATCATTAGTCAGTTGAATGATCCGATCGCCTTCTCGTAATAAATTCCCGCCCCTGGTAATCTCTACTTTGTCGGGACTGGGCGGATTAATCAACTGCTGCAATACGGTATTGAGGTTACGAGTCCCAAGCAAACCCCGCGACATGGGGCAAAGCACTTGCACATCCGTAGCTCGATTGTAACCGAGGCGGGGAATCAAGTCTGTAATGATTTCGGATATTGCTTTAACACCATGTTTGGGGTGATGACCGCCGCCGTGCCACAGACACTCAGACACGGGATTATCGGAAATCGGTTCAATTGTGGGAAACTGGCTTCGGTTAATTTGGTGAGCAGCGGTGATAATTGCGCTCTGTTGGGCTTGCCTAAATACCTTGGTCAACCGCACCACCGGAACGTGACCAGAATTAATCAAGTCAGCAAGGATTTGACCAGGACCCACAGAGGGTAACTGGTCAACGTCACCCACTAGCAGTAGTTGGGAACCGTATTGTATCGCCTTTACCAAAGAAGATGCCAGAAACAAATCAAGCATACTAGCTTCTAGCGCGACAATTGCGGTATGGGGTAAAGGGTTTTGATTATCGCGTAAGAAGCCCATTGTCTTTGGGTCAAATTCCAACAAGCAGTGTATGGTCTTGGCTTCGAGTTGTGTGATTTCACTCAGGCGTTGAGCAGTGCGTCCAGTTGGCGCAGCTAAGGCGATAGATTTGCCCATTGCTTTCCACAGAGAGATTATAGTCTGGGTGGTGAAAGTTTTACCGCAACCGGGGCCACCAGTAAGAATCATTACCCTTGAATATGCAGCCATTTCTACCGCTAGCCGTTGCTGTGGTGAAAGTTTGATTTTACGACTCTTGGTGAAGCGCTCAATCCAGGCGCGAACAGGAGGCATATCTTGTGCAACTGGTTGGCAAAATCTAGATTGTATTAATTGAGCAAGGTTCTGTTCGGTGTGAAAGTAGGTTGGTAGATAACATAGCAGCGTTTGGTCTGAGCTTTTCTCGCGGATTAAGTCATCCTTGAGTGCCATGTCTTTGATAAGATCAGCGAGGGCATCTTCTTCGGGTGTGTGATCTGGTGTAGTCAGCAGTTTGATCACATTCTCAATGAGTTTTGGCTGGGGTAAATAGCAATGCCCATCGGCAGCAGCTTCGCCCAAAACATGAATTAAACCAGCACGGTAACGGAACTGACTATCAGGCGCAACTCCTAAATTAAAGGCAATTTTATCAGTTCTCAGAAAACCAATACCGTAGATGTCAGCAGCTAACTGGTAGGGATTGCTGGTGAGAGTAGCGAGTGCTTCATCCAAGTAATGCCTGTAAATTTTGACTGCATAAGTATTAGAAACGCCATGACTGTGGAGAAATAGCATTAAATAGATGTAAGAGATGTAAGAAAATAAAATAAAAATAAGTTGATAGCTAAATAAAGATATTTTGAATTGAAGCAGAGACTTGATATTTGGGTTATGCCATCGGCGACGGCGACCCGGACGCGAACAATCCCACAAACTATCGAGTTTGCCCCAGTACCAGCGATGAATTGTGTCGCGTACAGTCTGTGGATGCCATTTTAAGTATTGTGCGATCTTTAGCACTGTCCATCCAGCGGCTGATAAGCGTAGTACAGTGGCACGACTTTGAGTTCTTGGTGGTATACCTTTTGCTTGAGTGAGTGCTAGTAGGGCTTGATCTTCTATTGGTGACAGGTAAACTTTTAAAGGCGCTGGCATCTTGGTCAGGGGTAAAAATATTTACGGCTAAAAGAGATTATCCCAACTTGATGTGCCATTTTACTTTATCGAATTCTATTTACGAACGCCAAGATGCTCCCTAATGGGCGAAGGAACTTTAGGTGATTGCGAGTTAGTTTATGTATGATGTCGTAAATTACACAGTTAAAAATACAACTTTAACATGGAATGCAATTCCTGTGCTGTATCATGATACTTATCTAGGTAAAAAAATAAGTTGATGGTAGGTTCATTTAGCCTATTTACCTAGATGAGTATAATGCAGAAAGTTTTACTGTATAGCGGTGCCTACAGTAATTAAAATTGCGTAAATTAAAGTGTTTTAGATTACAAAGATACAGTTATACAGAGGGCATAAGGGAAGGCACAGACATCGTTTGGTATGGTGGTCTGCAAATTCCCGCTCCTTTTAACACTCTCGATCTTGGCTCATATAAAGGATTAGTTTTTGAGAATCTGTGACTTGAAGAAGATTTTGGACAGGTTGTCCAAGTTTACCTGACAAAAGTGCATGTCCAAAAAATAACATAAAGGAAAGCTAAAAGGCTTAAACTATCTCTCTGTATACAATATAAAGGTTTTGCTCCCTGGCAATACTTAGCGATGCCTTCTCTACGAGACGCTACGCGAACGGCGGCAAGCTACGCAACGTTAGCAAGTTATCTCAGTTAAAGGGAATAAGTTGACTAGCAGTAGTATTTATATGGATTTTCGTCCATGTTCTTCTCCCATTTTTGTTACTATGTCCATTTTCTTTATCCAAAAGAAGCGATCGCTTGATTAATGCCTTAACGAAGTTTTAGGTATTTCAGCTTACGACTTGTCCAACTTTTCCTTCCAAAAGCTGTCCAAAATCTTCTTAAAGTCACAGAATCATAATTAAGTTTTTGCCGACCAATGGTCGGCAAATTGCGATGCCGCTCAACCAAGGGGATTGTGTGGGAAATTAACGAAAATACGTAATTATGTCATCTAGGAAGTTAGTCGGGAGTATCCAAATGTTTTTTCAAAGTGTAGGGGCAATCAGGAGTTTTGATTCCACTGGCGTAAGGTAATTTATAGGATGCCCAGATTTGCCACCGCAAAACATCAACTCCAATAGTTGAACTACCGAATTGTACTCGACAGTCTTTGTCTGGGTTTTGTTTAACATTTTTGATTATGGTATTTATCGCTTCTATTTTGAGATTATTCGGTATGCCCATTAGTAGTTTTGTAAGCCACTGTTTGATTTGTGGTGATTGTAGCCAGTCTTTGATTTGGTCATCAGTAGGAGTTAGGCGATTGACTAATAGCGTGGAATTTTCGTTATCTTTATTAACTTGACTTGTAAGCTGAAATAGCTGCTGAAAATTAGCATCTGTGTTGGACATAAAAATAATTGCTTAAAAGAGAATATTTATATTATAGATAAATTGGATAAACCCTATAACAGCTAAGATTTTTTATAAAAATATTAAGATAAGCAAATATAAAACTTGATTTATCTCTCCAAAGGAAATTATAAAGAATTGACTAACTAATTATGTTATAAATATTAAATAAGTTCTTTATGCAAGTATCAAATAAATACTATGCACCCAATAGAGTTTAAGAAGAAGTGGAAATTAAGTTATCGGGAGCTTGCCCTGGTTTTGGGGTACGAAAGTGAATACACTACCCGAAACTGGAATATGCCAGGAGAACATAAACGGAATCCTCAGAATGTTGTTCGCGTAGCTTGTCGTCTTTTAGATGAAAAGTGGGAACGGGAAGGAAAAGCGCTCAATTCTTATCTTTAACCAGTTTTTTGTGACCGCTAATATTTTTTAAAATGACACTCCCCCGCCACGAAAAAGGTGGGGTATTTTATGTATAGTCAGAAGTTGCAAGAAGTTCTCAGAATCATGGGGATAGGGGGGAAAACTTGGCAAAATGAAGAACTAACAAGACCAGAAGTTGCGGCGATGTTAAAGCCAAAAGTTTCTGCAAGACAACTACAAGCATATTTGAATATCGCTCGGAAATACTTGCCAGAGTTCAAGAAATTCACCAACAAAAAAACAGGTGGTCTGAATGGCATGAGCAAGCTATACAAGTATCATATTGCTCCCCTTCAAGAAATTCGCTCACTAGCTAGAGAGCATACTTTAGCTGACATAGAGAATGAATTTCTTCAAAGAGGCTCGAAAAAGTAATTTTTATGTTTATAAGGAGAAATTCACTTGGCATCTAATAATTCTGTAGGAAGAACACAATCTCAAATCCTGGCTAAGGCTAGCGCGGCGATTGGGCGCAAGTATCAGCATCACATTTACGCGGCAGGTACGGCGACAATCATTGTCATGCAGTCAATGCCCTCTTATGGGTGGGGCTTGTTCGATTCGGCTCAGGTGGCAATGACTTGTATGTTCGGCGGCGCTGGTGGTATTGGTGGGGGTGGTGCAGCGGCGGCAACTACGGCCATTAAAGCACTTCCCGCAGTGATCAATGCAACCATCACAGTGCTTTTGTTTGTATACTTTGTGGCTTCTGGGCTTAAGGTTGCCAACGGCATTGGTGAAGGACAGGAAGTAACGCAGATGGTTCAACAGCCCGTAGGCGTGTTTTTCATAATCCTGGTGCTTTGGATTGCTCAAAGTATCTTATTTAACGGCGTTACAGCCGCTTGTTAGTGATGAGCGAGTACAATAAATCGCCCATGAAACGGGTGAATCAGTCACTTGGTCAAAATGCAACAATCGGCATTTTTACTGGCTTTCAGTTTGCAGTCGCCTTGTTTATGTTTGGCGTGGGCTTCATCATAGCGATTATGTTTGGGGCAGGAATAGTTTGGGGACTGCTGGCTGGTGTTTGGTTGAGTGCTACGGTGATAGTTTTATCTGGGAAGCGTCCTTACTTGTTCTGGTCAAGAGTGTTCCCAAGCGTTCCAGTTTTCACTCGTGGCTATGTCAGATATTCTTCGCCCCAAAACAAAAAAAGGGCGGGTTCAAAGGGGATGCCTAAACTATGGTAAAAAGCAGCATTCGTAATCAAAAAATAGTACCCTTTGAAGACTTTCTAGACCTAGCAACTTTAGTGAAATTGAAAAAGGGTAACTATGAAATTGGGGCTTACTTGTTGAGCAAAAAACAAGTAAGCGATACTAACAACACCCTGCAATTAGTATTCGGATATGAATGCACTGGCTTTCACCCACTGTTTAATTCATCAGAGAGACTAGAGGCGATGGCCAAGGCTTTTGAGAACGGCTGTAAAGAGTTCTCCGAGGGTGAGAAATTCACCTTTCGTTGGTCTTCGTTTTGCGATGAAGACAAAGTGATTGAAAGCTATCGCCAGAGGCTAGCTAGCCCTGTATCTCCTGAGAGTGAGTTTCTTGATTGGGGGCAAGTTGCCCGAATGCAGGAACTGACACGTAATCATCAGCGCAAGGATATCAAGCTCAGTATTTACACGACTTTTACTGTCCGCCCAGGAGGTACTGAAGGTGGTGACGCGGTAGATAGAGCGATAGTTAAGCTGGCAAACTTTTTACAGCGCAAATTCACCCCAACAGGAGCGACCGAACTCACTCTTCAAAACTTAATTCAAGTTCTTGAAAAAGCGATAATTGTCTCTTTGCGGCATCAACAAATACTATCGGAAATGGGTTTATTTCCCTCGCCCAAATCAGACAAGCAATTGTGGGGCGACCTAATTTCTAGAATGGGTGCAAAGGCTGTAAAAGTGCCCCATACCTTGGTTTATGATACTGGTGAATTAAGGGAGGAGATTAACGAAGCCGCACCCAACCCATCGCGGTATAACGACCAATTACACGCGACATCGGTACTTCTGAATAACGGCATACCTCATGCTGATAGACGATGGGTATGTTTGCCCCACCAGAGTACTGACAAAAAGAAGTATATCGGCGTAATGACGCTTGCCCAAAAACCAGAGGTATTTGCTTCAACCTATCAGCAAATACGCTTTTTATGGGACGTATTTTCACGCGAGGTTATTTATGATGTCGAGATAATAACAGAGATTAGCCCAGCCGATCAAAAAATGATTAGGCTTACCCAACAATTAATTACGAGGCGGTCAATAAATGCCTCCGCTAGCGCCAGCAAAAAGACTATTGACGTAGGAGCGCAAATTAATACGGAGCGGTCAGTCGATGCTCAGAAGCAGCTTTACACGGGTGATGTCCCGGAAAATGTAGCAGTTACTGTTCTCGTTTATCGCAATTCTCCTTCCGAAATTGACGATGCTTGCAGGCTGATTTCAGGATATATCAATCAGCCTGCCGAGTTGATTAGAGAAATGCAATATACATGGTCAATCTGGCTTGACACTTTGCTATTGAGACAGCGACCACAACTGACTTTTCCTTTCAACAGACGCGCCACTTTCTTTGCCAGTGAAGTAATTGGTTTAACGCCAGTCGTTCAAACAGCGCACGGTGATAAACAAGGCTTTGAATTAGTAGCTGATGAGGGTCAATCATCAGTCTATATCGATTTGTCAAAGCCGAAAAACATGATGGTAATCGGCACTACCGGGAGTGGGAAATCGGTAATAATTGCCTCTATTATTTATCAATGCTTGGCGTTGGGAATGTCAGTATTAATGATTGACTTGCCCAATGATGATGGTTCAGGAACCTTTGGAGACTTCACGCCCTACTTTAATGGGTTTTACTTTGATATCTCCAAGGAATCAAACAATCTTGTACAACCGCTAGACCTATCAAAGCTTCCTGAGTCGCAGTGGGAGGAAAGAACAAAAGCCCATCGAAATGATATTAATTTAATCGTGCTTCAATTAGTTTTAGGAACGCAAAAGTTTGATGGGTTGTTATCACAAACTATAGAATCTGTAATCCCTTTGGGTACAAAAGCCTTTTACGAAGATGCCGACATCAAGGAGCGATTTGAATTAGCGCGAAAAGCAGGGATAAACACCCCAGAGTGGGCGAATACCCCGACATTGGCAGATATGGAGAAATTCTTCTCGCTTGCGTACATTTATTTAGGCTATCAGGACGACAATGTAGAAAAAGCACTAAACTACATCCGCTTGCGGTTACAGTACTGGCAGGCTAGTAGCATTGGTAGCGCTATCTGCAAGCCTTCAACCTTCCAGGCTGATAGCCAGTTGATTACCTTTGCACTGACTAATCTGCAATCAGGAAAAGATGCAGAAGTGTTCGGGATGAGTGCATATATCGCCGCGTCCCGTCAATCCCTCTCCTCGCCCAACAGCGTGTTCTTTATGGATGAGGCTAGCGTATTGCTAGGATTTTCCGCATTGTCGCGGCTTGCGGGTCGTAAATGCGCTACGGCTCGAAAGCAAGGCTGTCGAGTGTTTCTGGCGGCGCAGGACGTTATCTCTATCGCCAAATCGGAGGCAGGAGAACAAATATTACAAAATATGCCATTGCGGTTGATTGGGCGGATTGTCCCAGGCGCGGCTAATAGCTTCTCTGAGTTGCTGGGCATCCCTAGAGAAATTATCGATAAAAACGAAAGCTTTGCCCCCAACATTCAGCAGCTATACACTTTGTGGCTGCTCGACTATAACAACAAGTATGTGCGCTGCCGCTATTATCCCTCTTATCCCCTGCTGGCGTTGGTCGCTAATAGCAGAGAAGAACAAGCCACGCGAGATAAGTTCAAGAAAATTCACAGCGACAAGTTCACCTGGGTGGCAGAATTTTCTAAATATTATGTCGAGTGTATCAAACAAGGAAAACCATTATGAAGGTTCTATCGTTAGTCATTCAAAATAAGCTATTGGTGGCAATACTCGCAGGTATTGCGTCAATAGGAAGCTTTCAGGTTTGGCAATACAATCAAGCCCGATACGAAAAATTTATTAGCAATGCGAAGAATGACTGTGGCGTGTACATAGAATTGGGTGAAGGTGCAGTCAAGAACAGTCCTAGCCTGAGAGCATTGAAGTATCAAAATAAGCGCGTACGTGAACTAAAGCAACCGGGGATTAACTCTGAATCCGCAGACCCAGGAGATTACGTTATGCTTTTTCGATCCCCTGCTTCCACCCTTCCGCCTAATGCTTTGCCTTTCGATGATCCCTTCTTCACCAGTTTATTAAATAAAGAAGAATCACCTAAAACATTAATGGTTTCGGTTCTTGACTTTGATTTATCAAAAAAACAGGCGACCGTAGAATCTTACTGCGCCAAAAAACCTTTTGTAGTAGACCTGGAGAATTTGTATGTTAGATACCAACCGATTGATCGCGATCTCAGGCGCAGCAATTTTGATATCCTTTTCTAGCCTCCCTGCCAATGCTCAAGCTAGTCAAAACCAATCTTTCTTAACTCAATTCCAACAAATCTATAGCAGCTTGCAGACTTACATTAGTAATTATCAGAAAGAATTTACTAAAAGTTTGGGCAAGTTAGAAGCTGAATTAACCCAGGCAATTGAATCTAGTGTTGGTGATTTGGGTATTCCCGATCCCCTAAAAGCTGGCAAGAATATCGAGAAAGTGATTCAGAAACAAGAAGGCGCGTTGCTGATATTAGACCCTCGCATTCAAGCCGACAATGCTATCAAGGATTGGAACCAGCAATATACACGCGGTCAGTCAGAATCAGTACTAGGAGTTGAGGGTCAACGAGTGCAATCGCAAGAGGCAGCAATAACTAATGATGCTACTGCCCAATCAAGCGAAAATGCTGCTGCCGCGCAGGATGATGTCATTACCCAAGACATTCTCAAAAAGGTCGCTATTCAAAACTTACAAAGTGTTGTAATTGCCAAATCTATCCATGCAGAAGCGCAAAAACAATCTCGTTCCTTGGCTGTTACAAATATCAATCTTGCTGATATTTCTAGTCGCATGGATGAGCAAGCTGCGGCAAAGGATCAAGAGTCCAGCGCCGCTACTCGGCAAATCATCCAATCTGCCGCCGCTAACGATTCATTTTGGAAGAATCAATAATCAAGTCAAACAAATTCAAAATTCTTTCATTATTAATTCAAAATTAATTTTATTACTCATTTTGCATTTTGAATTCAAAAAAGGTCAACATAACGTTACGGTAACTGAGATGATAGCGCTCTTAACTATTGTTTTTGCTCAAACGACAGGGCAGCAAGCCGGGGAAAATACGGGTACTACAAACTCAGGCGAAATAGTCGGAGGCGCTATCGAAGGTGCAGACCTAATTTATAAATCGTTTGAAAATGATTGGCTGGAGCTAGCATCTGGAACAAACCCAATTTATACGGCTGTTGTGGCCGTTTCTACTCTCGCTGCTGTTGTGATGATTGGCTTTGCCTCATTCGGCTGGTACAGGAAGTTTGCTGAAGAAGGGTTTGGTTTTGATTTTATCTCTGAGATGGTATTACCTTTGCTAGTAATTGCAATGCTTAGTAATAATGGGTTACTTTTGGCAAACACAACAGTCGCATTAAAAAACGTATCGACCGGACTAAACAGGAGCATTTTAAATATTACGAGAAATGGAGTCAATTTGAGAGATGCGATACGGAATGTAAACGCTGACCAAAGCTTTGTTTTAGCCGCGCAGATAGCCTTAGCTAAGTGCGAAAAATTGAGTCAGGAGAAGAAAGAAGGCGAAGAATTAAGCCGTAAGCAAGCTTGCATCAAGACTGCTATAGAGAAGACGCGAAAAGACGCACAGACGGCTAGAGAAAAGACTGGTGCAGGTTCTGGAGGAGGAAGTTGGAACCCCTTAGACCTTAGCGGCGAACTAATCAATAGTGCAATTCAAGGTTTTGTTTATGTCATTCTCAGTGGGGTATCGGCAGCTTTTCAATACATCGTCCAACTGTCATTCTTAATGATTGCATTCGCCGCCCCAATCTTCCTAGTTCTATCTTTGCTGCCCTTCCAAAGCAAACCTATCTATGCTTGGCTTGCTGGCTGGTTAGGGCTGACATTGGTTCTCATTTCCTACTCCATAACAGTAGGCATTATTGCCAGCGCGATAGTCTCCAAGCCTTCCAGCAATCCTTTGCTAATGCAACTTTTGCAAGCCATCTTTTCGCCATTACTCGCGGTAGCCATAGGCACTGGTGGCGGAATGGCTGTATTCTCAGCTTTCACTAGTGGGGTTAAATTCTCGGTGGGGTTAAGGAGATGAAATTATTAGAGAGAAAAGAGCTAAATTTCACCCCAATTCTCTTAATAGTCAATGCGGTTTTATTAATGCTTTTATTATTCATAGAAATTGTCAATTTTGCTTGGATAGCAACGTTTTCTAAAACGAAAGCTTCCACCCTTGTGGAGTTACATGACGGCGAATCTATCAGAGTTCTTCCTATAGGCAGTGAGGAGCGCTCCCCCCAAGCTATTACACGTTTTGTCGGGCAGACAATGACCGGACTTTTAAGTTGGAATGCTCTACCAAAGTCAAGCGATGATTACAATCCAGACCCCACCAAACAATTAAAGTTAGACGCTGGGGTATCAACATCAAAAGGCAAGATTACTACTAGTGTATGGGCTTCAGGCTTTGCGTTGTCAGAAGATTTTCGCGCACCATTCCTTGAGGAGATAAGTAATCTGACGCCGCCCGATGTCTTTAATGGGTCTACGCAATCAATCCTAAAAGTCAGCCTAATCAGTCAGCCGACTCGGATTAAGGATGGGCAATGGAAAGTAGATATGGTTGCAGAGATTGTTGTTTTTCAAGGCAGTAATTTAGTCGGCAAGCCCATCGCTTTTAACAAAACTGTATTTGTCAGGGCTATTGATACGGCTGCCCTGCCTAGATTTGCATCCGATGTTCAAGAAACCGCATCGAGGGTTCGTAAAGCGGGGTTAGAAATTTATAAAATCCAGGATTTAGATTTATGAGCCAGAACACCCAGTCAGCTTTGCCAGAGACAACTATTGAAATAGAGTCCCAAGATTTTGCCGCCATGAACGGCGCTAAAACTTCTCACGCTAATGATTCAATTCAATCAGAACAGAATCCCGCCCCAGAAGAAATTGTTACTGCTCGAACAGTCTCGCAATCTCCACTCTTAAAAATGGGCGTTGTTGCCCTAATTTGCCTTCTCTTCGTGGCGCTCATTGGGGCAATGCTAGGCAACTCAATGAATGTGCTGAAGTTTGACAAGGGCATTGTGCAACCGCCTACAGAAGAGCAAACGCCCCTAGCAGAGCCGGAAAATGAGACGGGCAAGGATAAAACAGCGCTTGCTCTGACTAGCCAAAATTACGAGTTAAAGCAGATTCGCGATCGCTTGCCTAGCCCAACGCCTACTCATAGCGCAACCTTAGCCCCAGCCCCAATCGCACCCGTTACCCCTCCGATGCAACCAGTGCAGCGCCGACAACGTTCTTACCCAGTCGCCAGTCAGCCGACAGCGCCCTTCACTTTCCCCCAGGCTAGAGTATCGCAACCCCAGCCTCGACCCCAGCCCCAGCCCCAAATTGCCCAGCCGAGCAGACAATCTCCTTTGGCGTTCCCAACGGCTGCAAGCAACGCCCCCACCCAAGACCCCACTCAGCAATGGCTTCTCGCTGCAAACGCTGGCAGTTTCAGGAGTTCAGGCGATGAGTCACTTGACGAGAAACCCATCAATACTAATGGAATTGAAGGAGGTACGGGAGGAGCTACACAAGTTGGACAGAACACTACCATTAATTACAACGCTCTTCGCGTACTTGTTGGCAGCACCGCAGAGGGTAGGCTAGAAACGCCGATCGCTTGGGGCACTGGTGACGCTGGCAACCAGAATTACTTGGTGAAACTAACAAAACCCTTAAAAGCCTCAGATGGTAGGGATGTGCTAAGAGTGGGTGCTTATCTGGTTGTTCAACTAGCAGAGTCCAATGGTTCGGGCTTTGCCAAGCTGCGCGGTGTTTCAGTATTGGTCAATTCCAATGGTGATACGCAAGAAAAGCAACTCCCACCAAACGCTGTTCTGATTATGGCTTCTGATGGTGGTTTTCTAAAAGCGCAGTCCCGTAAAGGTAGCAACCTGGGTAACGATTTTATAGGAGCGATTGTTGCGGGAGTTGCCAAGGCGGCCGAAGTACAAAACCGCCCCACAACTCAAATCAGCAGCAACTCTAATGGCTTCTCTACTAGCTCCACTACCAACGAGCAAAAAGATTTATCCGCCGCTTTTGGAGAGGGTGCATTTAATAGCGTTCTCGATAATATCAAAAGTTCAAATGTCGCCCGTTCTCAACAGTTAAGCGGTAGAGAAGAAGTATTTGTGATCGATGTTGGTAAGCCAGTGCAAATATTCATTAATCAAACAATATCGCTTTAGTCACAATAACGTTACGGTAACTGAGAATATAAATGTTAAAGAAAACTACTATTATTGCAGCATTTTTAATCTTAACTAGCGCGGCAAAAGCAACGGGTATACCTGCCCGAATGGTTTACCAGAACGACGCAAACTCCAATGCCATCGAATTAAAGGTATGGAAAGGTTATGGATTAACTATTAATTTTATGTCTACGGGAGAGACTATCAAGCAAGTTTGGATTGGCGATCCAAGTCGCTTCGCTTTTACCTCAAACGGTGGTTTATGCCAGTCATCAAGTGGTGATTCTGACTGCGCGGGAGGTAAAGCGACTGTAATCTTTCTTCGCCAGATTGACCCGATCAACTTTCCTGTTACCTCTAGCAGCAATGGAAGCACTCAAATTACAGTGCTTACCAATGAAAAACAATATCAATTTAAGATTGTCCCCGCTACTGGCAACCCAACCTATACAAGCTTAGTGATTAAATCTGACTCAGATCGCCCATTGCCAATTACCCATCCGCGAACGCCGCAACCGCTAACAGTTCAAAAGCCGCAATCAGCACCGTCAGACTTCCCGCAGCCCTCGCCGCCACCACAAACAATAAAACTCCCTCTGCCTCAGCCTGTTGCCTTAATGCGCCCCAATCCTGGGACTACGCTAAATGGTGCGATTCAGAGGAACGATGCTAATGCTCTCGCTTTTGGGCTGGCAGAAGCTGGGCGGAAAGGTCAGGTTCAACCCGGATCTACCACCTGGAACAAGGTGCAAGATGCTATCAAACTATTGCGGCGTGGCAAGACTAGAGATGAGGCAATTTCGCTTTCTCAGGTAGATAAAACTACTTTTGATCAATTACTTGAATGGGGGCGGTTGTGAACAATTTTTCTAAATCTATTCGCCAAGAATTAGGCGATTTTCTAGATTCGTGTAGGTGCGAAGGTGAGTTATGGATGTTTCCACCAATCGGCTATTTGCTGCTTTTGACTACTCTTTTGGCTGTGGATCAGACAAAGCTTAGTCCTGCAACAACCTACTTAAAATGGCTGTTACCCATGCCCTTTGCAACCTTAACTGTATTGCAAATAAACCAGTACAGAAAATCCAAAAAGCTGTTAGCACCAACAGGAAACGTAGAGCTACAGCAAGACAAAAGTGGATGCGAGAGTTGTGCCTATTTTCATGGGCGACAATACGACCAAGAAATCCTAATATGCACGGTACATCCACACGGCTCCAATCAAGAACAATGTCCCGATTACTTTAACAAAAATCATGAAACTTAAGCCTTTTCTACTGGCTGCAATAGCTTCTCTAGTTCCGCTTTCCGCCTCAGTCGCAGAGACACCAACAATCGATTATTCACAAGGCTTGTACAAGACGGCTGCCCCCGACTGGTCGAAAATCACATGGGATACTTTGCCACCCGTTCAACAGCCAGGATTTTTAAAGATACCTAAAAACCTGATTTCAGTTTTTGGCTACGACCCCTCGCGCTCGTGGACAGCAGGGCAAAAAGTAGACTCTGTTGTGATGTTGGGCGACGCGGATGATGCTTTTAAGATGTCGGACTTGAGCTTAAAGTCCATTAGCACAGTGGCTTTGCCCACTACAGCCACAACCACCAAACCCACCCTCAAAGACTTTGGATTAATGCAATGGCAAACGCCAAAAACATTAGTTAAAGCAATGCCTGAATTAAGCAATTTGAGCTTATCAGAAGTTCCCCCATTAGCCGAACTATTCTCCAAGAATGGCGGCGGCGGCACTATTTCTCAGGCTATCAGTTCAAATCCTCAAGCCGCAGATTTGATGCTAGATAAGATTGATCTAAGTAAGTATTCTCTTAATTCAATTCCTGGATTGACCAAAACTCAGCTAGGAAAGTTTGAAGCATGGCAGCAAGCTTATGTCAATCAAATTCCTAAATTAAGTCAAGTGCCCTTTGATAAAATGCCTCAGCCTATTAGCTCTGGGATAGACGTTGTGGGTATCGCGTCGGTTGTACTTGGGACGGCTGAAAAAGGCGATGCAAAGGCAGGTAACAATTACTTTGTATCTGGCAGCGTTGTCAGAGGCGATCGCACTTTAACAGTAGCCTGTCCTCCAGGCATTGAATGCTCATACTTAGAAATGGGTGATTTTGTCGGTTCTGAAGGTAGCTTGTATGGTAAGCGTTGGGCATCTGGTTCATCCCAACAAGTCAAGGGTGGTTATGGAATTCTAGCCGCCGTTAATGGGGGCAAGGAACCCACGGGGCGGTTGGTTTATGGTAGTGGATTCAAGGTAGCGCTAACTGGAGTTAATGAATCCCTTGGGACTGCCGACTTTGGTTTGTTCTTTAGGATCTGTGCGCGACCGCCATTTCAGCAGAAAACTTGCACCCCTTACTTCATTGGGCCAGTTCCCTGGTTGCCCGTGAGTGAGAATGATTTGGTTATCGTGGGGACGGGACGATGACAGGGACTCCTAAGACAGAGGTTAAGCCAAATCAATTTATTCCCCCAGGACTTGAATCGGCGCTATTTTCCCCCGCAGGTTTAGGGGTACTCGCTTGTGGCGCGGTGATTGTAATCGCCAAAATCATCGATAGTAGGGGAGGTATTGCCAAGCTAGCGACAGCGCGCTGGGGCGGGACAAGAGAGAAAACAGCGGCTCGTCAGTTGGCGTGTAAACAAATCCAGCAACGCTTGCATAACCGAGTATCGCTGTATGTGGGAACTCCCAAGAATACAACGAGCGAGGTTATTAATGGTGTCCGTAGAACTTGCATCCCTGAAGATTCAACAACCCTTTATTTTCCAGAGGCACAGCGAGGCATCCTAGTTTGTGGTGGCCCAGGGAGTGGAAAGTCATTTTCAATGATTAATCCCCTGATTCGCTCTGTAATTGATCAGGGTTTACCTCTGGCTTTATATGATTTCAAATACGCCTCCCAGGAATCAGCTGATTCTCCATCTAAAGGGCAAGCTCCAATACTTGCAGGGTATGCGATAGAACGCGGTTATCAGGTTACTGTGCTTGCCCCAGGCTTTGCAGAATCAGCAGTTGCCAACCCTATAGACTTTCTTCGCAGTAATGAAGACTCAGAAATGGCACGGCAGCTTGCGATTACACTCAATCGCAACTTTCAATTGGGTGATAAAGATTCTGGAAATAGCTTCTTTACCAACGCAGGCGATCAGTTAGTCCAAGCCGTCTTCATGCTGGCAAAGGGCACAGAGTATCCAGATATCATGATGTGCCAAGCAATTCTGGGGTTGCCAAAGTTAGTTAAGCGCATTGAGCAAGCAGAAAATCTGAATTTCATGGTTAGAGAGGCTTTCGCACAGTTTGTATCTGTTGCAGGGTCGCCAGAAACAGCAGCTAGTATTGTGGGTACAGCTAGCGGATTGTTCAGCCGTTTTATGGTTCCCTCGGCATTAGCAGCGTTCTGTGGAAAAACTAATATTCCACTGGATTTGAAGGGGCGGCAGATGGTGGTATTCGGGATGAACAAAGAAAAGCGTGATGTAATTGCCCCTTTGCTTGTCTCGATTCTGCATCTATTAGTTAGCCGGAATGTGGCTAACAAACGTACTTGTCCTTTGGTGTTGGGGATTGATGAATTACCCACATTATATTTACCAGCACTGGTTGATTGGCTGAATCAGAATCGGGAAGATGGATTGGTATCAATACTGGGATTACAAAATCTCTCAATGCTGATTGAATCCTATGGTGAAAACACAACTAATGCAATATTTGGTGGTTGTGCTACCAAAGCATTCTTTAACCCCCAAGATGATGTAGCTGCCGAACGATTTAGTAAGTTTTTAGGTGAAGAGGAAATTAAATACAAGCAACGTTCTCGCTCATCAGGAGGCAAGGGTGGTGCAAGCATTTCTAATTCTGACCAAAACAGTACCCGAAAATTATTTGATGTCAATCAATTTAACACTTTACCATCGGGGAAAGCAGTAATTATTAGTCCAGGTTTCCGTTCTCGTGGTCAAATAAGTTTGCCAATCTTGCAATCAATTAAGATTCCTCAGCATGAAATCCAATCTGAAACTGACAGTGTGAAAGCTTGGTACGAGTTTCAAAAGTTTTTATCTAAAAAGTCTACTCTCTTAACTCCAGCAGATGAAGAAATGAGAATTCGTCGGGCAGAGGCATTAAAATTGTTGCCTTTGATAGAAAATCAAGAGCAATTATCAGAATATGCAAGTCTGATTTAAAGTGAAATTTCCTGCCCTTAATAGTCAACCCCTTCTCTGCGAGACGCTGCGCGAACGGGGAATTCAAAATTCAAAATTATTAATTCAAAATTAAAGACAAGACGCTCTCTACCAGACGCTGCGCGTAGCTTGCTTCTCCGTAGGAGTACGTGGACTCGCTTGCCGCCGGCGCTATCGGTCATCACAAATATTCAGGATAAATACCATGTCGTCACGCGATTTTTACTCACTTAATGATCATGACAGACGAGAAATTGCAAAACTTCCACCTCAGATAGCAGCCTTAGCAGATAAATATCCATGTGAGATTGTAAATGTTGTCGATGCTTGGGACGATGAGCCTTTTGAGATTAATTATGTTCCTCAATATGTTGAAATTTATAGCGATGCTGGTGAAAAGGCTAGCTTGTGTATTTTAGACGGGGTTCTCACTGACTATACACCTGCTAATCCAGAAATTAATACTTCAACTGTCCAAGTAATCATTGATGGCAAGTTTGCTTATATCGAAATTGAAGGAATGGTAATAATCAATCATTTGGGCGGAATAATTCTCCCCAAAGTAACTGTCAATCCTTCGGAGTTAATTCAAGTTTTACTAAAGGAATCAAATCATGATTGATGATGGAGATGCCAAAGAAATTAAACGTGACTACTTGGATATTCTAGAAGCCCTTCTTAAAAATATTCAGCAAAAAGCAAAATCAAAAGAAATACCGACTAGCAACGATATAAGTATTTATGCTGGTGGTCAGCAGGTATATAAAGGACTTGTCGGACACTCACCATCTAAAAATTTATTGACTTCCGAACAACTAGAGAATATTAACAAAGCGATAACTGACCCCAAAAATTCTCAAGGTACTATCTCGATAAAGATTGGTAAATCGGAAGTTTTTCGCGTTCAAAATGGACGGATAACCAATGATTTATTAGGTTTAGCTCCCCCATCACAGCCAAATAAAGTTGTAACGAAGGAGCGAATTTACAGTGTAGAAGCTTTGCAAAAACAAGTGAAAGTTTTACAAAGTAAACTTCAAGCACAGCAAAAGCTTGTTGACAGTATCAAAGAGACGCAACAAACGCCCGAATCGCTGTCAAAGCTAATTGACCAAGTTGCCGAAATGGGTAAATCTTTGGAGAAACAACAGCAGTTGATTGAAAATACCCAAAAAGTGTTGTCCCAGGTGAATGAACGTTCTTTACCACAAGTTCAAAATACGGTTCTTCAAAATTGGGTAGGTACGGTTGAGAACAAGGTAAAACAAACTGCTAAGAATGTTTTTGAGCGGGTTAAAGATGCGCTAACACCTGAAGTTACCAAGCTTAGAAAGGAAATTGCTTCGCTCAAATCTCAAGTTAATCAACAGGTTACTAGCCTCAAGGATGAAGTAAAATATCAGACTGACAGTGTAAGAAATGAACTCAATCAACAAGTCAATAATTTAACAGCCGAGTTACGTACACAAGTAGATGACGTTAAAAACACTGTCGAGCAAAGCCTTATGGGTGTCAAGTCAGCCATTGACAATACTCGAACTGAACTACGGGCTGCTGTCGATGATGTCAAAGGTCAGGCAATTGAGCAAAGTGTCAAAGCGCTACTGAATATTTTGGGCAAAGATAACTCTGATGGTTCTAAAAGTTTTAAAAGTAGAAGTTTTGATTTTGAACGCCTTGGCGATAATGTAATCGTTCGTGCCAAAAACGGCGAGCCTGTTCTCATTGATGGAGTATTATCACCTAACGTAAGTGATCAACAGTTGCAGGCACTTGATAAGGTTCAATCTGTTGTTGATATGCATCATCAAATTCAGCAGGATTCTCAACAAGAATCACAATTTAGAAATATGCACAGGTAAGCCATGATCAAAGGGGAGTGTAAAAATGATACTAATCCTAATCATTGGTTTGTTGTTTGCACTGGGTGGAATAATTTTTCTAGCTTGGCTGTTTGTATTATTTCCACCTTCAATGCTAAAGTTAAAGTATCGCTCCCAAGGTTTGAAGCAATCGCCATTACCACCTAAGAGTACAAAATCGTCTGACATTTCATCTCAAAATTTTGTACGACAAAGCCCAGCACCAACGCAAAAGACTCTCTTCGCTAAAAATTTTAAGAAGCAATTACTACCAAGCCCAGCGCGAACACCAAGGGTTAGATTACCTAAAAAGCTTAAGAAACACTTGAATAATATTGAGTACGCTAGTCAAGTATTACTTGAGCTTCGTAGCATAACTCAATTAGCCAAATTGCCAGTAGTAATCGCTACGCTACGCAGGATATCGCCTTACGTTTTTGAAGAATTGGTACTCACTTGTTGCTTTGAACAGGGCTGGCAAATCCAACGCAACTTTCGGTACACCGGTGACGGCGGGATAGATGGTCGCGTGTTGATTTTGGGAAAGCTTTATGTAATCCAGGTTAAGCGTTACGCTGATTACATTAGCCCAGAACACATCAAAGATTTCCTGTGCTGTATCGAAGGAGAAGGAGCTAGTGGTGGATTCTTCGTGCATACTGGCATAACTGGACAGTTATCAAAACAATTGATTCGTCGCTCCGATAAAATAATCTTAGTGAGCGGTCAGAAACTAGTAAATTTTGTCTTAGGTAAGCAGTTAAAAATAGTGGGAATAACAATACCAGTTAAAACAGTGAACAGTTATCAGTAAACAACTAACCTATGAATGAATTAATGGAAATATCTGATACCTGATAATTGATAACTGATAAGTTAGCGCCGAAACCGGATTTGCTCCCCGTTATCATCTGATTGTTGAGGGTTTATTTTCAATCTCTTCAGAATCGATGGTTTGTCATCTTTAATCAGTTGCCTAACGATGTTCATTTTCTGATCAAAAGTCAAAGCCTTGGCATCAGTTGTAACACTCGTAAATAACTCACTGACTTTTGTTACTGTTACTTTTTCACCTTTGACATATTTTCCTACTTCCATAACTACTTCTGCCAATCTTTCAATATCTAAACCCTGAATTATTTGTTTAATGTGCAATTTAACTGACTCTTTTAATAACTCAGCTTCTACTTCTATTGAGAGGGATTGAACATTTCCTTCTTCATAATTTTGATGATGTCCCCATTTTTCAGTCAAGTCAAGCATCTTTTGTAAAGCAGTAGTAAATTCGGTATAAGTTTGAGATTCGCTCACCCCTAGCAATTCTTTCAGTTTTGAGAGCGCTGATACAGTCTCATAGCTTGCAACAGTTTCTTGAGCAATGTAGTCAGAAATAGCATTAATAGCTAAGTGTTCTGAAGTTCGAGTTTTTTGGGTCAAATACCCTACAAATTCATTGTCCAGTAGTTGCTGAAAGTGGTTGAATGTGGTTTTTACTCCTTTTAGCTGCTGACTGAATTGAGAGAGTTGTTTTATTAGTCGTGGTAAGGTTTCAGTAATGATGGACTCAACTAATGACTGTTCTATATTTTGAGCAATTGATAAGATAGTTTTTTGTGAATCAAGTTGTTGTTGAATTTGAGTAATAGCTGTTTCTAAGTTTTCAAACTTAGTTCTTGTTCCCTTTAGCTGTTGACAAGTTTGAGAGAAGTGTTCTATTAATTGTGGTAAAGTTTCGGTGAGGGCAGAGGAGACAGCCGAGTATTCGATATTTTCAATAATTGTATCTACAGTTTTTCGTGAATCAAGTCTTTGTTGAATTTGAGTAATAGCTGTTTCTAAGTTTTCAAACTTAGTTCTTGTTCCCTTTAGCTGTTGGCAAGTTTGAGAGAATTGTTTTATTAATTGTGGTAAAGTTTCAGTGAGGGCAGAGGAGACAGCCGAGTATTCAACATTTTGAGTAATTGCGTCTATAGCTCTTTGTGATGAAAGTCGTTGCTCAATTTGAGTAATGACTGCTTCTAAATCGTCAAATCTACTTCTGACTCCTTTTTGCTGCTGTCTCAAGGGAGAGAGTTGTTCTATTAGTTGCGGTAAAGTTTCAGTGAGGGCAGACTCAACAGCCAAGTATTCAATATTTTCAGCTATTGCCCAAACAGTTTTTTGTGAACTTGAAAGTTCTGACTGTTGAGCAATAGCTGTTGTGTGAGCTAATTGCTGACTGCCTTGAGAGAGTTGCTCTAGTAATTGTGGCAACAAAGTTGTTAGGGTGGACTCAACTACTGACTGTTCAATAAAGTCAGAGATTACATCCACTGTTCTTTTTGATAAAATTTGTTGCTCAATTGAAGCAATCACTGCTCCAAAGTCATCTAATCTGGTTCTGGCTCCTAAGAGGTGTTGCTGATAGCCGTACAGTTGTTCTGTTAATTGTGGTAACGTTTCAACCAAGGCATCATCAACTACTGACTGTTGAATATCCTCAGTAATTGCGTTTAGGAGTTGTTCGGTAGTTGGTCGTTTGGCGTTTCCATTTTGTTCAAAACTGACATCACTTGCTGCGCCGTCAATAATTGCTGAATCTTCTGGGTTAACTTGTCTTGAGAAGTTCGTTGCTCGTTGACCTCGAAGCCAATCATCTGTAGAGCTTGGGTTAATTCTTGCACTAATGGCTCTAAGTTCGAGGACTTCTTGGCATTCAATGTCTCGGCTAACTGCTGTAAGAAGTCGCTCAACCTCTGTTGCTGGGCTACCTCTAAGCTCTGAATTTTTTCGGTGAGTTGAGAGTTGTTGATTTCTAACTGCTCGAAATTCTTGTTCAGTTTCTCGTGAGAGGTTAATAATTCCTCTATCTTCTCGGTTAATAACTGTATCTGGGTTGGGTTGTTGTTGGTTGTCATGGGTTTGTCCTATTGGTTGATTTGGTGAGGTTTGTTGTAAAGAACTTTCTTTAAGTTGAAGTTTGGGTGGTTCTATTGCAGCAACTTTTGAGTGTTGATTGTGCTGTTGCCAGTCCCTTAACTTCATTGCTTCATGGCTCAATTTTTCGTAAGCCAGTGGCCCACTTGCGACAATGAAATCGTCAACACCTTTAGAAGGCCCTGGCAAGCTGACGACCTTGACCCTAGCTCCAAGCTTCTGCAACAATCTTCCAGTTACGGAAATATCCCGCTCAATATTGAGCTTCGTTTCAGGCTTGGTTTCATAGTCAAAGCAGAATTTGATTTCTCGAGAAGGTGTGGCGAAAACTGCTAACTCTTCATGAAGATAAGACTTGCCAATTTTCTTGCCAAACTCATCTTTGGGAGTTCGGTATCCCGCCGAAATCCCAGGTAACCCAATGGCAGCGTGACCCTGGCTCAACAGGCTGGCTGCTTTTTTAGCTCCTTCTGCGATCGCACAGGGGATATTATGTTTCCATACACAGTACCAAAATCCTGACTGGCGCTCCTGTTGCGTGGGGTTAACTTTGTGTTTGGAGTAGATGCGTTCGGCAATATCTTCAGGGACATTAAGCAAGAATATACTTAATTCAACCTTTGGGGGATGCTCATATTTAATGAATTTCCCTTCAATTACCTGGTTCTCCTCATCTTTTTTGGGTCTAGGTGTGTTCGGCTTGTAACATCCCCATCTTTTAATCGCAGGTTTATCACCTGGTGTTAAATCAGCGAATGAACGCGCATCAACTCCAGCATCACACCACCATCCACCAGCATCAAGATGCGAATATGCTCGTATAAAGCCATCTGTTAGCCGTCCTGTATTTGTTCGATTCAGCTTTTCGCTGACCATGAGCCGTTCCCAGGCTTCATGCTCACCACCTGCATAGTTAAACTGAAGACTTTCAAAGTTCAATGCTGTAATATCGGGATGAATGGCACTATTTTCAAACTCTTGCCAATCCTTTGGTTCAATAAAATTGGGAATGTCTTTAGTATGATGTGGTGTCCAAAACGCTTCTGTGGGGACAGCAGATTTCAGTACTGGCTTGTCGATATGAGGTGTTGTAACAGTTGGTGGTAATTCTATCTCTTTTAGCTTGACTACAGGTATTTCTGTGGTCACTTCTTTTTGACAAATTGGCTTTGTTTCTGGCTCTTCTCCTGATTTAGGAGTTTTCAGTACTTGTGTGTTAACCACTGTTTGAGTTTTCAGTACTGGGTCAGACTTCAGTCCAGGTGCTACTAGCTCATCACTTATATTTATAGTTATTGCTTGGTGCTGCTTGAAAGTCGATTTCTGAACTTGTTTTCGTAGCAATTCCAAAGCATTATCTTTGGCTTTCGACTGTTGCGCTAACCAGAGCAATCGCGTTGGATCTTCGGTGTAAATCTTTAATTCATGCCTTGCACGGCTGGCAGCAACATAAAAACTTTCCTGTCCAATAGTGAAATCTGCCGAAATTAACACCCGATCCGCAGTTTTCCCCTGGCTACTATATGTTGTACTCACAAGGGCATAGTCTAAGTTTTGCGCCTGCGCCAAACTAATGCATTCAGTCCGCTCATCAGCATATTTAATCTGGACTATGTTCAGGTCGATCCCTGTTACAGTAAATTCCTGCCCGTTGCGTCGTCCCAATTGCCGATCGTTTTTCTTCCATTGCAAGCGATCGCCCACAGCAATTTCAATCTGGTGACTCTGGTAAACCGCTTTCTCAAAAGCCGTGTCTACATCCATTACCTGACCATTATCACCAATTAGGGTCAACTTATCAGTAGTTCGACCTACCACTTCATATAATTTGCCTTTATCCAGCCCCCGGCGTTTGTAATCCCGTGTCGGCATGACCACATCACCAATTTCAAAGTTATGGGCAAACCGCATCTGTACAATTGAGAGATTCTTGGTTTGCAATTGGGTGATGGTTGCAGTTTCTCCCAAAGTCCCTTCACCCTTAAGCTTGTCTCGAATCGCTTGAGTAAGGGCAAGTCTTTCTGTATTTGTTCCGGCTAAGACAAGCGTTTTGGCTCGCTGCTCTGGTGTCCCTACTATATAATCATTGGCGATCTGCTCTATTTTGGATTCACTGTCTACTTGAAGTATTGAACCGTTGGCTTCTAGTCCTTCAAATCCTGCTTCTATTCTGCCATCAGCGATTAAATCTACTGCCAGCTTCAGTTGAGGGTCTTTTTGGCGCAACGATTCATTGAGGTGTGCGGTTTTGATTCCTGCCTGTTGCAACGACTTGAATGGATTACCTGCTGATACTGCTGACAACTGCCGAGTGTCACCTACTAAAACCACCCTAGCTTGAAGTAAGGTTGCTCGTTGTAGGAGTGCATGAGCATCTTTAGCACTGAGTAAACCCGCTTCGTCCACAATCCAGATTTGATTTGGTTCAATCTCTGATGGTGGTTCCGAAACCAGTAATCGAGCAACAGTTTCAGACTGAATTTCTAACTCCTCGTTCAAAACCTTAGCAGCAGAGGAACTGGGGGCGAAGCCTTTGATGCTATATCCGGCAGAAAAAGCGATCGCTTTTAATTCCTTGAGGGCGAAAGTCTTACCAGCACCAGCTACCCCTTGCCATGCAACAAATTGGTCTTGGGTAAGGGCAGCTAATTCTACCGCTTGGCGCTGTCCGGCATTGAGCAAGCTTTTCTCCAACAGGCTTTCAACTACTTCTCTATTAGTTATTGGGACTACTTTTCCAACACCTTGCTGCATCAAGTTAATCGTCGCCAACTCCCGCCGCACTGCTGTCATCGTCGTAAATTGGTCAGTTAATCCTGGTAGAGCGATTAACTCCTGATGTTCTCTAATTAGGGCTGCTGTTGCTGTTACATCCGTAGCTAAACGTGACTCTAGGATGAATTTTTCTAAATCCTCTTGTCTAAAAGCGACATTTCTCTCACTGCAATGTGCGATCGCATTATTTAACGCATCTACCAAACTCAAATCATGGGCTGGTATATCCTGCCTTGCAGAAGGCTTAACAAACCTAATCCCTAACGCCGCAGCTTCTTCTTTCCAGAATGCAAGTAACTCTGATTCTGGTAGTTTTTGCTTGCGCTGGCGAGTATTATCCCAGATTTTCTCACGTTCTGCCCAAGTGGAATTAGCCCCAGATGAAGCGATTATTTGTTGCCGCCGCTTAGAAAACGTTTCTAAATCTTTCTCCAAAAAGCCTTTGATCTCAAACTGCCCATGTTTACGTGGCTCCACTTCATACCCTAGTTTGAGGACTTCACGCGCCAGATGACTTTGATACGCCATTCCCAAGAATTTCTTATTGGCGAATATCTCGTTGTTCCCCAAACTCAACCACCTACCATCTGGGGTTTGAGTCATATTCATCAGCAAACAGTGAGTGTGCAGATGTGGATCTAAATCTCGGCTTTCAATGTGGTCAAACTGAGCTACCACCAAGTTAGCAGTGTTGACTCTATGGCGTGAGTCACCCTCTGTAACTCTGGTATAGACATAACGTTCTTCCATCAGTTTTATTACTTCAAATAATGCCCGATGGTGAGCATCGATTAAACGTGTATCCCCGCCTACCAATGCCATCAAGCTCACGCTTTTGGGGGCAGAAAATGTACAGTCTAATGCTGCTCTCTTCGTTTTTGGTTTGACTGCCCTGGCATTTAACTGCTCATGACCATCAGGTGATCTCCCCTCAATGATATTTTTGAAAGCGTCTTCATCATCCACTGCCCCTGACAACCCCAACTTTTCAGCACCTTGACCACTCCAAAGCGACTTACCTTCATGATAATAATTCTTGATGAAGTAGTTCACCGCCATCTCTGAAGATACGTTAGCCGCTGTTAGCATGGCTCACCCTGACTCTGGATAAAACATAACTTAATACTCCTTCTATTCCACTGACAGAAATTCTGTTTATTTTCTCTGCTGGGAATATAATCACCCTTTAAATAACTATTGAATGTCGTTGTTAACCCACATCATCAAATGTAACCACACTTGATTACGAGTGAAGATATTTTAACGCCCATTGTATTTTTAGCTTTTTCTCCAAGAGGTAATTGATATTTAATATAGCAAAAAAATAGAGCATTCTTTCCGCCAAATATGGCGTACTGTGCGTCAGAAAAAGATGGATTCCAAGGTTTGTGGTTATTTAAGCTAATTACTAGATAATTGGGACAATCCTTGAGGAAAGTGGGAAGTCTTGGGAAGTACTAGGAAGTCTTGGGAAGTCTTAGGAATTGTTGGAAAATATTAAGCTAATGAGAATTTTGTGACTAGATGATGTTGAATAGTTGAAAAGGTAAGAAATGAATTAGAGATTTGGGAGATATTGTTTAGATATTGGGAGATGTTGAATGTAATTGGTGATTATTGGGAATTGAGGGATTTTGTGGAGATTTTCTATCAGATGCACGAATTCATGGAAAGTCAAAGAGTATTGCCAAAACTGTAATCTTTCTTCGTAAATGTGGAAAAAATCACGGTTTGGGCGGTTCAAATTGAGAGTAATTATCAATTAGATAGACAAAAAAAGGGTCAAAAACAGGGAGAAATTTTCTTGTGGATTTAATGTTGAGTCTTGATCCGGGAACTTCAATGACGAAGATGGTTTATCGTGTTCTCTCGGAGGTTTCGTACAAGTCAGAATTGCTGTGTATGGAGCCAGAGTTAGTTAAGATTTCTAGAGACTCTCTCTCTTTATATGAGTCTGGGCAAATGAATCGCCCCAATCCAGAGAATGAAGCGTGGATAGAGTACAACGAAGAATATTATGCGGTTGGGTTTTTGGCACAAAAGTATTTTGAAGCGCGAATCAATTTTTTAGAACTCAAGTATGAGAACGCGATTCCAAAAACTTTAGCAGCAGTGGGGGCAATAGCGATTAGAGATTCTTTGAAGGCAAACTTTGATTTATCGTTGGGGCTGCTGTTGCCTTATGGGGAGTGGGAAGACAGAGAGAGATTGGAGAGAGGTTTAAGTAAGGCACTGTCTAGCTTTAGCTTTCGAGGGAAACAATTTTGTATAAATCTGATTAGCTTTCAATGCTTGCCCGAAGGTGGGGGACTGATATTAACGCGAAGTAAAAAACTTGGTACAGATTTTAATAAAATGAACATTGCTGTGGTGATGCTGGGATTTCGAGATATATCAGCCGTAATCTTTGAGCGTGGTATCTCAAGTGGAAAGACGGAAGGATTGGGCTTGGCGTGGATGCTGGAGAGAATCAAAAGCCGAACATCAGGGCAAAACTTACACGAACTGTTAAAGGCTGTTCATCTATCAGGTTCAACATTAAAACCGAGATACTGCAAACCTTTGGCTCGGAGTAAGAAGTCTGATTTTAAGGTTGAGGAGATAGCACAAATTATTGAAGTCGCTGACTTATCTCGTAAAGAATACTGGGAAAAGGTATCCACTTGGCTCAAGATTAATATTCCTGCCCATATTGAGCAAGTAATTATTGGTGGTGGAACGTCGGAATACTTAAGTTCGGAGTTAAAAAATTTGTTTACTCATACCGACATTTCATGGGCAGCAGAATTATCTGAGGATGTGCGTTTAGCTTTTAACCTGCCGATTAAAAAAGATGCGTTGTGCTTGCGTTTCACTGATGTCTATGGATTGTTTCGTTACCAACACGCTACATTTCGTAATTCGTAATTCGTAATTCGTAATTCGTAATGACGCTCCTCCGTCGCTACCGGTACATTTCGTAATTCGTAATTCGTAATAGTAATTTGCTCGTGAAGAGAGGAATATTAGAATGTTTTCAGATGTTGAGTTTCGCTTACGAAGTAGAGTTAAGGCTGATAGTTCCGAAGCCGTGGTAATTAAGTATCTAAATTCCAGGAATACTCTTTATCCTGCTAAAGATATGGCGATGATTGCGATTAGCAGCTATTGGCTTCCTTTAGCTTATCAAGCTGTGGATCAATCAGTGGATTTAGAGCCACACATTCGTGCTTGTCTTTACCGCCTTCAACTCCACTCTTCATATTTGATGGGACTGCTCGGAGAAATCCCGTCTCAAGGAACGCCGATGATTGCAGTAGCCTCTAATCAATCACAGCCACTACAACTAATACAATCAGAACCATTACCAATATCCAGGACTTCAGTCAAAGAACCATTACAAAGAGCCAGAACTCCCGTACCAGAAAAATTGGAGTCGGGAACTGACTGGTTAAATCCTTTTTAGGACTGACCGAACAATTGGCAATGACGCTCGTTCGCGGAGCCGGGCGTAGTAAGAGTGCGAATTCTTTTAAATAGGAGTGCATAATTATGTATCAACCACAAGAACTTTTTAACGACCTTTCAACATCAGAAATTAGCCGGACTTTACACTTGAGTGGCATACCTGAAAAAGAGTTATATACAGAGGATGATGCAGACCGTTTTCGTGAATGTCGCACCTTAATTGAGCAGGGTGGAACTGACGAGGAAGTGATGGCTCTATTGTCACCAGTCATTGACGTTGTGTTGTCAGAAACTCAGGATAATTCTTTACCTGAAATCAAGAATGGTCGGAAAAAGTCCGGGAAAAAAACAACTAAATCCTTAGATATAACTGAATTACTAAGTATTGCTCGTGAACAAGGCTTTAAGCTTACCCTTACTACAGCTTTAAAGATTTTCGCTGATTGCGGACTAAAAGAACAAGATGAATATACTTCAGAGGAATCCGAGCGTTTTCTCACTGCCTGTAACTTGCGACATCAGGGAAAAACAGAAATTGAGATTCCAGCAAACTGTGAAGCAAGTGTTTTGGATGCAGAGGATATTCAACTAACCCTTGAAGAGACTGAACGACTCATACAAGATTCTGGCGATTTACTTTTTGGGGAAATGCTGCGAGAGAAAGCTGGACAACACGCTGCCATTGCTCCAGGTTTGTACTTGAAATATTTAGCACAAGAACTAGCTTCAGAAAGTTCTCAACAGAATTGGCGTTCCTTACTTGAAATGATTAAAGCTCGTGCGGTGGGAAAGCCTCAACCCCAATTTACGCAAACCCTACAGCTACAGCAGCCCTTGAACAGTTTGCCGCCGAACTCAGAGAATGGTTCGACTTCCGACTAGAACAGGAACGACAAACTATTGAGATTCAGGCACTAAAAGCCTCTGATGCCAAAGCCACCCGATTAGCTGCCCACAAACTCGAAAACCTGCAAGCTTGGAACGAAGCTCAGGAGTCACGAAAAAAACTCCGCAAACAACGCTCTGAACAATGCAAATCTAACCTATTTTGGTTTGGTCAGTGGATTGGTTCGGGTCGCTCTGGGATTTTCTTTTTCATCTGTGGCGTTTTGATTTCTACAACTGCTACAGCCGTGGCAATCATTAATCTACCAACTTTCTTGTCTTGTCCTAATAGCAAAAGTCTCTGTTATCAGGTATATCAAATGCGATTCAACAATCAAAGTGTGATTCTTCCGGGACAAGCAAAGGATATCGTTGCTGAGTATGAACGTAATAAGAGCAAATCTAAACGACGCAAGTAATTAAGTTTTTGGGAAAGAGAAACTGTCTGTTTTGGTTTTCCCTATCTTTGGAACAGCATCAATAGTTTGATATAGGGATGAAGTTATGAACGAACCTAAAAGAAATTAAACTTTGGGACGATTGGGATGATATTAATTTATCAACTCCAGAACGTCGCATTGAACGCTTAGAAATTCTGCTGTGCCAAAAAGTCCACAAAGGCGAGGACATATCTGAATGTCTGCAAGTTTTAGAGTACTTGAAAAATCGCACGACTCAGCAAAAGTTAGAGTCTGTTTTCTTTAGGCGAGTTCAGTCTCAACTGACTTCCAATTCGTGGAAAATAATTGGTCAGGCTACCTTAATCTCCCTAGTCGCTATTTCTTGCTGTTTTGCTATGTATAAAATAGCTACTTCATCAATATCGAATAATTCTTCATCGGAATTATCTCTTGGCAAACAATTATCAAAAAATACCCCACCACACAGTAAAAAGCATCATAGATAAATACAGTTACAGTGCGGTATATTTATTGACCGCACTGCAATTACTGACCGAACTAAAAAGGCAGTTTTTGAATATTTACTTTCAGCCCAAGGTAAGGCAATCGCTTTTTTTACATATCCAGGTAAAATCACTGTATTTGATGGATAAAAACGGTCTTACAGCGTAACTTTACCTACTCTAATAGGAGGTGTTTTTATCAAAAGGCAAGCTATCTTCCGGCTCAAAGCTCCGCAAGTCCTGTTCCATTTGGCGGAGGCGTTGGGCGTAAGTTCTGCTGTCTTCAATCCGAGCGTTCATTTTCTGCTCACCAAAGTTAATGCCTTGTTCTGCGTGTTTGGCAGACACTTTATTGTAATTGTCAACTTCGATTTTTTTACGACGTTCTTGTTCTTCAAGCGCCCCTTCACTGATGCCAATTTTCTGAGCATATTCTATATATTCAGGTCTGAGAGAACCATCTGGGTTAAACTCCTTTTTCTCTCGTTCAGTGAAGAAATCGTAGGCTGTGTAGATCGGCCACGGCTCTGGATCAGTCTCGTCCAGGTGCTTCCACTCGTCGTATTCTTCTTTTAACGAGAGAGCATAGTCAGTAATTGCTTCGTTACTCATTCCTGTAGACAACATTTGTTGTCGGGCTTCATCTTTCAAACTTCCATCTGGGTTAAATTCTTTTTTATTCATATTTATCCAACGCTTAATTCTTGACATGAAAACCTCTCAAAAAGTTAATTAATGTTCATCAAATTTAAAATCTTATGACTCTAGAGTTGAAGCATTTTGACCCTCGTTTAAATCAGTGGATCTATATAGATGATAGCAAAACTAACTCTCAATCAATTTTAACTGAAAAGCTCAGTAATACTTTACTAGAATTTTACTTTCCTAACAAAGAATTTTCCTTTGGACATTCAGATGAATACAGCACTGCCGAAGAATTAAAGAATCATCCAGATGGACAGATTTTATTGCTATCTTCTAAGACTCGCTTACTTTATGGAGATAAAGAATGCTTAAAAACAATTCAAAAAATTTGTCCAGACAGTAAAGATCGGGGGGCTTATGGTTCCATCTTTCTTGGGGCTTGTAAAAATGCGATTCACGAAAAGCTAAATATTCTGGTAGTAGATGATTCTACTGATAACAGGGGCGAAAATGGAGGGATATTATCGAATAATTTGGCATACAAATTAGTTGGCGATTGTTATGGGCAGATTTCAACACAACTTTATGACTTGTTAACCTTAAGAGAATCCCAAACAGATAAAAGCTATCGTGTAATTCAGCATCGATTTGGTTGGGTGGATGGAGTTGGAGAAGATACTACTAAATATCGTTTTGGCAAAGGAACGCTCCGACCACACAGACTAGATAGAATAAAATATGCAGATCCAAATAACAAACCAGAAATAGATATAATTCTCCCTGTAAGCAGTTTTAAAGGAACAGACAAGGATAGACCCAAAGGGGCTACTAAACCGCAGATTAAGCCAGGATTATATCAGCAAAATATTTGGTTAGCTGAGAAAGCACAATCTCAACAAGGTCAGATGTCTATCTCCCAACTATTGGCATCTTTTCCTCACGGGCTTAAAGATTTTGTCGAGTCACTAGAACTGCAAGCCCAAAGATTAGCCTCTATTCAAGATGACCCTAGAAATGTTGCTGCTTACTATTGTGAAAGATACGAAAAACGTAAAGAATCATTGAGCCAAAATAAATTAAAAACATCAGACATTATCAATCAAGAAACAGATGTTAAAAACTTAGGGACAAATGATGACTTAGATGCAGATCAGGAGTTGGATGATGATTCCGGCAAAGATGACTTGTTCATGTACAAACTCATTAAAGCTGATTTACGAGGTCATCAGCAACTTTTAGAAACTGAAAAGGTAAAACAGGAGTTAAGTCGATTTTTACAGAGTGAATGGCGAGATATAGCTTTGGGGAAGACTTTCACTTTTGACCGGGGGATGATTATTCCATCCAAGGGTTTAAAAAATGGTGAAATTTGCGTTCCCTGGCTTGACGATCAAGAAAAAGTTCTTAACTTTCGCTCTCCTTTCCTTAATTCCAATGGTCTATGTGTTTCTAACAATAATTATGTTGAAGATCGGCTGGGGCCAGATGGCAAAAACTTAGAAGGTGTAATCGTGGTCAATGACGAAGACCACAAACGCATACGGCAAAGGATTGTACAGTTAGAAGCGCAAGGCATTGATGTTGATGAAGTAGATCCAGATGAAACTGAGTCAGAACGTCAAGCACGAGATTTTGACGGTGACTGTATTGGCGTAGCACTTGCACTTCAATATCCAAACTTCACGGCCGAAGTCGAGTACAGAAACCAGCCTGAAAATGCTTATCGGCCTACTGTTAAAGAAAAGAAACAATCATTTTATTTGGAAGATGGAACCCAACCCCCATTTGAAAAAATCGCTATCCACATGAGCGATAGCATCAGTGTAGGCATAATCAACAATCAAGTGACGGCACTAGAGGCATTAGAATCGGAAATTGAAGTACTAAACGCTTATGGGACTTTAGAACAAAAATCAGAATATTTAGAGCAAATATCTAAACGCTATCAAAGTTTATTTGAACAGGAACAAGACGAGAAGCCCAAACCAATTAGAGCAGAGTATAAACCCTTCATGCAATCTGTTGTAGCTCTAGCAAAGAATCCTAACAGAAGAAGAGAGATTATTCAGCAGGCGATGGATGTTAACCGCCTAATGTACCGAGAAATGATTGGTGAGGGATGTTATCAAAACCAAATAGCGGTTGATTTATTCAAAAGTGCTAAAAAAGCTGAAATGGATAAAATTCAGGAAAACAGCCGCTACTTATATCGTGATGTTAATTATATTAAAGATAAAAAGTCGCGTTCAGTTTATTTAAACACGGGGATAACACCAAAGGGCTACTCACCAGTAGAATTATTGATTAGCCAAACTAATAAATATTTCCAAGAATCACAGTTAGAATCGCGCCCCATAGTCCAGTTTAAAGACTTGTTTCAAGGAGTAGAATTTACACCACAGCAAAAATTTGCAGCGATCGCCGCGAAGTACGAGTTCGATCTGAAATTCAACGCTGCGGTTCGTGCCTCAAGGCGGCGAGAAACAGAGTCTGGCCCTAGCGCAATTATTCAAACGGATTCAGGAACGCAACTCGAAATTACCAACCTCACCCGCTACGGGCATCCCCTAATCTGGAAAGCCCAGACACTTAATATTCGCCTAGATGAGATTAAATTCACAAACAGTGAACGCCCCCATAAATTATTAGCAGTTGCACAGATAGATGGCGAGGTTGGGTCAGATGGAAAACCCGCTTACCGCAACCTGGGGACAGTTAGCCAACAATCGCAAGCAGATTACAACCTCAAGGCGGGGATAACCACGCAAGGAGCTAAACTCTTAGAACTAAAACCAGAACTTACCAGAAGCCAAACTAAACTACTCTTTGCCAAGGCTTATGATGCGGCAGAAGCATTTTACGCGAAAATCCCAGAGTCAGAAAAACTTGCATCCGCCGCCGCCGCTTGGAATATCTGTGCATCTCGCCAAGATGAACTTGAAGTTGCAAGAAAAGAAAACGCAAATCCCCAGGCGATCGCTAAAAAAGTCTCTAATTTTGCCTTCGCTGCTTTCCCCAATGAGATTATCTCCCGCTTGGAGAAACTGCAATTTAGCGAACCGAAGTTAGTCACACTTAATAATGAAGCAAATCAATTTTTGGGCAGAAAGTGGAACCCAGACGAAAAACACCCCATAGAAATCAGAGCTAGCCACCACCCACCGGGACATGAACGCCACGTTTCCAGACTAATGTTTGTACAGGATGCTGACGGCGAATATAAGGAATTCGCCATGCTCGAAACCAGGGCTGGAATGTTACCAATTGGCACAAAGGCGCAAGTTAATTTCATTGGGGTAGAACCTGCTACTGCCAAAGCAACTATTGGTTTACCTGGAAATGAACCCATTGAAATTACTATCCGCGAACTCAAGAACTTCTCTTATGCAGGACTTGTTTTTAACGGCGAACCCGTAAACTTAGAATTTGGCACTGTGCCGATTCCTGATAAAACAGTAAAAATCAAAATTGATGCTTTGACTCTGGGTGAGTTAGACAGTGATTCTGTCCAACAGTTGAAACAAATTGATTACCTAAAAAATGGTAATCCCCTAAAATTAAAGCTCACGTCAATCTCTGAAACTGGAGATCAAGCTTTTGTTCTGGGTGAATCTCCCAATGGTAATCTCCTGAAAATCAATAAAATTAACTTTTATGATTTTTCTGGTCAGACATTCAATGATCAAGATTACCGAAAACTGACTATCGAAACCTCAGCTTCTAAAACTAGAGATGCTGTGTTTTTGAATGGTGAAGCCTTGGGGGTATTACATTTCAAGAAAGACAAAGACGCGCTCAGACAACTTGGGCTACTCAAAACCGGACAACTTACACTCGCGCCTGCAATCATTGAAAGTAATTTTTCTGTGATTTGCGCTCAAATTGACCCTAAGACCGTTGAATATCCCCAGAAGTGGACGAAGGAATTTCAGGCTTTTAGGACTCAATCAGTTAACCCTCAACAACAGGACATGATTGATAGTAGTGCGAAAATTCTACATCATATTAAAGAGCGTCCTACTTTCTTATTTTCGACAGAATCAAATAAAAAACTTGGAGTCATGGGCTTGGCTGTTGACAACCAGAAAGCTGAGACTGTGACAAAATGGTTAACTGCTCAAAAAGTTGAATGGCAGCAAGTACCAATGGAAGATGTTATCAGAGAAACTAAAAAAGGTCTAGCGGTATTTAACTTGGTTGATAGCTCCATCCCTGCCAAAACTTTGGAGAACATGACCAAGAAATTCGGGGCAATTATTGAAACGGATAGTGACTATCAACAAAGAGTTAATTCCCTCGCCACACGACCACAGTTTTTGAAACCTCCATCTCAATCAGCATTGTCCCCACCTCAACAAAGCGCTCAATTCCACCCAAACCAAGAGGTTCAAAATGTCGCCCCTCCTGTCATCAAAGGCAAACCGATTCCGATGAACTACCCTTTAATGATGCATGGTGAGCCGAACCCACTACCTGTAAATACTTGCATTGATGCCATGCGCGGATATGGCAGAACTCACACTACTAGAGCTTATGAGCCTTACAAACAGTATGGGTTTAAGGAAGGCGATATTGCTCTGGCGACAGGCATTGATAAACAAGTCGCCTTTCGAGTTGGTAAGCAGTATCAAATCACACCTGATATGATTGCTGACCCCGTTTATCAACAGCAATGGGCTGACATGGAAAAGCACTCACCCAAAGCATTACCAGAACTGTTCACAGGCAAAGGGCAGGTCTGGGGACTATATCTTGAACCCTTGGGGGATTATGTGGAGGGTTTTATAGTCCCATTTCCTGAACCACAAAACAGAGCCTCATCTAATCAAACAGTTCAAACTCAATCAGTTACTATTGATGACTTAAGAAATTGGTACAATGCTGCCGATAAGTTAGGGAAGTCGGAGAATTACAAAAAACGCATTGTAGAAGTGGCTAATCGGTTTAAAGCTGGTGAGCAATTATCAGCCGAAGCGTTGACAGTAATGAATCAAGATACATTTGAGCTTGAAAGAATCAGTCGGCTGACTCAAATTGCTCAAAGGATTGGCATGGTCTGGGGTAAGTCTAATGAAAATGGTACTCAAGTTTTGGGAAAGATTTATGACTTGGCTTTCAATACCCAGCAGAGGGATTTAACTATTTCGCAGAAAAATGGGGAGATAATTTTAAACTTACAATCTGGCAAGGTGCAGACTAATAAAGTAACTCCACAGATATTGCAAACTTTTGAGGATGCTAATACTCAAATTGATCAAATATTAACTAAATCTCAAACGCAACAAATGGACTTACAAAGATAGATTTGAAGAATTCAGCAGCCAGGAGCCAACTCGCTTTGCTCCAATTCGTAATTACTAATGGGCTGCGCCCCGCTACGCTCTAAGCAAAGCTATGCCGCAGGCTTTACGTAATCCGTAATTAGGGCTTGCTGAAAAAGTCATAAAAAAGCAATTTTAAGGGTTGACTAGTTATTCAGATCCGGTCAAGCATAAGTTTTTGTTGACTATAAATGCTTCAACTATAAAGTGCAATTATATTAGACCGGGAAAAAGGTGTGGTTTTCAAAAATAGACATAAAAAAGCGTAAAAAAGCCGTGACAAGTGAGTAGAAAGATTCATCACTAAAAAAGTAATAGCAATTGCACACAAAGAGGTGTGAGACAGTTTAGCCATCACTCTAGCAAGGCTAAATCGTCTTTTGGCTTGTCC
>NNBT01001941.1_pt1 | contig 47832 bp, 35 predicted proteins | sample 1173831 | NCBI WGS metagenome assembly NNBT01 (sample SAMN07173936, study PRJNA388173) | plant metagenome | isolation source: symbiotic tissue sample KVJ10 | place: Norway: Troms, Kvaloya island | reverse complement strand
AGTTCAAGCCCGTCGCGGCGGGGATCGTCGGCATGGGCGCGGCAGAGCGGCGAGCCGGGCGCGATCGCGGCGATGGCCGAGAGCGCGTCGACGCCGAGCGCCAGGGTGGCATGGCCGGAGGTGTCGCCGCCGGCGATGAGGGCGCGGGTGAGGCCAGAGGCGTCGAGGATGGCGCCCAGGATGTCGCCGAGGCCCCCACCGATGCGGTCGTTGACCGTCGCCATGTCGAGACCGGCGCTGCGGCAGGCCTCCGTCAGGGCCGGCACGGCCGGGTCGTCGGGGCCCTGAGCGGTGAAGACGAGCGGCGAGGCGCTTCGTCCCAGCGCCGCCAGCGCCGCCGCAACGGCGCGGCCGCACTCCGCCTGCCAGGCTGCGGCATCCACAGTGCGCGTGGCGTCGAGCCGGATCGGTTCGAAGCCGTGCTGCCCCGCATGGGCGATCTGTCCGGCGGTCACCGGCGAACAGGAGCCGGAGACGACGGCGATCCGCTCAACCGGTGCGACGCGCAGATTCGGCGGCGAGCGCGGGATCAGGCCGGCCGCGCGCCAATGCGCCACGAGCGCGTATTCGATCCCTTGCGAACCGGCGACGAAGCGGCAGGCCGCCCGGTACTGCCAGATCAGGCGGCCGGCGGCGGCGAGGCTCGGCTCGTCGACGCCGTCGATCGCGACGACGGGGATGTCGTCGCCCCTGATCGCCGCCAGCGCATGCTGCGCCCGGTCCTGCTGGAGCGCGGGCAGGTCGATCAGACCGGTCCGCCTCTCGGTCTGGCGCGCCAGATGGCGGGTCAGGTCGGCCTCATCCATCGGCGTCACCGGATGGCGCGCCATGACCGGGTGCCGGTCGAGCCGGTACCCGACGCCGCCGACGACGGCGAACAGGCTGCCGAAGAGCTGGTAGCGGCCGATCGGCGGGGCGGCGACAAGCAGCGGCACCCACGCCGGCGCCAGCGTCGCCACGCCGAGGTCGATCGCGCGGCCGATCGAGCCGATCGCGGGTGACGAATCGAAGGTCGAGCAAGTCTTGTAGTGGATCAGCGGCGCGCCGATGCCGGCCAGCGCGCGGTAGATTGCCGGCAGATGCGCATCCATCCAGTCGGGCGATTGCGAGCGGGCGATGCCGGCGATGCCGATGCAGCGGCGGTCGGCGAAGGCGGCCAGCCGTTGCGGGGAGGGGGGCTTGAGAAACATCACCGAATCGAGCCCGGCGAAGCTCATCACCTCCATCACGGCGGCCGAGCCGGTGAAGTCGTCGCCGTAATAGGCCAGCAGGGGGCCGGACGGCAGATCCTCGCTCATGCGTAATGCCCCAGTGCGGCCGCCAGCGCCGGGCTGCCGAGGGCCTTGTCCTCCAGCGTGACACCCGCGACCGCCGCGCTCCAGGAATCGCGCAGCGCCGCCACGCCGGCTGCGGGGCCGTCGGGATGGGCGAGGATGCCGCCGCCCGCCGCGAAGATCAGGTCGGTCGTCCCCAGCGCGCGCCAGGTGCCGTGCGCCTGCCGGATGGTCTGGCCCGAGGAGAACACCGGCATGATCGCATCCGCGCGATCGGGGAAGAGCGGTGCGAGGCAGGCCTTCGCCGAAGCGATGACGCTGTCGTCGGGCTCGCTGAACTTGTTGGCGAGCCCGTTGACATGCATGTGGTCTGCGCCCGCCAGCCGCCAAAGCTTGTGCCAGGCGGTATAGGTCCAGCCCAGCGCCGGGCTGCGCGAGAGATAGCCCCAGCCATTGCGATGGGCGTGGATCGGCAGTTGCGAGAACTTCCCCAGCTCGATCATGCCGACGAGGCCGACCGAATTCAGGCTCGCCATCACGCAGGTGCCGCCGGCTTTCAGGACATGGTCGTGGCGGCGCTTCATCTGGTCGAGATCGCCGGTCAGGTTGAAGGCGACCATGGTCTTGCGGCCGCTGCGGTCGGCCTGCGCCTCGACCACGCGCATCACCGCATCGACCCGCGCCTCGAACGGGCAGAGCGCCCCGTCCGACTGCAACTCGTCGTCCTTGATGAAGTCGATGCCGGCGCGGCAGAGCGTTTCCACCAGCGCCGCCGTCTCCTGCGGGCCGAAACCGACGCTGGGTTTGATGATCGTCCCGATCAGCGGGCCGCTGGCGACGCCGGCCAGCCGCCGCGTACCAGCGATGCCGAAGCGCGGCCCGGCATAGGCCTGCGCAAAGGCTTGAGGCAGGCGGATGTCGAGCAGCTTGAGGCCGGAGACCTGCCGCAGTTCGAAGAGGTTGCCGGCGACAGTGGCGACGAGGTTGGGCAGCGAGGCGCCGATGGTCTCGAGCGGCCAGGACAGGGTAACGTGGGCGCGGCGATAGCCTTCCCGCGGCACCGGCGGGTCGTCGGTCGCGCCGGGCAGGGCGGGATGGTCGGCACGGTCAAGCAATGCGAGCCGCTCGACGCGCGCGGCGGCGCGTGCGGTCAGCTCCGGCGTTTCGCCGGGCACGGCGATGAAGGTGCCGCTCGACTGCTCGCCGGCCATCACCTCGGCGGTGCGGCGCGGATCGCCCGGCGTCTCCAGCCAGTAATCCGCCTCGACGCGTTGCATCCCGTCCACGTCTTCGCTCCCGTCACCCAACTGATGATGTCATCATACCAGATTGACAGCATGAAAAGCCCGTGGGATCAACTCATCATACCAGTTGAATGTCTTTCGGGAGATGCAGCATGACGGTGGTCGCCCTGTTCGGCGCCGGTGGCAAGATGGGAATGCGGCTCGGCCGCAACCTCGCCGCCTCGCGTTTCACCATGCGGCCCGTCGAGGTCAGCCCGGCCGGCCAGGAACGGGTGCGCGAGGCCTTCGGGCTCGCCTGCCTCATGGCCGACGAGGCGATCGCGGGGGCGGAGGTGGTTGTGCTGGCGGTGCCCGACACCCATGTCGGCGCGGTGGCGACGACGCTGCTGCCGAAGCTCGCCCCGGGCACGATCGTGGTTATCCTCGATGCCGCCGCGCCCCATGCCGGGCATCTGCCGGAGCGGGCCGACATCACCTATTTCGTCACCCATCCTTGCCATCCGCCGATCTTCAACGACGAGACCGACCCGGCCGCCAAGGCCGATCATTTCGGCGGGATCGCGGCCAAGCAGCACATCGTCAACGCGCTGATGCAGGGGCCTGACGACCACTACGCGCTGGGCGAGGAGGTGGCGCGGGCGATCTGGGCGCCGGTGATGCGATCGCACCGCGTCACGGTCGAGCAGATGGCGATCCTGGAGCCGGGCCTCTCGGAGACGGTCTGTGCCACGCTGCTCGACGCGATGCGCGAGGCGATGGAGGAGGCGATCGCACGCGGCGTGCCGCGCGAAGCAGCGCGCGACTTCCTGCTCGGCCATATGAACATTCTTGCCGCCGTCACCTTCGAGCAGGTGCAGGGCGTGTTCTCCGACGCCTGCAACAAGGCGATCGTGTTCGGCAAGGACACGATCCTGAAGCCGGACTGGAAGCGGCTGTTCGAGCCCGAGGAGATCGCCGCCAGCGTGCGCCGCATCACCTGAGACATTTCCGCCCGACGCCCTTGACCTTCCCATGATGGGAAGCCCTATCTCACCAGCCTGTCAGACAGGCGAGGCTTGGCGAGAATGACCATCATGCAGGCGACAACGCCCAAGAGTGCGACCGGACTCACGGTCGCGATCGACGGGATGAGCTGCGCCTCCTGTGTCGGGCGGGTGGAGAAGGCGATCCTGGCGGTGCCCGGCGTCGCGGGGGCTTCGGTCAATCTCGCAACCAATCGCGCCACCGTCGAGCTCGGCCAGGACGGTTCGATAAAGCCGGTTCTGGCCGCCATCCGCGCGGCCGGTTACGAGCCGCGGGAGGAAACCGGCGATTTCGCGGTCGAGGGCATGAGCTGCGCCTCATGCGTCGGGCGGGTCGAGAGCGCCCTTGCGGCCACGCCGGGCGTGCTCGAGGGCACGGTCAATCTCGCGACCGGCCGGGCTCATGCCCGCTATGTCGGCGGCGCCGAGACGGTCGCCGGGCTGATGGCGTCGCTGTCGAAGGCCGGCTATCCGGCGACCCCTATCCTTGATGCTGCCGCCCAGACCGACCGCGACCGGCAGGTGCGGGAAGCGGAGCTTGCAGGGCTGCGACGCGATCTCGTCATCGCCGCCCTCGCGACGCTGCCGATCGTCGTCTTCGAAATGGGCGCGCATCTCTCCGACGGCCTCCACCATGCGCTGGCGGGTTCGATCGGCGAAGCCAATATCCGCTACCTCTCCTTCGTGCTGGCGAGCCTCGTCCAGTTCGGCCCCGGACTGCAGTTCTACCGCAAGGGCGGCCCCGCCTTGCTGCGCGGTGCGCCGGACATGAACTCGCTCGTCATGCTGGGGACGACGACGGCCTATCTCTATTCGGTGGTCTCGACCTTCCTGCCCGGGCTGCTGCCGGCGGGGCTCGCCTACACCTATTTCGAGGCCGGCGCGGTGATCGTCACGCTGATCCTGTGCGGCCGCTATGCGGAAGCCCGCGCCAAGGGCCGCACCGGCGACGCCATCCGGCAACTGTTGACGCTGCAGGCCAAGACTGCGCGGCTGCTGCGCGACGGCCGCGAAGAGGATGTGCCGGTCGGCGAGGTCCGATCGGGCGACATCGTCCTGGTGCGGCCGGGCGAAAGGCTGCCGGTGGATGGCGAGGTCGTCGAAGGCTCGTCCTATGTCGACCAGTCGATGATCACCGGCGAGCCGGTCCCCGTGCTGAAGCAGGCTGGCGACGCCGTCGTCGGCGGCACGGTCAACAAGGCGGGCGCCTTCCGGCTGCGGGCGACCACGGTTGGTGCCCAGTCGCTGCTCGCGCAGATCGTGCGGACGATGGAGGCGGCGCAGGGCTCCAAGCTGCCGATCCAGGCGCTGGTCGACAAGGTGACGATGTGGTTCGTGCCGGCCGTGATGGCGGCCGCGATCGGCACCTTCGTCGTCTGGATGGTGCTGGGCCCGAGCCCGGCGCTGTCGCTGGCGATCGTGAATGCGGTCGCCGTGCTGATCATCGCCTGCCCCTGCGCGATGGGGCTGGCGACGCCGACCTCGATCATGGTCGGCACCGGCAAGGCCGCGCAGATGGGCGTGCTGTTCCGGCGCGGCGAGGCGCTGCAGGCGCTGCGGGACGTGAGCGTCGTCGCGCTCGACAAGACCGGGACGCTCACCAAGGGCCGGCCGGAGCTGACCGACATCGTTGTTGCGGAGGGGTTCGACGAGAACGACGTTCTGCACCTCGTCGCAGCCGTCGAGAGCCGTTCCGAGCACCCGATCGCGAATGCCATCGTCGCGGGAGCTCGTGCGCGGGGCCTGCGCCTCGCGGAGCCCTCGGCTTTCGTTGCCGAGCCCGGTTTCGGGGTCTCGGCTACGGTCGAGGGCCGCGCCCTGCTGGTCGGGGCCGACCGGCTGCTGACGCGCGAGGGCATCGATGTTGCGGCTTTCGCCAGCGTCGCCGCGCGTCTCGGCGGGGAGGGCAAATCGCCGCTCTATGCCGCCATCGACGGGCGGCTGGCGGCTGTGCTGGCGGTGTCCGATCCGCTCAAGGAGACGAGTGCCGAGGCGCTGGCGGCGTTGCGGGCGCAGGGCCTGCGCATCGTGATGATCACCGGCGACAACCGCGCGACCGCTGAGGCCATCGCGAAGGGCCTGCCGATCGACGAGGTCGTCGCGGAGGTGCTGCCGGCCGGCAAGGTCGCGGTGATCCAGCGGCTGCAGGCCGACGGGGCGCGGGTCGCCTTCGTCGGCGACGGCATCAATGACGCGCCGGCGCTGGCGCAGGCCGATGTCGGGCTCGCGATCGGGACCGGCACCGACATCGCGATCGAAAGCGCCGACGTCGTGCTGATGTCGGGCGATCTGCGCAATGTCGCCAATGCGGTGGCGCTGTCGCGCGCGACGATCCGCAACATCGCCGAGAACCTGTTCTGGGCTTTCGGCTACAACGCCGTGCTGATCCCGGTCGCGGCGGGCGCGCTCTATCCGGCCTTCGGCATCCTGATGTCGCCGATGTTCGCGGGGCTCGCGATGGCGCTGTCGAGCGTCAGCGTCGTCGCCAACGCGCTGCGGCTGAAAGGCTTTCGCCCGCCGCTCGGCAACGCGTCGGGTGGCGACGCGCGAAGCCGCCCCGCCGCGTCGCCATGACGGGGCGGTCCTTGTGCCGGTGCGCTATTCCGTGCGGCCGCGCGCCTTATCCGAACGCGACGGCTTGACTTACGCCCGCCGCTGGGGAATCTCGGCAGCGGCGCGCGGGTGTAGCTCAATGGTAGAGCAGCAGCCTTCCAAGCTGAATACCAGGGTTCGATTCCCTGTACCCGCTCCAGCTCCTTCCACCGCTAGCTCTTCGCGTAGAGATCCGGAACGTGCAGCTCCGGCGGCACCGCATGGCGGGCATAGTCGGGATGGCGCACGCGTTCTGGAAGCTTGATGTCCTGCTTGGGCACGTCCTCATAGGGAATCTGCGCGAGCAGGTGCGCGATGCAGTTCAGCCGCGCCTTCTTCTTGTCGACGGCCTGGACCACCCACCACGGCGCATATTCGGTGTGGGTGCGGTCGAACATCTCCTCCTTGGCGCGGGTGTAGTCCTCCCAGTGGACGCGGCTCTCCATGTCCATGGGCGAGAGCTTCCACTGCTTCAGCGGGTCGGCGATGCGCATCTGGAAGCGGAATTCCTGCTCCTCGTCGGTGATCGAGAACCAGTACTTGATCAGGATGACGCCGGAGCGGACGAGCATGTGCTCGAACTCGGGCACGGAGCGGAAGAACTCCTCGAGCTCGGCGGGCGTGCAGAAGCCCATCACGCGCTCGACGCCGGCGCGGTTGTACCAGCTGCGGTCGAACAGAACCATTTCCCCGGCCGTCGGCAGATGCGGGACGTAGCGCTGGAAATACCACTGGTGCTTCTCGCGCTCGGTCGGGGCCGGCAGCGCGACGACACGGCAGACCCGCGGATTGAGCCGCTGCGTCACGCGCTTGATGGCGCCGCCCTTGCCGGCCGAATCGCGCCCTTCGAACAGCACGACGACCTTGAGCTTCTTGTACTGGATCCAGTCCTGAAGCCGCACCAGCTCATGCTGCAGCCGGAACAGCTCGCGGAAATAGACCCTCCGGTCCAGCGTCGATCCCGCCGGGCCGCCGACGCCTTCCGCGACCAGTTCGTCGAGCCGATCCTCCTCGAGCTGCATCTCCAGCTCTTCGTCGAAGCTGTCGGCGATCTCGGCTTTGATGCGGTCAAGATCAGTGCTCATGGAAGAGGCCCTCGAGGTCGTTCTGGATGGAATGGGAAACGTCCGAAGAGACGCGGGCGGTGTGGCTCCCCCCGGGACGCCGGCGGGGCATGCTGCGCCCCTGCCTCGGAAGGGTCCGCCTGACGGCGCGTGCAACTCTTGCGTCTCCCCTTGAGGCGCGACACCATCGGCGGCTTGGATGACGCTGCGATGACGTTGATGAGCCGGCGCAGGGAAGCGTCAACCAGCCTCGCCGGTTGCGTCAACCGATGCGCCGTCGGCCCCATCCTCAGACCATGGCGGGCGGTCCGGCAGCGGTGCTATATTGGTGTGAACCAGCGGGGAGGGGCGGCATGCGAATGATCCGGGCTTCGATCGTGATCGCGTCCCTGATCGGCCTTGGCCATGGCGCCGGGGCGCGGGAGCTCACCGGCCGGTTCGGCTATCTCGGCGAGTGGGACGTCTCGGCGACGCTGACGCCGGACAAGGCTGGCGATGCCTCGGGGTCGATCCTCGCCGGGTCGCTGCGCATGAAGCACAACGCGGTGTGCGGGCCCGGCGAGACGCCCGAGAAATCCGGCCATATCCGGCTGAGCGTGCGCGGCCAGCGCTACGCCGCGCAGATGACGCTGGCGGGCTCCACCTGCTTGTTTTCGGGCGTGCTGTCGGAGAGCGCGCACAGCTTCATCCGCTGTGGCTCAGACGCGCAGATCCCGCTGCGGCTCTGGTTCAAGTAAGGCCGCGCCTCTCCGGCGAGGCGCGCTCAGGGCTCGCGCACGACCCTGAAGCCGTTGGTGTAGAAGCGCACATCCGCCTCATATTTGAATCGCGCCGCCGAGCGCAGGTAGCGGGGATCGTTGTTGAACGAGCCGCCGCGCAGCACGCGCTCGCGGCAGCCGGGGGCGGTGAAAGCGCTGCCGTCGCGCGGGGTAGTGCGGTAGCTGTCGCTCCAGCAATCGGCGACCCATTCTGCGGCATTGCCGGCCATGTCGTAGAGGCCGAAGCCGTTGGCGGGGTATTGCCCGACCTCGACCGCCTGCCGCCGCGTCGGATCATTGCAGCCGATGCAGTTGGCGCGTTCCTTCACCATGGTCGCGCCCCAGGGATAGGTCGTCGCCGTGCCGCCGCGCGCCGCATATTCCCATTCGGCCTCGGTCGGCAGGCGGTATTTGCGGCCTGTTCTGGTGGAGAGCCAGGCGAGGTAGGCGGTGGCGTCGTTCCAGTGCACATCGGTCACCGGACGCTTGCCGCGGCCGAGGTTGCGGTCGTTGGGGCGGTGCGAGCAGCCGCCCTGGTCGACGCAGGCGTCCCACTCCTCGAAGGTGACCTCGCGCAGGCCCATGTAGAAGCCGCTGCGGATTGTGACGGTGTGGACCGGCTTCTCGAATTCGTAGAGCTCGTTGGCGCCCATCTCGAAGGCGCCGGCCGGGATCAGCGTGAGTTCGGGGCAGCCCTCGCAATCGCGCACCGTTCCGGCCGTGGCCGCTGACGGCGGGCGGGCGGGCTCGCGGGCCGAGGCGATCGCGGGCGGCGCCGGCGGACGGGCGGCCGGTGCGGGGGCTGGCGTGGGCGCGGCCGGCGCAGGCTGCCGCGCCGCATATTGCTGTTCGCGGGTGCGGGCCAGACTGGCGAAACGACCGTCTGGATAGGCGTTGAGATAGGCGCGGTACTCCGCCGGGTTCTCGCTGGAGCGGATCGATTCCCAGAAGGCCAGCTCATAGGCGTCCTGCCGGGCGGCGGGCGAATCCATCGGCGGCAGCGGGATCACCGCCCGGCTGTTCTGCGCGACCTGGGCGGGACGCGCCACGGAGGTGACGATCAGCCCGCCCGGGGGCTCCGACGAGGTCCAGACCTGCTGGCCGCGCCGGGTCAGCCGTGTCACCGCCTCGCGGGTGCGCGCCACGGCCGCCGTCATGTCGAGCCCCGGGGTTTTGATCGCCTTGACCCATTCGTCGATGGCGGGGTTGCCGCGCGCGCCGGCATCCGTGACCGTCCGGCCGGGTGCGGCGGGAAACATCACGCTGATGGTTTCCATGCGCTCGACCGCCAGCAAGCCCTTGGGCGCTCCAGGCAGCTCGGCCTGCCAGGGGTTGTCCCGACTGGCGTCGAGCACCACGATGGCGCTGGCGGGGCGCGCCACGATCAGCGCGTCCAGCAGCATGTCGAGATCGACGGACGCGTCGGCGATGGCCTGGGCGGAGCGCAGGCGGGCATCCACCGGCACGAGGAAATTGCGGTTGCGCAGCTGCACGGCATGGCCGGAATAGAACACGACCGCGTGGGCGCCGCGCCGGAGCTTGCCGGCGAAGCTCGCAATCGCGTCCTGGATGGCCGGGCCGCCCGCATCCTCGGCCACGACGACATCGAACCCGCCTTCGCGCAGCGCCGCCGTCACGGCGCGGGCGTCGGACGCGGCATCTGCAATGGGCGCCAGCGGATAAGCGGCATTGCCGATGACGAGCGCGACGCGCTCATGCCGTACGCCTGGATCCTGAGCCCCGCCGGGGACGGCCAGGAGCAGCAGGGCGAGCAGGGCGAGGCACAGGCGGTGCGGCCAGGTCAGGCTGGGCATGCGGTTCGTCATTCTCTCCCAGTGATCCCTGCTCCTCCGGCGATCCCGGAAACCGGACGGCGCCGTCTCAGCGAACATAGACCGTAATCTTCCGTGACATCACCGGTGGATCATGGGGCGTGTGGGTGTGGTCGCCGAGCAGCAACTGCAGCGTATGCGTCCCCTTGGGCAAGGTCACCACGACTTCCGTCTGGCCGTTGCCGAGATGGATGTTGTTGTAGTCGGCCGGGATTGGCTGGTCGGGCGGGCCGGGGTCGGTGTCGATCAGCAGGTGGTGGTGGCCGGTGTTGGGCCACTCCGTCCCTGCCGGCGCCACGCCCATTTCCTTGAGGCCCATGCGAACGGTGAACCGCTCGGGGACCCGCAGCCCGTCGAGCGGGTAGTGGAAATAGACCTGCGCGCCCTTGGGCGCCGGCTGGCGCGGCGCGGATTGCGCCCAGGCCCCGGCCGAGATCGGCAGGAGGGCGGCCAGCAGCAGCGCCGAGCTGGCGCGAACGCTCCGCGCCGGAGATGATGATGTGGGATGCGGGGTCATCGACGCCTCACCGGTCGCTTGCCGTTGGGGGCGACGAGCACGGTGATGCGCTCCGACATGACGGGCGGATCATGGGGCACATGGTTCTCGTCGGCGAGGATGAGCTGCAGCGTGTGCTCGCCCATGGGAAGCGTGATCCGGCGCTCGGTCTGGCCGCCGCCGAGATGGATGTGATTGAGATCGGCGGGAATGGCCTGGTCGAGCGGCGGCGTCGGCGCGTCGATGATCAGATGGTGATGCCCGGTGTTCGGCCGGGAAAAACCGGCGGGCGCGACGCCCATGTTGCGCAGGCCGAAACGGACGGTCGTGTTCGGGAAGATCGCGTCACCGTTGCGCGGATAGACGAAGTAGACGACCGCGTCGTCGGGGGCGGGTGTCAAAGCGGGCTTGCCGTCCGCGGGCGGCGGAACCGGCTGAACCGCAGAGGCGACCGCCTGCCCCTCGACCACGCGCACGCGGATGCGCGGCGACATCAGCGGCGGGTCATGGGGGACATGGTCGTGGTCGCCCTGCAGCAGCTGCAGGGTGTGCTCGCCCGGCGGCAGCGTGATCTCGGCCTCGGTCTGGCCGCGCCCGAAATGCAGATGGTTGAAGTCGCTGGGGATCTCGCGGTCGAGTGGCGGCAGCTCTGTGTCGACGAGCAGGTGGTGATGGCCGCCATTATCGCTCTTCGTTCCGGCCGGTGAGAGCGCGACGCCCTCGGCGCCGAAACGGATGCGGGCCCGGGACGGGATCACCGCGCCATCCACCAGATCGACGAAGAAGACCCGGGCGCCGGGCGCGGCGCTCGAGCGCGGCTTTTCCTCGGCCTCGGCCATGACCTCGACGGTGATCTTTTCCGACATCACCGGCGGGTCGTGCGGGACATGGTCGTGATCGGCGAAGAGGAGCTGAAGCGTGTGGCGGCCCGGCGTGAGCACGATCTCGGCCTCGGTCTGGCCGCCGCCGAAATGGATATGGTTGAAATCGCTGGGGATCGGCTGGTCGAGCGGGGGCAGCTCGGTGTCGATCAACAGATGGTGATGACCGGCGTTGCGCTGCTCCGGTCCTGCGGGCGCGACATCCATGCCGGTCAGCGCGAATCGGATGATGATCTTGCCGGGAATGCGGACGTTGTCGGCCAGGCCGATGAAACCGAGCGTCGCATGCGCGGGAGCGATGCTGCGCGGCCGCGCAGGCTCCTGCTGGCGCTCCTGGGCGCGTTGTTGGGCGAAAGACGGCTCTGAAAGCGCCACGGCGACGAGCCCGGCCGCCAAAGCCAGACAGGCCGGCAGGAGGCGGAGCCGAACCCGATGCATCGGCCTGTCCCTTTCACGCGTCCCAGTGTCACGGAAGGCTAACAGCGCGGTGCCGAAGGGGCAAGGTCACCGGCCCCGGCAACAGCGGCCGCAACGGAGCCTGTACCATGTGGAACAGCTTGCACGGACTGGATTTTTGCAAGGTGCTGCGATAGGCTGACGCTAGGATGGGACCCATGATTTTCGTCGCCAGATGTTGCGTGCTGATCGGCCTCGCGCTGCAGGTGCTGGGCGTTCCGGCGGCGATGGCGACCGAGCGACGCGTCGCGCTCGTCATCGGCAATTCCGGCTACAGCCACGCCCCCGTCCTGCCCAACACCGTCAACGACGCCCGCGACATGGCCGCATCGCTGCGCAAGGTCGGGTTCGAGGTGGTCGATGGCGTCAACCTCGACAAGCGCGGCATGGACCAGGCGGTGACGCGCTTCGCGCGTCTGGCGCAAGATGCCGACGCGGTGATGTTCTACTATGCCGGCCACGGCTTCCAGTTCAACGGCGAGAACTACCTCGTGCCGGTCGAGGCGCGGGTCGAGGACGAAATCAGCGTCCAGTACGAGACAACGCGGCTTAACGACGTGCTGACGGCCCTGAACTTCTCCAAGGGCGTCAAGATCATGGTGCTCGACGCCTGCCGCAACAATCCGTTCGTCAGCCAACTCGCCAAGCGCCAGGCGACGCGCGGCTTTGCGGTCGGCACCGGGCTCGCCCCCGTTGCCCGCGCGCAGGGCATGGTGATCGCCTACGCCACCCAGGCCAACGACGTCGCCGCCGATGGCATCGGGCGCAACAGCCCCTTCACCGCGGCGCTGGTGCGCGAGATCGAGCAGCCGGGCCTTGAGGTCGCGACGATGTTCCGGCGCGTTCAGAAGAGCGTGTACGATGCCACCAACGGCCGCCAGACGCCCGAATTGTCGCTGTCGCTGCTCGGCGATTTCTATCTCAACCGCGAGGAAACCGACAGCGACGTCTGGCGGCGCATCCGGGCCAGCGACGACCCGGCGGCCTATTCCGACTTCATCCAGCGCTATCCGACGAGTTTCTTCACCATCGACGCACGCACGCGCCTCGACCTGATCGAGCGACGCGCGAGCGAGGCGAAGGAGCGGGACCTGCTGGCGCGCGAGTTCGCCGAGCGCGAACGGGCTCTGCTGGAGCGGGTCGAGCGGGCGGAGAAGGTCCGGCAGCAGGCGGCGACCGATCTGGCCCGGCGCCAGACCGAAGCGGCGTTGGCCCCATCGCCTGCGCCCTCCGGCGCGCCCGCGCGGCCCCAGGCGCCGCTGGTCGGCACGCTGCGGCCCGCCGCCGTTCCGGCCCCGGCCGCCCAGGACAAGGCGGAGCGCGACCGGCTGGCCGAGGAGGTCACCCGGCGCGACCGCGAACTCGCCTCGCTCGAAACCGAGAAGCGCCGCCTCGCCGACGAACGGGTGCTGCTCGAGCAGGCCATGGCGGCGCGGATGGGCACGCTGACCATGTCGGCGCCGAGCCAGCCGAGCCTGTCTCTGAACGTGCCGCCGCCGCCCACCGAGCGGTCGCTGAACGAGCGGCCCGTGGGCGACCCGAGGACAGGCGGTCAGGCAGCCCCCGCTGCGCCTCGTCCCCAAACCGTGCGGACGCAGAATCCGCGCGCGCCCAGCGCCGCGACCTGCAGTGAAATCCTGTTGCGCGCCCAGCTCGGCGAGCTGACGCCACAGGCCAAGGAGCAGCTGCAGCTGTGCCGGTGACAATGCTCTTCCATACCCACTCGGGCGGAGCCGCCGTGTTGCTGCGGTTGGCGCGGATTGTCCTGGCGATTGCGTCGCTCGTCGTCATCGCGCTGCCCGCCGGGGCTCAGCCGGCCCCGACGCCCGTGCCGTTCTCCGAGGCTTTGCAGCGGGCGGCGACCGAGCTCTTCGGCAAGGCCGATCTCGGGGCCGATCGTGTCGAGCTGGTGATCGACCCGCTGATCGACGCCGCGTCGGGCGCGCAGTCGGCGGCGACGCGCGCGATGCAGCAGACGCTGGCCGAAATCCTCCGGGCGTCCTATCCGCGCTTCGTCCTGCAGCCCTTCAGCACCGAGGTTCTGGCGCGTGATCCGGTCGTGCTGGTCGGCACGCTGACGGCGGTCAACAACCAGGGCGGTGACGGCCCTCGCGACGCGTTGCGGATCTGCCTGACGCTGGCGGACCTGAAATCGCGCAGCGTCGTCTCGAAGGGCGTGGCGCGCGCAACGCTCGATCAGGTCGACGTCACACCGACGCCGTATTACCGCGACGCGCCGGTCTGGGCGAAGGACCAGGCGACGGACGCCTATGTAAAGACCTGCCAGGGCACGCCGGTCGGCGGCGGGCTCGATCCGGCCTATATCGACCGCCTCGCCGCCAATGCCCTGATCAGCGACGGCATCGCCGAATATGAGGCGCAGCGCTTCCGCGAGGCGCTGGCCTTCTACCGCACGGCGCGGCGGATGCCCGGCGGCGACCAGCATCGCGTCCGGATCGGAACCTATCTCGCCAGCGCCAAGCTCGGCCGCCGCGACGATGCGGTCGAGGCCTTCGGCGATCTCGTCGATTACGGCCTGAGCAGCGACCAGTTGATGGTGAAGCTGCTGTTCCGCCCCGGCACGACGCAGTTCATCGACAATCCGCAGACGACGGAGCCCTATCCGATGTGGCTGAGCCAGATCGCGACGCGGGTGCGGCAGAAGGGCGCCTGCCTCGAGATCGTCGGCCATACCTCGCGCACCGGCATGCCGCATCTCAACGAGCGGCTGTCGGTGACGCGCGCCCAGTTCATCATGGACCTGCTGCTGACGGGGATGCCGGACGGGCGCAGCCGGATGATCGCCACCGGCCGGGGCTTCAAGGAGAACCTCGTCGGCACCGGCAAGGACGATGCCAGCGACGCCCTCGACCGGCGGGTGGAGTTCAAGGTCATCGGCTGCTGAGTTCCGGCGCCCGGGCCCTCGCGCTCTGGCGGAGGAACACCTGAAGCCCGCCGAGGCGCGCGGTCCTTCAAATGGAGGAGGCGCGGCGGCCACAAGCGCGCTCCGATGCGACCGGTGCAAGGCATGGACGGCAGGGCGGGCGACCAGATGAGCGACACGGCCACGAATCCCTACGACGCCGTCGCCTATCCCGGGCATTCCTTCTCGCAGACGCATCCGGCTCGCCTCGCCACGATCGCGCATTTCCACGGCCTGCAGACGGCCTCGCCGTGGTCCATGCGCGTGCTCGAGCTCGGCTGCGGCCGCGGCGGCAATCTGATCCCGATGGCGGCGCAGTATCCCGAGAGCCGGTTCGTCGGCGTCGATCTCAGCGGCAGCGCCATTTCGCATGCGCAGATCGCCACAGCCGAACTCGGGCTCGGCAATCTCGCCTTCCACCACCGCGACATCATGGATGTGGGCCCCGATCTCGGGGAGTTCGACTACATCATCGTTCATGGCGTCTATTCCTGGGTGCCCGACCGGGTGCGCGAGCAGATCGTCACGATCTTCGGCGAGCGGCTGTCGCCGAACGGCATCGCCTATGTCAGCTACAACGCGCTGCCGGGCTGCCGCCTGCGCGACCTTGCGCGCGACGTGATGCTCTATGCGACACGCGACATTACCGAGCCGGAAGAGCGCGTGCGCGTCGCGCGGGCCGCGCTTGCGGCCTTCGCGGACGCCAGCGACGGCGAGACCTTTCACGGGGCCGCGCTCCGGCAGCGGCTGCGCCAGATCGCCGACTCGCCCGACAACGTCCTGTTTCACGACGATCTCAACCCGGGCGCGCGGGCCTTCGCCCTGCATGAGGTGATGGGGGCCGCGGAGCGGCACGGCCTGCAGTTCCTCGCGGAGGCCTCCTTCCCCAATCTGCACGGCGCCAAGGGGCCGGCGCAGGCGATGCTGGCGACCATCCCCGTCGACGAGGCGGTGCGGCGCGAACAGACGCTCGACCTCCTGATCGGGCGCGCCTTCCGCGAGACGCTGCTCTGCCGCGCCGGCCTCCCGCTGCGTCGCGGCGTCACGCCGGGTTGCCTCAAGCCCTATCTGGTCTCGGCCGACGCCCGGCTGGTCGAGGAGACCGGCGGCGAGGCGCCAAAGCCCGGCGTCGATCGCTTCGCCTTTGCCGAAGGGGTGCGTCTCTCGGTCGATCTGCCGCTGTGCAAGGCGGCGCTGCGGCGCCTCGGCGCGGTTTGGCCCGCCAGCATCGCCTTCGACGATCTCGTCGCTCAGGCGATGGCTGATGTGGGCGAGGACATCGGGGCGGATGTCGCCGCGCAGATCGCCCGGCTCGACGAGGCGCTGCTGGCGATCTTCAAGGCCGGCCTGCTCGAGATCCGCCTCGAGGCCCCGCCGCTGACGACCACGATCACTGAGCGCCCCCTGGCGAGCACGGTGGCGCGCTGGCAGGCGACATCGAGCCGCGAGGTCACGGATCTGCGCCATCGCATGGTGGCGCTGGACGGCGTGATCGTGCGCAAATTCGTCTGCCTGCTCGATGGCACGCGCACGCCCGAGATGCTGCTGACGGATCTCAACGCCTTTCTCGACGCGGCGCATGGTTCGGGAGCCGATGTCGGCGATCTGCCCCGGCGCGCCACTGCGGAGGAGGTCGCGATGCATCTGAAGGACGTCGCGCGGCTCGGCCTCCTCCATGCGAGCTAGGCAGGTGCGATCATTGTCGCGTTGGGGCCTCGCGCGTATGCTTCCGCTCCGGCAGGTGCCCGGGCTGACGGTGGCGGATGAGTGAGCGCTTCAAGCAGTTCCAGGCCGTGTTTCCGGAAGAGGCCTGCCTCGACGCCCTGATGCGCGCCCGCCATGGCGGCAGCAGCATGACATGCCCGGCCTGCTCGCGCCCCTCGACCTTCGAGGCCCGCCCGAAGCTGCGCGCCTTCGCCTGCGGCCATTGCAACTACATGATCCAGCCCGGCGCCGGCACGGTGCTCGACAACCGGCGCACGCCGCTTCAGCTCTGGCTGTTTGCGCTCAAGCTGATCGCCGAGCAGGGCGCCAAGGCGGCGACGGTGCTGATCGAGCGGGAAGCGAAGGTGCCCGCGATCACCGCGCGCCGGATCGTGGAGGATCTCGTCGCGCTGGAGGGGCGCGGGCTCGACTGGTTCGAGGCGCTTCGACGCCGCGTCGCGGGCGAGAAGGCCGCGCCCGCGACTGCCGCGACGGACCGTGCCCCGGCGAAGCCGAATACGCCCACGGCCGGTGGGAGGGGGGATGTCTCTGTCGACCCCACCCGACCCGCCTTCGGGCAGGCTCCGGCCAGCGGGCGGGGCTTGTCAGGGCGGCTGGTGATGATCGGGCTTTCGGTCGGAATCGCCGGCGCTGTGGCCGCGGTGCTCGGCATCGCCATGGCGCGGCTCGGGCGGGAGGAGGCCCCGCCGAATCCGGAGATGGTCGCGAGTCTCGCTGGCCCCTCGCTCCAGACGGCAGCGCGGCCGTCGCTGATCATTTCCTCGGTCGAGAGCGATCTGGAGGCGGCGCGGCAGGCGACCGAGTTCGCCCTCAAGGCCGATCCGACCCTGGCGGAGATCAGGGAGCAGGTGACGAGCGTGCAGGAGGTGCCGACGGTGGCGCTGCTGCCGCCCTCCAACATCCTGTTGGTTCCGCCGAAGCTGTCGCCCGGACAAGGCGCGGGCCCGTCCAAGTCGCCGATTCCGAAAGCACCGATCACCAGCGGCGGCGATCCCGAGCAGTTGCTGACCTTCGGCCCGATCCGGATCCGCCGGCATCTCGTCGAGACGATCGTAAGGGCCGGCAAGGTCGTGGGCGCCGACCCGACCCTGCTGATGGCGGTCGCCGACAAGGAATCCTCATTCTCGACCTCGGTCCAGGCCAAGACCTCCTCGGCGACCGGGCTCTACCAGTTCATCGAACAGACCTGGCTCGGCGTCGTCAGCGAGTTCGGCGCCCGGCACGGGCTGGAGGCCGAGACGAAGCTGATCGGCAGGAACGGCCGGCAGTTCTTCGTCGCCGACGCCACCGAGCGCCAGCGCATCCTCGATCTGCGGCGGGAGCCCTATCTCTCGGCGCTGCTGGCCGGCGAAATGCTGAAGCGCGACACGCTGCGGCTCGAAAAGGCGATGGGCCGCCACCTCACGGGCGGCGAGATCTATCTGATCCATTTCCTCGGCCCCGATGCGGCCCAGACCTTCATCGAGACGATGGAGGAAAAGCCCGATGTGAAGGCGGCCGATCTGCTGCCGCGTCCCGCCCAGGCCAACCGGCCGATCTTCTATGCGGAAGCCGGCGGCGAGACCAAGACGCTCTCGGTCTCTGAGGTCCACCGCAAATTCAACGAGATGATCAAGGTTCGCCTCGACCGCTACAGCGCTGTGCGGCCGGCCCAGGCGGCCAACCGACCACCGGCGAAGAAATAGACCAGGGGCTTGCCCGCTTTCACCCCGTCCGGCCGAAGCGCCTGGCGGCGCAGTTACCAGCAAGGGAGATCATGACCATGGCGGCCAACCGTTTCGAGCAGGTCGACGAGCCTCAGCCGGATGCGATCACGCTCAGCTTGAGCGCGCGCGACGGCGAAACCTATGGGCGGATTTCCTGCCCGGCCGATCTGGCGGGCGGGCATCTCGTCAACGACTTCGTCAGCGACGCGCTGACGCCCGTGGAAGCGTTCCGCGCGGCCGTCCGGCTCGCCAACGAGATCAGGGCCCCCATCGTCGTCGAGGATACGCAAGGCCTCTGGCAGGATGACTGGGGCGTGCTCTACCGCGAAGAGGATTGAGCGCGCCGTCCCGCGTTCGCGCCGTCACTCGATCCGGAAATACCGCACGCCCAGTCCCAGCTTGCCGCCCTGGCGGGCGACGTCCTGCCTCAGGCTGGCGAAGAAATCGCTCGAGGGCGTCGGGTTCGGTCCCGACAAAGCGGGCAGGGGCGCCTCGCTGACGAAGGTGAGAACGGTCTGCGGGCGCGGCGCGCCGCCGGCCGCCGATTCGAGCTTCAGGTTGAAGCTCGCGCGCCGGCCGTCGCGCCTGACATAGCTCGCCAGATTGTAGACCAACCCGTCATCGCCGATCAGGACGACCGCGACATTGCGGCCCCCGTCATTGTCGACGGTGCCGCTCAGCACGTCGCCGCTCTTCATGTTGAAGGCGTTGATCTGCAGCCGCGGCGTGCGATCGACGTTGTCGCCGAGCTGGCGCAGGAAATCGGCCATCGGGCATTGTGCGGCCGTGATCGGCCGCAGATGGATCTGCGCCTCAAAGCCCTGCGCGGCCTTGAAGGCGGTGTCGAAGGCGACGAAGGGCTCGGTCGCGTTGCCGAAGCCCTCCAGCACGGCGCGCCGCTCCGTCAGCTCTGTCGGCCAGAGGAAGAAACAGGGCCCGCCGTCATAGGTCGCCACATAGCGCTGGATACGCTCGACCGGGCTGCGCGCCGGCGGCTCCGCGGGCGGGGCCGGCGGCGGGTCGCTGCGTCCGGCGTTGACGGGCGGTGGCTCGGGGCGCGTCGGCTGCGGCAGCGGGGTCGGCGAGGGCGTCGGCAGGGCGGGGGGCCTCGGAGGCTCAGCGCTGGTCGGCTGCGGCATTCTCGGGTCCTGCAGGGTGGCCGGCGGCCTCGTGGGCTCGGGCCGGGCAGGCGTCGCGGGCGGCTCCGGCCTTATGGCGTTGGGCTCCGGCCGCGTCGTGTTCATGCCGACCTGCGGGTCGGGCTGCGGACGCTGCGGCGCTGCGGGGGGGCTGGCCGGTCGCTCGGGCGGAGCTGCCGGAGGCGTGACGGCAGGGGGCGTGACGGTGGCTGGCTGATTGGCCGCTTCGTTGACGACCGGCTCCTGCGGCCGGTTCTGCGCCTGGGTGCCGGGCGCCTCCGACGGTTCGGTCAGCGCCGGCGGCGCCACGGTCGGGGGCGTGCGGTCGCCGTCCAGCAGCGTCCAGCCATAGAAGCCGCCGGCCGCGATCAGCGCGACGGCGGCGACACCCGCCAGCGCACGCAGCGGGCCTGCGCCACCCTTGGCTGCGGGCGTGGCGGCGGTCTTCGGCTGCCAGGCGGCGACCTCCGCCATGTCGGCGAAGCGTTCGGCCGGGTCGGCCGCGAGCATACGGGCCAGGAGCGGACGGATGCGGGCGTCGATCGTCGCAAGGTCGGGCACCTTGCGGCGCTTGTCGAGGATCTGGACCTGCGTGCCGCCCATGTCGAGCGCCTTGCCCGCCAGCGCCTCGGCGAGCACCAGCCCGAAGGAGTACATGTCCGAGCGGCCGGTGACGTCGCCGCCATAGAGGCCGAGCTGCTCGGGCGAGACGTAGTTGTACTTGCCGGCGAAGCCGGAGCCGATGACCGTGCCTTCGCCGAGGATCGACGAGCGGGCGATGCCGAAATCGATGATCTTGGCCCGCGCCAGGTTGCCGCCCGGCAGGATGATGTTGTCGGGCGAGACGTCGCGGTGGACGATGCCGAGCAGATGGGCGGCGTGGAGGCCTGGCGCGATGCGCCGGCGCAGCACGTCGACCTCCTCGAGGCTCAACGGGCCCTCCTTGATCCGCTCGGAGAGAGGCTGCCCGTCGACGAACTCCATCGCCAGATAGGGCGACTGGGTCACGGGGTCGATCGTGAAGACGTAATAGCGGACGATCGCCTCGTTGTAGAGGTTGTGCAGCGCCGCCGCCTCGCGCCGGAACAGGGCCAGCGCCGCCTCGTCGCGGGCCATTTCCGGCCGGATCATCTTGATCGCGACGGCGTCGCCGGTCTGGATGGCGCGGCCCTTGTAGACCTCGCCCATGCCGCCGACCGCGATCAGCCGCTCGACCTCGTAGATGCCGTTCAGCGTCGTCCCGACGGAGACGGCGCCGGCGCGCGGGGCGAAGACGGTGCGCTCGGAGTCGCTCATGGCGTGTCACTCATGGCGTGTCGTTCCCCTGAAGACGCATGTTCGGCAGCCACCGCGTGGTCCGGGCCTGGCTTTGATGATGGCGGACGATGATGATCGTGACATTGTCGCGGGCGCCGCGCTGCAAGGTCAACGCCAGGAGGGCGTTGCAGGCCTCCTGCGAATCCGCATCGCAGACGGCCTGCAGGATCTCGTGATCGCCGACATGCTCGGTCAGACCGTCCGAGCAGAGCACGAAGACGTCCTGGTCTTCGATCTCGCCCGAATCGAGGTCGAGCTCGGGGACGTCGTGGACGCCGATGGCGCGGGTGATGACATGGCGGCGCGGCGAGCGCCTGGCCTCTTCGGGTGTCAGCGCGCCGCGCTCGACCATGTCCTGAACCTCGGTGTGGTCGCGCGAGATCTGCGCGATCTGGCCGGCGCGGACGAGATAGACGCGGCTGTCGCCCGACCAGACGCAGGCGAAATGCCGCTCATGGACCAGGAGAACCGCCAGCGTCGAGCCCATCGGCGCGCCGCCATTGTCGGCGATGCGCCGGCGCAGTTCGGCATTGGCCTGGAGCACGCCTTCCTCCAGCCGCGCCAGCAGATCGGGCGCCGACTGCGTCGCGCCGATGCGCTCGATGGCGGCCGCGACGGTCGCGCTCGCCAGCGCGCCGTTCTCGTGCCCGCCCATGCCGTCGGCCACCGCCCAGATGCCGAATTCCGGGCGGACGACCAGATTGTCCTCATTGGCGCTGCGGACGCGGCCGACATGGCTGACGGCGCCGGTCTCGAACGGGGCGGCCTGCTGGCTGAGATCGTTCATGGTCCGGCTCGCCCCTGTTGGAGGAACGCATCGAAACGGCCCGTCAGCAGGCCGCTGAACAGATAAGGATCAGGCAGGCCGTGGCCGACCAGGGCCAGCGGCTCGAAATTCTCGCCGCCGACGGTCCAGAAACAGGTCGCGTGGGCGTAGGCGCGGGCGTGGTCCTCGACCCGCAGCGCCGCCAGCCGCTCAGGGAAGCCGGAGGCCGTCAGCGCCGTGACGATGGTGCCGTCCGACAGGCGCACCATCTCCTGCGGCGGGGCGGCGAGCAGGGCGTCGTTGGGCACCCGCAAACCCGCCAGCCGCTGCGAGACGGTCTCGAAGCTGGCTTCGGCATCGAGCGCCTGCAGCAGAAACTCCTCGATCTCGGCAAACCAGGCGTCCTGCGGATCGAGCTCGGGATGCGGGATGGCGCCGCCGGGCTCGGCGAGGGCGAAGGCGGTCAGCGGGAAATAGCGACCGACGCCGTCGACCGAGGGCATGAAGGCGCCGACGACGCTCTGGCCGCAGACAGCCTGGCCGATCCAGAAGCGCCAGATCGGCGCGTTCAGGAAGGCCTGTTGCCAGCCGGCCCCCATCTCCAGCCGGCTCGCGGTCAGCCCGCCCTGGAGCCAGGTCTCATAGACCTTCAGGAAGCCGGCAGGCGCATTCACCGCGATGAAGTCGCGCTTGCCCGGCAGCTTCCCGAACAGGCCGCACGCCATCGCCTCAGATCCCCGTCGGGCAGCGGATCTCCCGCAAGGCGGGCAGGATCAGCGGGTTCTTCAGCGAGCCGACGCCGAACTGGTAGCCGACCTGGCGTCCGCCGGCCGCGAGCGTCAGCCCGACATTGTCGCCCTGCTTCAGCACCGAACCGGCATCGAGCAGGCGGAAGAAGGACCAGACGCCATCCTTCTCGAACAGCTTGGTTTCGCCGGAGGGCGCGCTCGGCCCGCTGGAGAAGAAGCCGCCGCCGAAGGCGCCGCCACCGCTGCCGCCGCCCAGCGTCAGGGTGATCGCGGTACGGCCGATGCCGGCGCCGGGCCACATCACGGGTGCGGGCGTGTTGACGCCCTGCTGGCTCGTCACGGTGAAGCCGTTGATCTCGAGCTTGGCGTTGGCGGCATCCGCCGAGAGCGCGGTCGGCACCACGATCATCTGGAAGGAGGGCAGGTTGCCGCCGGTCGGAAAGAAGGCCTCCCGGATCTCGCTGGCGCGCTGGAATTCGCGCAGCGTCGAGGCCGAGAGCGACCGCGCGACCCGGCTCTCGACGCGCCAGCTCCACTGCGCCTTGGAGCTGTCGACATAGGGTTCGAGCCGCTCCTTGTAGAACTTGTCCATGATGCCGCCGGGCGCGAAGAGCCGGGCGAAATCCGCCAGCGGTACGTCGCGGGCGCTCGCCTTCACGAAGGGGTAGCGGTTGGTCAGAATCTCCGTGCAGACGCGGCTGACCTGGTCACCCAGCGCCTGCCGAAGCAGAGCCACGGTCGCCCCGGTCGCGTCGCCCTCGAAATCGTTCACCGCCGAGACGACCATGGCCCCAAAAGGCGCCGGATAGCGCGAGGAGTTGGCGCGCAGCGCCGCGATCAGCGGGACCAGCGCGGCGTTGGCCGCGGCCGACTGGGCCGGGTTGGTCGCGGCGATGGCGAGGTTCTGATTGATCTCGCCCAGGATCTGCAGGAGCTGGTCGACCGGGCGGCGGCCCAGATCGCCCTCGACAAGGACATGGAAGGGTTTGAACCGGCTCTCAATGTCGGCGCCCAGCGCCTCGTTGCCGCCGCCGCCCAGCACCCGCTCGACGCCGGGCGCGCTCAGCGGCAGGTTGGCGCCGAGCCGGCTTAGGGCGTCGCTGGCGCGCTTCTCCAGGAGATCGGCGGCGGCCTTGCGGGCCGTGGCGCGCTCCTTGGTGAGCTGCGTCTCGTCGCGGACGGATTCGAGGATCTGCTTGAAGGGGGATGTCGGCGCCGCCATCGCGCTCAGCGCGACATATTGCGGCTTGTCGGCGTTCAGCGGACGCAGCTTCAGCCGGGACAGGGTGCGCTGCCAGGAGGCGACGAAATCGCGGCTGTAGAGTTTCAGCAGGTCCTGAAAGAGCGTGGCGTATTGCGCGATGATCGCCTGCTGGTCGACATTCTCGCCCAGCACCCAGCGCTCCTTCTCGATGCGGTCGCCGATGTCGCCGAGGCGATCGACGAAGGCGTTCTGGAAGCCGTCATAGGTGTAGAAATAGGGAACGCGGATTGCGTCGAGGTCTTCGCCACTGAGCCCCTCGAGCGCCAGGCGGACGTCCGAGCCGCCGCGCCTGGCGGCGACCCAGTCCTTCTGGCTCTGGGAGCGGGCCTGCGTGCGCAAGAGCTCATAGGCGCGCTCCGCGATGCTGAGGCGACGCAGGGTGCGCTGGCTGTTCTCGATCAGCGACTGGTTGAGCCTGACCAGCGGCTCGGCCTGGCCGTCGTCGAGATCGAGCATCGCGACGAGATGCTCCTCCAGCGCCTCGCGGCCCTTGGCGTTGGCAGCGCCGGGAAACAGGTTCTCGGCCCAGTCCAGCCGCATCCAGGCGATGACGAGGTCGCGGTCGAGCTTCGCCTGCCCGCCGACCATCATGTAGACCTTGAGCGCCTCGTAGACGAAGCCGGGATTGTTGGCGTTGGCCTCGAGCTGTTCCTCCAGCCGGAAGATGATGCGCGAGCGCAGCATCCGCTCCAGCGCCTGCTGATAGGTGATCTCGGCGGCGTTCTGGAGCCGGTCGCGCTGGCTCAGGCCGAAGGTGGCGGCGACCGGCGTCGGCTCCGTGCGAGTGGCGTAGCCGGCGGGCATGTTGCGCAGCTTGTGCAGCAGCGGCAGGACGCGGCTGAAATTGCGCTCCGAGATCGTCGTCTCCTGCAGTACGGGGGCGGCGCTGGAGCGGTAGTCCGACAGTCCGTAATTGGTCGCGGTGATCAGGTCGCTGTTGCGCGAGAAACTCGTCCACCACAGGCCGAGCGCGACGAGCGAGACCAGCGCGACCGTGGTGAAGCCGGCGACGCGCAGCAGTGTGGCGCGGCGCGCCGCGCCGAGATCGGTCGAGACCCAGCCGGCCTCGCCGATAATGACCTTCTGGATCAGATCGGTGAGGAAATAGCTCTTGCCGCGGCCGGAATAGGCGGCGGCGCCGGCATGGTCGCTGCCGAAGTTGCGCGAGAGCGCGCCGATCAGCTGGTCGATCGGCGTTCCCTCCTGCGTGCCGGAGGTGAAATAGAAGCCGCGCAGCGTCGCATTGGCGTGGTAGCGCGTCGGCTCGAAGACGCGGCCGAGGAAATCGACGACAGCGCCCTTCAGCGTCGCCATCTGGCTGGGGAAGCCGAAGATCTGGGCGCGCGCGGTCGGGTTGGCCTCATCCTGCAGGCGGTCGGGCAGACGCTCGTTCAGCCGGGCGATCAGCGCGTCGTACTCGGGCGCGACGTCGCCGATCATGTTGCGGGTCTTGTCGGTGGTCTGGAAGGAATGGCCCCAGACCATGCGGCGTTGCGGCTCCGACAGCGCGCCGAAAAACTCGTTGAAGCCGGCAATCAGGTCCGACTTGGTGAAGACCGCATAGACCGGGAAATCGACCTTCAGCCGCTCGTTCAGTTCGAGCAGGCGGTTGCGGATCGCGTCGGCATGGGCGGCGATCTCCTCAGGGCTCGATGTCAGCAGATCCTCGACGCTGATCGCGACCATGACGCCGTTGATCGGCTGGCGCGGACGGTTGGTCTTCAGCAGGTCGAGGAAGGAAAGCCAGCTCGCCTTCTCGGCCTTGCTGTCGGTGTCCTGCGTGGTGTAGCGGCCCGCCGTGTCGATCAGCACGGCCTCCTCGGCGAACCACCAGTCGCAATAGCGGGTGCCGCCGACGCCTGCGATCGCAGCCGGCGTCGCACCGCCGCGAGCGAGCGGGAATTTCAGGCCCGAGTTGACCAGCGCGGTCGTCTTGCCGGCGCCGGGCGGGCCGATGATGACGTACCAGGGCAGGTCGTAGAGATAGTCGCCGCCGTCCTTGCCGCGCGCGCGGCGCAGCGTCGCGAGCGCATCGCGCATCGAGGCCGACAGGGCGGCGCCGTCGCCGGTCGCCTCCTGCTGCTGCTCCAGCGCCTGCGTCAGGGCCGCGGTGGCGCGACGGCGGCGGATCACGATCACGGCGATCCAGGCGATGGCGCCGAGCGCCAGCAGGGCTACGATCGGCATCCGGACCCAGACGGAGTCGAACGGGCGGACCTCGCCGACGGCGAGGAACGGCGCGCCGAACCAGACGAGCAGGCCAAGCGCCAGCGCTCCGAGCGTGATCGCCGCGATCCTGAGCCAGGTGGCGAGGTTCATGCGCTTGCGCCCTCCATCAGCCCTGCCGCTGGATCACGATCTCGACGCGCCGGTTCTTGGCGCGGCCCTCGCGGCTGGCGTTGTCTGCGATCGGGGCGTCGGCGCCCTTGCCCTCGACGCTGATCCGGTCCGGCTTGCTCAGCTTCGTCTGCAGCAGGTCGCCCACGGCCTTGGCGCGTGCCTGGGAGAGCTGGAGGTTGGAGGCGAAGCGAGCGGTGCGGATCGGCACATTATCGGTGTGGCCGAGGACCTTGACCGCGCCGCCCTCTGTCTCCAGCACGCTGGCGATGCGTTCGATCAGGGGCTTGAACTCGTCGCGCACCGCCGCCTGGCCGGGCTCGAACAGGGTGATGTCGACGAGCCTGACGATGATGACGTTGGGCGTGACCTGGCAGACGATCGGCGGCTGGACCGCGCCGCAGACCTTGGGCGGCACGGGCGGTGGCGGCACCGGCGGCGGCGGTGCCGAGAAGATCTTGCGGACGATGCCGAGTTCGCCCTTGGGGTGGACGGTGAGCAGCGCGGTGGCCGCAGCCTCCGCATTGCCCGACAGCAGGAAGCGGAACACGAAATAAAGCCCGAGCACGGCGACGCCGGCGAGCGCCGCGACCGACCAGACGGGAACCTTGAAGCGCGCCACCTGCGAGGCAACCGCCTGTCCGCGCCAGCGCGGCGAGAGTTCGGGGTCGGGCTGCTTCACCCGGCGCAAGGTCTCGAACAGGTTGCGCTGGATCATCTGGAGATTCGCAGCGCCACCGGAGGAGGTGCGGTGGATGCCCTGGAAGCCCAGCGCCAGGCAGGCATGCATCATCTCGAGCAGATCGTAATTGACGGACGGGTCGGCCTTGGCGCGGTCGAGCTCCTCGAAGAAGCGCACGCCGCCGACGCGCTCGCCGAAGAACTTCGAGAGCATGCTGTACTGCGTCCAGACATGGCGATCCTCGCCGGGAATGTTCTGGACGATGTCGTCGGCCGCCGCGCAGAGCACGTATTTCGCGATCCGCGTCTGCTCGGCCGAGGCGCCGGCCGCGCGGACCTCATGCTCGAAGGCCTCGATCGTCTCGGTCACCTGGCCCAGCAACTGGGCGGGCGGGGCGCTGCTCAACTGCGAGCGCAGCCGGCCGAGCAGCAGCAGGAGTGGGCCGGCGGCGCGCAGCAGCGGGTTGGCGTTGGGCGTCAGGAGCTGCTCGCGCCCGGGAAGCGGGCCACCGGCCGGGGGTGGCGCCGGTGCGGGCCGCTGCGGAAAAGGCTGCGGCGTCGAGAGCCATTCGTCGCCGGTGCCGGGGACGCCCGGCGAGGGCGCTGATGGCGCGGCATAGGGCGAAGGCGCTGCGGGAGCGGCCTGCGCCGGGCGGGAGGGCAGGGGCGCGCGGCGGCCGGCCGGGTTCGGCCTGATGATGGTCCGGTCGGAACGGCCGAACGGATCGGACGGCGAACCGGAATCGCTCATCGCCTGCCCTCGAGCACGGCCCAGAGCTCCATTTCGAGATCGGGCCAGTCACCGGAGAAATGCATGCCGATCGAGCTCGCGGTCGAGAATTCGGGCCAGAGCGGCGAGGTGCGATCGAGATAGAAATAGACATGGTCCGTCAGCGCGCGGATCTGCGGCGGCGGCGTCGGCAGATGGACGAGGCTGATGCCCGGAAGATGGGCATGGACGATCTCGTTCATCTTGGTGTTGGGGCCGACCTTGAAGAGCTGCGGGAACTGCGCCTGGATCTCGGTCAGGGGGCGCCGCGCCGCGACCTCGAGGATGAGCGTGGCGTTGCGCACCAGGCTGCGGTCGCGGATCGTTGACATGAAGGCGTTGGGCGCGCGCTCGGTGATTTCCAGCCGGATGGCGCGGCGGCCGAGATTGGCCGAGAGGAAATCCTGGATGTCGCGCACCACCGGCGTGAAGCAGGTCTCCAGATCGTCATGGTCGTAAGCCGGGTAGTCGCGGGCGCGGCGCTCAGCGGTGGTGAAGGTGGCGAGTTCGCCCGCCAGCGCCACGAAGGTCATGAACAGCCGCTCGGGATGGACGAAGCGCGACTGGCGCAGATGCTTCAGCACCGGAATCTGCCGGTTGAGGAGCTGGAGCATGAAGTAATCGGCGCTCTGCAGACCACCGCCCGCGGTCGGGTCGGCGGCGTAGCGGGCGAGTTCCTCCAGCTTGTTGTCGATCCAGCCGATGACGCGGTCGAGCCAGCCCTCGATCACCGGATAGGCGCTGCAGACCAGCACCGGCGGGGCGAACTTCTCGTCGAACAGAACGGCCCTGTCGCGCACCTCGAGGATGCGGCCGAGCGCCAAGCCGACATAGCCGGCCTTGGCGGTCTTGCGCAGCTCGAGCGTCAGGCGCGGATGGGCGATGTCGATCTCCTCCTCGATGCGCAGCGAGGCGGTCGAATCGATCAGCATCTCGGTCGAGGGGAGGTAGCGGCTGGCGCTGCCGGTGAGCGCGTCCTCGACCTCGCGGGTGTTGGCCGAGGCCAGCGGCAGCGACAGCCAGACGATCTGCCCGGCCGCGTTCTCTGGAACCTCGATCGCCAGCGGCAGGGGGCTGTTGTCGGGCATGGCGAAGGGCGTGCCATCCGGCATCACGCCGACGGCGCGGCGCAGCCCTATCCGGCTCTGCTGGGCGAGATCGCGGTCGATCTCCAATACCGAGAATCCCCATGGGTAAGGGGTGACATGCCGGACGCGGTTTTCCAGCAGGTTCTCAAGATACCGGTCATTCTGCTGGAAGTGATGCGGCCTTAAGAACAGCCCTTCCGACCAGACGACCTTGCTGTACCACGACATCCGGGGCTCGCTCACTCAAAGGCATGCAAGCGACCTTATACGGGTCCCCCACAAGCGTCACCAAGCGAATGCTAGATGCATCGGAAGCGCTTGCCGTCATTGACTTGAATGATGCGCGGTTGCGCGATCGGGAGCAGTCGATCAGGATTGAACCCGCCGCCCGACCGGCCGTCCGCACTCGTTGCGACGCGGCCGGGACGGCCGCCAGCCAGCAGGAGCCCCCGATGCCGACAGGCCCGGCCGCGCGAATCTTCGATCTGGTGCTGCACCCCCTTCCGGGCGTGCTCCAGCCCGGGCCCGGCAGCCCCAACGTGCTGATCGGCGGGCTGCCGGCCTGGCGCGGCGTCTCGGCGGCGGCCGCCGCCGCGATCCAGGCGGCGCGGCAGGTGTCGGACGCGGCCATCGCCACGGCGGAAGCCGCGACCGTCGCGGCCGCGCCGACACCAGGCGCCGCCGCCGCGAAGGCGGCCGAGGAGACGGTCAAGTCGACCGCCGCCGCCAGCATGGGCTCGATGATCACCGGCGCCGCCGGTGGCGCCGACATCCACAACTGCCTTACGCCGCTGCCGATCCCTCCGCATGGGCCCGGCGTGGTGATCGACGGGTCCCAGACGGTGCTGATCAACAACCTCGCGGCCTGCCGCGTCGGCGACACGATCATCGAGGCGGTCGGGCCGCCCAACAAGATCGTCATGGGGATGGTGAACGTCATCATCGGCGGCTGACGGGCCGGGCCTCCTCGGTTAGGACAGGGCCGCGCGGGCAGCTCCGCCCGGCACGCGCTCACCAGAGGATACCGACCATGACCATCGACCGCATCGGAGTGACGCAGCGCTGGTGCGATGCCGCGATCTTCAACGGCATCGTCTTCCTCGCCGGCCATGTCGCCGAGAAGACCGAAGGCCGCCCGCTGGCCGAGCAGACCGCCGAGGTGCTGGCGCTGCTGGAAGAGACGCTGGAGGCCGCCGGCAGCGACAAGACGCGCATCCTCAGTGTCCAGATCTTCCTGACCGACATCTCGAAAATCGCCGAAATGAACGGCGTCTGGGACGCCTGGGTGCCGGCCGGCACGGCGCCGGCGCGCGCCACCGTCGAGGCGAAGCTGGCGACGGCGGGCCACGACATCGAGATCACGGCGGTGGCGGCGAAGAAGGTCGTCTAGGGCATCACCAGCTCAGCACCGAAACACCGCGTCATCCCGGACAAGCTGCGAAGCAGCGCCGCTCCGGGATCCATCGTAAAGCTCCGGAGCCCTCCGATGGATCCCGGGGCAAGCCCGGGATGACGGCGCAGTTTGGTAGCAAAATCTCGAAGCGGCTCTTCGCGACGGACGCCGGTTACTTCCCGCCGCGGTCGTAGCATTCGGCGAAATACAGCATGAAGGCGTCCACCAGCCCGTCTTCATAGGGGGCGGTCTTGGCGTCCCAGCGGGCGACATAGGCGTCCCACATCTTGGCCTTGCGCGAGCCCAGCAGCGAATCGAGGCCGCGCTCCTGCGCCATGCTTTCGGCGATGGCCTGGGGATCGAGATCCTCGACCAGCATGCGCAGCGCGTGCTGCATTGCCGAGTAGGTCTTGATCTGGTGGGCCTTGAGGTCCTTGAAGCTTTCGTCGAAGGCCTTCTGCGCGGACAGATAGCCGCTCTTGGGCCGCCCGAAGATCAGCTGCAGGGCATCGTCCACGGTCGGCGAGAATTTCAGCGGGTTATTGTCCTGCGCCTGGATCATCGTCTGGTTGGCGCTGCGGGCAATCCGCTTGCTCTCGGCCCGGGCGGCGAGCAACTGCTTCAGCTCGACCGCGACGAGGCGCATCAGGCCGCCGAGCTGTTCGGCGAAGGCGCCAGGGTCCTGCCAGCCCAATTCGTTAGGCGAGAGGCCGGCGCCCTTGGCGAAACGCTGGACGAATTCGGCCGCCGAGATCGCGGGCGGGCCCGCGGGAAGGGGCGGGGGCGGCGCATAGGGCTGCTGTGCCGGTGACGGTGGTTCGGCCACCCCGGGGGCGGCCGGCTGCATCGCGACAGGTTCGCCCCAGGGGTCGCCCGGCGGCAGATCGGCGGTGATCGGCCGGCGGGGCGTGGGAATTGGCGCGGCCTGCTCGATCGGGGGCAAGGGCGCAGGCTGATAGGGCGCCCAGGCGAAATCGTCGCCGCCCGGCTGCGGCGGCAGGGGCTGCGCCACAGGTGCGGGCGGCGACGGGCTGAACGGCGCCGGCGCGGCCAGGCCTGCGCTCGGCGTGGGCAGGTCAGCGGCCCAGTCGATGAAGCCGTCATGGACGGGGCGGTGGCGGCTGGGCGGCAGCAGGTCGCGGCGCGGAATGGGCGGCGCTTCGTCGCCGGTCGACGACCACAGCGATTGCGGCTGGGGGGCAGCGACGGGCGCTGCGGCCGGCGTCTCATCGCGCCCGCCGACATCGTCGATCGCGACCGCGATGATGTAGTGGCCGATCTCGAGCCGGTCGCCATGCTGCAGCCGATAGGGCGACTGCACGCGCTGGCTGCCGCCATTCACATAGGTGCCGTTGGTCGAGACGTCGCGCAGCCAGTAGCTGCCGCCCTGGAAGCGGACCTCGCAATGGCGCCCCGAAATCGCCCGCGTCGGATCGGGCAGAGCCCAGTCGAGATGCTGGTCGCGGCCGATGTCGAGGCCGCGCCCGCCCGACAGCGTCACGCTGAGGGGGCCGCCATCGGGCAGCGCTGTCTCGTTCTCGATCGTCAGCGTCAGAGGCATCGCGCAGGCCTTGGACTCGACCGCCATGCTGCAGGCTGCGGCGCGGCCGCAGCTCCGGCTGCCGGCTGGAAGGGCGCGTGCCGGGTTCCCGGCACGGGCTCAGGAAGGGGATTTGCCGTCGTCATCGGCCAATCGAATGCATGCTTCGACGCAGTTGCGCAATGCGGCCTGATGCTCCCGGCCCGACAGTCGCCCCAGCGCCGTCATCACGGCGATGCGCGCCATCTTCGCCGTCAGGTCGGGCGGGCACGGTACGGCGTGGCTCGCCACCATGCTGCCGCCGGAATAGCCGGCCGCAAAGGCGGCCCAGGTGCCGGGCAGGGCCGGGTCGGCCTCGTCGGCCAATGCGAGCGCGGCCCTGCGGGTCTCGTCGCGCGGGTCGCGGACCCAGGTTTCCGCCGCGACAAGGCCGGGGTCCGGCGTCGCGCCCGGCGCCAGCATCGCGCGCAGCGACTGCGCTGCCCACCAGACGGCCTCGCGGCGCGGCAAAATGAAAGCGCAGAAGCCGATCGCCTCGGCCGGGGCGGGGCCCTGCGCGAGCCGCTTCAGAAACGCCAGCGGCGGCTCGATCGTCGGCGGCGTGCGGACGAGCTTGCCGGCGGCGGGGAAGGTGTCGAACACCTCCTTGGCAGTGCTGAAGCGAAGGCGCGACATCGGCGTCTCAGTTGATCTTGACCATGGCGCCGTTGACGATGACGAGCGCGTCGCTGCGAACCTCGGTCTTGGCCACGCTCTTGATCACGATCGTCGGCGAGGAGATCTCGATGCTGGTCGGCAGCATCTTGATCGTGCTCTCGCCGACCTTGAGATTGATCTCGGTCAGGGCCTCGACATCGAGCTTGCCGTTCTGGACATGAAGCTTGTCGTTGCCGTTCTTCAGCGTCGTCTCGCGTGAATAGCCGCCGTCGCCGTAGTCGGGCCCGATCTCGCGCGTCTCCTTGTTCTTGACCAGGACCTCGTGGTCCTTCTCGGCCTGCATGCTGAAGACTTCCTGGCCCTTGCGGTCCTCGAACTTGATCTCGTTGTAGCAGTCGGCGAAGCCGGCCCCGTCGGTCGATTCCGATTTCAGGCCTGACTGTGTCTTGTTGTCGGGCAGGGTGTAGGGCGGCTTGTGCTGGTCGTTGACGACCGTGCCGGTGACCAGCGGCAGATCGGGATTGCCCTCGAGGAACTCGACGACGACCTCCTGGCCGATGCGCGGGATCACCTGCCCGCCCCAGCCCTTGCCGGACCACATCTGGGCGACGCGCGTGCGGCAGGAGGTCGATCCGTCCTCGCGGTCCCAGTGGAAGCGCAGATAGATCCGCCCGAACTCGTCAACGTCGATGTCGCCTTCCTCGCCCTGGTTGCGCTCGCCCACGACCTTGGCGGTATGGGGCCCGTGAACGGTCGGGCGCGGCGTCAGTAGCGGCGCACGGAAGCGGCGGTCGCTCTTCTGGACCTCGTAGGACCCGCTGTAGACGGTGTCGTCGCCGCCGCCGCCCGAGCGGTAGGCCTGCCCGCTGAACGCGTGGCTTGCCCTGACGACGAGATATTCGATGTTCTCCGACACCGTCTGGTGGGCGGACAGGGTCATCAGCGCGCCGGGGTAGAGGCTGGGCGCGTCGCCAGCCGCATGGCGCCGGTCGTCGGTCGCCTGCTGCGCCTGGGCCCGCACCCGGGCGAAATGCTCGCCCTCGTCGCGCTTGATGTAGGTGCGGGGGTAATCATAGGCCTCGTAGGACTTCGCCTTGTCGAAGCCCTCTTCGGCACGGGCGGTCAGGTCGGAGCCCGACTGCTGGAAATCATAGTCCTTGAGCGCGATCTTGCCGGTCCGCAGCCGCCGCATGGTGGACCAGTGCGTCATGTGCTCGATATGGCGCGGCATCCGGCTGGACACCGGCATCAGCGGGTAGGCGGTGCCCGCTCCGGCGAAGGTCGGCTGGGCGGCGGCCTGGACCGGATCATGCGAGGAGCGGGAATCGCTGAGCACCAGCTTGTGGTCGCCGTCGCTGTGCTGGAAATAATAGTAGATGCCGTACTGCTCCATCAGGCGCAGCACGAAGTCGAGGTCGGTCTCGCGATACTGGACGCAGTAGTCGATCTGCTGCAGCCCGTCGCTGGTGCGGTCGTCGAAGCTCGCCGTCCCCTCCTTGGCGAAGATCTGCTTGATGATGTCGATCGCGGTCTTGTTCTTGAAGATCCGGCAATCGGCGCGCTGCGACAGGAGCCACAGCCATGGGCGCAGCGTGAATCGGTAGAGATAGAGGTCGTTTTCCTTGCCGATCCACTGGGCATCGACCAGCGTTCCGTTGAAGACGCGCTCGCGGCCGTTCTTGAGCGTCATCTTCACAGAGCATTTCTGGCTCATGATGCTCTGCAGGTCAGCATTCTCAGTTTTACTGCTGGCCTCGACCTCAAACGCAAACAATTCGCTCAAAGCTTCGTCGGCTTGGAATTGTACAAGCGAAAAGACATCTTGACCCAAAGGCGTCGTGAACGATGCAGTTCTTTGAAACTGTCGAAGATCGGCGGACATCAACCAAACCTCACGGTTGCAGATGCTATTTTGATATTGACGTAGCGGATGACGCGAGTCATAGTTTGCGCCTTCAATCTTCAACCGCACGCGCGAAGCTAAACGGGAGGTGGACCATGCGCAAGCAACCCGCTATTGCAACCGTCACCATCCTTTCCGCCGGTTTTTATGCAGTTCTGGCGCTTGGCGTGCAGGCGCAGACCTACAAGGCGGACGATATCGTCAAACATTTCCAGCCGGCGACGCCGGGCACCAGCGCCACGCGCGGGCTGTGCATCGGCACCGAGGCGGACTGCAACAAGGCCGGTCACGCGGTGAAGCCTGCGGCGGTCGCGGCCTTCGATCTGGTGGTCCGGTTCAAGTACAATTCCGACGTGCTCGAGCCGGATGCGCGGGTCAATCTCGACGAATTCGCCAAGGCTCTGAAGGCGCCCCAACTGGCTTCCAGCAGCTTCGTGGTCGAGGGGCATACGGACGCCACGGGCACGCCCGCCTACAATCTCGACCTGTCCGAAAGGCGCGCCCTGGCGGTCGTGCGCTATCTCAGCGAGCGCGGCGTCGACACCGCCAAGCTCGCGGCGCGCGGTTTCGGTCAGAGCCGCCCGGTCGTGGCCGATCCCTTTTCCGGCGACAACCGTCGCGTCGAGACGCGGCTGAAGAGCGAGTGACGCGGCGTGCTGCGTCCGGGAAGCGTGCGTGTCCGCGGTCGAGCCGCCCCCTGCGTAACTGGTGAGGGCCATGGTGGCTTTGAATTTCTCTGAATTCGCAGGCGCGATCCCGGGCGACGAGCCCTGTGGGCCGGACCTCGAGGACGATGCCGATTTCATGAATGTCACGGCGCGGCTCGAGGTCGCGCTGCCGGCACAGTATTTCAGGCGCGACGACGACGGTCGGCAGGTCGCGTTCGACCGCAGCGTGATCGAGTTCCCCGCCGCCTTTTCCGACATCGGCAAGCTGCTCAAGCGCTCGCGGGATCTGCGGGTCTTCGTGCTGGCGGCCAAGCTCGCGATCCTCAACCGCGACGTGCCGGCCTTCGCCGACTGTCTAACGACCATCGCCAGCCTCCTGTCCGAACAGTGGGAGGCCGTTCATCCGCGCGCCATGGATGGCGATTTCATCATGCGCGAGGTCGCGCTGCAGAGCCTCGACGAGCTGCCGACGGTGGTGCTGCCGCTGCAGCACGCGCCGCTCTTCGTAAGCCGGCGCATTGGGCCCTTCGCCTTCAGGAGCCAGCTCGTCGCCACCGGTGAGACCAAGCTCGTCGAAGGCGAGCAGCATCCCGACCGGGGGCTGATCCAGGCTGCGCTCGATGATGCGGATGTCGACGACCTGACGGCGGTCCTGGCGCGCATCAAGGCGATGGCCGGGGCGCTCGTCGCGATCCGCACGATCTGGCAGGACAAGGTCGGGGCCGATCATTCGCTCAGCTTTCCGCGCCTTTCGACGCTGGTCGATCAGATCGTCGCCTTTCTCGATGCGGCGGTGGCGCGGCGCGTCCCCGGCCACCAGGCGAGTCCGGTGGCGGAGACGGCGCCCGGCACAGTCGCGCCAGCAGGCCAGCCCAGCTTCGCGCCGGGGGCCTGTGGCAACATCCTTCAAGTGAAGGATACGCTGGCCTCCTGCCTCGGCTATTTTCGCCGCATGGAACCTTCCAGCCCGGCGGTTCTCCTGATCGGCCAGGCGCAGCAACTGATCGGCAAGTCCTTGATCGAGGTCATTCAGCTCATGTTCCCGGACTATCTGGACAGGGCGATCCTGGAGATCGGCGACCGGCCGCGTTTCCGGCTGCCGTTGGAGCGTCTGAGCGCGCCGGAGGAGTCGAGCGAGGACGAGGGCTACGGGTCCGAATCCGACGAGGACGGCTCTGGCGAGGAGACGTCCGACGGGGAGGGTGACGACGCAGCTTTTGAGGATGGCGACGCCAGCTCGGACGGAGCCCGCGAAGGCGGCGAGGCGTCGGCGCCGAAGGCCGCGGCGCGCATCGAGAGCCGCGCCGATGCGATCCTGGGGATGAGGGCGGTCGCCGCGTTCTATCGCCAGACCGAGCCGTCGCACCCGACTCCGCTGCTGATGGACAAGGCCTGCGCGCTCGCGCAGCACGACTTCATGGCCCTGCTCGGCAACATCCTGCCCGAGGTGGCGCTGATGCCGGATGCCGACAACTAGGTATTTTTGTATTTCGCTTGAACCGGGTTGCGGTTCGCGGCGACTATATCGGTAGAGACCAACAACGGTTAGGATGTCACGTTACGTCGGCGTGGCGCGAATGCAGAGGGGGCTGATACCATGGCCGGAGATTCAGGGCAGAAGTTCATCCGCCGCAACAGGCCGCCGCGGGTCCACATCACCTATGAGGATCCCTACAACGCGGAACAGAAGGTCGAGCTGCCGTTTGTCATGGGCGTGATGGCGGATCTTTCGGGAAATGCCTCGGGCATCGAGAAGGCCGAGATCTCGCAGCGCAAGTTCCTCGACTTCGACATGGACAATTTCGACCAGCGCATGGCGGCGATCGAGCCCGGCGTGGCCTTCAACGTCCCCAACAAGCTCGGCGACGGGGGCGACAAGCTCTCCGTGGCGCTCAAGTTCTCGAAATTCGACGATTTCAATCCGGCTTCGGTGGCCCGCCAGATCCCGGCGATGGCCAAGCTGCTGGAGGCGCGCGAGCAGCTCGCCAACCTGGTGCGGTTCATGGACGGCAAGATGGCCGCCAGCGACCAGATCAAGGCGCTTCTCGCCGATCCGCAGTTGATGGCGGCGCTCAAGGACAAGCTTGGCGACAAGCCGTCCGCGGGTGCAGCCACCGAAGACAACAAGTAAGCGAGCGAGGCGGCAATGGCAGCGGAAGCACAAACCCAGCAGCCCGGCGGCGCAGCCACCGAGGCCCGTGATCTCGACGAATTCGCCTCGGTCCTGAAGCAGAGCTTCAAGCCCAAGACGGAGCGGGCGGCGACCGAGGTCGAAGCCGGCATCGCGACCCTGGTCAACCAGGCGCTCTCGGACTCGACGCTGATCAAGAACGACGTGCTCGACACGATCGAGGAGATGATCGCGCGGCTCGACGCGAAGCTGACCGAGCAGATGAACGAGGTGCTGCACGCAGCCGAGTTCCAGAAGATCGAGAGCGCCTGGCGCGGGCTGAACTACCTGGTCTTCAATTCGGAGACCGACGCGCAGCTCAAGATCAAGGTGATGAACGTCTCGAAGAACGAGCTTTATCGCAATCTGAAGACCTATCCGGGCGCGCGCTGGGACCAGAGCCCGCTGTTCAAGCAAGTCTATGAGCAGGAGTTCGGCCAGCTCGGCGGCCAGCCCTTCGGCTGCCTGATCGGCGACTACCACTTCAGCCATGTGCCGACGGATGTGCAGCTGCTGCGCGACCTCTCCAAGGTCGCGGCCGCCGCCCACGCCCCCTTCTTCGCCGGCGCCGAGCCGACGCTGATGGGCATGGACTCCTGGACGGAGCTGTCCAACCCGCGCGATCTCAGCAAGGTGTTCGACACGCCCGACTATGCGGCCTGGAAGGGCCTGCGCGACGCCGCCGACTCCCGCTATGTCGGCCTGTGCCTGCCGCGGGTGCTGTCGCGGGTGCCCTACGGCGCCAAGTCGGAGCCGGTCGAGGAGTTCGCCTTCGAGGAGGACACCGACGGGCACAAGGGCGAGAACTACGCCTGGATGAACGCGGCCTATGCGATGGCCGTCAACATCAACCGCGCCTACAAGGAGTATGGCTGGTGCACGCGCATCCGCGGGGTGCAGTCGGGCGGCGAGGTTCTCAACCTGCCGACCCACACCTTCCCGACGGATGATGGCGGCATCGACCTGAAATGCCCCACCGAGATCGCGATCAGCGACCGGCGCGAAGCGGAACTGGCCAAGTCCGGCCTGATCCCGCTGATCCATCGCAAGAACACCGACAAGGCCGCCTTCATCGGCGCCCAGTCGCTGTACAAGCCGAAGGCGTTCTCGGGCCCCGACGGGGTCGCGGCGACTGCTTCGGACAACCTCTCGGCGCGCCTGCCCTACATGTTCGCGGTGTCGCGCTTCGCGCACTACCTGAAATGCATGGTGCGCGACAAGATCGGTTCCTACAAGGAAAAGGAGCCGCTGCGGCGCTGGCTGCAGGAGTGGATCACCGACTATGTCGACGGCGATCCGGTCAATTCCAGCGAAGAGACGAAGGCCCGACGCCCGCTGTCCGATGCGCGCATCGACGTCTTCGAGGACGAGGAGAACCCTGGCTACTACTCGGCCAAGTTCTATCTCCGGCCGCATTTCCAGCTCGAGGGCATGGATATCGGTCTGAGCCTGGTCTCACGCCTGCCAGCTCCCAAGACGTGACCGTCACCTGACCAGCATGTGACGGCAGCAAGCAAGACCTTCGGCGCCCGTGTCGGTCGAGACCGGGCGCGCAGGAGAACTGCGTCCAGTATCCGGGTTTTCCAACCGATTTTCAGTTTCCCATCAAACCAGAGGAGATCATCATGGCTAGCGACTTCCTTCTCGAGATCGAGGGCATCAAGGGCGAAAGCCAGGATTCCAAGCACAAGGACACGATCGAGGTCGATTCCTTTTCCTGGGGCGTCAGCAATGCCGGTTCCCATGCGTCGGGCTCCGGCGGCGGCGCCGGCAAGGCGAGCTTCCAGGACATCCACTTCACCGCGTCCGTCGGCAAGGCGTCCGCCAACCTCGCGATGTCCTGCGCCAGCGGCAAGCACATCAACAAGGCGGTGCTCTATGTCCGCAAGCAGGGCGAGGACCAGCAGGACTACTACGTCCTGACCCTCGAGGACCTGCTGGTGTCGAGCTACCAGTCGGGCGACGCGGCGGGCGGCAGCAGCGTTCCGACCGACCAGTTCGCGCTGAACTTCGCCAAGATCAAGTACGAGTACAAGTCCCAGAAGAAGGACGGCTCGCTCGACGCGCCGGTCACCATGACCTGGGACCTGAAGCAGAACAAGAAGTGACGTGAACTCCCGGCCGGCGGCGCGTGAGCGCTCCCGGCCGCCCGATCTCGATGGTCGTTGCGGTCTGGCGCCGCGACGGCCATCCTGTTTTGTGTCAGCCTGGCGGCGGGTTCAGCCGATGACGACGATGCGATCCGGGACGCCATGAGCAGTCCGCAGACATGAACGGCCAGACCTCCAGAAAGCGGCTGCGGCCGCCGCTGATGTTCGCGTTCCGCGAGGCGCATCTGGAAAAGGATGCGAAGGTTTCGCTCGATCTGCGTGACGCCGGCGGCGAGCGGGTGATCGCCCAGCGCCGGGCCGCACCGCGCGCGGCCATCACCGAGCCCAAGCTGCGGCGCGAGATCGCCATCGATCTCGACGGGCTGGTCAACACGATCAATCTCGGCTCCTCGGTCGACCTGTCCCGGCACGAGCATGTCGGCCGGTCGATCCTGAACCATGGCTTCCCGGATCTCGCCAACCGCTCGATCGACGAGCATCGGGTCGATCTCATCCGGGAGGACATGATCGCGGTGCTGCTGGGCTACGAACCGCGGCTGATCCGGGAGTCGATCGCCGTCGAGCGCGACCATTCGCTCGACCGGGCCGAGCTGAAGGTGCGCTTTCTCGTCAAGGCCGACCTCAACTGCGAGCCGCTCAACGTGCCCGTCCAGTTCGTCGCCGATCTCGAACTGGACACCGGCAAAATGGCGATCAGGAGCCGATAGGGGCGATGAACCAGGAGTTCCTCGACGCTTACAACCAAGAGCTCCGCCTCTTCATGGAGCACACGAAGGATTTTGCCGAAGAGTATCCAGGCATTGCCGAACGGCTGGGCGGGCTCGTCGGCGAGCGCATGGACCCGATGGTCGGCGGCCTGCTCGAGGGCGCGGCTTTCCTGGCGGCGCGGGTGCAGCTCAAGCTGAAGCACGAATTCCCCGAATTCACCAACAACCTGCTCGAACAGCTGATCCCGAACTACCTCGCGCCGACGCCGTCCGCGCTGCTCGCCGGCATCCGGCCGCCCTTCTCGGATCCGGGCCTGCGCGAGGGCATGAAGGTGCCGCGCGGCTCCTATATCGACGCGACCTATCTCGAGCGCGAACGCCGCGTCGCTTGCCGCTACCGTCTCGGCGCCGATGTCACGATGTGGCCCTTCGATGTGGCCGCAGCGGAGTATATTCCGGCGCCGGGCCCACTGCAGGCGCTGGGCCTGCGCACCGACCATCGCGTGCTCTCGGGGCTGCGGCTCTCGCTGACGCACCGGACCATGGCCGATCCCGAGCAGGAGCCTTCGGCCGCGCAGGCGCTGAAGACGCCGACGAGCTGGTTCTCGGGGTGTCGCTGCAAGGATCTGACGGTCCATCTGCTGGGCGCCGAGGCCGATGCGGTCGCGCTCTACGAGCAGCTCTTCTCCGATTGCGTCGGCATCTATTTCCGCCATCTCGACGAATTCGGCGACCCCGTGATCACGCCCGCCGACGGCACCGCGCTGAAGCAACTGGGCTTCGGCGAGGACGAGGCGCTGCTGCCCGCCGACACCCGCGTCTTCCGCGGCTTCGACCTGCTGCGCGAGATGTTCTGGTTCCCGCGCAAGTTCCTGGGCTTCAAGCTCGACGGGCTCGGGCCGATCATGCCGCGCCTGACCGCCAAGGCCGTCGATGTGATCTTCGTCTTCGACGAGGTCAACACGCGGCTGGCGGCGGCCGTCCAGAAGCCGATGTTTGCGCTCTATGCCGCGCCCGCGATCAATTTGTTCGAGAAGACGGTCGACCGGATGCCGGTCAAGAGCAACGAGCACGAGTTCCATGTCGTGCCCGATCGCAGCCGCCAGCTCGACTACGAGCCCCACAGCATCCTCTCCGTCCACGCCCATTATGTCGGGGGGCGCGAGAAGCAGCCGGTGCATCCGCTCTATTCCTCCCCCGAGGGCGCCTCGCCGACGCATGGGCTGCTCTACACGCAGCGCCGTCTGCCGCGCCGCCGCTCGGTCGCCGAGCGGCGCGCCGGGCGCTCGTCGGACTACACCGGCACCGACATGTTCATCTCGCTGGTCGAGCCGGCCGGCGTCGGCGACAGCGTGTCGGTGGCCGAACTCAGCGTGCGCGCGCTCTGCTCCAACCGGCATCTGCCGGAGCACTTGCCGACGGGCGAGGGCGGCGCCGATTTCCGCCTGATCGACAATGTCGCGCTCGACGTCGCCTGCCTGTCGGGGCCGACGCCGCCGCGCGAGCCGATCGTTTCTCAGCTCCGGCTTCGGTCCGAGACGGCGAGCACCGGCGTCGTCACCTGGCGGCTGATCAACCTGCTGAGCCTCAACCACCTCGGCCTCGTACAGCGCGGTGCGGGACAAAACGGCGAGGCGCTGCGGGAACTGCTTTCGCTCTTCGCCGATCTCGCCGACAGCGCCACCGAGCGGCGCATCCGCGGCATCAAGAGCGTCGACAGCCGCCCCGTCGTGCGGCGCTTTCCGCAGCGCGCGGGGACGGGCGCGGCGCGGGGGCTCGAGATCACCGTCGTGCTCGACGAGAAGGCCTTCGAGGGTTCGGGCGTCTTCCTGCTCGGGGCGGTGCTCGACCGGTTCTTTGCGGAATATGCGGCGATGAACCATTTCACCCAGACGGTGATCCGCACTGTCGAGCGCGGCGAGGTGATGCGCTGGCCGCCGCGCGCCGGCTCGAGGCGCATCCTGTGAGCGACGCGGCGCCCCTGCAGCGCGAGCCGAGCTTCGCGGGGAAGCTCCAGGACGAGCCCTGGCGCTTCGACTTCTACGCGGTGATGCGGCGGCTGGAGCGCAGCTTTCCCGACAAGCCGCGGATCGGCGACGTCCCGGCGCGGCGTGACGAGTATGTCGCGCTGGGCGAGCAGGCCTATCTCGATTTTCCCGCCTCGACGATCTCGGACGCGGATCGCGACCTGCAGGGGCGCTTGCGGGTGTTCGTGAAGTTCCTGGGCCTCTTGGGGCCGCAGGGCGCGCTGCCGCTGGCGACGACCGAGGAAACCTATCACTGGCAGATCGCGCGCGACGACGCCTTCCCGCGCTTCCTCGACATCCTCAATCACCGCTTCCTGCAGCTGTTTTTTCGCGCCTGGGCGGATTCGCGGCCGATCGCGCAGCATGACCGTCCCGACCTCGACCGCTTCGCGGCCTATGTCGGCAGCCAGATCGGGTTGGGATCGGGGCCCTTCCTCAACCGCGATTCCGTGCCCGACGCCGAGAAGCTCGCCCATGCCGGGTTGATCGGGGCGCAGGCCAAGTCCGCCTCGCGGCTGCGCGGCCTGCTCTCGGGCCTGTTCAAGGCGGAGGTCGAGATCGAGCAGTTCGTCGGCATGCGCCTCGTCTTCGACCCCGCCGACCGGACGCGGCTGGGCAGCCGGCACTGCACGCTGGGCGGCGACGCGCTGCTCGGCGCCAGCGTCTACAGCGTCGAGGACAAGTTCCGCGTCTGCATCGTCGCGAAGGATCTGGAAGAGTTCTCCCGCTTCCTGCCCAATGGCGACCGCTGCGAGCCGCTGGCGGATGCCGTCTTCTTCCATCTCGGCGAGCAATTCGAGTGGGATGTCGAGCTTGCCCTACCGGTCGGCGAGGTCAGGCCGGCGCAGCTCTCGCGGTCCGGCCATCTCGGCTGGACGAGCTGGATGTCGCCGAACTGGGACGCCTCGCCGGGGACATTGCGCCGCGACGCCCGTTTCCACCCTGCCGAGCGCATGCGCCAGAAGCGCAGCCGGGCGAGCTAGAAAAACCAGACGCTCAGGAGACCATCATGGCCGATATCAGTCTCGAAGCCGTCACAGGCAAGCTCAACCGGGTCGGCTATGAGGCCTTCATCCAGGCGCTGCGCCAAGCCAAGGGCGCGGGCAACCGCAATGTCGAGCTGGCGCATTGGCTGGCGCAGATCCTGCTGCGCCCCTCGACCGATATCGGGCTGACGGCGCAGCATTACAGCCTCGACATGGGCAGGCTCGCCGCCGACATCGGCGGCGTCATCGAGGGCTTCCGCAAGAACGAGACGGAGATGCCCGGCGTCGCCAACAACATCGTCGACGTGCTCGACCGGGGTTGGCACTACGCCACGCTGTTCTTCGGCGAGACGCAGATCCGGACCGGCCATGTCCTGATCGCGGCGCTGAAGTCGCTGGAGCTGCGCCGGGCCCTGACGGGCATCTCGAAGGAGTTCGGCAAGATCCCGGTCGACGAACTCGCCGCCGGCCATGCCAAGATCTGGGAGGGCTCGGAGGAGGAGAACCTGCGGCCGATGGACGGCTCGGGCCTGCGCGCGGCGGGAACGCCGGGCGCCGAGCAGGCCGAGGGCGCGAAGGGCACCACCGCGCTTGACCGCTTCTCGCAGGACCTGACGGTGAAGGCGCGCTCGGGCACGATGGACCCGATCCTCGGCCGGGACGACGAGATCCGCCAGGTCATCGACGTGCTGATGCGGCGGCGCCAGAACAACCCGATCCTGACCGGCGAGGCCGGCGTCGGCAAGACCGCGATCGCGGAAGGCTTCGCCCAGCGCGTGGCGTCGGGCGACGTGCCGCCGCCCCTGAAGAACGTCAGGGTCGTGGCGCTCGACATCGGCCTGATGCAGGCGGGCGCCTCGATGAAGGGCGAGTTCGAGCAGCGACTGCGCTCGGTGATCGACGAGGTCCAGTCCTCGCCGACGCCGGTGATCCTGTTCATCGACGAGGCGCACACGCTGATTGGGGCGGGTGGGCCGGCCGGCACGGGTGATGCGGCGAACCTGCTCAAGCCCGCTCTGGCGCGCGGCACGCTGCGCACCATCGCGGCGACGACCTGGTCGGAGTACCGCCAGTATTTCGAGAAGGACCCGGCGCTGACCCGCCGTTTCCAGCCGGTGAATGTCGACGAGCCCGATGTGGCGCGCTGCTGCACCATGCTGCGCGGGCTGATCGGCCCGATGGAGAAGCACCACAAGGTGCGCATCTCGGACGCCGCGATCGTGGCGGCGGTGACCCTGTCGCATCGCTATATCCCGGCGCGGCAATTGCCCGACAAGGCGGTCAGCCTGCTCGACACGGCCTGCGCCCGCGTCGCGATCAGCCAGACCGCGACGCCCGCCGCGATCGAGGATGCGCGCGTCGGCATCGCGGCGCTGGAGCAGGAAAAGGCGGCGCTGACCGCCGACCGGGACCTCGGCGGCGACACCTCCAAGCGCCTGGCGGAGATCGACGGCGAAATCGCGCAAGGGATGGACCGGCTCGCCGATCTGGAGAACGCCTGGGCGAGCGAGCTTGCCATCGTCGAGGAAATCAAGGCGCTGCGGGTCAAGCTCGGCGAGAAGCCGGCCGAGACGGTCGCCGATCCCAAGGTGGGCGTCGCCCAGCAGGTGGCCTCGGAGGAGGCGGGCGAAGCCCCGCCCGAGGCCGCCGTTGAGCCAACGGCCGCGCCCGCCGTCGACCCGGCCGAAGCCCGTGCGACGCTGTCGGAGAAATTCGCGGCCCTCTCCGAGATCGATCCGGCCCAGCGGATGATCTACGCCCATGTCGACGAGCAGTCGGTCGCCTCGGTGGTGTCGGACTGGACCGGCATCCCCGTCGGCCGCATGGTCGCCGACGAGATCGAGACAGTCCTCAAGCTCGCCGAGACGCTGAACAAGCGCGTCGTCGGGCAGGATCATGGGCTTTCCATGATCGCGCGGCGCATCGAGACCAACCGCGCCAAGCTCGACAACCCCAACAAGCCGATCGGCGTGTTCATGCTCTGCGGCCCGTCCGGCGTCGGCAAGACGGAGACGGCGCTGGCGCTGGCCGAGCAGCTCTATGGTGGCGAGCAGAACGTCATCACCATCAACATGAGCGAGTTCCAGGAGGCGCACACCGTCTCGACGCTGAAGGGCGCGCCACCCGGCTATGTCGGCTATGGCGAGGGCGGGCGCCTGACCGAGGCCGTGCGGCGCAAACCCTATTCGGTGGTGCTGCTCGACGAGGTCGAGAAGGCCCACCCGGATGTCCACGAGCTGTTCTTCCAGGTCTTCGACAAGGGCGTGATGGAGGACGGTACCGGCCGGCGCATCGACTTCAAGAACACGCTGATCATCCTGACCTCGAATGTCGGCACCGACGAGATCATGCGGATGGCGGCCAATCCCACTGAGCGCGCCGATCCCGAGGCGATGGCGGTGGCGCTTCGGCCGGCGCTGCTCAAGGTCTTCCCGCCCGCGCTGATCGGGCGGCTGGTGACGATTCCCTATTATCCGCTCTCGCCGGAGATGCTCGGCGGCATCGTGCGGCTGCAGCTCGGCCGGATCGGCAAGCGCATCCGCGACAACCACGAGGCCGCCTTCGTCTATGACGACGCGGTGGTCGCGCACATCGTGGCCCAGTGCAACGATCCCGATTCCGGCGGGCGCATGATCGACAACATCGTCACCAACTCAATGCTGCCGGCGCTCTCGCGCGCGATCCTCGGGCTCCAGCTCGAGAAGAAGCCGCTGACGGAGGCGAAGGTCTCTGTCGAAAACGGTGCGTTTGCGTATGCGGTGTCGTGAACCGAAACGCGGCCCGCACCGACCAAGGGCGGTGCGGTGACCGCGAGAGATCAAGCGAATGGCCTTTTCAGACTACGCCGACTGGTGGGACAAGCAGAAGCTGGAGACCGAGAAAATCCTCGGCGAATGGGTCGAGGACAATCCGCAGTGGTGGGCGGTGACGATCGCGACCGGCGTGCAGACCTCGATGGATCTGGGGGCCGGCTTCGTCGACGTGCTGCGCTTCGGTGAAGGGATCGCCGAGGGCGGCCTCGCCGGGGTCGGCAAGGATGCGCTTCGCCTCCTCGCCATCCTCGGCCCGCTCGGGAAGGCCGGCGGGGTGCTGTCGCGCCTGATCCATCTGCAGCGGATCAGGCTCGCCGTGCAGGTCAAGGGCGTGACTGGGCCCTGCACCTTCCAGGCGATCAACAATGCCATGTCGATTGCACGCGGCCGGAACTACTTCATCACGGTGAGGGACATGGCGGCGGCCGTCGGCAAGCCGCTGAGTTCCCTGTCGAGCAATGCGGCCGGGCGCACGCAGCTCGGCGCGCATGTCGAGCAGGCGCTGGATTTCCTGGTGTCCCAGGGCGCCAAGATCATGCGGCTGAACCAGGCGCGCACGGTTAAGGACGTCGTCCAGCTCGCCCGGAGCGAGGATGGCGTGATCGTCTTCGCCATTCGCTGCGTCGTGAAGACGCCGGCCGGGGTGCTGAAGGAGATCAACCACAGCGTCATCGCCGTTCGCGACGCGATGGGGATGGTCCGCTTCGCCGATTACGGTGGAAAGTACTTCCCGTCTCTCGAACAACTGGTGTCGCGCTGGGGCATGCTCCAGAAGGGCGGCATTGGCCTGATGCCGAACCAGGCGGTGGGGGCGGTGAACACCATGGCCTTCACCGGCCTGATGGAGGAGGGCCTCGCGCTCATGCCGGGCGCGACCATGCTGATCGCGGGGATGACGGCGATCGAGACCGCCGAGGGCGTCGATTTCGCCGCGCCCGTCGTCGTCGCCGCCACCTCGGTCCCGACCAAGGCCGATCCGGCCCCGCCCGAGGTGGTGAAGGCCAGCTTCGACGCCTTCAAGCAGCGCAAGCAGGGCAAGACCATCATCCGCCTGCCGGAGATGGTGATCACGGCCGGCGAAAGGACGGCGCCTCGGGCGGACTGGCTGACCGGCGTGCAGTTCAGGCTCAATGCGCTGGGCTTCGGGGCCGGGCCCGTCGACGGCATCAAGGGCCCCAAGACGACCAAAGCCGTCAGGCTGTTCCAGACGAGCTATCCGCCGCTGAAGGTCGATGGCATCCCCGGACCGCGGACCCAGGAGCGCCTGGTCGAGATCTGCGGGTTTTGACGGGAGTGGTTCTGCGCTCTGCCGCATCCTCCGTATGACGGATCCTCCGTGCGGCTGAAAATGCGCTATCCTCGTTTTGCCTGGAAACGTCGGCAGGGAGAGGACGGCGGATGTTGCAACCAGCTCGCTTGAAGACCCGCTCCACCGCAGCCGCGGGCGCTGCCGACAGAACGGGCGAGCTGTTGCATCCGCCGGGGCCGCGGCGGTCGCGCCCCTCGCGTGTCGGCAAGGTGGGGCGGATCATCGTGCTGCTGACGGCGGTCCTCGGCGTCGCCTGGGGCGCGACCGCGAGTTGGCTGCTCTGGCAGGAGAAGGCCGTCGTGGCGGCGCTGCAGCAGGAGCAGCAGGTTCTGCAGGCGAGCTATGACGAGAAGATGCGGGCGTTGACCCGTCGGCTGGTCAGCTCGATCGCCACCCAGCGCGCGCCGGGCGCAGGCGCTGGCCGGGATGGCGCCGGGGATGACCAGCTCGCCGATCTGATCGGCCGCCAGATCGAGCTCGAGGCGCGGCAGAACCTGCTGGGCACGCTGACCGGCCAGGCGGTCGCGCCTGTCCTGCCCAACAGCGGCGCGCAGGCGCCGGGCGGGGCGGGCGGGCTCGCCGCCACCGACCCGTTCCAGGGCAACATCCTCGAACGCATCAATCCGGCCGTCGTCGCCCCGCAGAAGCGCCTGGCGGCCGCCGCGCTGCGGGCGGAGGAGACGATGCCCCTTCCCGAGCGGGTGGCGCTGCTGCAGCAATCGCTCGACCGGATCGATGCGGCGCAGGGCCGGCAGGTCTCGGCGCTCGGCCTGCGGCTGGCGGGTCGGGTGCAGGAGGTGAGGGCTGCGCTGGCCGATCTGGGACTCGACGTCGCCAAGGTCAGGCTGCCGCCCGCGCGTCAGGCGATGGGCGGGCCACTGATCCCGCTCTCGGTGACGATGCGGCCGGGCAGCTTCGAGCACCGTGTCCTGCAACTGGGCGAGCCGCAGGCCGCCTTCGGCCGCTGGCGCGAACTGGCGCAGATCGTGCCGCTGCGTCGCCCGCTCGACGGCGACGACAGCACCACCAGCAATTTCGGGATGCGCACCGACCCCTTTACCGGTGCGGCCGCGATGCATTCCGGCATGGATTTCCGTGGCGAAACCGGCACGCCGGTCCGCGCGGGCGGAGCCGGCAAGGTGCTGCGGGCCGAGGTCGCGGGCGGCTATGGCAACATGGTCGAGATCGACCATGGCAACGGCCTGACCTCGCGCTACGCCCATCTCAGCGCTTTCGACGTCAAGGCGGACCAGATCGTGCCGCCGGGCACCATCATCGGGCGTCTGGGATCGACCGGCCGCTCGACGGGCCCCCATCTCCACTACGAAACGCGGCTTGCGGGCGAGGCGACCAACCCGCTGAAATTCATCGAGATCGGCAACCGGCTGTCGCAGCCGGCGCTGCCGCCCGGCATTCGCTGAGAGGTATCCTGCTTCTGAAACCCCAAGTCATCCCGGGCTTGCCC
>NNBT01001819.1_pt1 | contig 47957 bp, 51 predicted proteins | sample 1173831 | NCBI WGS metagenome assembly NNBT01 (sample SAMN07173936, study PRJNA388173) | plant metagenome | isolation source: symbiotic tissue sample KVJ10 | place: Norway: Troms, Kvaloya island | reverse complement strand
TCTCGCTCTTGATGGCGCGGCGCCCGATCGAGAGCACGCGCGGCAGATCCTCCGGCAGCGCCTCGAACACGGTCGCGCGGCCTTCCGGGTCGTGGTTGGTCGTCACTAGGCCGCGCGGCTTGTGGTAGAGCCACATCCGCGTGCGCTCGCGCGCCGGCAGCGGCTCGCCGTCGATCAGCACGACGTCGTCGGGCCCGATGTCCCGCGCGGGACTTTCCAGCACCGTACCGTTCACCGTCACACGGCCTTCGAGGATGATCGCCTCGCTGTCGCGGCGCGAGGCCACGCCGGCGCGCGCCATCACCTTGGCGATGCGCTCGGGCTCCTGGATCAGCGACGGCAGCAGCTTGGCCTCGGAGACTGGAGCCTCGTCGCGCGCGCGCCCAGGCCTGTCGGAGCGGGGACGGTCGAAGCGCTTGGCGCCGGGCCCGGCACTACGCGGCGCAAAGCCCTCGCGCGGCGGCCGGCTCGAACTGCGCTCACCCTCGGGGCGGGCACGAAATGGACGCTCACCACCCTCGCGGGGCGGCCTGCTGGAGCTGCGCTCGCCCTCGGGACGGGCGCGGAACGGGCGCGCCGCGCCCTCAGTGCGGGCAGGGCGCTCGGCGCTGTCGGTGTGGGGCTTGAACGGCTTGCGCTCGCCGCCGGACGAGGCGCCCGTACGCGGGCCCTTTCCGCCGAATCCGCCGCCATCGCGACCGCCGCCGGCTCCACCGCCACGGCCGCCGGTTCCGCCGCCCTTGCGCGGGCCCCGGCTTTTCTGATTGTTGTCGTCGCTCATGACTGCTCCTGAGCGTGCCGCGCCGAAAGTGACAGGCACTTTCGCGAAAGGGTCAGCTCGAAATCTGGGTGTAGCCGGCGCTTGTAGCAGAGCGACCCTGCGCCTGCGAGCGCCAAAACGGAGGTTCCATGCCGCAACCGCGCCCTGTCCCGGCGCCCGACCCGATGGCGCTGGCCTTCGATGAGGCGCGCGCCGCCGCCGCGCGCGGCGAGGTGCCGGTCGGCGCGGTCGTCAGCCGCGACGGCGTCGTGCTGGCCCGCGCCGGAAACCGCACCCTGGAATGGAAGGATCCGACCGCTCATGCCGAGATGCTGGCGCTGCGCCTGGCCTGCGAGGCAGTCGGCTCCGAGCGGCTGATCGGCTGCGATCTTCATGTCACGCTCGAGCCCTGCCCGATGTGCGCGGCGGCGATCTCCTTTGCCCGCATCCGCCGGCTCTATTTCGGCGCTGGCGACCCCAAGGGTGGCGCGGTGGAGAACGGGGTCAGGCTCTATGCCAGCCCAACCTGCCATCATCAGCCGGAGGTCTATGGCGGCCTGCGCGAGAGCGAGGCGGCGGAGCTGCTGCGCAGCTTCTTCCGCGGGCGACGCTGAGGCGGCCTATCGCTGCAGGCGCTGTGGCGCCCGCGCGACAGGCTCAGCCGGCGTAAGGCGCCATCGCGTCGGCGGGCTGGCAGTCGGCGTAGCGTGCGCCGCCCGGGTGGACCGGCGCGTTCGGCACCGAACGCGCGACCACGTCGGCGAGCGCGTCGATCGCGGTCAGGGCCTGACGCCGGGCTTGCTCGATGTCGCCGATCGGCGCCTGGCCGTAGAGCGCGCGGGCAAAGGCGGCGATCTGCATCACGCAGCAGAACGTCGCGTCTTCCACATCCTGCGAGATGGTGACGAAGCGCAGGACGTTTTCGAGATGCGTTTCGGCTGCCTGGCCAAGCGCCTTGGCGTTCAGCGCGCCGGCCCGGAACACTGCGCTCCGCAGCGTCTCGATTTCGGATGTCAGGTAGTTTCGAACCTCGTCGGCCATTCACGCCTCCACGACGCAACCCACGAACCTCAAGGCTAGCATTCCACCGGATGCCGCGCATCCGCCACTGGCCGTCGCGGTTAGCGAGCAGTCAAACCATTGCGGCAAATCAGCGTGAAAAGGGGTCAGGCGGCCATCGCGCCGGCCGCTCGACGGTAAGAGGCCGATCGCATTCCCGACGCGTTATCGCCATGGAATGACCCGCTTGGCTCCCGCTTCCGCCCCCATCCGGCTGATAGAGCAGGCCCTCATCCGCAATCGATGGAAGGAAACGTCATGCGCATGATCATGCTGGCGGCCGCAGGCGCCGCACTCATCCTCGCCGGGCCCGCCACTGCCCAGGCTCCCACGCCGGAGGCGACGCCAACGCCGCCCCCCGCCGCCGCGCCACAGTCCCCCGCAAGCGCGCCGGCGATCAAATCCGTCAGCGTCGTCGATCTCGATGAATTGCCCGAGGCCACGCGCGGCGAGATCAACCAGCTTCTGGCGACCCGCACCGCCGACCAGCTCGAACGCCTGCGCAAGGCTATCGAAACGGCGCCGGTCGCGAAGTCGGCGCTCGAGGCCAAGGGGCTGACGTCCCGCGACGTGATCATCGCCCAGATCGACGATGCGGGCGAGCTGACCCTCGTCACGAAGAAAACCGGCTGACCGATCGCCCATCCGCCGGGGATCACGGAAAACGCGGCAGCGCGGCGGTCGACATCGCCGCCGCGCTCGCCCCTGGCAAGGGCAGCGCCACCAGGGATACGAAGCGCAGGAGCCGCGAGAGGGAAACGGCATCGGCGCGGAGCGTAATGCAGCGTCGTTCGAGGTCGTTCTCTGCGTGATGCTCGCTGTGCAGATAGCAGTCTGTGAAGAGGTGTGGCTATAGCGCCAGATCATCGATTTTCGATGCGCCTTGTTTTTGCCTCGACATCGATCTAAAGGAAGCGCCGAACCGCTCAGCCAGACCATGTGATGGTGGCTTGAGCCTTCCATTCCCCAAATCGTTGTCAGGTTAGTAATGCGTTGTATTGTTGCGGCCGTGATCTTTACGGTCTCTGTGCCTGTGCTTGCTCGTGCAGAACCCGTGATCCAGCAGGTCTCCTTCCAGCCCCAGGTGAAAAGTCTTCGCTGCCTCAAGCCGGAAGCGGTCGCCATGATCAGGGAACTCGTCGAGAAGATCGGCGCCATCGAGATCACCTCGACCTGCGGCGGCCGGCACGCCCGCCACTCGCAGCACTACAGCGGCAAGGCGATCGATTTCCGCCCGCTCGCGACCTCGCCCCGCAAGGCGGCCGCCGTCGCCAAAACGATCGACAATGTCGGCGGCGTCGGCTCCTATTCCAACGGGCTGGTCCATGTCGATGTTGGCGACAGGCAACTGGCCTGGTACGGCATCAAGCGCGCCAGCCGCCGCTACGCCTACAATGCGCGCCGCTGACGCGGTGGATCCTGCTGAGACTTGTCAGCCGGCTGCGCGCAGCACGAGGTAACTCCCCAGCGCCAAAAGCCCTGCGAAGAAGCAGAGCTTGAAGGCCTTCGCCGAGATGCGCTCGCGGATCCTCGTCCCGACCGCCATCCCGGCGAGCGCCGGCAAGAGCGCCAGAGCCGAATGCCAGGCCACCTCGAGGTCGAGCGCGCCAGCGCCGACCAGCCCGACCGATAGCGCCAGCGTCGAGACGAGGAAGGACAGGCCCAGCGCCTGCACCAGCGCGTCCTTGTCGAGCCCGAGCGCCTGCAGATAGGGCACGGCCGGCAGCACGAAGACGCCCGTCGCCGCCGTGGCGACGCCGGTGGTGATGCCGACGAGCGGCGAAAGCCAGACCTCTGCGCGAGCCGGCACGCGCAGCGTCGCAGCCTTCAGGCCGATCACCGCATAGGCCACGAGCGCGATGCCGAGCCAGAGCGTGGCCGATCCGCCCTTCTGCTGCTCCAGCAATCCGGCGCCCGCCCAGGTGCCGACGCCGATTCCCGCCAGCATCGGCCACAGGCGCAGGATGATCGTCCTCAGCGCGGGCCCCCTGGCGACCTGCCAGCCATTGGTGACGATGTTCGGCACGGCCAGCAGCGCGGCGGCCTGCGCCGGGGCCATCACCACGCCCAGCACGCCGATCGCGATAGTCGGCAGGCCGAGCCCGATGACGCCCTTGACGAAACCGGCGAGCAGGAAGGTCGCGGCGATGAAGAGGATGAGGGTGATGTCGGTCATGAGCCGGTTGTGCCATTGCCGACGCGCCCTGTCGCGAGGCGATGCTAAGGCGAGCGCCGTAGCGTTCCCGCTTGCCGGCGGGCCCCAGCGGAGCATCATGACGCGATGAGCACGAACGGCCCCTATCTCGCCGAGATCGCCCATCTGATGGGCGACCCCGCCCGCGCCAACATGCTGCACGCCCTGATGGACGGTCGCGCGCTCACGGCCAAGGAGCTGGCCTGGATCGCCGGCGTCGCGCCGCAGACCGCGAGCGGGCATCTCGCCAAGCTGATGCAGGGCGGCCTGCTCGCCGTGACCGTGCAGGGGCGCCACCGCTATCATCGTCTGGCCGGCCCCGAGGTCGCCCAGGCGGTCGAAGGCTTGATGGTGCTGGCGGGCGGTGGCACGGCGGGGCGTCGCCTGCCGACGCGCGTCGGCGCGGAGCTGAGCCAGGCCCGCACCTGCTACGACCATTTCGCCGGTCGGCTCGGGACCGGCATCCATGATGCGCTGGTCGCGGGCGGGCATCTCGCCGTGGCCGAGGGCGGCTACGGCCTGACGCGATCGGGGGAGGGCGTCTTCGCCGCGCTCGGCATCGGGGCGAAGCCTGCCGGCCGCCGCCGTGCGCCCTTGCGGCCCTGCCTCGACTGGAGCGAACGCAAGCCGCATCTGGCGGGCCCTCTCGCCGCCGCACTCGCCTGTCGCTGCTTCGAGCTGGGCTGGGCCCTTCGCCGCAAGGATAGCCGCGCGGTGACGCTGACGGCGGCAGGCCGGGAGGCGCTCGTTTCCGCGCTCCCGGGCTTCGCCTGCGATGCGCCGGACCCTACCGAAGCGCCGGCCGGGCTCTTGGCTGTTGCTGTCGGCTGAAGCCGTTCTGGCGCGCTCAGAAGTTGACGCGCAGCTGCGCCGTACCGCCGAGGCTGCGGGTCTTGGCGGAGAGTTCGCTGTCGAGGCGGACGCCGAGAGATACACGCTCGTTGATCCTTGCATCGAGCCCCGCGGCAATCAACGCACCGTTTCGGTCGGGTCGGGCACCGGTCGTGGTGAAGCCGGCTCCCGGCAGGCCGATCAGGCTTGCGCTCAACTGGGCGTCGCGCGCGAAGTAATGCGCCCAGGCGGCCCGCACGAAGCCGGTGACCGGCACGTCGCCGAACACGGCCTGCGAGTCGATCTGCAATCCCAACTCGGAGCGGCTGCTCATGTCGTTGCGCCTGGCAACCGCCAATGCGCCGGCATTGCTCCCGATCCCGGACTGCTCGAGGAAGGTGGGGCTGCGGACATGGACCGCTTGCAGCGCCGCCAGCGGTGACAGGCTGAAGCCGTTCCAGCTCGCGACGGAAGCGCTCGCCTGCAACCGGCCGCTCCAGACCGTGCTGACATAGGACGAGGTCAACGCGTTGCCGAGCACTGGCACGGCGCGCGTCACATCCGTGTCGAGCCTGGCATAGCCGCCGGCAGCGGAGAGATTGAGCGCGCCAATCCGCGTCATGCCGTAGAGCCCGGCCTGGAAGACGTCGCTCTCGGCCTTGCCGAGCCCCCCGGACAGCGAGGCGCGCGCTTGCCCGCCCGAGACAGCGATGCCGGCGACGGTGCCGGGTGCGACCCGCAGATCGGCGCCCACGGCCAGATGGGCATCGGCCAGATCCCGGTTCGCCGAGCCGATACGGGCGTTGCCGTCGCTGCGACCCGCCGAGCCGAAGGTCGCCCCCCAGAGCGCGAAACGCGGCTCGTCGCGGAAAACGGGCCGCGCAGCCGAGTCCTCGCCCTTGACGATGCGCCCGGTGAATGCGGCATGGCCTTGCACCGCCGCCTCAGCCTGCGGAAGGCGCCCGCCCATGCCGCCGTCGAGCATCGTCCGCAGGAACTGGCCGGCGATCTGGAAGCCGGCCGCGGGCACGCCCGTATGGGCCTCGCCCGAAAGCTGGTTGACGGCGGCGGGGATTGCAGCGGCAGACTGGTTGTAGAGGTTGAACAGGGTAGAGGCATCGCCGCCGCCCGCCACCGCGCGGTCGATCGCGGACGCGACCGCATAGGCGTTGAGGGGGCCCGAGACCCCCAGTCTCGGCGAGACGATCGGCGTCAGGGGCTTTGGCGCCAGCGTCAGCAGCACATCGTTGCTGGTGTAGCTCACAGTGCTCGTGATGCCGTCGCCGAAGGAACCGGTGCTGTCGACCGTTCCGAACGTGCCGCTCGCGCCTCCGGCTGCCGAAAGCAACGTGTAGGCGTTGTTGAAGCTGTAGGCCCCGCCGAGCGGCACCAGCGTCAGCGTGCCGGCGAGCAAGGCCGTGCCGGTGACGGTGATCCGGTCGGCCACCGCCCCCTCGATCTCGGCGCGATACACCGAGCCGGGGGTCAGCGTCAGATTGCCATTGACCGTCAGCGTACCCGGCGAATTGCCGGGGGAGATCGTGCCGAAAACGGTTGCCGAGGGAAGCTGGCCCGAGCCGCCCAGCGTGGCGCCCGCCGCCACATTGACTCCCGACGACGACAGGATCGAGCCGTTCACGATCAGCGTCCCGTTGGCGACGCTCGTCGGGCCGGTATAGGTGCTCGTGCCCGACATCGTGGTGGTGCCGGTGAAATTCTGCCGCAGGCCGCCGGCGCCGGAGATCGTGCCGGCGAAGCTGGCGCCGCTGTTGTCCTGCGTCGTCAGTGTCTGCCCGGCGGACACGGTGACGAGCGCGCCGGACACGCCGAGCAGGGAGCCGACCGTCTCGCTTTGCGCGACGGCCAGTGTCGCGCCACTGTCGATGACCACGAGAGCGGTGTCGCCAAGTGCGTGGCCGCCGGTCACCGTCAGCGTGCCGAATTTGACGAAGGTCGGCCCGGTCGAGGTATTGACGCCGGAGAGGGTGAGGTTCCCGGCCCCCTGCTTTGAGAGCGATCCGCTGCCGCTGATGGCGCCGGCGAAGGTGCCGCCCGCCGCCTGGTCGAAGACGACCGCCGCATTGTTGGTGAGCGTGCCGCGGATGCTGGCGGTCGTGCCGATCAGCGTGCCGCCGGATACGGATGTGCCGCCCGAATAGGTATTGACGCCCGTCAGCGTGAGGGCGCCGTCCCCGCTCTTGGCGATGGACCCCGCGCCCCGGATCACGTTGACGACCGTGACGTCGGTTGGCTGCGCGAAGGTCAGCGATCCCGCCTCGATCGCGATGGCGCCGGTCAGACCCGACGTCCCGTTGCTCAGCGTGAGGGTGTTGCCGCCGCCGGTGAAGCGCAGCGCGTCGATATTGCCGCTGCCGCTGCCGGCGACGATCGAACCGCTGTTCACGATCGTCAGGTTCTGGCCGGAAATGCCGACGCCGGCCGCGCCTTGCGGCCCGTTGCCAAGACCGCCATTGCCGCCTGTGATGGTGCCGTTGTTGACGATGCTAGCTCCGGTCGTGGTGGTGACCACGATGCCGGAACCGCCGGTGCCGCCTGTGCCATCGTCGAGGTTCGCCAGGTAGCCTGATCCGGTCCCGACGCCGCCATTGCCGCCGTTGCCGCCCGTGACCGTGCCGTTGTTGAGGACTGAAGCGCCCTCCAGCACAACGCCGCCGCCGCCACCACCGCCGCCGCCGCCGCCGGTCCAGCTGCTGCCGCCGGCGCCGTTGCCGCCGTTCCCGCCATTGCCGCCCGTGATCGTCGAACTGTTGCTCAGAGTGGTCGCTGTTACGCCACGACCGCCGCCGCCGCCGCCGCCACCCCCTCCGTTGGCGGAGCTGGAGCTGGCGCCGCCGCCGCCGCTGTCGGTGCCGCCGCCGCGGCCCGATCCGACGCCCGTGGTTCCCGGCTGTCCACCCGCCGGCCCGCTCCCGGCGCCGCCGACGGAGTTGACGCCGCCGATGCCGCCCGCGCCGCCTGTGAAGCTGCCGTCTCCCGCCACGCCGCCTGCGCCGCCTGTCCCTGGCGTGGCCCCTGATGCAGTGCCGCCGTTCGAGCCGCTCGCGCCGACCGTCTGCGCCTGAGAGACGCCGGCGAGGCCGATCAGCAGGGCCGACACGGAAACGCCGGCCATGATCGCTGAAAGCGAGGAGCATGCGGCAGAGCGCGATAGACGAATCATCATGAGCACCAGCGAAATGAAAACAGCTGGGTCAGGGTGGGTGATAGATCGCTATTGTCTATGAAATAAATCGCCGCGCTGCGATAATATTTAGCTCGTTGCCATTAGATCACAACGCTCATAATCATGTAAACTTACGTAAAAAATGCCAGCGTAACGCAAATTTTTCGATCAGTTTATTTTTGTCAGGACTTTGTCGAGCGCCCGTTTGACCTGCTCTTTTACAGGAAGCGAAGCCTCCAGGATCGTCTTGGCCTTGAAGAAATCGAGCCCGCCGATGCCGTCCGCTCCGGCGCGGATCAGGATGTCGGGCGGCTGGCGCTCGATCATCCGCTGCACGATCGTCCGCGTCAGGATCTGGCTGACGCCGAGCATCGCCTCCAGCGGGCTCGGCACGCGGGTCTCGCTGACCGTGGCGGGCGCGCTGGTGTCGACCGCCATGACGATCCGGCCCGGAGCCATCAGCCGGTCATAGGGCAGGGGGTTGATCGCGCCGCCATCGATCAGCACGCGCCCCTCGATCACCACCGGCCGGATCAGCCCGGGGATCGCCAGCGAGGCCGCTACCGCCGGCGTGAGTGGGCCCTGGCCGAGCGCAACCTCGGAATGGAGGTGGTAGTCCGTCGCCGTCGCCACGAACCGCGTCCCAAGATCCTCGAAGCGGTCGGGCACGGCGTCGGGCCAGAACAGGTCGAGCATCCGCTCGCCATCGATCAGGACGGGGTTGCCGAGCCCGCGCATCAGGTCGGTGAACTTGCCGACGCGCGCGTCGAGCAGCCGCGCGATGACGCGCGCCCGGTCGCGGAAGGTGCTGGTGACATGCTCGTGCAGGTCGCGGCCCGAAAGCCCCGCCGCATAGGCCGCGCCGACGATCGCGCCCATCGAGCAGCCGGCGATGAGGCTGGGCCTGACGCCGAGTTCGTCGAGCGCCTCCAGCACGAGGATGTGGCTCAGGCCCCGCGCCCCACCGGCCCCCAGCACCAGCACGAGGTCGCTGCGTCCCCGCTCGGGCGTGGCTGAGACGAGACGGTTGGCGGGGGTCTCGCCGGGATCGATGGCGCGCGTGCGGGGCATGGCGGGAAACTGGCCCCTCCAGGCCCGTCAGGCAATGGGCTGCGACAGGAAAGGCGCAAGCGCGGCCAGCGTGTCGGCCGGGTTCTCCTCCGGCAGGAAATGCCCGCTGGCGATCGCCGTCCCTTCCGCCTGCGGTGCGAAGGTCTCGCGCCAGATTGTGAGTGGGCTTGCGCCCTTGGCGGGAATGCCGGCCTCGCCCCAGAGGATCAGCGTCGGGCAGAGAATCTGCTGGCCGGTTGCGAGATCGACCTTGTCGTGCGCGATATCGGTGGTCGCACCGGCGCGGTAGTCCTCGCAGGCGGCATGAATGCGGGCCGGGTCGTTGAAGGATTCGCCGTAGGATCGCATCGCCAGCGGGTCGAACAGGTCGAGCGACTTCGCCCGCGTCCAGCTCGCAATGGTGTGGTCGAGCCAGCCCGTGGGATCGGCCTTGATCAGGTTCTCCGGCACCGGCTCGGGCTGGGCCAGGAAGGTCCAGTGATAGACCTGCATCGCCCGGCCGGCATTCATGCCCTCCCACATCGAGACCGTCGGCAGGATGTCGAGCAGCGCCAGCCGCTCGACGCGGCCGGGATGGTCGAGCGCCAGCCGGTACGCCACCCGCGCCCCGCGATCATGCCCGACGACGGCGAAGCGCAGATGCCCCAAAGCCTGCATCACCGCGACGATGTCCTCGCCCATGGCGCGCTTGGTATAGGTCTCGCGCCCGCCATCGCCATGCGGCGCGACAGACCATCCATAGCCGCGCAGATCGGGGCAGATCACGGTGTGAGTCTTCGCCAGCTCGCCGGCGATCTTGTGCCACTCGGCATGCGTCTGCGGAAAGCCATGGATCAGCACCACCGGCGGCCCCTCGCCGCCGACGCGCGCGAACATCTTGCCGACCGGGCCGTCGATTCAGTGCCCGGTGAACCCTGGGAAGAGGCTATCGAGATTGCTCATGGGCGGGCTCCGGCGGCCATCGCGGTGACAATGTCGGTCTGGCTGAAATCGCCGCCCTTGTAGAGCAGCGGTGCGTTCAGCGATTTGGCCAGCGCGTAGGAGAAGCAGTCGCCGAGATTGAGCCTCGCCGAATGGCGGCCCTTGCCGAAGCGGATGAAGGCTTCGGAGGCAAGGCCCGACTGTTCTGCATCGACCGGTCTTTGCTCGATGGCCAAGGTCTGCAGCGCTGCCGCGAGACCTGCCACGCTCAGGTTCGCGATCCGCGATGACAGAACCATGGAAGTCTCGACGAAGGTTACGCTCGAGCAGTAGCTGATCGGCCTCGCATCGAGGAGATCGGAAAAGACCGTGGCCTCAGCCTCCTCTGTCAGGATCGCGACGATCGCGGAGCTGTCGACGACGAGGGGCCTCGCGTCACGAAGGCAGGCCATTCTCGTCGTAGCCGATGATCTCGTCGTCCGTCCGCGGATCGTCGATGCGGTTGGCCCGAAATTCGGCTAGGATCGCTTCAAGCCGCGCTCTGTCCACAGAACCGGAGCGCCGCTCTTGCGCAGCCGGCAGCCTCGCCAACCGCTCTTCCGCTGCGATCGCGACAGCCTCGGCGATCGTCTCGCCGGTGCGGCTCGCGAGCTCGCGCACGACGCGATCGGCACGGTCGTTCTTGATCATCAGCACCATGCTCGCCTCCGGTATAGATCGAGCCCTAGGCTGGTATATACGCGATCCGCCTGCCGCTGTCAGCCTTCGCGCTCGCGCTTCACCGCCTGCCAGCCGATGTCGCGGCGGCAGAAGCCCTCCGGCCAGTCGATCGCATCGACGCCGCGATAGGCCCGCGCCTGCGCCTCGCCGACGGTCTTGCCCATCCCGACGACGTTGAGCACGCGTCCGCCTGCGGCCAGCAGCGCGCCCGCGCCGTCCTGCTTCGTGCCGGCATGGAAGACGAGCACGTCGTCGAGTGTCGTGGCCTTCTCAATGTCCTTGATCACACTCCCGGTCTCCGGCTTGCCGGGATAGCCGCGCGCCGCCAGCACCACCGTCAGCGCCGCCTGATCCGACCAGCGCAGCGAGACGGAATCGATCACCCCGTCGCAGGCCGCCAGCAGCGCCGGCACGATGTCGCTCTTCAGCCGCGGCATCAGCACCTCGCATTCGGGATCGCCGAAGCGGACATTGTATTCGATCAGCTTGGGGCCCTGCGCGGTGATCATCAGCCCGGCGAAGAGCACGCCCTGGAACGGTGTCCCGCGCTGCGCCATCCCCGCCAGCGTTGGCGCGATGATCTCTGCCATCACGCGCGCCTCCATGGCGGGGGTCATGACGGGTGCCGGCGAATAGGCGCCCATGCCGCCGGTATTGGGGCCGGTGTCGCCATCGCCGACGCGCTTGTGGTCCTGCGCCGAAGCGAGCGCCAGGGCATGTGTCCCGTCGCAGAGCGCGAAGAAGCTCGCCTCCTCGCCGATCATCCACTCCTCGATCACGACCTCCGCGCCGGCCGCGCCGAGCCCGCCGGAGAACATCATCTCGATGGCCTCGTTGGCCTCATCGAGCGTCTCCGCCATCACCACGCCCTTGCCCGCGGCCAGGCCATCGGCCTTGATCACGATCGGCGCGCCCTGGGCCGCGACATAGGCCTTGGCCGCGGCGGCATCGGTGAAGCGGCCGAAGCCGGCAGTCGGGATGCCAAACTCGGCGCAGAGCTCCTTGGTGAAGGCCTTCGAGCCCTCGAGCTGGGCTGCCGCCTTCGAGGGGCCGAAAACCTTGAGGCCGGCCGCGACCAGATCGTCGGCGAGGCCGGCGACCAGCGGACCCTCGGGCCCGACGACGACCAGCCCGATGCCCTGCAGCTTGCAAAAGGAGGCGACCGCCGCGTGGTCGGCGATGTCGATGACGACGTTCTCGCCGCATTGCGCGGTGCCGGGATTACCGGGCGCGATGAAGAGGCGGTCGCAGAGCGGCGAGGCGGAGATCGCCCAGGCTAGCGCATGCTCGCGGCCACCAGACCCGATCAGGAGAATTTTCATCGTCGTTTCAATCCGCAGGGCTGGGTGGGCCAAAGGGTCGGCTGGGCAATAGCCGCCGCGGGCGCGGACGGCAACGCTTCTGCGGCGGACGTCACGCCGCTATGGTCGCGACCATGGACAGCGAATCGCCCAAGCCCGTCGGCAACACGCCTGAATGGTCAGTCTCGGACCTCTCAGGCGCGCTCAAGCGCACGCTGGAGGATGCCTTCGGCTTCGTGCGCGTGCGCGGCGAGATTTCCGGCTATCGCGGCCCGGTCGGCTCGGGCCATGTCTATTTCTCGCTGAAGGACGCCAACGCCAAGATCGATGCGGTGATCTGGAAGGGCGTCTTCGGACGGTTGAAGACGAAGCCCCAGGAAGGGCTGGAGGTTATCGCCACCGGCAAGATCACCACCTTCGCCGGCAAGTCGAGCTACCAGATCATCATCGATTCGCTGGAGCCTGCAGGCATCGGTGCGCTGATGGCGCTGCTTGAGGAGCGCCGCAGGCGGCTTGCCGCTGAGGGGCTGTTCTCGGAAGAGCGCAAGCAGCTCATCCCCTATCTGCCCCGCGTCATCGGCGTCGTCACCTCGCCGACCGGCGCGGTCATCCGCGACATCCTGCACCGGCTGGAGGATCGCTTTCCGCGCCATGTCCTGGTCTGGCCGGTGCGGGTGCAGGGCGAGACCAGCGCGGCCGAGGTCGCCGCCGCCATCGCCGGCTTCAACGCCCTGCCCGAGGGCGGACGCATCCCGCGGCCGGACGTCATCATCGTCGCCCGCGGCGGCGGCTCGCTCGAAGACCTGATGGGTTTCAACGAGGAGATCGTGGTGCGCGCTGCCGCCGCCTCGCTGATCCCGCTGGTCTCCGCCGTCGGCCACGAGACCGACGTCACCCTGATCGACCACGCCGCCGATCTGCGCGCACCGACGCCGACCGGCGCGGCCGAGAAGGTCGTGCCGGTGCGCGCCGAGCTGATGAGCCTGGTCGCCGATCTCGCGCGCCGCCAGGCCGGTGCGATGCGCCGCCTGTCCGATCGCCGCCGCAGCGATCTGCGCGCGCTCGCCCGCGCTTTGCCGGGGCCGGAGGCGGTGCTGTCGGGGCCGCGCCAGCGGCTCGATCTCGCCGCGACGCGGCTCGCGCCGGCGCTGGCGCGGAACGCCCGCGTGCATGAGCAGCAACTGGGGCTGGTGGCCCGCAGGCTGGCAGAACAATCGCCCCGCACCCGGCTCGCGCGGCTGAAGGCTGAGCTTGCGGGCTATGGCCGGGTTTTGGCTCAGGCGCGCGCCAATGCTGCCGCGGTCGAGCGGACCCGGATCGGCAATGATCGACGGCGCCTGGCCGAACTAGCGGCGCGCGGCCTACGTTCCGTTCAGGCGGCGCTGACGCGGCGGGGCGAGCGCTTGGCCGATGTCGCAGCAAAGTCTCCCCGCGCTTTTGCCGCGATGCTGGCCAGCCGTCGCGATGCTCTGCGCGCGTCGTCCTCCCTGCTCGCCTCGCTGGGCCCCGAGGCCGTCCTGGCGCGCGGCTATGCGCTGGTCCGCGACGAGGCCGGCGTTCTCGTTCGCGAGGTCGGGCAGACGCGGCCGGGACAGGCGCTGAGCGTGCAGGTCGCTGACGGGCGTTTCGGCGTGGTCGTGGCCGGGTCGGGCGATGCCCCGTCACGGCCCGCGCGCCCGGCGCGGCGGGACACCCCCAAAGCAGGTCAGGGCGACCTGTTCTGAACGGGCGCGTCAAAGCGTCCTGAGGAATGCCTTCACCCGCTGGATCGCGTTGTCGCGTGCGGCGGGGTTGGTGCCGACCATCGCCTTGCCGGTGCCGGTCGCGGAATAGGCGATGTCGCTGCGTTCCTTCACCTCGAGCCTTGGGTGGTCGAAATCGTGCAGCGCGCCGGGATAGATCACGAGCTCGACCTTTTCGCCGCGCGATTGCGCCGCCTTGGCCAGGAAGTCGCAGGGTGCGGGCGGTGTCCAGTCGTCGGCGTCGCCCATCAGCATCATCAGCGGCAACCGTGCCGAGAAACTCGTCGATTCCGACTGGACCCGGCAGCCCGGGTAGAACGCGATCGCCCGCGCGAAATCGGGCCGCTCGTCGGCCGGGCGGCGATCGCGGCGGATGGCCGCAAGGACGGTCGATCCGCCGCCCGACCAGCCCAGCAGGGCGATCCGGTCGGGGCGGATGTCGCTGCGCGACTGCAGCCACTGGCGTGCGGCCGAGGCGTCTGCGACGCGCTCGCGGCTGGGGCGGACCGTCAGCTCCTTGACGCCGCATTGCGAGCCGAGTTTGCGCGAGCCGTAGCTGTCGGGCATCAGCACCGCGAAGCCCTCTTTCGCCAGGCGCTCGCCCCAGTCGGCGTGCCGCAGCGAGAGCTTGCCGCTGTCGCGCCACAGGCCGCCGCAGCCATGCAGGGCGACGACGGCCGGGAACGGCCCGGGGCCTTGCGGGAGGAACAGCACGGCGTCGAGTTCGCCGTCATAGCTGGGCACGCGGATGCGCTCGTAGCCGGCCGACAGCGCAGCCGTCGTCAGCAGCGCGAGCCCGGTCAGGGCGGACGCGACGCGCGTGAGGCTGGGCATTACCAGGCTGGACATCATCGGCGGGAACGCTATCACAGGTGTGGATTATTCCGGCAATCTGCCCCTTGGGCAACAATTTAGAACAATCGTCATGAACATCACCGAACGCACGCCCCTGCATGGCGCCGAAGCCGCGCTCGATTACGGTCATGGCGAGTTTCGGGTCGTGCGTCCGGGCGCCTTCGTGCGCTGTGCCGTCACCGGCGCGCCGATCCGCATCGAGGAGCTGCGCTATTGGTCGGTCGACTGGCAGGAGGCCTATGTCTCGCCCGAGGCCGTGCAGCTAAGGCTGCGGCGCGCCGGCCGCGGCTGACAGGACGCCGGCCAGCATCGTCTCGATCGGCTGCGCCTCTGCGAAGACCAGCGAAACCGGCACGGGCAACAGGCGGTGGCGCTCGCCATCGGGCCAGAGCGCGCCGAGCTTGACCATGTCCTTTTCGGTCGTCGCGACCCGGCAATCCAGCGTCCGGGCCTCGGCGATCAATGCGGCGACATCGCTTTGCGTATAGGCGTGATGATCGCCGAAGACCCGTTCGGCCCGGATCCGGGCGCCGGCCTGTTTCAGCGTCGCAGCGAATTTCTCAGGCCGCCCGATCCCTGACACCGCGAGGACATCCTGTCCGCGCAGGGTCGCGACCGTCTCGTCCGAAGGCTCCAACCGGGCGTGGATGACCGCGACGCCGCGCCGTCGGGCGCGCGCTGCCACGGCCTCGCCCGGCTCGCCCGCGCCGATCACCAGGACGGCGTCCGTCTGCTGCAACTGCCCCGATAGCGGTGCGCGCAGAGGCCCGGCGGGCAGGCAGGCGCCGTTGCCGACGCCCGATCCGCCATCGACCACGGCGATCCGAAGCCGCTTGGCCAGCGTCGGGTTCTGCAGGCCGTCGTCCATCACGATCACGCTCGCGCCGAGCGCGCGGGCGAGTGCCGCCCCGGCGGCCCGGTCGCGCGCCACGATGGTGCGGGCATGGCGGGCCATCAGCAGGGGCTCGTCGCCGACCGCGCGGGCGGCGTGATGCGCGGAGTGAACCTCGACGGGCCCCGCGAGCGAACCGCCATAGCCGCGCATCAGCACGAAGGGGTTTTCGCCCCGCCGCGCCAGAAGCCCGGCCAGCGCGATCGCGGACGGCGTCTTGCCGGCGCCGCCCGCGACGAAATTGCCGACGCAGATGACGGGAATGCCGACATCGCGGCCGCGGCCGCGCATCCGCCGCAGCGTGATCGCGCCGTAGAGGGCGCCCAGCGGCGACAGGAGCCAGGAGAGCGTCCCGCGCGGCCGCCACCAGAAGCCCGGCGCGCGCATCAGGTGAGGCTGTCGCGCTGCCCGAGCGCGATCCGCATCAGCAGCGGCTCCAGCGCCTGCATCGTCCGGTTCAGCGCGCCGCCGAGTTCGGCGCTGGTCTGCGCCGCGGCGCGGGCCGCCTGCCGGGCGCTGGCCGGTTCGCTGAGCCAGCGGTGCACGGCGCCCGCCAGCCCCTGCGCGTCGGCGACCTCGCGCGCGCCGCCATCCTTGTCGAAGGCGGCGAAGATGTCGGCGTTGTTATGGACCATGGGGCCGTGCAGCAGGGCGCAGCCGAGCTTGGCGGGTTCGATCGGGTTGTGGCCGCCGACCATCGGCACGAGCGAGCCGCCGAGATAGGCCACGGGCGCCAGCCGGTAGAACAGGCCGAGTTCGCCCACCGTGTCGGCGATGTAGAGTTCGACCTCGCGCTCAGGCATCTCGCCGGCGCCGCGTCGTGCGACGGCGATGTCGTTGGCCAGCGCCAGCGCCTCGATCTCGACGCCCCTCTGGGGGTGGCGCGGGGCGATGATCGTCAGAAGCTGCGGCAGATAGGGCTTGATCGCGAGATGGGCGGCGACGATCTGCTCTTCCTCGCCGGGATGCGTGCTGGCCGCGACCCAGATCGGCCGGCCCGTGGTCAGCCCGTCCAGGATCGCCAGCGTGTCGGCGTCGGCCGGCGGCGCGGGCACGTCGAATTTGAGGTTGCCGGCGGCGCTGACGCGCGGCGCGCCGAGCTGCGCGATGCGCTCGGCGTCGCCCTGCGACTGGGCCAGGCAGGATTCGAAGCAGGAGAGCAGGTAACGCGAGGTCCTTGGCGCCTTGTACCAGCGCGCAAAGGAGCGTTCCGACATGCGGGCATTGACCAGGACGAGCGGCACGGCCCGCCTTCGCGCCTCGATCAGCAGATTGGGCCAGATCTCGGATTCGCAGATCAGTCCGAGCTCCGGGCGCCAGTAGTCGAGGAAGCGGCGCATGTATCGGGGCACATCGAGTGGCAGGTACTGATGGATCGCGCCGGCCGGCAGCCGCGCTGCGAGAAGCCTGGCCGATGTCACGGTGCCGGAGGTGACGAGCACGGTGAGGCCGCGCTTCTGCAGCCGCGCGACGAGGGGCAGCAGCGTCACGCTCTCGCCGACGCTGGCGCCGTGGAGCCAGACGATCTGCTTGTCAGGGCGCCGGACGCCGGGATAGCCGCGGCGCTCGGCCAGACGCGTCGGATCTTCCTTGCCCCGCCCGCGCCGCCAGATCAGAAGCCCGGCCGCGGCCGGCTCCAACAGGCGCGTCAGCGCGCGGTAGCCGGTGAGAATGGGGCCCTTGCCGATCATGCCGGCTGATCCTGCACGGGCGGGCTCATGGCCGGCGGATGCGCCTGCCGCAATCCGGCGCCGGGATCCTTCGCGCCGACCAGCGCGTAGGCGCGGGCATGCACGGCGTCGAGCCCGGCTTCGAGCGCCAGGCGCGCCGCCTCGCAGGTGGCCTCGTCGGCGTCGCGATCGACACGGATCGCCTCGCCGACGACGATCGCGCCCCGTCCGAAGGGCAGACCGATCGAGGCCCGGTCCCAGCTCTTGAAGTCGATCCGCCGGCTGGTCACCACCGCGATCGGATGCACCGGCCGGCCCGAGGCCCGCGCCAATTGGATGATGCCGGGCCCCGCGATGCGGGCGCGCTTGGGAATGTCGGCGGTCAGCACCATGGTCTCGCCGCCCTTGAGCCGCCGGACCATGGCGAGGAAGGCGCTGGCGCCGCCCTTCTCGCGGATCTTCTTGCCGAGCGCGCCGGAGCCGCGGATCGCGCCGATGCCAAGTTCCCGCAGCGCCACCGCGTTGAAGCCGCCATCGCCGTGGCGCGAAACCAGCGAGCAGGCCGGCATCCAGTCCGGGCGAGAGAACGGGATCATGATGTGCTGGCCGTGCCACATGGCGATGATCAGCGGCAGCTCCGGCCGGACGCGCTCATAGACGTCGGCCGGCTCGATGACGAAACGGTTCGTGCGCTGCACGAGGCGCAGATAGCCGGCCAGCATCCGGCCGAGCGTCTCCTGCGCCACGCGCGTCTTGAGAATCGAAAAACCCATGAGGCTTGCGTCGAAGCCTTCAGGTCTCTGGATCGAGCAGGCGGTGCAGATGCACGATGAAATAGCGCGTCTGCGCCTGGTCGACGGTCGCCTGCGCCTTGGCCTTCCAGGCGGTGTGGGCGCTCGCATAGTTCGGGAACACGCCGACGACGTCGAGCTTGGCGAGGTCCTTGAAGGTCACGCCCTCGAGCGAACTCAGCTCGCCGCCGAAGACGAGGTGGAGAAGCTGTTTCTGTTCCGGTTCCGCAACCATCGATCCCTCCAGCAGCCGCCGCTCCGTTCGCGAACGACGCGGCATCAGTTACGCCATCCCTGCGCCATGCGCGAGGGCCCAACGGCGCCCCGGAGCGCAGCCCAGCCCGTCACGGGCGAAAAAATGTCAGATACGCTGCGGCTGTGCGTCGCGCAGGCGCTGCATTGCGCCCAGCAGCGGGCCCGACAGGCCCCGTCCGCTGGCGACCAGCATGCCGTGGACCGGCGTTTCGCGGTTGTAGACCACGGCCTCGCCGCCACCCCCGCTCATGCACCCGCCGGCCTCCTGCAGGATCAGGTCCGCCGCGGCGAGGTCCCAGTCGCGCGCATCCGCCGAGATCAGCCCGGCATCGATCGAGCCGTCGGCGATCCGCGCCAGCCGCAGCGCCAGCGAGGGGATCTTGTCGGCTGCCTCGAAGCTTTCCAGCCGCGCCAGCGCGTCGAGCATCGGCTTGGGCCCCGCGATGCGCGCCGCGGTCAGGCTCGTCGCCAGCGAGGCGGCTATGTCGGCGCCGTTCTTCTGGGCCCCGCCGCCGCGCAGCGTCGTATAGGTCGCATCGCAGGCGGGCGCATGGACGATGCCGAGGATCGGCACGCCCTCGTCGAGCAGCGCGACGCAGACCGCCCAGTCCGGCGAGCCGCTCATATAGGCGCGCGTGCCGTCGATCGGATCGACCACCCAGACGAAACGCCGCGACAGCCGCAGCGCGTCGTCGACGGTCTCCTCGGACAGCCAGGCGGCCTCGGGCAGCAGCACGGACAGCCGGATGCGCAGGAAGGTATCGACGCCGATATCGGCCTCGGTGACGGGCGAGCCGCCGCTCTTGGACCAGGTCCGCGCCGCCGTCTTCGCGCCGGGGCGGAACAGGTCGACCGCGATCTCGCCGGCCTCGAGGCAGCTCTCGCGGACCGCCCTGAGCAGATCCGGTGCGATGGGTAGCGGGGGCGTGCTCATGCGCGTTCCCTACGAAGGGCGCCGGGGTGCTTCAAGCCGAAAATGCGCCCCCGCACCGAAAGAATCCGTCAATCATCATGCATGAAACACGCCAAACGGGCGGTCCAAGGCTCCGAAACACGGTCCTTTAACCCAACCGCTTAAGTGCTCGGAGACGCCTGAGACGCAATCTCGACTGGCAAGCACGAGAGCCCCGGACTTCACAGAGGGCTCCGTAGCGGCAGGGATTACAGAGAGGCGTCAACCCATGGCCAGAGTCACGCCGGCCGCCGGAGAGTTCGGTTTCATGCCGAATCTCTCCGGCTGCTCGACCGTTCCGAGAAACCCGATGCCGGCGCAGCCGGACGCGCCGCGCATCGAGCGGATCGGCTCCGTGCGCATCCTGCGCGGGTCTGCCGGCTGGCGCGGCGTCGCGCTGCGGCTGGCCAATGCGGCGGGCGACGACCAGCTCTTCCAGCTCGCGCTGACGGCGGGCGACGGCCGCTCGATCACCATCGCGACGGTCGACCAGGACGACGCCGTGGCGCTCTGGCGCGATTGCGGCCGGGCCAGCGGCATGCCGCTGCTGCTCGAAACCAGCGACGGCGAGATCTCCGAGCCTTTCCCGCAGATCGGCCCGCTCGCGCTCGGCCCGATTCGCGTCAGGCGCCGTCACGCCTTCCTGAACGGCCGCCGCCCGCGCTTCCTGGTGCGGCGCAAGACCGGCAAGCTCGCCGAGCGTCCCGTGGTGGTCGGAGGCGACCGGCTGACGGATTGAAGGCCTAACCCGGCAATGCGGAACGGGCGAGCGCGTCCATCGCGAAGCCGGCCGCCAGCAGCAGGCCCGCATGCCAGTTCGAGCGGAAGAGCGAGAGCGCGACCTGCGCGCTCGCGCCCTTGAGCTTCGAGACCTGCCAGCCGAGATGCCCTGCGAAGGCGGCAAGACCCGCATAGGCGAGCGGCCCGCCGCCGGCGCTCCAGGTCGCGAGCCCGGCCAGCACCACCGCTAGCGCAAAACACAGCGCGATCGCCTCTCGCCCATGCGCGCCGAAATAGCGCGCGCTCGACTTGATGCCGGCGATGACGTCGTCCTCGATGTCCTGCATCGCGTAGATCGTGTCGTAGCCGACCGTCCAGACGACCGCCGCGGCGTAGATCAGATAGGCGGGTGCATCGAGCCGCCCGAACACGGCGCTCCAGCCCAGCAACCCTCCCCATGAGAAGGCCAGCCCCAGCACGAATTGCGGCATCTGCGTGATGCGCTTCATGAAGGGGTAGACCGCCACGATCGCCAGCGAGGCGATGCCGGCTGCGATGGTGAAGGCGTTGAACTGCAGCAGCACGACGAATCCGATGAGCGACAGCGCCACCATGAACACCGCCGCCGCCTTCGCCGTGACCTGCCCGGAGGGCAGGGGGCGTCCGCGCGTGCGCGCCACCTGCGCGTCGAGCTTGCGGTCGATGATGTCGTTGAAGGTGCAGCCCGCGCCCCGCATCACGATCGCGCCGATCAGGAAGAGCAGACAATGCCAGGGATTGGGCAAGGGTTGCCCGGCCGCGATCGCCGCCAGCCCCGCCGCCCACCAGCAGGGCAGCAGCAGCAATTGCCAGCCGATCGGACGTTCGATTCGCGCGAGCTTGAGATAGGGTCGCAGCCGCCGGGGCGCGCGGGTATCGACCCAATGGCCGGTCAGCGCGTCCGGCAGGGGGGCGTCGGAGATCGGCGGGTTAGGCAGCGGCTCGCCGGGCGTCGCGATCGGCATGACGACCCCGTGCGTGGGTTAGAGCGCGCCCTGGGGAATCCGCATGCCGCCGCCGGTGATGGCGTCGCCGCCGCCGAACGGGTTGCCGGCCCCCTGCGCCTGCTGCTGCGCCTTGCGCATCATGTCGGCCTGCTGCTTGACGGCGTTGCAGGCCTGCGTGCGGATGCCGGCGGCCTTCTGGTTGTCGGCCTTCATGCCCTCGATGAAGGAGGGCGGGATCTGGCACCAGTCCTGATTGTCGGTGGCGAATTTGACGGTCGTCGCACCGTTGCTGACCAGCCGGGTCATGGTGCTGCAGGCCTGCTGGGGCGTCAGCTTGCGCTTGGTCTTCTGCGCGGAATTCAGCGAGCCGATGAGCGACTGGCGCTCCTGCAGGAGAGCCTGCATCTTCTCGCAGCCCGAGGCCTGTGCCCGGGCGGGAGCGGCGTCGATGAAGGCGGCGGCGGCGAGGCCCAGCGTCGCGATCACTCCGGAAGCCATCCTTAGCCGCATCTGGTTCTGCTCCGAATTGCCTGCGCGGGCGCGTGCGGCCCTTCGCGATTTCCTTACCAGCAAGCCTGTGTTAGCGCCAAGGACCATTGCGAGTCCACGTGCCGCATGCCGGTGAAGCCCTGCCGATAGGCCGGGATTGTGGCGGTTTTCGCGCGATGGACGCCCGGGCGGCGAGATTTCGGTGCGCATCCGGGTCGTCGCGGCCCATCCCGGCGGCTGCGGCAGCCCGCTCAGCACCCTCTTGGCAGGAGACGATTGCGTCGATGTCCACTCCCGATTTCGCCCGTTACCGGCTCTGGATGGAGCCTGACCTGACCGACGCTGCCCGGCTGCCGCTGGCGCGCGAGCAGGCGAACTACCTGCTCAACGTGCTCCGGATGAAACAGGACGACACGGTGCTGGTCTTCAACGGCCGCGACGGCGAATGGCTCGCCGCGATCACGGTCGAAGGCCGCAAGCAGGCGAGCCTCACGCTGGTGAAGCAGACGAAGCTGCAACATCCGGCGCCCGATCTGCATTACCTGTTCGCACCGCTGAAGCATGCGCGGCTGGACTACATCGCCCAGAAGGCGGTCGAGATGGGCGCCGGCGTCATCCAGCCCGTCCTGACGCGCCGCACCCAGGCCTCGCGGCTCAATCTCGACCGGATGCGCGCGAACGCGATCGAGGCCGCAGAGCAATGCGGCATCCTGGCTTTGCCCGATATCCGGGCCGAGCAGGCGCTGGACGTCGCGCTGGACGCGCTCGAGCCCGGGCGGATCCTGGTGTTCTGCGACGAGGCGATGGCGCAGGAAAGCCCTCTGGCGGCGCTGTCGCGGCTGAAGCCCGGCCCGCTCGCCGTACTGATCGGCCCCGAGGGCGGCTTCGACGACGCCGAACGTGCGCGCATCCTCGCCCGGCCGGAGACGCTGCCGATCTCGCTGGGCCCGCGCATTCTGCGCGCCGACACCGCCGCCGTCGCGGCGCTGGCGCTGGTCCAGGCCGTGCTCGGCGACTGGCCGCGGGCCTAGCTTTCATGGTCTGCGGAACGCGTCCGCCTGTGGGACGTTGGCCGCTCGTGCCGGGAGGGACGTATTCCCGACTCATTCAGGGACAGTCTGGCGCGGCGGCCGCATGGCCGCCCTGCCGGCGAGCGATCGCCGGCATTCCTGAAGTGACCCGCCGACGAGGACGACACCATGAACGAAGCCTGCCGCTTCGGAATCGAGGAAGAGTATTTTCTGTCGGAAGCCGGGAGCCGGGGAATCGTCCGCAAGGTCTCGCCGGCCTTCATCAAGGGCGCCCAGGAGGCCTTTCCCGACGAGGTTCAGCGCGAGATGCTGCAGTCGCAGATCGAGGTCGCGACCCCCGTCTGCGAGACGATGGATGAGGCGCGGCGCTCCCTGACGACCCTGCGGACCGGGCTGGCTGGCCTCGCGCTGGAGCACGACATGCTGCTTCTGGCCTGCGGCACGCATCCCAGCGCCGCCTGGTCGCGCCAGCGCGCCACCGATGCGGCCCGCTACGACACGCTGATGCGCGACCTCCAGATGATCGGCAGCCGCAACCAGCTCTGCGGCCTGCATGTTCATGTCGAGGTCGTGGACGAGGACGAGCGCATCCGCCTGATGGCGCGGATCATGCCGTTCCTGCCCTTGCTGCTGGCGCTCTCGACCTCCTCGCCCTTCTGGCAGGGCCGGCGTACCGGGCTGATGGGCTACAGGCTCGCCGCCTATGGCGAACTCCCGCGCACCGGTCTGCCCGAGCTCTTCAACACGGCGGACGATTATCGCGCCTATCTCGAAACCATGGTCGCGGCGGGCGCCATCAAGGACGCCAGCTACATCTGGTGGGTGATTCGCCCCTCGCACCGGCATCCGACGCTGGAGCTGCGGATCGCCGACAGCTGCACGCGGCTCGACGACACGCTCGCCATCGCCGCGCTCTATCGCTGCCTCGTCCGCCACCTGCTGCGCCGGCCGGCGCTGAACGCCGATCTCACTGCCGCCTCGCGGGCGATCGCGGATGAAAATCTCTGGCGCGCCCAGCGCTACGGCATTCATGGCGGGCTGGTGGATGCCGGCAGCCGCAGCATGCGCAGCGTGCCGAGCCTGTTGGACGATCTCCTGGCCGAACTCGCGCACGACGCGGCCGCGCTCGGCTGCGAGGCGGACCTCGCGGCCTGCCGCGGCATCGCGAGCGCGGGCACCAGCGCTGATGTCCAGCTCGCGGTCTATGAGGAGGCGCGCACCCGGGAGGGCGGGCAGGCGGCCGGGCTGACGGCGGTCATCGACTGGATTGCCTCCGAGACCCGGCTCGACGCGACCGGCTGGGGCGCCCCGGTGACCTTGCGGCGCGGCGCTGCCTGAGCCCGGCGGCCTGCGCCCTGCGCGGGCCGTTCGCCGATCCTCCACCAACGCACGGCGCAGGTCGTTGTCGAGCGCGGCAGGCTCGCCTATGTCTGGCGCTCCTGGAGCCTGATCTCCTGCGCCGCGCGGTGCGGGCGGAAGCTGGCCGCCTTGTTTGTACTGCCGGAGCGCCCATGGCTCGCGATGTGTCCGATTCGACCCCGATCGGTTCCAAGGACGAACTGATGTCGTGGATCGCCGCCGGCGAAAAGCCGCCCGCGGCCTTCCGGATCGGCACCGAGCACGAGAAATTCCCGTTCTACCGCGATGATCTCTCACCGGTTCCCTATGACGGGCGGGCTGCCGACGGCGCGCGCCCGGCCGCCGGCGGCATCCGACACCTGCTGGAGGGCATGCAGGCCAAGCTCGGCTGGGAGCCGATCATGGATGCCGGCCATGTGATCGGACTCGCCGGTCCCGATGGCGGCGGCGCGATTTCGCTGGAGCCGGGCGGCCAGTTCGAGCTGTCTGGCGCGCCGGTCGAGACGCTGCACCAGACCGCGGCCGAGCTCGCGGAGCATCTCGCCGACGTGAAGGCGGTCGCTGAGCCCCACGGCATCGGCTTCGTCTCGCTCGGGCATTCCCCCTTGTGGACGCGGCCGCAGACGCCGGTGATGCCGAAGGGCCGCTACAAGATCATGGCCAACTACATGCCCAAGGTCGGCACGCGCGGCCTCGACATGATGTTCCGCACCTGCACGGTGCAGGTGAACCTCGATTTCTCGACCGAGGCGGACATGGTCAGGAAGCTCAGGGTCTCGCTGGCCCTGCAGCCGCTGGCCACCGCGCTGTTTGCCGCCTCGCCCTTCACCGAGGGCAAGCTCAACGGCTTCCAGTCGATGCGCTCGGAAATCTGGCGCGACACCGACAAGGCGCGCTCGGGCATGATCGCCTTCGCCTTCGACGAGGGCATGTCCTATGAGGGCTATGTCGACTGGGCGCTCGACGTGCCCCTTTATTTCGTCAAGCGCGGCGACATTTATCACGACGTCGCCGGCGCATCCTTCCGCGATCTGCTTGCCGGAAAGCTCGCTCAGCTGCCGGGCGAGAAGGCGACGATCTCCGACTGGGCCAACCACCTCTCGACGCTCTTCCCCGAAGTCCGGCTGAAGCGCTTCCTTGAGATGCGCGGCGCCGATGCCGGCCCACCCGAGATGCTGAACGCGCTGCCGGCCTTCTGGGTCGGGCTGCTCTACGACCAGGCGTCGCTCGACGCCGCCTGGGATCTGGTCAAGGGCTGGACCGACACGGAGCGTCAGGCGCTGCGCGATGCCGTTCCCAGGGAGGGGCTGGCCGCGATGGTCGCAGGGCGGAGCCTGCGCGACATCGCCCGCGAGGTGCTGGCCCTGTCGCGCGCCGGCCTCGTGCGCCGGGCTCGCCGCGATGCCAAGGGTGCCGATGAATCCGGTTTCCTCGATCCGCTCGACGCGATCGTCGCCGGCGATCGCACGCTGTCGCAGGATCTGGCTGCGCGCTATCGCGGCGCCTGGGGCGGGCAGATTGCGCCGCTGTTTTCCGACTGCGCGCTGTAGGCCGGCCGCGGCGCGGGGAGGGCCGGATCGCGTTGTGCGCCCGCAGCCGATCGAAATCGGCGGATCGGGAGCATTGCAAGCGTGCGATTAACGATTTGGCTGGGTTTGGGCGCTAGTATCGCGCCTATGCGCCAGATCGCCGCCCAGCTTGTCAGTTTTGTCCGTGACGAACGCGGTGCGACCGCGCTTGAGTACGGCTTCATCGCCGCGCTGATGTCGATTGCGGCGATCGCGATCATCACCCAGATCGGCGTCAATGTGAGCGATCTGACCAACGGCGTGATGGCCGGGCTGAAGTAACCGGCCGCGCGCGACCGCCTACTCCGCCGCCGTCTTGAAGCTCGCCAGATTGTCCAGGCTCTGGATGATGTGCTCGGCGAGCGCGTTCGACAAAACCGAAGGGTCGAACCGTGTCCGCAGAAGCCCGATCTTGCAGGAGGGCAGCGTCGCGAAGCCCTCGGTGGGCCCGAGAATGCGCATGCCCGGCCTCACCGCGCTCTCCGGCAGGACCGACACTGCCAGCCCCGCGACGACAGCGGCGCCCACGGCCGTCGAGTTCCAGCTCGCATAGAGGACGCGGAAGCGCCGGCCTTTGGTTTCCAGCGCGTCGACGGCCGCCTGACGCCAGTTGCAGGTCGGCCGGCCGAGCGCCAGCGGCAGCGGGTCCTCCTCATGCACGCCATGGCGCGCCGAGGTCACCCAGAGCAGCGGCTCGATGCGGATGATCTCGCCCTGTCCGCGGCTCTCGACATGGGTGATGATGGCGAGATCGATGTCGCCCGTGGCGATCCGCTCGGCCAGCATCGGCGTCGGCTCGCAGACGACCGTGACCTCGGCGCGCGGGTTCGAGCGGGCGAATCGGGCAAGAATCTCCGGCAGGTAGCGGTCGGCATAGTCATCGGGCACGCCCAGCCGGATGCGGCCCTTGAGATCGGCGTCGGTGAAGCTGGCGACGCATTCCAGGTTCAGCCGCACGATCCGCCGCGCATAGTCGAGCAGCCGCTCGCCATCCTCGGTGAGCTTGGCGTGGCGTCCATCCCGGCCGAAAAGCGGCCGCCCGACACGCTCTTCCAGCCGCTTCATCTGCATCGACACCGCCGACTGCGTCTTGAACACGATCTCGGCCGCGCGAGTGAAGGAGCCGGTGTCGGCGATCGCCACGAAGGTCTTGAGCTGGTCGGCGTCGAGCACATGAGCCATCGGGACCCCCGGCAATCGGTTCATCAATATCCGTGTTGTCACGCATCATAAGCATTCGTTTGGCTGATGACTAGCCCAGGATTATCGTTTGCTTCGTTTCCGGTCCTTGCCAGCGGCGCGTCCAGGCGAGGTCGGGGGATGCCCGTCGCTTTCCATCCACAGGAGGCCGTCATGCTGATCATGACATTCGCAACGAAGTCGCTCTCGTCCGTTTCGGCCGGTGTCACGCGTGTTGCCCTCTTTGTGGTCAAGCCGGTGACGTTCCTCGTAAAAGCCCTGATTCACCGCCGAGAGGTGATGCGCCTGGGAGAACTCGACGAGCGCGGGCTGAAGGATATCGGCCTCGTCCGCTCCGATCTCGACGGCGCGCTGTCCGTGTCCTGGCTGTCGGACCCGTCGGTCGTCCTGGCCGAGCGCTCCAGCGCCCGCGCTGGCGTCGCGGCTGTGCGCCGGCAGACCGCGCTTCATCAGGCGGCGGTGGCCGAAGCGGCCGCCCGGCCCGCCGAACTGGCCAGGCCCGTCGTCAAGCGGCAGGCCGAGGCCGCCCATCCGGTTGCGTGCAGCGCCTGACCCCTTGGGGCTGCGCGTTCCTGGGGGCGGAGGCTTCGTGCCTCCGCCCCTTTTTCATGGAGACATCGGGGTCAGCGCTTCGGCCCGCCGAACATCGTGTCGAAGATCGATTTCATCGCCTGCTGATGGCTGTCCTGGACCTGGCGGCCGGTTTCGAACATCTGGTTGAGCGCATCGAGCCCGATCGAGCCCGGTCCCGTCTGTGACGAGGCGGGGGCCTCCTCCGGCTCGGGCTCGGCCATGCGGCGCGGGGAGGGCGGCGGCGTGCGCGGCTCGGCCTGCGGCTGCGCGCCGCCCAGCATCCCGGTCAGGATCTGGCCGAACATGCCGCCCATCTGGTCCATGCCCATCTGTCCGCCCGGCATCTGGCCACCGCCGAAGGGGCCTCCACCCTGCGTCTGGCCCCCGGCCGGCGCCTGCCCGTTGCCGAACATGCTCCCGAGGATCGCCTCGAGCGGGTTGGCCGGGCTCTGCGGCTGGGGCGCCGGCGCCGGCTGAAGGCCCGGCATCTGCCCGCGCATCATCTCTGAGAACTGGCCGAGGATGCCCCCCATCCCCTGGCTGTTCATCGACTTGAACAGGCCGCCCATCACCATCGAGGCGATGACCGGCAGCATCTGCTTTAGCACGGCCTGGCCGACGCCGCTCGTGGCCGCCGCCTGCGCCGCGACCGCGTTGCTGACCTCCTTCGAGCCGAAGAGCTGGCTCAGCACGTCATTGCCGGCATGGCGCGCGGTGTCGGGAATGCCGTCGCCATCGGAATCGAACATCCGGCCGAAGGGCTGCGCCGTCATCATCTGGGCGAGCGAGCCGAAGGCGTAAGGGTCCTGCGTCTGGCGCTGGAGCCCCATCGAGAAGGCCGGCAGCAGCGCCTCGATCGCGGCCTGCGTCTGCTGGGGGTTCAAGCCGTATTGCCGCGAGATGTTCTGCATCGCCTGGCCGTTCTGGGCCTGCTGCATCATCTCGAACAGGTTCATCATGGCTCAACCTCCGGCGGATGCGCGGTCTGTCGCCGCCTGTGTGGCGACGATAGCAGCGTCGGGAGGCCAGGCAAGCGGCGAGGACGGCTTCGTCTCCGCGTCCGCTGCCTTTGTGCTGGCCTGCCTCTCCAGCCGGGAAATGCCGCGATAGGCGAAGACCAGCGCCAGCACGCCGAAGGCGACGGCGCCCAGCGCCGAGCCGACGAGCGCCCCCTTCGGCCCGCCATACTGCGCGCCGAGCCAGGCGAGCGGCATCGTGCCCAGCGTCGCCCGGCCCCAGCTGAACAGGGTCGACTGGAAGGGCATGCCGAGATTGTTGAACGCGGCGTTGGCGACAAAGAGAAGGCCGACGAACAGCCACATCGGCCCCGCGACGAGGCAGAAGAACATCACCAGTTCGCCCGTCAGCCCGGTCGCGCCGAAGGCCGAGACGATGCCCCCGCGCGCCAGCGCCAACGCCGCGCCCGAGACGATGACGCAGCCGATCGCGAACTGCACCGAGGCGGTCAGCCCGCCGCGCATCCGGTCGAAGCGTCCCGCCCCCCAGTTCTGCGCCAGGATCGGCCCCACGGCTCCCGTCAGCGCAAACAGCACGCCGAAGGCGACCGGCACCAGCCGGTCCATGATCGCCAGCGCCGCCACCGCCCCGTCGCCGAAGCGCGAGAAGATGCTGGCGAAGACGGCGTTGGCGATCGGGTTGGACAGATTGGTCAGGATCGCCGGCCCCGCGATCATCAGGGTCCGGCCCGTGTCCTGCCGCAGTGCCGGCAGGCTCGGCCGCGCGATCATGTCATGGACCCTGACGGCGCCATGCAAGCCTGTGGCGACGATGATGACGCGCGACAAGACGATCGCCCAGGCCGCGCCGTCGGGCCCCAGCCCGAAGCCGAAGATCAGCAGCGGATCGAGCCCAGCCGTGACGATGCCGCCGCCCAGCGTCACGAACATCGCGCGACGCGCATCGCCGACGGCGCGCAGCACGCCCGACAGCCCCATGCCCAGCGCCATCAGCACGTTGGAGGGCAGCACGATCCGCAGGAAGGAGAGCGCGACCCGGTGGGATTCGTCATGGGCGCCGAGCAGGCGCAGCAGCCAGGGCAGGAGAGGCAGGGTGATGGCGCTCAGCGCCAGCGCGGCGATGGCCATCAGCGCGAGCGTCGAGCCGGCGATCCGCCTTGCGGCCGGCCGCTCGCCGGCGCCCAGCGCGCGCGCCGTCAGCGCCCCGACAGCGATCATCAGCCCGATATTGATGGAGATCATCAGGTAGAGCACGATCGTCGCGAAACCGACGCCGGCCGTCGCCTCCGGCCGGCCGAGCCAGGAGACGTAGAGCAGCGACAGCAGGTCGACGACGAAGATCGCCATCAGGCCGATCGCGCCCGTCCCGGTCATCACCGCGACATGGCGCATCAGCGAGCCGCTGACGAAGATCGCGGCCGTCGAGCCCGGCGCTGCGCTCATCGTTCGGGCTCGCCGACACCGCCGACCGCGACCTCCGCGCCGCCATCCTCGATGGCCTCCTGCGTTTCCGCCGTGAGCGCCCGCGATTTCCCCTTCGGCGCGACCAGCGGCTCGGGCGTGACGCGCGGCACCTTGTTGATGCCCGCCGCGATGCCCTCATGGAACTGGATCTCCATGCGCTGCGCGTCGCGGTCGCGCACATGCTCGATGACCAGGCTCGCCTCGTCATAGGTCAGGCCGAGGCCTTCCAGCGTCACCCGGCCGAAGCCCAGCGCCGATTCGAAGGTCTCGCGCATCTGGTAGTCGACATCGGCCTTCATCAGCTCGATGGCGTGGACGCGGTCGAAGGCGCGCGCATGGATGCGCGCCTGCGGGAACTCGGCCTTGGCCATCTCGACGATCCGCAGCGCCGCCGCCCGGTCGTCGATGCACACGCAGAGGATCCGCGCCTTGTCGGCGCCGGCCGCGCGCAGCACGTCGAGCCGCGTCCCGTCCCCGTAATAGATCTTGAAGCCGAATTTGGCGGCGGACCGGATGCGCTCGACATCGGAGTCGATGACGGTGACGTCGATATGCTGCAGCAGCAGCGCCTGAGTCACGACCTGGCCGAAACGCCCGAAGCCGATGACGACGACAGAGGCGGAGCCGGCATCCGAGAAATCCTCCTCCATCGTGACGGGCGCCACGCGCGCCAGAAGCCAGGCGTCGATCAGCTTGGCGAGCACCGGCCCGATCAGCATGGACAGCGCCGCCAGCGCGGTCGCGATCGCCGCCTGCGGCGGCGCGAGCAGCCCGAGCGAAACGCCGAGCGGCAGCAGCACGAAGGCGAATTCGCCCGCTGGCGAGAGCAGCGCGCCGGCGCGGATCGCCTCTGTCGTCGAGGAGCATGACGCACGCAGGATCGCGGCCGCGATCGCGATCTTGCCCAGCACCAGCAGCGGCGCCGCCACTGCCAGCAGCAGCGCATTGTCGAGCACCAGCTGGAGATCGAGCGACATGCCGACCGCCATGAAGAACAGGCCGAGCAGGACGCCGCGGAAGGGCTCGATATCGGCCTCGAGCTCGTGCCGGAAATGCGATTCCGCCAGCAGCACGCCGGCCAGGAACGCGCCCATCGCCATGGACAGCCCGACATGCTCCATCAGCAGGGCCGCGCCCAGCACCACCAGCAGCGCGGCGGCCGTCATCACCTCCTTGGCGCCGGCATTGGCGAGGATGCGGAAGAACGGGTTGAGCACATAGCGTCCGGTCAGGACGATCGCCGCCAGCGCCAGCAAGGCCAGCCCGATGCCCGCCGCCGCCCCGCCGGCCCCGCCCGAGGCCGCCCCCGTCGTCGCCAGGAGCGGCAGCACGGCCAGCGCCGGCGCGATCGAGATGTCCTGGAACAGCAGGATCGAGAAGGTCCGCCGGCCATATTGTTCGTGGCCGTCGCCGCGCTCCTCCAGCACCTGCAGGGCGATCGAGGTCGCCGACAGCGCGAGCGCCAGCCCCACCGCGACCGCACCGCCGACCGACAGGCCGAGCCACCACGCCGCCGCGCCGATCGCCAGCGCGCTCAGCGCCATCTGCGACAGGCCGGCGCCGAGAATGTCCTTGCGCATCGAGTAGAGCCGCGAGGGCTGCAGCTCGAGCCCGACGAGAAACAGCAGCAGCACGACGCCTATCTCGGCCGTGCCGCGGATGGCGTCGGGATCGCGGATCAGCGCCAGCACGGAGGGCCCGATCACGATGCCCGCGGCGAGGTAGCCGAGCACGGCCGACTGCCCGAGCTTGCGGAACAGCGGCACGGCAATGACCGCGCCTGCGCAGAAGGTCAGGATCGGCGGCAGATAGCTGGTGTGGGAGGCGTCGGCCATGGGCAATCCACCGCGATGATGAAGGGCGTGTCAGCGAGGACGCTGACGACAGAGGTCCTATCTAGGACGTGCCGCCCGATGATGCGACGCCTTGAGCGAAGATGGATCGTGCAGGGCTCGCTGGTGCACGCCCCGGATCTACGCAAGCGTCGGTTGATGAGGGTGCGCTTTCGCGGTCAACTCGATGCCGAGCGCTTTCATGACGGCGATCGTCGTTTTGAGGGTCGGATTGCCGTTCTCGCTGAACGAGCGATAGAGCTGTTCGCGCGACAGCCCCGTTTCGTTCGCGATCTGCGTCATGCCCTTGGCGCGGGCGACGACGCCAAGGGCGTGAGCGATATAGCCGGCATCTTCCGACGCGAACGCCTCCGCCATGAAGGCGGCGATCGCCTCATCGGAGGTCAGTCCCTCGGCCGGGTCGAAGATCGTCAGTTTTTCGGCCACCTCATTCACTCCATTCTTTCGCCAGACGTTTCGCCGTCCTGATATCCCGGTCTTGCGAACTCTTGTTGCCGCCGCAGAGCAGGACCACGATGGTGTCGCCCCTGGAAATACACGCGGTAGCCGGGGCCGTGATGGATACGCAATTCGCTGACGCCTTCTCCCACAGGCTCGACATCCCCCGCATGTCCGAAGGCCAGCCTATCCAGCCGCGCAAAAATTACCGCCCGGGCGCGTACGTCTTTCAGACGCATCCACCATTTTCGGAATGTCGCCGTCTGCTGCAGCTCGATCATCGTCGACCGTAGTTTAAAAACGACATCTCGTCAACAAAAGGGAACCCGGCCGGTTCCGTCGGCATTGATGCCGCACTTTCTTGACATCGTCCCCCGCACACCGAAAGAAGACGCCACGCTCACCGGATCGTTTTCGTGACCAAGCCGCCGCTCGACATCCTGCTCTGCGCGCCGCGCGGCTTCTGCGCCGGCGTGGTCCGCGCGATCGACGCGGTCGAGAAGGCGCTGATCCTGCATGGCGCGCCGGTCTATGTCCGCCACGAGATCGTCCATAACAAATACGTCGTCGAATCGCTGAAGCGGAAGGGTGCGGTCTTCGTCGCCGAGCTGTCGCAGGTGCCCGATGCGACGCGGCCGGTGATCTTCTCCGCCCATGGCGTGGCGAAATCCGTGCCCGCCGAGGCCAGCCAGCGCAACCTCTTCGCCATCGACGCGACCTGCCCGCTGGTCACCAAGGTCCATCGCGAGGCCGAGGTTCATCACAAGCGCGGCCGCCACATCCTGCTCGTCGGCCATGCCGGCCATCCCGAGGTGATCGGCACCATGGGGCAGTTGCCGCCGGGCGCGATCACGCTGATCGAGACGCTCGACGACGTCGCCACGCTGCAGGCCCCGGCGGGCCGGCCGCTCGCCTTCGTCACGCAGACGACGCTCTCGGTCGACGACACCCGCGGCATCGTCGAGGCGCTGCAGGCGCGTTTCCCGGAGCTCATCGCCCCGCACAAGGAAGACATCTGCTACGCCACCACCAACCGGCAGGAGGCGGTGAAGCGCGTCGCCCCTCAGGTCGAGGCGCTGATCGTCGTCGGCTCGCCCAACTCCTCGAACTCGCAGCGCCTGCGCGAGGTCGCCGAGCGCGCCGGCTGCCCCGTGGCGCGGCTCGTGCTGCGCACCGACGAGATCGACTGGTCGGTCTTCGGCGCCATCCGCAGCCTCGGCATCACGGCCGGCGCGAGCGCGCCGGAGGTGCTGGTCGAGGAGATCATCGACGCCTTTGCCGAGCGTTACGAGGTCCGCGTCGAGACAGTCTCGACCGCCGACGAGAACGTCTTCTTTCCGCTGCCGCGCGAACTGCGCGACACAACGGCCGCGGCCGAGTGAGCGAGAACAGCCTTGGCCGTCTATACTGAAGTTCCCGACGACGAACTGGCCGCCTTCGTGGCGCGCTACGGCATCGGCGACCTGCTCGCCGTGAAGGGTATCGCCGAGGGCGTCTCGAACTCGAATTTCCTGCTGCACACGACGCAGGCCTTCTTCATCCTGACGCTCTATGAGGAGCGCGTCGATGCGGCCGACCTGCCGTTCTTCATCGGGCTGATGGAGCATCTGGCCGATCGCGGCCTGATCTGCCCGCAGCCTGTGCGGATGCGCGACGGCCAGGCCGTCGGCCGGCTGGCGGGCCGCCCGGCGGCGATCGTGACGTTCCTCGATGGCATGTCGGTGCGCCGGCCCAACGCCGCCCATTGCGCCGAGGTTGGGCGCGGGCTCGCTTTGCTGCACCAGGCGGGGGCCGATTTCCCGATGCAACGCGCCAATGCGCTGGCCGTCGCCGACTGGCGCCCGCTGGCGGAGCAGGCCGGCGCGGCGGCCGACACGGTCTCGCCCGGCCTCTCCCGCCGCCTCCTGGCCGAGATCGACGCGCATGAGCGGCACTGGCCGCAGGATCTGCCCCGCGGCGTCATCCATGCCGATCTCTTCCCCAACAACGTCTTCTTCATCAAGGACCGGCTCTCGGGCCTGATCGACTTCTACTTCGCCTGCACCGACGCCTTCGCCTATGATCTGGCGATCTGCCTGAACTCCTGGTGCTTCGAGGTGGATTCCTCCTTCAACCTGACCAAAGGTCAGGCCCTGCTGGCGGGCTATGAGAGCGTGCGGCCGCTGAGCGCCGCCGAGGTCGAGGCCCTGCCGCAGCTCTGCAGGGGCTCGGCGCTGCGCTTCCTGCTGACGCGCCTCGTCGACTGGCTCAACGTCCCGCCCGGCGCGTTGGTGCGGCCGCTCGACCCGCTCGAATACGACCGCAAGCTCGTCTTCCACCAGCGCGTCGCGGACGCGCGCGACTATGGATTGAGGCGATGAGCGACACCATCGAGGTCTGGACCGACGGCGCCTGCTCCGGAAACCCTGGCCCCGGCGGCTGGGGCGTGATCCTGTCCTACAAGGGCACGCAGAAGGAGCTCTCCGGCGGCGAGGCGATGACCACCAACAACCGCATGGAACTGATGGGCGCGATCGCGGCGCTGGAGACGCTGACGCGGCCCTGCACGGTCGCACTGCATACAGACAGCCAGTATCTGCGCCAGGGCATCACCGCCTGGATCCATGGCTGGAAGAAGAACGGCTGGAAGACCGCCGACCGCAAGCCGGTCAAGAACGAGGAGCTCTGGAAGCGCCTCGACACCGCGCTGAAGCAGCACAAGATCGAGTGGAAATGGGTCAAGGGCCATGCCGGCGACGCGATGAACGAACGCGCCGACGCGCTGGCGCGGGCGGGCATGGCGCCGTTCAAGCCCGGCCGCTGAGGGCCGCCGTCGGCGCGCCTCTCACACGGCCAGCCGCCGGGAATCGATCCGCAGCGTGATGATGGCGCCGTCCTCGGTCCAGTCGCGCGCGACGCTGCCGTTAAGCTGCGACTGCATGCTGCGCATCAGGAGCTTGCTGCCATAGCCGCTGGTCTCCGGCGGCGTGGCGATCCGGGGCCCGCCCTGCTCCGTCCAGACCAGCACGATCTCCTCGCCATCGACAGCGCAGGCGACGTCGAGCGTGCCGGTCGCGACCGACAGCGCCCCGTATTTAACCGAATTGGTCGCGAGTTCGTGCAGCACCATGGCCAGCGACGTCGCGCCGCTCTCGCCGACCGACATGCGCGGAACCGCGACGCGAATGCGCCCGCTGAAAGCGGCTTCGTCGTCGTAAGGAGCCAGCAGGATGGTCAGCAGGTCGCCGAGCAGCGCGCCGTTTTCCTTGCGCCCGCGAACCGGCCGCACCAGATCATGCGCCCGTCCGAGCGCCGAGAGCCGGCTGATCAGCTCGCCGGCCATATGCTCGGTCGAGGTGGCGGAGCGGGAGCTGATCGAGGTGAGGGCGGTCGCCATGCTCAAAAGGTTCTTGACCCGGTGGCTCATCTCGCCGGCGAGCAGTTCATTGGCCTCCTCGGCCTGCTTGCGGCCGGTGACATCGAGGAAGACGCCGTACATGACGCGCCCCTGAATGTCGGCGTCGTCGCCCTGGCCGCGTGCCGAGATCCACTTGACGACGTCGGCGATGAGGATGCGGAAGTCGATCTCATAGGGGCCGACGATGGCGCGCGTCGCGGCGAAGGCCTCGCGCACGCGGTCGCGGTCGGCGGGATGGATCTTGGCCGACAGTTCCTCGAACACCACGATCGGCGCGGGCGGCAGATCCCACATCAGAAAGCCGTGGCCATCCATCGTGAACGCGTCGCTGTCGACGTTCCACGACCACAGCGCGATGCCGGCGGCGTCGATCGCCAGTCTCAGATGGCGGGAGGTCCACGGCGTGGGCTCGGCGGCAGGCAGTTTTTTGTCGAGCGATTTCAATGAAAAGGGCACCGTTTTTCAGTAATATTTCAGTATATTAGCACCATGGTGCCGAAGGGCGTGAACTATATCGCCATGACGCGGTTATGCTTTCCTGACGAAAGTTTGCAGGAATGCCCCAGATTGTCGTGCTGATCGTGGATGACGAGGCTCTCATCCGGATGGATCTGGCCGATAGGGTCAGGGACGCCGGCTATGTCGCGCTGGAAGCCGCCCATGCGGATGAAGCGATCCAACTGCTCGAATCGGATCCGACCATCCGCATTCTGGTGACCGACATCGAAATGCCCGGCTCGATGGATGGGTTGAAGCTCGCCGCCGCCGTGCGCGAGCGCTGGCCGCCCGTGGCGATCATCGTCACCTCCGGCCGCATCCTGCCGGCCCATACCGAATTGCCGGCGGCCACGGCCTTCCTCGCCAAGCCCTATAACGGCGCCGCGATGGAGGCCGCCTTGCGCAAAGCCGCCGAGGCTGTCCTGAGCGCCGACAGCGAGGCCTGACGGGCCTCCGGCCCGTCGTCCGAGGCGTCAAATATAGGCGACGCCCTCGGTCAGGATGACCTTCCCGTTGGCAGACCTGTCCATGTTGTGGCGCAGGGTCACGACGGTGCCCGGCAGCGCGTTGGTGATGATGATCTTGGCCTCGAGCTGCTGCGCAAGCGCCTTGACGATGCTGGACCCGAGCCCGCCCTTGGCGTCGTCCGTACCGTGGGTCATCCCGACGCCGTCATCGCCGACGCTCAGCGCCCATTCGGCGTCGACGGCGTGATAGATCACCCTGATCCGGCCGCCTTGGCTGTTCGGATAGGCGTGCTTGAGGGCGTTGATCACCAACTCGGTGACGATCAGCCCGAGGCTGATCGAGACGTCGGCGTTGACCACGCTCTCGTCGATCTCCGCCTCAAGCGTCAAGGCGCTGTGATCCTGGATCATGGACGCGCCGATGCTGCGGCACAAATTGGTCAGATAGCCCCGCAGCGGAACGCGCCCGAGCTGCGAAGTGGCGAGCTGCTGCTGCAGGGACGCGATCGACATCACCCGGCTATGGGCATCCTTGAGATGCCCGCGGCTTTCCTCGGACTGAACCTTGCGCGCGCTCTGCATCAGGATGCTGGCGATGATCTGCAGGCTGTTGGCCACCCGGTGCTGCAGTTCCTGCAGCAGGATCGCCTTTTCGCGCAGGAGGTCGTCCTTCTGCTTCTCGCTTCGGCGAGCATCGGTGACGTCGGTGGCCGAGAGCAGGACGCGGACCTCGCCCGCGTCGCCATAGTCGAGCTTGTGCGCGTTGATCACCAGACGCCGGAGATCGTCGGCGCCGCGCCGCAGCGGCATCTCATAGGCCTCGACCTCGGCAAAGCCGGACGCCGTCGCGCGCAGCAGCGAATCCAGCTGTGGCACGTTCCATTCGCCTGCGCCGATCTGGGCCATCTGCTGGCCGGCGATGGTCGCCGGATCGAGCTGGAAGGCGCGGCAGAACGAGCGGCTGGCCACGACGACCGCGAGGTTCTGGTCGAGCAGCAGCAGCGGGGCGTCGGAGGTCGAGATCACCGCCAGCGCCAGACCGAGGTCGAGCGCCGGGGGGACGGGTGTCGGTGGGTGGGCCATGCTTGGCCTTTGTGCCTGTCGTGAGCCTTCGGAGTGAAGGCGGAAAACCACAGGTCTCACTGCGGATATGGGACGCCCCGGACGGGCGGGCCCTCTCCTCGTGGCGTTACGTTAGCACAGCCGCGAGCCTCGCGCGGCGAATTCGACACGGGCGGCCCGGAAACGGGCGCGCCAGCGGCGGCGCGCCGGTGCAGGATGCCGGAGCGGCGGACCTGCCGTAGCGGCATGTTCGGCCTGTGGTGTCAGCCCAGCGGCTGGCGATAGACGATGAAGCCGGACTTGTCGGCGACCTTGTCGTAGAGCGCCTGCGCCTGCGAATTGCTCTCATGCGTCTGCCAGTAGACGCGGAAGCACCCCTTCGCCTGCGCCATCTGCCGCACCGCCTCGATCAGCGCGCGGCCCGCCCCGGTGCCGCGCGCTTCAGGCGCGGTGAAGAGGTCCTGCAGGTAGCAGACATCGGCCTCGCGCCAGGTGGTGCGGTGGATCACCCATTGCACGAGGCCGATCAGCGCGCCCTCGCGCTCCGCGACGAAGCCGCCCATCGGCTCGGTGCCGCCGGTCAGCCGCGCGAAAGTGATGTCATCGGTCCCGGCCGGCAGGGTCGCCTTGTAGAAGGTCAGGTAGCCCTGCCACAGCGGGTTCCAGCCGGCGCGGTCGCTGGCGACAAGGGGGCGGATGGTCAGGGCGGTCATGGCTTGGCTCCGGCGGTGATCCGCAAGGCTAGGACGGGACGCGCCGTCTGTCTCATGACGAAGCGAGATCGGATTGATCAGTGGGGGAGAGGGGGGGGTGAGTTTCCGCTTCCGGCCCAGCACCAACTCCACTCGTGGCGCTGCTCGGCTTCTAATGCTTGGCAAGCAGATGCAGCCGGCTTGGGACTAGAGCTAACTGCTAAGGCGGCTTGCTCTGCTAAGGGTGGACGATCGGGGCAAGAAGGGCAGAGAACGTGGCGAATCAGGGCCATTGAGGTAAGCTGTGGGCGATTTCGGTTGAGCAGGCCCTCCCATCGGTCGTTGGTGATTGAACCATCGATTTTGAGCGGTCGTGCTGGATATCAAGAGGGCATTTTTTTGGCGGGCGTCTTCTTTTCATATTCCCACGCTGACGAAGCTCTCAGAGATCAGCTCGAAAAGCAGCTTTCGATGCTCAAGCGGCAAGGGGTGATCGAAACGTGGCACGATCGCAGGATTGGAGCCGGCCAAGAAATTGGCCATGCGATCGATGAGCAAATCAACCGTGACGAGATCATCCTGCTGCTGGTCAGCTCCGATTTCCTAGCCTCGAGTTACTGCTACGACATCGAAATGAAGCGAGCGATGGAACGGCATGAGGAAGGCAGTGCGATCGTTATCCCAGTCATCCTGCGGGCGTGCGACTGGCACGATGCGCCGTTTGGCAAGCTCAACGCCGTACCGCGAGACGGAAAACCCATCACACAGTGGACAGACATCGACGAGGCATTTCTACAGGTTGCAAGGGCCATCCGGGAAGCGGCGGGGCGCTTGGCGAAGCCATCTCCGCCCCGAGCTAGTACGGAGGCGAAGTCCCAGCTAGCGCCGCGTCTCGCCGAGGGGCCGCGATCGAGCAACCTGCGCCTGGCAAAATCCTTCACGCAGCGGGATAGGGATCAGTTTCGTCTGGAAACGTTCGAGTACATGGCGAAATTCTTCGAAAACTCACTCGCGCAGCTATCGGTGCGTAACCCGGGGATCGACGGAGCATTCCGACGCGTCGACGCCAACCGGTTTTTCGCGACGGTCTATCGCCATGGTGAGGACATCGCGAGTGCCACCATCTACATGGGCGACGATGGGTTTGGTCGAGGCATCAACTACCTCCAGGGGCACTCGACAGCCAGCAATTCCATCAACGACACCCTGACAATCCATGCCAATGACCAGACACTCTATCTGACGGCCATGGGAATGATGCACGGAGGCGGACACAGCGGCGAGAAGAAGCTCTCTGCCGAAGGAGCTGCCGAGTACTACTGGGCGAATCTTATCCACCGATTGCAGGAGAGGTAGACCATGCTCGCGCCCGAAGAGTTTACGGTAGGATCGTTCGAAGCCGCGCCCGTCGGAAGCCTAATCCTCCCGCGCACTAAGTACGAGGCGATCGTTCTCATCGGCATTTTGCAAGACGCTGCCACAGCGGTCTTTCTAAGCGAAGCTCATCAGTTTCTCTGCCTCGCGACACAGGGGGCCCAGTGGTCGGGCCTGATCATTCCCAACGTCACCGTCGAGGTTGACGAGCTCTCAGCCTTTGACGCGGCCCACGGCTCCGCACCGCTGGGCGCTATTGTCAGATCGGCAGACCATTTGAGCATATTGGCCAAGCCCGAGCGATCGCGGTGGGGCTCTCAGGTGAACCTCATTCGAAATCTGCCTGCCATTCAAAACGACTCCGTCGGCTTCACGAAATGGCAGGTCGTCCTCGGCGCGGGCGATAACAAGCGGGTACTTCACAAAGTGCAATTGGCACAGACTGATTGAGACAATGATGCGCGTATTTCTCGCCTGCCTTCCGGGAGTAGTTAACCTTTGCTCGACTTCGGATCTTTGCCGCGCGGATACGTTCTTTCCTCTTGAATCGTATTGTCAACCTTGCGAATTCTAACGGATCCGCCGCCGGGGCCAACCGCGTCGCTGAGACCTTTCAATGCTTCTTCTTTTGTATCGAACGTACGTTTGGCCCGGTTCGAGCCCTCTTTCTCAAGACGCCATTTCTCGCTCTCGGCGTCCTTGTGGAGCGTGTATTTGTCTAGCGTCACGGTAGCCTCCTTTACATGCAGCCAGCAGCAGTCTGGAGCCAAGCGGGAGGCGGCGCAACTTGCGGGATGTCTGCTCTCCGGCGATGAGCCAACGTCGGCTTCTGGCTCCGCAGCGGACCCGAAGCAAACGTAGAATGGACTTCCGCCTCCGGCCCATTGCCGCCAGATGCGCCCCTCAAACGGCTCTCCCTGCCCGCCCAGCAAAAAGCCCGCGCCACCCTTGCGGATGACGCGGGCTCGATAGCGAACGCCTGCGCTCAGAGCTGCGCGAGCAGCGCCGTGGCGCCGGAGATTTCGGCCTTGCCCGGGCCTTCCTCGACGTTCAGCGCGGTCACCACGCCGTCGTCGACGATCATCGAATAGCGCTGCGAGCGGGTGCCGAGGCCAAAGCCCGTGCCGTCGAGCGAGAGGCCGATCTCCTTGGCGAAATCGGCGTTGCCGTCCGACAGGAACTCGATCACGCCGGCGGCGCCGGTGGCCTTCGCCCAGGCGTCCATGACGAAGACGTCGTTAGTGCTGGTCACCATGATCGCGTCGACGCCCTTGGCCTTGATGTCGGCCGCCTTCTCGAGATAGCCGGGCAGATGGTTCTTGTGGCAGGTCGGCGTGAAGGCGCCGGGAACCGCGAAGAGCACGATCTTCTTGCCCTTGAACAGGTCGTCCGTGGTCTTGGCGGCCGGGCCGTCGGCCGTCATCAGCCGGAAGGTCGCCTGGGGAAGCTTGTCACCCACCTTGATGGTCATCGCGCCTGTTCTCCGTGAAGCCTGCGGCCAGCGCCGCGAGCCTCACGAATTAGGGCTTGGCGGCGGGGATGTCGAGGTCGAGCCGCGTCTCGATCGCGGACGGTTTGCCGCGCACCGTGATGATGAAGGGCACGGGCCCGGCCGCGCCCTTGGGCTGCTCGACGATGCGCAGCAGGGCGACCGTGGTGCCGTCGGGCTGGCGGCGCAGCGAGGGCTTGCCGAAGGACCACATGCCCGCGCCTTCGATGAAGACGTCCTGCACCTGCCCGTCCGGCGGCGCCTGCAGCACGAGGCGCAGGCCCGGATCGATGGCGCCCTCGTCGAGCTTGGCCTCCAGCACCGAGATCTTGTCCTTGTGCGGGCCGATCTTGACCGGCACCGGCACGCGCGCTTCGAAGCTCTCCAGCCGCGGCGAACTCACGGCAGTCACGCCGGGTTCGAGCCAGAGCCGGGCCTCGCCCTTCACCGGGATGCAGATCTTCTCGCAGACGGCGAAATCGAGCTTGAGCACGAGCATCACCGGCTTGCCAGGGTCCACCGGCTGCACCGAGACCGGGATCACCACCTCGCCGACATAGCCGATCGAGTGGCCGGCGGCGTCCTGGAAGCGCTCGGGCGCGGGCCATCGCACGTCGAGCCCGCCGATATTGGTCGATCCGCTCCAGTCGAACACCGGCGGCACGCCGAAATCGCCGGGGCTGCGCCAATAGGTCTTGTAGCCCGGCGCCATCACGATCTCGACGCCGACACGCTGCTTGCCGGAGGCCGAGGTCGCGCCGGCGATCAGCCGCAGCGACGCCTGGTCGGTCTTGGACCAGGGCGACATCGCCGCCTCCTGCGCATGCGCGGGCGCGGTCAGGACCGCTGCGACGAGGGTCAGGAGGGCGAGAATGCGTTTCACGAGCGACACTTAGGCTCAGTAGACGGAAAATGCGACCGAAATTGATGCATCTCTGCGCAACACCGCGTGATGAACCGGTCCGCGGCCTCCCGCGTTAGCCAGGGCTGCACAGCCGGCCGTCGATTTTCAGGCGTCGCCCCCTGTTCACAGCGCGGGGCAAAGTGATCTAGCATGAGCTTATGAAGATCGGTTCCCATCAGCGCATCAGCGGCCGCAGCTATCTCGACGGTCAGTGCCTGATCGCGATGCCCGGCATGGCCGATACGCGCTTCAGCCGCAGCGTCGTCTATGTCTGCGCCCATTCAGAGGACGGGGCGATGGGCATCATCGTCAACAAACCCGCGGCCGACACGCGCTTCCCGGATCTTCTGGTCCAGCTCGATGTCATCCCCTCCGAGGAGCTGATCCGGCTGCCGAGCCAGGCCGAGAAGCTCCAGGTGCTGCGCGGCGGGCCGGTCGAGACCAAGCGCGGCTTCGTTCTGCACACGGCCGATTTCTTCCTCGAATCGGCGACGCTGCCGATCGACGACGGCATCTGCCTGACCGCGACGCTCGACATCCTCAGGGCCATCGCCATCGGCAGCGGGCCCGAGAGCGCGGTGCTGGCGCTGGGCTATGCCGGTTGGGGCGCGGGCCAGCTCGAATCCGAGATCCAGGCCAATGGCTGGCTGCACTGCGCCGCCGACCCCGCTTTGCTCTTCGACGACGGCATCGACACGAAATACAACCGCGCGCTCGGCAAGATCGGCATCGACCCGGCGTTCCTGTCGAGCGAGGCGGGGCACGCTTGAGCCTTCTCCCCTTTGGGTAAGAAGAAAGAACGGCGCGTTACGATTGGGCTTTCGCCGTCGCGCGGGCAAGGATGTGGGCCAACTGCCTGGCGTGCGACCACCGCTCACGCTCGAACATCTCGAACATTGCGATTTGCTCTGCATCCAGCGGATTGCCTTCGATCTCTTGAAGATGCATCGCCACGAGCCGCCGTTCGCGCGCGCGTTCGACCTCTGCCTCTGTCAACTGATCCGGCACATGATCCATGCGCCCAAGGATACAAAATCAGGCGGCTGAGAGCCATCGGCTCCACGCCTGAAAGGGCCCTTAAGCCGCCTCGCTGGCGCTCGCCGCCGCCGCGCCCATCAGCCGGCGCGCCTCGGCCGCGCTCATCGGCTGGCCGAAGATGTAGCCCTGCGCGTACTGGCAGCCGAGCTGGTAGAGCTCGATGGCGTCCGACTCCGTCTCGGCCCCCTCGGCGACCACGTCCATGCGCAGATCGGCGGCTAGCTGGACGATCGAGCGCAGGATCACCGGCGGCTTGCCGGTGCCCATCTGGCGCACGAAGCTCTGGTCGACCTTGATCGTGTCGAAGGGGAAGCGCTGGAGATAGGACAGCGAGGAATAGCCCGTGCCGAAATCGTCGAGCGAGAGTCCGGCGCCGAGATCGCGGATGCGTGAGAGCATTTGCGCGGCATATTCCGGGTTCTCCATCACCAGGCTCTCGGTGATTTCGAGCTTCAGCGTGCCCGGCAGGATGCGCCGGCGCGCCAGCACCGTCTTCACGTCGTGCAGCAGGTCGTGGCGCAGCAACTGCCGGCTCGAGACATTGACGCTGGCGAAGATCGGCGGGTCGACGTCGAGCGCCGCCTGCCAGGCTTCGAGCTCGCGCGCCGTGCGGTCCATCACATAGACGCCGAGATCGACGATCAGCCCGGTTTCCTCGGCGATGGCGAGGAAGTCCGCCGGCATCAGCCGGCCCTCGCGCGGATGGTCCCAGCGCACCAGCGCCTCGAAGCCCGCGATGGTGCGGTCCTCCAGGCGGACGATCGGCTGGTACATCACCTGGATCTCGCCACGCTCGATCGCGCGGCGCAGATCGCTCTCCAGCGCCAGACGGTCGTTGCGGTCGGTCCGCATCGCCGGGACGAAGACCTCGATCTTGTTGCCGCCCTGGCGCTTGGCATGGGCCATGGCGAGTTCGGCGTTCTTCAGCGCGTCGTCCTTGCGGGCGGCCGGCGCGGGGTCAAACAGGGCCAGACCCACGGAGGGCGTCAGCAGGATCTCGCGCTCGGCGAAGGTGATTGGCGTCGAGACGGCCCGGCGCACCAGCTCCGCCAGCGCCAGGATGCGCTCGGGATCGCGCTCCGAGACCAGGATCATCGCGAAGGTGTCGCCGCCGATGCGGGCGAGTGTATCCTGCGCCCGCAGCAGGCGGCCGAGCCGGCGCGCCAGCGTCAGAAGGATCGAATCGCCCGCCGAAAATCCGACGGATTCGTTGACCTGCTTGAAGCGGTCGATGTCTATCACCAGCACGGTCGGTCGGATATTGTCGTCGGCGCGGGTAAAGCCGAACACCGCGGTCAGGCGGTCCTGGAAGAGCTTGCGGTTGGGCAGGCCGGTCAGGTTGTCGTGCACCGCGTCGTGCAGCATGCGCTCCTGGGCGGTGCGCTGCTCGGTGACGTCGGCCAGCGTGCCAATGACGCGGATGACCTCGCCGTCGGAGCCGATCACCGGCCGCGCCTTGAGATTGAACCAGTGATAGTTGCCGCCCGCAGCGCGCAGGCGCAGGTCGAGGTTGAGCTTGCCGCGCCGCTGCTCCAGCACCGAGTCGAGCGAGACCCGGTAGCGGTCGCGGTCGGCGACATGCATGTGCTCGAACCAGCGCGCGGCCGACCCCTCCAGCGCGCCGCGACCGAGGCCGAGCAGCGTCTCGATCTGCGGCGAGACGAAGATCCTGTCGGCGCTGACGTCCCAGTCGAAGACGAGGTCGCCCGAGCCCGACAGGGCGAGCGCCCGCCGCTCCGTGTCGGAGACCAGGCCCTGCGACAGCCCGCTGCCGGCAAAGGCGTGCTGAATCACCGTGAAGCCGATCAGCAGCACGATCAGCACGAGCCCGCCCAGCAGGGCCGGCGCGATCAGATCGCGCTGGAACTGGCCGGTGACCGTGAAGCCCGCCGCGGTGACCCAGACCGCGAGCAGGAACCAGGTCGGGATCAGCATCACCGCCCGCTCATAGCCATGCGTCGCCAGATGCAGGATCAGCACGAAGCCGATCGCCGCGACCGCCGCGATCGAAATGCGCGCGATGCCGGAGGCCATCGGCGCGTCGAACACGGCCAGCCCCACCAGCGCCGCCAGGCCGAGCATCCAGACGATGGTGACGTGGCTGTAGCGCACATGCCAGCGCGCCAGGTTGAGATAGGCGAAGAGGAAGACCAGCAGCGTCGCCGCCAGCACGACCTCCGCGCCGGCGCGGTAGATCCGCTCGATCGCCGGCGTCAGCGGGAAGATGCGCTGGAAGAACCCGAAATCGAGCCCGGCATAGGCCAGCACAGCCCAGGCGAGCGCCGCAGCGGCCGGGAAGATCACCGCGCCCTTGACCACGAAGATGATCGTCAAAAACAGCGCCAGCAGGCCGGCGATGCCGATGATGATGCCCTTGTAGAGCGTGAGGCCATTGGTCTTCTGGCGGTAGGCCTCCTGCTCGTAGAGGTAAAGCTGCGGCAGGTTGGAGGATTTCAGCTCCGCGACGAAGGTGACGGTCGTGCCGGGATCGAGCGTGATCAGGAAGACGTCGGCGTCGGTGCTGGTCTCGCGCTCGGGGCTGAGGCCCTGGCTGGCGGTCACCGCCTCGATGCGGCGGTCGCCGAGATCGGGCCAGATCACGCCCGACCCGATCAGCCGGTGGAACGGCGCGACCAGAAGCCGGTCGATCTGCTCGTCGGAATCATTCGTCAGCGCGAACACGATCCAGTCCGGCCGGGCGCCCGATTCGCGCGCCCGCACGGCGATACGGCGCACGATGCCGTCGGGCCCCGGCGCGGTCGAGATCTGGATGACGTCGCCGTCGGATTTGTTGCGTTCGACGACGTTCGTCAGATCGAGCACGCTGGCGTCGACCGGCACGCGCACCGCCTCGACCGCTGCGGCCGGTCCCGCCGCCGCGAGCGCGAGCCAGAGCGCAAGCCCGGCGATGGCGAGGCCGAACCGGCAAATTCGGTCGGGGAGGGTCAAGCTGCGCTCGAATCTGGGGCAGGGAACGGTCATGCGGTATCGGGCGTCAGTCCTATCGGCGGCTCGTGGCAAGGGCAAGGCATCCGGAGCGGTGCGCGAGCGCCATACACCGCCTGCGGTCACCGCGGCGCGCCCGGCAGCCTGTCGCTCGCCAGCGCGGCATAGAGCAGGTGGTCTGCCCAGCTGCCGTTGATGCGCAGATAGGCCCGCGCCAGCCCCTCCTGCTGGAAGCCGACGCGCTCGAGCAGCCGGCGGGAGGGCTCGTTGTTGGGCAGGCAGGCCGCCTCGACCCGGTGCAGCGCCAGCTCCGAAAAGGCGAAATGAAGCGCCCCGCGCACGGCCTCGCTCATATGGCCCTTGCCGGCATGGCGCTGGCCCATCCAGTAGCCCAGCGTGCAGGCCTGCGCGACGCCGCGCCGGACGAGGCCCAGCGTCAGCCCGCCGAGCAAGGTCTCCGTGCGCGCGTCGAGGATGAATAGCGAATAGGCCTCGTCGGCGGCGATCTCGCGCGCGGCCCGCTTGACCCGCAGGCGAAACGAGGTTCGCGTCAGGTCGTCCTCGTTCCAGACCGGCTCCCAGGGCGTCAGGAACCCCCGGCTTTCCATGCGCAACGTGGCCCAGGCGGCGAAGTCGTTCGCCTGCGGCGCGCGCAGCATCAGGTTCTGGGTTCGCAGCAGGGGGCGGGTTGGCGGTTCGGTGGAAAAGCGGAACAGCGCCATAATCTAATCCGCCGATCTCGCAGCTTGCCGCAGGCGCTTGGCCGGCGGCAATCCCTGCAGCGGCCCGACGGCAGCGAGCGTGGGCTGGTGCCCGAGCAGCGAGCGGCCGGCGGCGCGCACGTCCTCGAGCGTCACCGCGTCGAGCCTGGCTGCGAGTTCCTCGCGCGGGATCGCCCGCCCGAACAGCAGCACCTGCCGCGCCATCTGGTCGAGCTTGCCGCCGGGGCTTTCGAGCGAGGCCAGCAGCCCGACCTTCATCTGGGCCCGCGCACGGGCGACCTCGGCCTCCGTGGTGTCCTCGGCCGCCTGGCGCAGGCAGGAGAGCGCGACATCGATCAACTCACCGACATCCTCCGGCGCCGTCCCGGCGCCGATGCCGAAGACGCCGCAATCGGAGAAGGGCCAGTGGAAGGCGTCGACCGCATAGGCGAGCCCGCGCTTCTCGCGCACCTCCTGGAACAGCCGCGACGACAACCCGCCGCCGAGCACCGAGGAGAAGATCTGCAGGGGATAATGCGCACCGTCCTTGAAGGCCTGGCCGGGGAAGCCGAGCACGAGATGGACCTGCTCCTCGTCGCTGCCGATGCGCGCTTCGCCGCCCAGGTAGCGGCCATCCTCGCGCGCGGGCCTGACGGCGGGGCTCGGCGGCAGGGCGCCCAGATGCTTCTGCGCCAGCGCGACCAGTTCCTCATGGTCGACGGCGCCCGAGGCCGCCAGCACCATGTTGCCGGCATGGTAGTTGCGCGCGAGATAGCCGCGGATCGCGTCGGGGGTGAAGCTCTTGACCGTCTTGGCGGTGCCCAGGATCGGCCGGCCGAGCGGCTGGTCGGGGAAGGCCGCCTGCAGGAAGCGGTCATAGACGAGGTCGTCCGGCGTATCCTGGACGGCGCCGATCTCCTGCAGGATCACGCCCTTCTCGCGCTTCAGCTCCTCCTCGGTCAGCGAAGACGCGGTCAGGATGTCCGAGAGGATGTCGACCGCCAGCGGCAGGTCCGTGCCGAGCACGCGGGCGGTGTAGCAGGTGTATTCGACGGAGGTTGCGGCGTTGAGATCGCCGCCGACGCTCTCGATCTCCTCGGCGATCTCCAGCGCGCTGCGCCGCGCCGTGCCCTTGAAGGCCATGTGCTCGAGCAGATGCGCCAGCCCGTGCTCATGGGGCAACTCGTCGCGCGAGCCGGCGCCGATCCAGATGCCCAGCGACACGGTCGCCGCATGCGCCATGCGCTGCGAGACGACGCGCAGGCCCGACGGCAGCGTGGTCAGCCCGACATCGGGGTCATGGGCGCCGCGCGCGCCGCTGGCCGCGACCTCGGCGATCTCGGCGGGGCCCGCCACGCTCATCTCCGCACTCATGCCGCCACGCTCCGCACCGCACGGGCCTTGGCCCGCACGAAGGCTTCGATCGCGCCTTGGTCGTTAGGCATCGAGGTGAACCGCTCCTGCCGCTCCATCAGATCCGCGAGATGCGCCGGCAGCGCGGGCGTGACGCCGCSCGCGGCCTKCACCGCGGCC